>SDBV01004657.1_pt1 | contig 19617 bp, 15 predicted proteins | sample 2277081 | NCBI WGS metagenome assembly SDBV01 (sample SAMN10402039, study PRJNA504765) | marine sediment metagenome | isolation source: marine sediment core GS10_PC15, 223 cmbsf | place: Arctic Ocean: Southern Knipovich Ridge | collected 2010
TGACGATAAATATCTCGAGTTGATGGGCAGGCTGATGATAAAGGCAGCCGAGACCGGCGATGAAGAGGTTATCGTTGGGGCAGGCGAAAAACGCATTGACCAGGCTTTTATAGACAAGATCAATCGCCAGGTAGGTTCTGAAGCCAAGGCGAATCTGAAGCTTTCTGATGACAAGGCTGATATCGGGTCTGGTTTTATTTTGAGACGCGGCAAGATAAGAATGAATGTTTCGGGCCAGGTTCTGGTTGCCAATGCACGTCAAGAGTTGGATATCGAATTAGCCAGGGAATTGTTCGAGGGCAGCCAGTAGCAAGATGAACGATATTGCTGAACAATCTGTTTTGGGTTTTCTGCGTTATCCAGCTATAGGTGATGACGACTGGCGTTATATTTTTTCTGCCGCTCAGGTGCGAGTGCTCGAGAGTCAAATGCTTGGTCAGAGTCGGCTGGTGAATATGGCTGGTGCTGAAAATTTTGCCCAGGCGGAAGAGACTTTGTCGGGCAGCAGATATGAAATACCGCGAAGCAGTGAAGGCGTGGCGGAAACCGAATCCATGCTGAAACAAATTCGGTTGGAAGCTCGAAATCTTTGTTATGATTTGATCATTGATGAAGAAATTTCGCAGCTTTTCAGGAGCAGGGACGACTTTGCAAATCTGCGGCTGGCGATACGAAGAATTATTACCGAAAAGTCACTGGGTACTGAATACAGCAATGAAGGTAATGTGGCGGCAGAAGAGTTGATTGAAGCATGTGAGCAGGAAAATTATGAGCTTCTGCCTGGATATATGCAGGATGCGGTCGAGGAGGCGGTTCTGCAATATTATCAGGATAAGGATATTCGACGGATCGATTATGGAATTGACGCGATCCAGGCAAAACACAATCTCGGTGCAGCGGTTGAAATCGGGAGCGTGTTTCTTATCGAACTTTTCAGGATGCAGGCAGATTTGATAAATATCAGGACGATGCTTCGATTGAAATGGGTGGAGTCCGAGGAGCGAGATGTTTTTGTTTCAGGCGGTTATGTAGATTCTGACCGGCTGAGGCACGGGCTGGATATAGGTTATGAGGCGTTGACGGGCTTGTTTTTTGCGACGCCCTACCACCATATTGTTGAAGGCGGCGTGAATTATCTGGTTAATAAGAATTCCTTTTTAAGGCTTGAGGCGCTTTGCGAAAGTCATTTGAATGGATTTTTGAAGACAACGAATCAGATCACCGCGGGCGTGCAGCCTGTGATAGCATATCTTCTGGGTATGGAACATGAGATAAGAATGGTAAGGATGATACTTACGACGAAAAGGAATCGGCTTGAGACAGATATGATTCTGGCCAGGCTTGGCGAGAGTATCGAATAGGATGTGAAATGGCTAAAGGTAATGTGGCAGTTTTAGGTGATTCGGATTTCGTGATGCCTTTTTCGGCGTTGGGACTTGATACGTTTGCTGTTGAGGCCAAGGCTGAAGCGGTCGTCGAGGCGGCGGCGAGTATAATCGAGCAGCAATATTCGCTTGTGGTGGTGGCGGAAAACGTGGCGGGCCTGGCGGAAGAAGTTTTTTCGAAGGTTCAAAATACCGCTGAGAACTGTGTGGTTGTGGTGCCGTTTACGACCGAGCCGGAGGGATTTGCGGTGAGGAATCTTAGCAAGGCGCTTAAAATCGCTACCGGAATAGATATTATGCAAAATCAATAAAACAGCGAGGGAAGGTTTTTAGAGATGGCAAAGTTAGCGGAAGGCAGAATTATAAAGGTCGCAGGGCCCGTGGTTGTCGCTGAGGGAATGCTTGGGTCGCGGATGTATGATGTTGTTCGCGTCGGAGCTGATAACATCATCGGTGAGATCGTTGAGCTTCATGAAGACAAGGCTAGTATTCAGGTTTATGAGGACACGACTGGCATCGGGCCTGGCGAGAAGGTCGTTAATACGGGTACGCCTTTGAGTGTGGAATTGGGGCCTGGGCTGATTGAGAGTATTTATGATGGAATTCAAAGACCGTTGGATTTGCTTTATGAGACGGAAGGTAATTTTATTAAAAGAGGGCAGTCTCTGCCAGGGTTGCAGAGAGAGAAGAAATGGCGATTTGAGCCTACTGTTGAAAATGGGACGAAAGTTGCAGGCGGTGATGTAGTCGGGCAGGTACAGGAGTCGACGCTTCTTCTGCATAAAATTATGGTGCCTTTCGGTGTTGAAGGTACTGTCGAGAATCTCGCGGAAGGAGAGTATACCGTTGAAGAAACTATCGGGGTTGTGGCTGGTGAAGATGGCAAAAAAACCGAGTTGAAACTTATGCAGAAATGGCCTGTCCGGCAGGAAAGACGGGTAAGCAGAAGGCTTGCACCGGATCAGATTCTTTTGACCGGACAAAGGGTGATTGACGCATTCTTTCCGATAGCTAAAGGCGGTACGGCGTGTGTGCCGGGGCCGTTCGGTACGGGAAAAACAGTTGTTCAGCATCAGTTGGCAAAGTGGGTTGACGCCGATGTGGTTGTTTATGTCGGCTGTGGTGAGCGTGGTAATGAGATGACCGATGTGCTGACGGAATTTCCGAAATTGAAAGACCCGCGGTCTGGTGACCCATTGATGCGGCGGTCGGTACTGATCGCTAATACTTCCAATATGCCGGTAGCGGCCAGAGAAGCATCGGTTTATACGGGTATCACGATAGCCGAATATTTCCGTGACATGGGTTATGTTGTCGCTTTGATGGCTGACAGCACGAGCCGATGGGCCGAAGCGATGCGAGAGATTTCGACGCGTTTGGAAGAAATGCCGGCTGAGGAAGGGTATCCTGCTTATCTTGCGGCAAGGATTGCTTCGTTTTATGAACGGGCTGGGCGTGTTGAGTGTGCTGGGAATCCGAAGCGTGAGGGTGCACTTTCGATAATAGGGGCGGTGAGTCCGCCTGGCGGCGATTTGTCCGATTCGGTTGTGCAGGCTACGCTGCATGTGGTGAAAGTGTTCTGGTCACTGCAGGGCAGATTAGCTCAGCAGAGACATTTCCCGGCGATAGACTGGTTAACGAGTTATTCGTTTTATAAGCAGTACCTCAGCGGCTCTTTCGAAGATCGTGACAAAGGCGAGGAGATGATGAGTTTGACTCAGAAGTCGATGTCGATCCTGGAACAGGAATCGGAGCTTATCGAAATAGTTCGGCTGGTCGGTGCAGAGGCAATATCAGCTCCTGACAGAATGATTCTGGAAACCGCCAAGACTATTCGAGAAGATTTCCTGCATCAAAACGCTTTTCATAAGGTCGATACACATGCCTCGATTGAAAAGCAGCTTGAAATGCTGAAAATGATTATTCAGTTCCACGAGAAGGGACTTGAAGCAATAGAAAAAGGTGTTAATACAAACGAGATATTTGCACTTAGTGTGCGGGAAGAGGTTGCCAGAGCAAAGTATCTGCCTGAAAGTGAACTTGAAAAGATAGTTAAGATAAGCCAAACAATTGAAGAACAAATTGCAGAGTTGTGTAGTGCTGCAGTTTAGAAATTTTACAGCAGACAGGAGTTTAAAATGCTGAAAGAATATCAGACGGTTTCGAGTATTTATGGGCCATTGATGCTGGTCGAATCTGTTGACGAGGCAAAGTATGGTCATATTGTTGACATTGAGATTGCCGATGGTTCCATTCGGCGCGGGCAAATCCTTCAGGTTGAAAACGACAAGGTGCTGATCCAGGTTTTCGAGGGTACAGATGGAATCGACGTTGACGGCAGTACCGTTCGTTTTTTGGGCAAGCCGATGGAACTTGCGGTATCGCCGGATATGTTAGGCAGAGTTTTTACGGGTCTTGGAGTTCCGCAGGACGGCGGGCCTGAGATTATTCCGGACAAGCGACTTGACATTAACGGCAACCCAATCAATCCATACGCCAGGGATTATCCGAATGAATTTATTCAAACGGGCATATCCACGATTGACGGATTGAATCCGCTGGTCCGTGGCCAGAAGCTTCCGATATTTTCGGGCTCCGGTTTGCCCCACGACCAGATAACCGCTCAACTGGCCCGGCAGGCAACGGTTCTTGGTGAGGGTGAAGAATTTGCGGTAGTCTTTGCGGCGATGGGCATTACTTTCGAGGCGGCACAGTTTTTTATAAATGACCTGCAGGAGACAGGAGCGATCGAGCGAGCGGTATTGTTTATTAACCTTGCAAATGACCCTGCGATCGAACGGATAGCGACGCCAAGATTCGCACTTACAGCAGCGGAATATCTGGCATTCGAGCGGGATATGCACGTTTTGGTAATCTTAAACGATATGACCAACTACTGCGAGGCGTTGCGTGAGATAAGTGCAGCGAGGAAGGAAGTGCCTGGCAGACGAGGCTATCCCGGTTATCTTTATACAGACCTTGCGACGGTTTACGAACGTGCGGGCAAAATTAAGGGCAAAAAAGGTTCTATCACGATGGTGCCGGTTTTGACGATGCCAGAAGATGATAAGACCCATCCGGTGCCGGATCTTACGGGTTATATCACTGAGGGGCAGATAATTTTATCAAGACCATTGCATAGAAAGGCGATAGCACCGCCAGTCGACGTTTTGCCAAGTTTGTCGAGACTTAAGGACAAGGGAATTGGGCAGAATAAGACGCGAGAAGACCACGCCGATTTGTATAACCAGCTCTATGCGGCGTATGCCAGAGGCAAGGAAGCGCAGGAATTAGCTACGATTCTGGGCGAAGCCGCCCTTTCAGATGAAGATAAGAAATATATGAGCTTTGCCAATGAATTCGAGCAAAGATATATTTCGCAGGGCTACTACGACAATCGTTCTATCGAGGAGACACTCGATTTGGGATGGGAGCTTTTGAGTATGTTCGAAGATACTGAGCTTAAACGAATCGATATTGAGCTTATTAAAAAATATATGCCGCGCTTTAGAAAAGAGACAACTGCTGAGCCAAGTAAGGATCAGTCTTAATGGAAATAACTGTCAGCGCTACACGCATGGAGCTTTTACGACTTCGCAGGAGAGTAGGTCTTGCGAATCGTGGGCATCGTCTGCTTAGTGAAAAAAGGGATGAGATTTCTCGCCAGCTTATTCAAATAGCGAGGCAAATTCATCCTTTGCGAAAACGTATTGAGCAGGAGTTGCTTGAGATGTCCAGGCGTTTTATGATGGCTCGTTCAACGATGGAGCCTGAAGATATAACTGCTGCTATGGATGTGCCTACCAAGAAGTTCGGGCTGGTTGTAAATTTCGCGAGCATAATGAATGTGAGGGTGCCGAAATTAACCAAGGAAATAGCGGGTGATATTATTTGCTACGGCTTTGGGAGCAGTTCGGGGGAACTGGACGTGGCGCTGAAGGCGCTGGAGCGGGCGTTCGATCATCTGATAGAGCTTGCTGAGAAGGAAAAACAGGCTTACCTTCTGGCAAAGGAGCTTCAAATGACTCGAAGGCGAGTCAACGTGCTTGAGCATGTAGTCATTCCTGAATTGAAGCAAACTATCAGGTTTATTTATAACAAGCTTGCTGAAGCCGAACGCGATAATATCAGCAGGCTTATGAAGATTGCCGACATCATCCGCGCTTAAGAAGCAATTCAGCAAATCAAAATGTTGCTAAATAGACCAAAGACAGCCCAAAAAGAAGATATAGTGAGTTGGTTTTCCCGTTTTTTTTACTAACTTTTTCTCTTTACTGCTGGTATAATATGTGGTTAAACCTGTTGTTTTAAATTCAGGTGTTTTCTATCGGCAGTTAAAAGACTCAGCATAGAAATTAATATGGGAAAAATTCAGAAGAAGCCCGCAAACTCCTAAGCATTGCTGCAATAAAGAGTTAAAATCATAAAGCATTAAAACACATGGCCAAGAATCAAAAAGAAAAACCGACCGGTGCGACGTCGAAGTCATTTATGACGGTTGGCCCGACGCTTCATTACAGCCATGCAAACGTCTATGGCTGCTGGGTTCTTGGGGTTATTGCTTTTGCAACGACTTGTTTATTCTGGTCGAAGATACAGACAGGCTCATTTCTGTCTTTCAATTTAGATTATGTTACATGTCCTGAATTTTATCGGCTGGGCCGATTTGTACTAAGTCCATTGAGCATATTTGAATATCCTGAGCAGATACTGGTCCTGGGTCTTTTGATGGGAATAATCGCAGTGGTTCCTCCTCTGACATCGCAGCTTTTGAGTTTTCGTTACACGATTCCGCTTGTACTGGCTATAGCATTCTTTGCCGGTCTTCCACTTTTTTCGGTGGTGGTACTTTTAAGCTGCGTTGCTTCTGCATGCAGACCATTACGCTTTCGGTCACGTATTATTGCTATCGCCCTTTGCATTGCACCGCAACTTGTTTACTGGGCTTATTTCGGCGGCGCTAAAGGCGTCGAGCCGCTACGGTGGGGGCTTTCATTTGTTCCCTGGATAACCGCAGGATTCGCAGGGCTTGGTATAGCAGGTTTTGTTTTAGGTATAGGTCACTTTACCCGCTACAGGCCTGGATTGGTATGGATATTTACGGCATTGACACTTGGCGCAGCTTTTCTGATTTTCGAAACAAAGGTCGGCTTTGCGGAATTGGACTATCAGCTTTACATTGCTAAAAATAACCCTGAAGAGGTTCCTGAATTTTACGACCACAGCATAACAAAAGCACTCGATGAGACAATTACCGATCCTTTGGTAAAAAGATATCTTGCGGGTTTCTTCTATCCTACTGAGCCAATCCTTCTTCGCGAGGAACTTAAACGAGAAATACAAATGCAGTTGGCTCATGATCACTGGCCTAACTGGCTGCTTGTTCCAGATGAACTCAAGTATCAGAGCAAACGTCAGCAACTTTTGGCCCAATATGAACTTTTTATAAGCAGGCGCCCCATAAGCAAGAGGATGCCAACAGCACTTTACTACAAAGCTCTTCTTACGGAATATAGTCCTGATATTCGACTTTTAGGCCAAAAAGAAATTCTTCGTTTCCACAGTGATTACCCCCATCGCAGTGCCCTTCCGATATGGTATAGGCTTTACGAGGAATTTGGCCAAAGCGATGAAGCTCTGGAAGCTCGCTGGCGAATCGCGATGCATCTTGCAGGCCAGGGGAAATTCGACAAGGCTGATGAACTTGCTTTTGAGGCAGAGCAGATAGTGGAAGAGATTCTGATACACTTAGATCATATGGAGCCTTCGAGGCAGGCTATCCGGACGGCATTTGAGACACCTGCTGAAACCGCGATGACAAGATTTAAGTTTAATCAGCTATATAGAAATCTGGTAATGCTTCGGAATCTTATCAGTGAGCAAAACCGCACCTCTAAAGACGACTCACGTAAGAGGCTGGCAAAGTTAGTAATGCTGAACCCGTATAGTATGGAATATCCCCGGTTATTGGAAGAGATACTAGCCGAGATGAAAGGTGAAGATCGGCTTTTGGATAATGTGCTTCTGGCAAAGACGATGCTCATAGAGGACGCCCAGAGAAGAGCTGAGAGACTTAGTAATCTGAGCGAAAGATTTGCAACCACTGATGGCGGTGTGCGAGCCAGATATGAACTTGCGGTACTGAAAGTTCGATTGTACAACGAACAGAAAGATGCCAATATCGATGACAGAAAAGTTTTTCTTGCACAAGCCCGCTCGGCTTTAGTCGATTTTATGGAGATGTATCCGAGAAGTATCTTCGCTGAACAAGCCTTGGCGATACTCGAAAATCTGCCTATGGTCGATTAGGAACTTAAAAACGCAATTTAAATTCAATGAGTTTTAATATTTAAGTCAAATTGAACAAATCTGCATAACTTCAGTAGAAAATCTTAAGCGAAACAAGTTTAGGACTAAACCAGTCTATTAGGTTTGACTTTTCTGCTAAATTATATTATGCTAATTTAGGTGGTTTTAGGGGACTACAGGAGCGAGTGGTGCACGATGCAGGATAATTACACATCAAAATCACACGTTACGGATAACGGTCAAATTCTGTTGGTTGGAGATGTTGCCAGCCTCCTCTGCAGCGCTCAGGCCGTACATGATCTAAAATACAAGCATTGCGATAATATTCTCGAGGCCGTTACGCTCGTAGCGGAACAGAAGTTTTCGGCAATTGTGATAGCGATGCCAAGCCTTGATGAGAATCCGGAGCCCGCTTTAAAAACACTCAAGCAGGTAAACGCTAACTCCAGGATAATACTTTTGGCACAAATGCATCAGGAGCCTGCGGCAATGGAACTTGTGCAAGCAAAGGCCGGCAGGATGAAGTTTGCTGATGACTATTTGATTTGTCCGGTTGAATCGAAACGATTTTCGCAAGCGGTTGTTGACAATATAATCAAGGCTGCTGTTTTGTCCGAGCAGGGTTTCGACAAAACATGCAGTAAAGACGAGCTTATCAGCAAACTTGAAGAGCTGGCAACGGAGGACGATCTTACCAAGTTAAAAAACCGGCGATATGTAAGAGAGTTTCTAAGGCAGATCATACATCGAGCTGGAAAAGAAAACCTGCAGGCCACTTTGCTGGTTTTTGATATTGATGAGTTTAAGCATTATAACGACGAATACGGCCATGCAGTTGGTGACAGCGTACTCAAACAGGTTGCGGCCATCATGCAACGATGCTGCCGTAAGCACGATGTTGTTGGCAGGGTTGGAGGTGACGAATTCGCGGTTATTTTCTGGGATTGCCCGACAGATCAGGAAAAAGATTCTACCTCAGTTCAAAAAGATACTCAATCGGATCGTCGTTTGGTACGTGCAGAGCACCCGAGTGAGGCAATAATCATAGCTGAACGATTCAGAAAAGCTTTGGTTTCGACAGAATTTTCGCTTCTTGGGCCTGAAGGTAAAGGTGTTTTGACCATAAGCGGCGGTCTGGCCAGGTTTCCCCAACACGGAGGGGACGTAGAAGAGATGTTTGAGCAGGCGGACAAGGCATTATTGGAAGCTAAAAGAAGCGGCAAGAACAGAATTTATCTTGTCGGCAGCCCGCAGGGAGATATTGCAAATTCGCAATAACAGAGTCATTTGACAATGACAGTATCGGTAGGCCCCAGAAGCTTATAACGAATCCCCCGCCATTTAATTGTACGGCCAAATCCGGATGCAATAATACAACCCAACATCACCCATGACCAAATGCAGCTTCCGAGGACATCGGCCAGCTTAGCAAATTTCATGTTGGCAATATCGGGTTTCAAAAGCTTCCTAATCATACTCTGCCTTAATAATGAGCGTACAAGATTGCCTGCGAAAAACAATGTCGGCACAGCGGTAAATAAAATCCAATGAGGATGCTTGTTGGCGATAGCATAAACAGCAATCACAGAACCTGCCCACAAACCCAAAATTGAACATAGACTGCCAACCAATCCAAACCACCATGTTCCTGGAGCCGATACCCTTGTAATGAGAAATTGCCGCCTTGCAAATTCGAAGAGTTTAGGCCAGGTAGTTGCTTCATAAGAAGCAACCATACAAGCAGGTACAAAAACAACTTTCATTTTGGCTTTTTTAACGGCATAGCTTAGAGACAGGTCGTCGCTTATCGCTTTTGGCCAAATCTCTTCTAACCCTATCCGCCGAAACACATCGGCCCTTATAGCCATCGATCCTCCCCATGCCTGATTAAAACGGTATGCTCCGAGAAGCTGTGTGATCTTTGCGTTTAAGGCAGACAAGGCCAGCGTTGCCAGATTGTTCTTCTGAGGCACAAACCATCGATAACCGCTGGTGGCACCGGTACGTCTTTTTCGAAGTGGCCGTACAAGTCCCCTAAGCCAATCGCATCGAACACATACGTCTGAATCTGCAAAAGCAAGTATCTCAACATCCTCCGGCATGCAATGATAAGAATAGAGCAGGTTGTGTATTTTTTGACTACACTCCACAGCCAGGCCGGCAACAAGAATTTCAACATCGAGAGCTTTGGACTGGAGAGCGAGCTTTTGGCTCAATTGGCACAACTTTTCATAAGCGGGGTCATCGGTATCCTGTACAACAAATCTAAGTATGTAGTTTTGGTAATCAAGTTTGAAAAACGAGCTAATATTTTTTTCGAAAGCTGGGTCTATCCCCTTACATGGAATTGTAAGCATAGTTTTGGGAGAGAAAGGATATCCTTTGTCGCGAGGCCCAGCAAGCGAATAGCGATAGTTGCGAAACATCTGAGCGATAAAAGCCATCTGGCCTATGATTGCGAACCAAGCAATATAGTAGTACCATCCCATCGGCACATTTTTCCTGCTTTTAGTTTATTTATAAACTTAACTTATCGACGCCAGCAGCACCCTGGACTCAATCAGCTTTTCTACAGTATATGATTTCGACAAATCGAGAGTCAAAAGACATCCGTGCTCATGATCTGAAGCGATAATGACGAGATTTTCTCCGATACTGGCCAGACCCTCTTCCTGAGGCTGATGTCCTAATATAAACATATCCACATCAAACAGCTTTGCCAACTTGCCGAGCGTTTCCTTACTGTGCCTTCTGCCCCAGGTCAGCATATACGCAGAATTTGGTCTAATGACATCAATGATTTTCAACTGTCTGTGAAAAATTCCCGGATCGAAGTCGTCTACATATCTATCGGTCGGCAGTGAATGTGAAATCCATATTCGGTTTTGACATTTGACCGCCAATGCTTGAGAGAACAAGAATTGCTTAATCGCCAGGCTAACGTCCTCGGCTTCGTCCTTAAAACATCGCTGCATAGCATGCCGCATGGCCTGGTTCATTTCCTTGCCGCCCTTCATGACCTCGCTATTATTTATATGCGCGGTATCGTGATTGGACATTATAGTATGGACCTGTTGCGGAAACTGCAACTTGTATCGGACGACATCGAAGAGTAGCTGAAACGACAGACACCCACCTTCAGCGTCCTCCGGGCCGCCATGCAGAATTTCCTGCAGAATAACGTGCCTGTTGGGATTATTTTTCAAATCGGCATATGTGACAATTTTTTCGAAATTCCGCCTGTGACCGTGGATATCTCCGGTAACAACCAGGCTGCCCTGCAAAGGCAGTTCAATCAGATTCTGTTGCCGATACTGATCCGAAAAGTTTGCATCCGCACCGGCTTTTAAAAGGTCAATTACTGCTTTTACCATTTTTTGTTATTTTATCTCCGAATACGCTATGCACAAGTAAATCGAGCCTTGAAACGATATCTGCCATACTGGATGGACGTTCACCCCGATTTTCTTTGACACAATCCATTACAAGTTTGGATACACCTACCGGAATTCTGCTGTGAAATTCGCGTGGAGTTCTCAGCTTCGGTACAGGGCCAACGATAGCCATTCTGTCTGTTTTCTGCGGTATGAGTGTTGGCACGTTTTTGCCGGTAAATGCCCAGTACATCGTTGCGCCAAGATTAAACACGTCGGTCCTCTGGTCGAGACTTTCTCTGCGAACCTGCTCAGGAGCGATATAGTCCGGCGTTCCCTGGATACGCGCCTTGGTAGTTCCGATTTTGCAGCTTTGACCCAGGTCGATGATTTTTATCGCCCCGGATTTATTTATCAATATGTTATTTGGCTTGATGTCGCAATGAATATATCCATGCTGATGCATAGCGTTAAGGCCTGTCGCGACCATTCTGAAAACCAGCAGCACATCGCCTAAACTCAGAGTCGGTGCGTCCTCCAGAGAAAACCCTTCGAACATTTCCATAGAAAGCAACAGCTCTTTTACTTTCAAGCCTTTGCGAATTTTTATGAGTTTGTAGCATTTACGCACGTAAGGATGGTCAATGCGTTTGGCAACTTTGTATTCAGTCTCAATCTGCTCGAAAATTCTGGAATCTTCCGGCTTTTCAAATACAGACCTTTTGAGTGCGACAGTCTCGTTTGCCTTGCCGTCCGCTGCAAGGTAAATTATGCTTCTGGCACCGGTGCCGAGACGTTTTTCTACCGTAAACTCTCCGAAACTCAGTTTTTCTTTAGCCATTTTTCACACACAATAAGCTTGCAAAATCTAAAATTAATAGCCTTCCACCTGCAGAACTGGGCAGTCCCGAAGGGAAAATTACCCCAGCCAAACCTACATATCGAATTTATTATTCTACTAAAAACACAGCCTTTTGTCCAGCAGTTAATCAATCTTTAATTGTATCGGCAAAAACGCAAAGCTTCTTTGAATATCGCCTGCCAATGGAGCGGCTTTCAACTATATAAACAAAATACCCCAACCTCCCCGAGTAGGACTCGAACCTACGACCTAGCGGTTAATCCGCCTTTGGCGGACTCGCTCTACCAAATTTCTCATCAATCCATCGCCGCCCAATACCAGACTTTAACCACCGCTCGCATTTCATAGCTTCCGAGCGGCTGGCATGCTCCTCAGAGTATAAAAACTCCCAAGGCCCGGAATTTCTCGATGTAAATTTCGAAACATTATGCTCATGGCTGTTATGCTCGGATAGCCTTCTTTGAAAATCGCTGGTGTGCCCGATATATCGCTTGCCGGTAGAGCAACTCTTGATTATATAAATAAAATACCCCAAACTCCCCGAGTAGGACTCGAACCTACGACCTAGCGGTTAACAGCCGCTCGCTCTACCAATTGAGCTATCGGGGAATTTAATGCTCAGATTAGATATTCTCTAAGTTTTTTCGCTCCTGTCAACACTTTATGCCAAACTTATCGCAGTTAATTCGCCGTTGGCGAATCGAGTCCTGCTCGGGTTCGGGGTTCCTATAAAAAAGCTTATTCTTGAATGCCAGGAAGATTATCTATGTACTATGTCTATATCCTGTTGAGCCCGGAATAACCACGGATCGGCTCACAATTTTCTTGACTTTTTCATCCAAAATAGATATAATAATTCTAATAAGATAGAGAGTATAACTTCGCTATCTTGCCGGTATTTTCCGGCACAAAGGGAACCGGGGGTAAGAAAACTTCTTTTAGTTCTGCTAAGTTTTCTCACCACAAAAATACGCCGTTTTGTTTGTTCTGATATGACGGCAACTCCACGGAAGGCTAACAAAGTAAATAGTTTAGTATTTTTTGGGGTGGTTTCGCATTAGGTTGATGAATCGCTTTTGTAGTGGTCATTATCGATACTTTTGCGAAACAGGGGGTGAAATCTTATGCCGAAACAGGCCAAAGCTGTCGTAGCGTTTTTATTGGTATTTGTTTGTGGATGCGCCTCGAATTACAACTTAACACAACAGATTGCCGAAATAGCACAAAAACATAATGTCACGATAACCGTTAATAGTTCTTCAAATCAACGCGGTGCAAGTGAGTTGCTTGCCAGGATAGACAAAGACCTGGAGATATGCCCGCAGTATTTCAAAGATAATATCGGGCCGGTGTTTATCGAAGACTCTTTTGATGAAATCGGTTCCAGAGGCATGTTCTTAATTGGCTACGTAGATGAAGCTGACTTTTGGAATGACCATCCCATACATATAAAGAACAGATCGGTATTGGACAAAATATTGTTTCCGACGCCGCGTGAAAATGATGTTTTTTTACATGAAGCCAGCCATAGTTTCGAATTTAATATTAAGGCCGAAATCAGTAATAATTGGGATAGATTTTACGAAGAGTTTAGCCAGGCTCAAACTCGTAAATATGATGAGGGAGCGTTATATGTTCTGGCGCTGGCACCGCTTACTCTTAGACCAACATCAATGCCGAGCTTATATGGCAGTGCCAATCACTTCGAAGATTTCGCAGAGACCCACTGCTACCTGAGGCGGAATAATATAGAACTGATAAAAGATAAGGACCCGACTTTATATAAAAAATGCAGGATAGTTGCGAGATTTATCGACTCCGGCAACCCGGCTGGTGAAACAGAGCTTGTTACCGCTAATACCATAGAAGTTGCATATTTAAAGCATGAATAACCCAAAAATACCTTAACTATTTTGTGTCCAGCCTACGAAGTTTCAAATCCATTAGCTATTGTATTGCCTGCCTGATTTATGCGCTGAGTTTCTAAAGTATTGATCGGCCGATACTCAGAAACGCATATGAGTTTTAATTAAAAAAAAGGCTCTGCAGTATTGCAGAGCCTTTCGGTTTTCCAAGTTGTCTCCTTTGTTAGGATGGGATTACGTTGGTCGCACATGGGCCTTTTTTGCCCTCGCCGACCTCGAATTCGACCTTTTGGCCTTCATCGAGTGTTGCGTAACCCGTGGTCTTTATTTCTGAATGATGGACGAACAAATCATCGCCGCCCTCATCCGGTGTAATAAATCCGAAACCCTTACTTGCATTAAACCATTTTACTGTACCTGTACTCACTGCATTTCTCCTTAGCTCTTTTTAAAGAGCAACTAATTAATATCTCTCCTTTGATTTATTTGGGGATACTATCGAGAGATGAAATAATATCCCCACACTCAACTTTTCGTTATTAGAGCATAATAATTTAAATATGCAACAAATAAATATCGTTTTATCCCGAAATTATAGTCTTGGCGAAATGAGTATAACAAACAACCACAAACAGGACAAAAAACTCTTTAACTCCCCGTTGCAACCCCCCTACAACCGTAAAATGCCCTCCGTCCGAGCTTTATCGAATCGAATAATATGATTGCGAGTCTCCCCTGCCAAAAGCTCTAAGCTGTCGCAGTTCCTACCGGGGAGACGGCTGTAACTTTATGCAACAGCTTTTTTCCTGTAGAACAGGTACAAAATAATGCTCAAAGCGATCAGGCCCACAAGGCCGTTTTCGCCCAGAGTACTAATCAAAACGGTGAGATTTGCGATAACGCCTCCGAAGAATGGAACTGTACTGCCAAAAAGGATTTCACCTGCAATCCCGATGGCAATCAACAGTAAGAAAATCTCCGTAATCTCGCCAAGCTACTTCTTGATCTCCTGAAAAAATTTCATCCTTGACTCTCCTACAATAATATTAGAAAAACACTCTAAACCACGAAAACATGGCATTCTATTCGCTATTCGGCTTACCTTTTTAGATTACTTTAATGTTTTTATCCACAAACATAGCTCTCCAGCTGCTCGCCCAACGCACATATTTCCTTTTGAGGATTAATGGGCAATTATAAGAAGCATTGCTAGCTCCTCAATGCTTAGTAACCATTGAGCTTGTATTTGTCAAAATCCCCCAACTGGCCCACTCTAACAGCTTCTGTGATTTTTCCATCCCTTTCTCTTTACCAAATCAACACTTGCGCAAGGCTGACAAAATCCTGTTGATACTGGCTATTTGTCAAAAGCTACCGACACAGCACAAAGAATTGTCTGATAAAGACCGAATTTCGACGTAAAATTGAACAGTTTTTATGCACCAGAGGGTTAAAATGGGCGGTTTTCACTTGGCTTGGAATGTTGAAATAGGTATAATATAAATATGCTTAAAATCACAATAATTTTGATTTTACGTGTGTTGCTCATCGTATCATTCTGGGCATTTATGTGGCACTCTTTCAAGCCAAAAACACAATTAATGCGGGTTCTGCGTGCCACGATCCTCGTCCTCGGCCTTTTAGGCATTTTGGCTGTCCTCCGGGTCAATGGCGGATAATTATCCCTATCAGCTCCAGTTTCCCATGCCTGTAAACTGACTTATTTCATTGCAAAAGATGTTGTCTTCGCTAAACTTATGCCTGGTTTCAAATTTTCTCAATCTAAGTTTAGCAGGAGCAATAGATGTACAAAAACTTCAGACGAAAAATGATTAAATCACTTTATTTGGCTATATTGGTAACATTAGCCATATCGGCTGGATGCCAACAAGACGCACAAGTCACGATAGCCTCTCAGGAAGTCGCTCAGCAGCAAAAGCTTTTCGATTATCGCGAGATAACTCTAAAAAACGGCTTGCGTGTTGTAACACTTGAGGATTTTTCCACCCCTATCGCGGCGGTTCAGCTTTGGTATCACGTCGGCAGTAAAAATGAACGGCCTGACAGGCAGGGTTTTGCGCATATGTTCGAGCACATGATGTTCCGCGGTACGGATAAACTCGGCCCGACCGAACATTCCGATTTCATCCGGCGAACCGGCGGCAACAGTAACGGCTACACTGGCTTTGACAGAACGGTTTATCTGGAAACGCTGCCTGCCGACCAGCTTGAAATGGCTCTTTGGCTTGAAGCGGAACGAATGGCATTTCTGCGAATCGATAAGGAATCTTTCGATATCGAACGAAAGGTGGTCGAGGAAGAGCGAAGATTAAAACTTAATCAGCCGTATGGGACAACGGTAGAAAAGGTCTTTGCCGAAATTTATAAAGCCCACCCCTACCGCTGGATGCCTATCGGTAAAATTTCTCATCTTCGTGCCTCGACGGTTCAGGAGCTGCGGAATTTCTGGGAGACTTATTACGTGCCTAATAATGCTGTGCTGATTATCGTAGGAGCGGTAGAACATAAAAAAGCCCAGCGGCTTGCGGATAAATATTTCGGATGGATACCACGATACTCGGAACCTGCAAAGATAGATGTTCAGGAGCCGCAACAGACGGCGGCACGGACAGCAACAATTAAAGGCGAAAATGCTCCTGTGCCGGTGGTTGGAATTGTTTACAGGACGGTGCCGGTTGGTCATAAAGATATGACGCCTTTGGATCTATTGGCTGAAATACTCGGACAGGGTACGAGCAGCAGATTGTACAGGGAGCTGGTAGCGGAAAAACAGTTGGCTGTCGGAGTTGAGACGGCATCGTGGTCTTTGGAACAGGATGGTTTGTTCGGGGCAGGTGCGGCAATGGCTCCTGCAGGGGCAGATGCGAATACCGTGCTGGATATCATACAAAAACATATTGAGATGTTGAGGACTGAAGCTGTCAGCGAGCGTGAACTTACCAAAGCGCGCAACAGGATGCTCAAGAGAATCGTATCAGATATGCTGACTGTCGAAACCAAGGCCAGAATGCTTGGCAGTGCCGCGACTGAACAGGCCGACACGTCCGCTGTTAATCGCTACTTGCAGGAAATTCGAGATGCTACCGCCGAAGACCTGCAGCGGGTGGCGAATCAATATCTTTCTGACGAGCGGGGCTTGGTTGTAACAGTGGAACGGAATTTAAAAGCGGCTGAGCCAACGGCGGATGAAAGTAAGTCGCAGACTGCCCCGTTAAAAGAACAGGCGGAAATGAGCAGTAAACGAACAGGATTGAAGCGGCCGAAAGGTTTTCCTGAAAAAGCACCTATTGGGCAGTTGCGAGCGCATAAGTTTACGCCAAAATATACCAAACGCGTTTTGGAAAACGGCCTGCGGGTAATTGTTATTGAAAATCATGAGGTGCCTTTTGTTACCGCTCAGCTTGGAGTTTTGCATGGCGCATGGGCGGAAGCGAAACCCGGTACCGCTTCTGTGACAATGCAGATGCTGACTAAGGGCACGGCTAACTATACCGAGGCCGAGCTTGCCGATGAGCTTGAAACATACGGGATTTCGCTTTCGGGCAGAGGCGGGATGGATAACTGTTCTATAAATGCCAGTTGTTTAAGCGAATACTCGCAAAAAACGCTGGAGATGATGGCTGAAGTCGTATTGAATCCTACTTTTCCTGAGGATGAATTTGAAAAATTGCGTAAGCAGGTGGTTACGTCGCTTGCAGTTTCAGCGGCTGAACCTGATTATATTGCCGACCGCCAGCTTCGCCGCAGTTTGTACGGCAGCCATCCGTATTCGCGAACGGTGACGGGTGAAGTTGCTGATGTAAATATACTTACCGCAGATGATGCTAAAAAATGGTGGTGGCAATTTGCCCGGCCGGATGAGGCGGTGTTGATATTTGCGGGAAGTGTTAAAGAAGCAGAGGCGTTTGCGTTGGCAGAGGAAGTTTTCGGAGGGTGGAAGGCAGATGCCGAAGCGCCCGAAATTAGTTTGGGCCAAATAAGTCAGGTAGAGGCTATGCATATTTATCTGGTGGATGTGCCGGGTAGCGTGCAAAGCCAGATTCGCGTTGCTCAGATGGGTATTACGCGGCACATGCAGCCGGAGTATTTTATTAGTAGGATCGTTAGTAATTATTTTGGCTGGGGCTTTAACAGTCGGCTTAATAAAAGTGTTCGAGTTGACAAGGGGCTGACTTATGGTATCGGCGGTTCGTATGTGGCTAGCCGATTTGCAGGCAAGTTTACGGTCAGTACCTTCAGCAAAACAGAAACCACCGCCCAGGCTGTGCAGGCGGTTCTTGATGAAATCGAGCGTCTTGTAGATGAGCCGCCTTCTGCAATGGAGTTGGAAGACAGTAAGTCTTATATGGCTGGAGTTTTTGTTGTGCAGGGTGAGACGCCGCAGCAGGTCGCTGATCATTTATGGCTGATCGAGTCACAGCAGTTAGGCAGTGATTATTTAGATAGATTGCTTGCGACGGTAGCTGAGACTCGAACTGAAGATTGTATGGATTTGGTGCGGGATACTATCCAGCCTGGGAAAATGATTATTGTTGTTGTTGGTGATGCTGAGAAATTGAAAGGTGAGCTTGAAAAAATCGCCCCGGTAACGGTAGTGGAAAATTAAAAGTAAAAAATCAAAAAGCAAAATTACAAATTAAAATTCAAAATTGAAACTACGGATTTTTTTGACTGTTTTGATCCGCCGTTGGCGGATTGGGATTTTTGATTTTTTTGGGTTTTTTGGGGTTTTTGGGAATTATTTTTTGGGGGCATTGTTTGATCCCGGGCAGTTAGCGGGGTTTCGGTTGACACCAAACGCGCAAGTGTTAAGATGGGTAATGCAAAAAGCGTGCAAAAGTGTGTCAAAAGCGCGCACTTTTACGCACTTTTTGGTACAAAATTTGGTAAAAACGCGCGCCTTTTTGGTATTTTAAATTTTAAAACTTGCGCGTTTGATTCGAATTTTGTCGGGACCGTAAACTCACCTATAGCACAAAATGAAACCATGGATTACACCTGAAACTCTATCGGATTCGGATTTATTTTTCCAATAATACCAGAAGAATCAGGGAGCGTTGTTGTTGAAGTTAACAACTTTATAGATAACGGTACTTTTATATTCATCGGCAAATTTCCATGAACATTGATCAAATCATGAATTGTTTCTTGCACTTCCAATCCCTTCATTAAAATTGTTTCATCGTCATTTATGTATTTTACACATATCGAAACATCTTCTGATGGAGCTTTAGTAAATATATGTAAACAAGGAAGTTGGATTGGAAGTATGAATCTACAAATATCGTCTCTTTCCAACACATATCCATCTTCGTTTGACGGCTTGGAAATCGGTATCAGCTTTACAATGAGCTTTGGAGCAGGTAAATCTAGGCTAGAATCTTGTCCGAAGGAAAAATTAAATCCTTTTTCAAAAGACTCGACAATCTCAGAGCCAACCACCAGTGAAATATATGATTCTTTGATTTTTGCGGGCCGCTTACTCTTACACGTAATAGTTAGTATCAAGCCTGCACAACCAATGGCATTTAGAATATTTATATCTGCAGATATTTTAAGGTTGCCCTTAAGTGATATTCGGTCTGACAGCTTTCTTACCAGCCATTTGATTAGCCAGCTTATCGCTGCTCCAATTAGAACAACTAATAAGCTGCCAATAGCTCCCCAAATAAGTTTTTTTACCTCTGTCATCGTTTAGCCTGTTTCTTAGTTGACCTCAACTCCAGATTCCGCGTGGGCAACCAAGTTACACAACCTACACGACTGAAATTAGAAATTCCAAGAAAGAAAAATACTGCTCC
>SDBV01004658.1_pt1 | contig 19613 bp, 12 predicted proteins | sample 2277081 | NCBI WGS metagenome assembly SDBV01 (sample SAMN10402039, study PRJNA504765) | marine sediment metagenome | isolation source: marine sediment core GS10_PC15, 223 cmbsf | place: Arctic Ocean: Southern Knipovich Ridge | collected 2010
TTGCCGGTGAACTTGCCATGGCCCTTGAGCCACGTAATCTTGTTCTTGCGGAACAGGAATTCGATGCCCTTGGTCATCTTCTCGACAATGCCTTCCTTGCGGGCCAGCATCTTCGTAATGTCGAGCTTCACATCCGACACGCTGATACCGTGGTCGGCGAGGTGGTGCTGCGCATTTTCGAATTCTTCCGACGACGCCAGGAGGGCCTTCGACGGAATGCAACCCACGTTCAGGCAGGTGCCGCCGAGCTTCAGCGCGCCGGCCGGGTTCTTCCACTTCTCGATACAGGCAACGGTCTTGCCGAGCTGCGCAGCGCGGATAGCTGCGATGTAGCCGCCGGGACCGGCACCGATCACGACGACGTCAAATTCTTTGGACATGACAATCCTTTTTATGGCGGGACGGCACGCGGCCAGGTTTCACGGCGCGCGCCGTTCCAGTACTGCCGAATGCTGGAGACGTGCTGCTTAGATGGCGCCGGTCTGCACGATGGCAGGAGCCGGCGCCGGCCGAACTGGCGCTTACAGGTCGAGCAGCAGGCGCGCCGGGTCTTCCAGCGCATCCTTCATGGCGACCAGCGACAGCACTGCTTCGCGACCGTCGATGATGCGGTGGTCGTACGACAGCGCCAGGTAGTTCATCGGGCGGATCACGATCTGGCCGTTTTCGACCACAGCGCGTTCCTTGGTGGCGTGCACGCCCAGGATTGCCGATTGCGGCGGGTTGATAATCGGCGTCGACAGCATCGAGCCGAACACACCGCCGTTCGAGATCGAGAACGTACCACCGGTCATTTCTTCGATCGACAGCTTGCCGTCCTTGGCCTTCTGGCCGAATTCAGCAATCTTCTTTTCGATGTCGGCGAGGCTCAGCTGATCTGCGTTGCGCAGGATCGGCACCACCAGGCCACGCGGCGAACCGACCGCGATACCGATGTCGAAGTAACCGTGATAGACGATGTCGTTACCGTCGATCGACGCGTTCACCAGCGGGAACTTCTTCAGTGCGTGGACCGCAGCCTTGACGAAGAACGACATGAAGCCGAGCTTCACACCGTGTTCCTTCTCAAACTTGTCCTTGTACTTGTTGCGCAGGTCCATCACCGGCGCCATGTTCACTTCGTTGAACGTCGTGAGGATGGCGTTGGTTTGCTGCGACTCGAGCAGACGCTCGGCGATACGCGCGCGCAGGCGCGACATCGGCACGCGTTGTTCCGGGCGGTCCTTGAGCCACGCTTCGGCCGATGCCGGAGCCTTGACGTCCGGCAGCGACGGCTTGGCAGCCTTCGGTGCGGCGGCGGGAGCGGCCTTGGCAGCCGGTGCCGGAGCGGCGCCGGCGGTCAGCACGTCACCCTTGGTGATGCGGCCGTCACGGCCCGTGCCGGCGACGTCGCCCGACGCCAGGTTCTTTTCCGCCAGCAGCTTGGCGGCGGCTGGCGAAGCGACCGTGCTGGCACCCGTTGCGGATGCAGCCTGAGCAGCCGGTGCGGCTGCGGGTGCCGGGGCGGCAACCGGAGCCGGCTTCACTTCAGCTTCGACAGCAGCGGCGCCAGCGGTGCCTTCCGTGTCGATCTTGGCGATCACCTGATCGGCGGGAACGATATCGCCGTCGTTGGAGATGACTTGTGCGAGCACGCCAGCCGCGGGGGCCGGCACTTCCAGCACGACCTTGTCGGTCTCGATTTCGATGAGGATTTCGTCGACCGCGACAGCCTCACCGGGCTTCTTCTTCCACTGCAGCATGGTGGCTTCCGACACCGACTCCGACAGCTGGGGGACCTTGACTTCAACAATAGCCATTGTGATTTTCCTGAATACGTATCTGGTGACAACGAACCGTCTGCGAACCCTGATCTGCGACGTTTAAGCCATCAGATGCGGTGCGGGAAAGCGCGCTGCGCTTTCCCGGTTCGGTTCAAAAAGTTATTTGGCGATCGACGCGCTCTTCAGACGGCCGAATGCACCTTCAACCAGCGCCTTCTGCTGCTCGTAATGCTTCGCGTAGTACCCAACTGCCGGCGAAGCCGAAGCCGGACGGCCGCTGTAGGCCAGCTTCTGCCCTTCCTTCATGCCTTCCTTCAGGTGGTGCTCGATGTAGAACCACGGGCCCTGATTCTGCGGCTCGTCCTGCACCCAGACCACTTCGGTGGCATTGTCGTACTTCTTCATTTCCGCTTCGAACTGCTTGTGCGCGAACGGATAGAGCTGTTCGATACGCACGATCGCGACGTCGTTTGCCTTCGCTTCGCGGCGATGTGCGAGCAGGTCGTAGTACACGCGGCCCGAGCAGACCACGACGCGCTTGACCTTCTTCGCTTCGATCGCTTCGTCGATTTCGCCGAGGATCGGCTGGAACGCGCCCTTTGCCAGTTCGGACAGGTCCGACACGGCTTCCTTGTGACGCAGCAGCGACTTCGGCGTGGCGACGATCAGCGGCTTGCGGAACAGGCGGATCATCTGACGGCGCAGCAGGTGGAAAATCTGCGCCGGCGTGGTCGGCTGAACGACCTGCATGTTGTGGTCTGCGCACAGTTGCAGGAAACGCTCGATACGTGCCGACGAGTGCTCCGGGCCCTGGCCTTCATAGCCGTGCGGCAGCAGCATCGTGAGACCCGAAACACGGCCCCACTTCACTTCGCCCGACGAGATGAACTGGTCGATCACGACTTGCGCGCCGTTCACGAAGTCGCCGAACTGCGCTTCCCATGCGACAAACGTATTCGGCTCAGCGGTCGAGTAACCGTATTCGAAGCCCAGCACCGCTTCTTCCGACAGCACCGAGTCGATCACCGTGAACTTCGCCTGACCTTCGGCGATGTTCTGCAGCGGCACGTAGGTGCCGTCGTTCCAGCGTTCGCGGTTCTGATCGTGCAGCACTGCGTGACGGTGCGTGAACGTGCCGCGGCCCGAGTCCTGACCGGTCAGGCGCACGGCGTAGCCCGATGCGACCAGCGACGCGAATGCCAGGTGTTCGCCCATGCCCCAGTCGAGCTTCGCTTCACCACGGCCCATCGCGCGACGGTCGTTGATGACGCGCTCGACGAGCGGGTGCACCTTGAAGTTTTCCGGAATCGTGGTGATGCGCTCGGCGAGACGCTTCAGTTCGGCGAGCGGCACTGCCGTGTCGGCTGCATCGGTCCACTTGCGGTTCAGGAACGGCACCCAGTCCACCGCGTACTTGCTCTTGTAGTTCGAGAGCACCGGGTCGACCGTGTGATGGCCTTCGTCCATCGCCTTGCGGTATGCCTTGACGAATTCTTCCGCGTCGGCAGCCGTGATCACGCCTTGTTGCACCAGCTTCTCAGCGTACAGTGCGCGCGTGCCCGGGTGCTTGGCAATCGTCTTGTACATCAGCGGCTGCGTGACCGCCGGCGTGTCCTGCTCGTTGTGGCCGAGCTTGCGGAAGCAGACGATATCGACGACGACGTCCTTGTGGAACTGCATGCGGAAGTCGATGGCGAGCTGCGTAGCCAGCACCACGGCCTCGGGATCGTCACCGTTCACATGCAGCACCGGCGCCTCGATCATCTTGACGACGTCCGAGCAGTACAGCGTCGAGCGCGAGTCGCGCGGGTCCGACGTGGTGAAGCCGATCTGGTTGTTGATGACGATGTGCAGCGTGCCGTGCGTGCCGTAACCACGCGTTTGCGCGAGGTTCAGCGTTTCCATCACGACGCCCTGGCCGGCGAAGGCCGCGTCGCCGTGGATCTGCACCGGCAGCACCTGCAGGCCGCTGTCGTCGCCGCGGCGGTCCATACGGGCCTTGGCCGAGCCTTCGACCACCGGGTTGACGATTTCAAGGTGCGACGGGTTGAACGCGAGCGACAGGTGAACCGGGCCGCCTTCGGTCGAAACGTCCGACGAGAAACCCTTGTGGTACTTGACGTCGCCTGCCGGCAGATCGTCGACGTGCTTGCCTTCGAATTCGGCGAAGAGGTCAGCCGGCATCTTGCCGAGCGTATTGACCAGCACGTTCAGACGGCCGCGGTGGGCCATGCCGATGACGATTTCCTGGACGCCGCGGGCGCCGCCGTGGCGCACGACTTCGTCCATCGAGGCGATGAAGCTTTCGCCGCCTTCGAGCGAGAAGCGCTTCTGGCCGACGTACTTGGTGTGCAGGAAGCGCTCGAGGCCTTCAGCGGCCGTCAGGCGGTTCAGGATGTGTTTCTTCTTGTCAGCCGAGAAGTTCGGCGTGGAGCGGATCGACTCGAGACGCTCTTTCCACCAGCGCTTCTGTTCCGGATCGCTCAGGTACATGTACTCGACACCGATCGTGCCGCAGTACGTGTCGCGCAGCGCCTTGACGATCTCGCGCAGCGACGCGCGCTCGAACCCGAAGTACAGGTTGGTCGCGCTGAATTCCTGGTCCATGTCGGCTTCAGTGAAGTCGTAGAACGCAGGTTCGAGTTCGGGAATAGCGGGACGTTCGCGGCGCTTCAGGGGATCCAGATTGGCCCATTGCGTGCCGAGGAAGCGATACGCGCCGATGAGGGACTGCACATAGACTTGCTTGCGCGCGGTAGCGAGGTCTTCGCCGCCCGTTGCGGTGCGCGGGATGAAGGCATTCGCCTTGGCCCGTTGTGCAAATGACTCGACGATCGGGCCATGGGCCACGTCGTTGGCATTGCTGCCATCCGATGCAGGAACGTTCTGCAACGCGTCGAAATACACACGCCAGTTCTCGGGCACTGACGCCGGATTATCGAGATACGCTTCGTACATTTCTTCTACGTACGGAGCGTTGCCGCCGAACAGATAGGAGTTCGACTGGAATTGCTTCATCATGTTTACGCTCACCTTTCTTCGAGTTTCTCGAGAAATAGCGGGTTACTCAAACCTTCCGCGACACGGCCTGACCGTTTGGCGGATTGCGCGAATCAAGTCTTGCTTGGAAGGACCTTAACTTGCATCCGCGGAAGCATATCACATAACAGATAGTGCAGATAGCAGACACAGTGCCGCGAAAGCCTTTCCTGACGGGCTTTCGCGGACCTTTCCAGGAAACGAAACAGTGTTATTCACAGCCAACGGAGATAACTGTTTACCGGGCTGGAAATAACAAAAGCCGCCCAAAGGCGGCTTTTGTGTTGCATTGCACGATAGAAGCAGGCGGATCAGTCCACCGCGCCCTTACGGCTTGCGCTGCGGCGCTCGTGTTCCTTCAGGTAGCGCTTGCGCAGACGGATCGATTGCGGCGTGACTTCGACCAGTTCGTCGTCGTCGATGAATTCCACCGCGTATTCGAGCGACATCTGGATTGCCGGCACGAGACGCACGGCTTCGTCGGTGCCCGACGCGCGCACGTTGGTGAGCTGCTTGCCCTTGATCGGATTCACAACGAGGTCGTTGTCGCGGCTGTGAATGCCGATGATCATGCCTTCATACAGCGCCTCGCCCGGCGACACGAACATGCGGCCGCGATCCTGCAGCTTCCACAGTGCATACGCGACTGCCGCGCCGTCGTCCTGCGAGATCAGCACGCCGTTGCGACGCTCACCCACCGCGCCGTCCTTGACCGGCTGATATGAGTCGAACGTGTGGCTCATCAGGCCCGTGCCGCGTGTGAGCGTGAGGAATTCCGACTGGAAGCCGATCAGGCCGCGCGCCGAAATACGGTACTCGAGACGCGTACGGCCGCGGCCGTCCGACGCCATGTCGAGCATTTCGCCCTTGCGGCGGCCCAGCTCTTCCATCACGCCGCCCTGGTGGCTGTCTTCCATGTCGACGGTCAGGTTTTCGTACGGCTCGTGCTTCACGCCGTCGATTTCCTGCATCACCACGCGCGGACGCGAGACGGCCAGCTCGTAGCCTTCGCGGCGCATGTTTTCGACGAGAATGGTCAGGTGCAGCTCACCACGGCCGGCCACTTCGAAGGTGGTTTCGTCGCCGGTGTCACGCACGCGCAGCGCCACGTTGTGGTTCAGTTCCTTCATCAGACGATCGCGAATCTGGCGGCTCGTCACAAACTTGCCTTCACGGCCAGCCAGCGGCGACGAATTCACGAGGAAGTTCATCGTCAGGGTCGGCTCGTCCACCGTGATCATCGGCAGTGCTTCCGGGGCTTCCGGTGCGCAGATGGTCACGCCAATGCCGATTTCTTCGATGCCGTTGATCAGCACAATGTCGCCGGCTTCAGCCGAATCCACCTGGACGCGCTCGAGACCCTTGAACGACAGGACCTGGTTGATCTTGCGGTTGAGGATCGCGCCGTCCGGGCCCGAACGCACGGCGACTGCCATGCCCGGCTTGATACGGCCGCGGGTGATGCGACCCACGCCGATACGGCCCACGTACGACGAATAGTCGAGCGAGGTGATCTGCAGTTGCAGCGGGGCTTCCGGATCTGCCGGGCGAACCGGCACGTGTTCCAGCACGGCTTCGAACAGCGGGCGCATGTCGCCTTCGCGCACGTCCGGGGTCAGGCCGGCGTAGCCGTTCAGGCCCGATGCGTAGACGATCGGGAAGTCGAGCTGCTCGTCCGTCGCGCCCAGCTTGTCGAACAGGTCAAACGTCTGGTTAATCACCCAGTCGATCCGCGCACCCGGGCGGTCGACCTTGTTGATCACCACGATCGGCTTGAGGCCGAGCGCCAGCGCCTTCTTCGTGACGAAGCGCGTTTGCGGCATCGGGCCTTCGACCGCGTCGACCAGCAGCAGCACCGAGTCGACCATCGACAGCACGCGCTCCACTTCGCCTCCGAAGTCGGCGTGGCCCGGCGTGTCGACGATGTTGATGTGCGTGCCTTCGTACTCGACCGCGCAGTTCTTCGACAGGATCGTGATGCCACGTTCCTTTTCGATGTCGTTCGAGTCCATCACGCGCTCGGCAACCTGCTGGTTGTCACGGAACGTGGCGGTCTGACGGAGGAGCTGGTCGACGAGCGTAGTCTTGCCGTGGTCGACGTGGGCAATAATGGCGATGTTGCGTAGGGCGCGGGTCATAGGAACCTGGGGACAGTTGAGTGCGCCAGCAGCAGCATTGTGTACAAAGCCAACAAAGCCCAAAGCGCACTTTTGGGAACCCAAAATTATAGCACGCGCAGATTAAGGTTCTCTGGTATTCCCTTACTAGCTGCCATCCCACTGCCCTGATCCCGACATCGGGACACACCTTTCCTTACGTTTCATTCCTACTTGCCGGCACCTGCGCCACTCCGCGCCAGGAGCCGTGCCGGCCAGCACCGGCGCGCCCATGCGCTCCGATTCTCCCATGGCGGTCGTCGGCTTTTAAGAGCTTGAGTGGGTATAGATCCTTGCCTAAGCTGCAATAACGCTTGCCGTGTCAACTAACCCCCTCTTATAATCCTGCTTAGTCAACCATTGCAGTCGCATGAGAATCATGACGGATCAGACCCAAATGTCGCCGGAAATCAGTGCCTACCAGCTAGGCGAAAGCGTCGGCTATCTGATTTCGCGCGTGAAATCGACCGCGTCCAATCTTGTGACGCAACGCACCATGGCCGAGCTTGGCATTACCAGCCAGCAGGCCAGCATCCTGTTCATGGTGGCGAGCGGAAAATGCCTGCTGGCGGCCGAACTGGCCCGTGAATACGGCATTGACGCCAGCGCAGTCACGCGCCTAGTCGACCGGCTGGAGAAGCGCGGACTGCTGAGCCGGGTGCGCAGCGTTGAAGACCGGCGGGTTGTCCGGCTCGCCTTGACACCCGAAGGCCACAGCATTGCGCGACGCATGCCGGCGATTTTCAACGGCGTCATGGACGGTCTTCTGGCCGGTTTCACACCGGAAGAAGTCGGTTTTCTGAAGAGCATGCTGCGCCGTGTGCTGACCAACAGCGGCTGCGATCTATCGGGCATAACCCGTGACATGACAATAAATTCCGACGGCCGATCGTCATAAGCTGATTGCAGTGTCCATCATTACATTCCACTCACACGCAAAGAGTCGAGCGATGAAATCCCTTTCCCTGTCCGCGCCCGCACTGTCGTGCCGGGCCGCCGTCACCGCAGCGGTGGCGGCGCTCGCCCTTACAGGGTGCGCGAACTACATTGGTATCAAGAGCGACAAGCAGATGTCGTCGCCGGGGCAGTACGAGTCGAACCAGAGCCTGCCGTCGCAGGGCGGCCAGTGGCCGTCGCTCGACTGGGCCAACCAGTTCGGCGACCCGCAACTGCCGCAACTGATTGCGGAGGCGCTGGAAGGCAGTCCGTCGATCGCCCAGGCGCAGGCGCGCATCGCCAAGGCCTCGTCGTACATCGAAAGTTCGCGCTCGAACCTGTATCCGAAGGTCAACGGCAGCTACTCGTGGAACCGCGAGATCTACTCGGCAAACTCGATCTACCCGCCACCCTATGGCGGCACGTGGTATAGCGAAAACAACGTGCTGGCGAGCGCCTCGTGGGATCTGGACCTGTGGGGCAAGAACCGGCAACGCCTCGGCCAGGCGGTGTCGCAGGAAAAAGCGGCGGAGGCGGATATGCAGCAGGCGCGCGTGACGCTCGCCGCCTCGGTTGCCAGCACCTACAACCAGCTCGCGCAACTGTATGCGCTGCGCGATATCGCCGCGCGTGAAATCGCCAATCGCCAGGACATCGGCCGGATCACCAACGGACGCGTCGCCGCCGGCCTCGACACCAATGTCGAGCGGCAGACCGCGAACGGCAATATCGCCACCAGCCAGTCCAACCTGACCGACCTCGACGGCCAGATCACCACGGTGCGCTACCAGCTCGGCGCCCTGCTCGGCAAGGGGCCCGACCGCGGCCTGCAGATCGCCAAGCCGGTTTTGACGACCGGCAACACCGTCGCACTGCCGGATAACGTGCCTGCCGATCTGGTGTCACGCCGCCCGGATATCGTGGCGGCACGCTGGCAGGTGGAAGCCGAAATGCACGACGTGAAGGAAGCGAAGGCGGAGTTTTTCCCGGACATCAACCTGTCCGCGGGGCTCGGCTTCGACGCGTTCGGCTGGGGCAAATTCCTGACTTCATCGAGCCGTAACATGCAGTTCGGTCCGGCTGTTCACCTGCCGATCTTCGACGCCGGTGCATTGCGCTCGCAATTGAAGGGCCGTTACGCCGACTTCGATCTGGATGTGGCGAACTACAACCAGACGCTGATCAATGCGCTGTCGGACGTGGCCACGCAAATTGCGACGATCCGCTCGATCGACCAGCAGTCGGGCGACGCGCAGCGGGCGCTCGACGCCTCGACCAAGGCCTATCAGCTGGCCGTGATCCGTTACAAGGCCGGCCTCTCGGAGCAACTGCAGGTGCTGACCGCCGACCAGAACCGCCTCGCCGCCGAGCAGACGGTGACGAACCTCAAGATGAGACGCCGTGACATGCAGATCGGCCTCATCAAGGCACTAGGCGGCGGTTTCGACGCGACGCAGACCGGCCTTGTGGTGCCTACCGACGCCAAGGCCGACGCCAAGGCCGACGCTAAGGCCGACGCTAAGGCCGACGCTAAGGCCGACGCTCAGGCCGATGCAAAGGCAGCGCCAGCCGCCTCCGCCGTACCGGCCACGCAGGCAGCAGCGAACTGAACGCGCACGCCCATCCGAATAAACGACGCAGATTGAGAGAATACGGAGCATATCCATGAGCACCCCCCAGCAACCCGCTGCCAGCGCACAAGCAGCGAACAACGGCAAACGCAAGCGCATGATGACGCTGCTCGTCATCGTGATCCTGATTGCCGCAATCGCCTACGGGCTGTACTACTTCCTCGTGGCGCGCTTCCACGAGTCGACTGACGACGCGTATGTGAACGGCAACGTCGTGCAGATCACGCCGCAAGTGACCGGCACAGTCATCGCGGTCAATGCCGACGACACGCAGACAGTGAAGGCCGGCGACCCGGTGGTCGTGCTGGACCCGGCCGACGCACGCGTCGCGCTGCAACAGTCCGAAGCCAATCTCGGCCAGGTGGTGCGCCAGGTGCGCGGCCTGTTCGCCGACGACAACCAGTACCAGGCGCAAGTGGAAGTGCGTGAAGCGGATCTGTCGCGCGCCCAGGACGACCTGCGCCGCCGCATGCTGGTGGCCCAGACCGGCGCTGTGTCGCTGGAAGAGATCTCCCACGCCCGCGACGCCGTGAAGAGCGCCCAGGCCGCGCTCGACGCCGCCAAGCAGCAGCTCGCCTCGAACCGCGCGCTGACCGCCAACACCACGATTGCCGACCACCCGAACGTCGAAGCAGCCGCCGCCAAGGTGCGCGACGCCTATCTGGCCAACGCCCGCAACACGCTGCCGGCGCCGGTCACCGGCTATGTCGCGAAGCGCTCGGTGCAGGTCGGCCAGCGCGTCTCGCCGGGCAACCCGCTGATGGCGATCGTGCCGCTCGGCGGCGTATGGGTTGACGCGAACTTCAAGGAAGTTCAGCTGAAGCATATGCGCATCGGTCAGCCGGTTGAACTGACGGCGGACGTGTACGGTTCGTCGGTGGTGTTCCACGGCAAGGTGGTGGGCTTCTCGGCAGGCACGGGCTCGGCCTTCTCGCTGCTGCCGGCGCAGAACGCGACCGGCAACTGGATCAAGGTGGTGCAGCGTCTGCCGGTGCGGGTCGCGCTCGACCCGCAAGAGCTTGAAAAGCATCCGCTGCGCATTGGCCTGTCGATGAACGTCGACGTCAACATCAAGGACGAAAACGGCGGCCAGTTGGGCGATGTGCCGAACACGGTTTACCAGACCAATGTGTTCGACAAGTACGGCGACCAGGCCGACGCGGAAATCGCCCGCATCATTGCTGAAAACGCCGGCCCGAATGCAGGCCACGGTGCAAGTCAGGCCACTAGCCAAAGCCCCGCCGGCTCGCAGAATTCCGCTGCGCGCGATACGAAGGCATCCACGAAGGCAATGTAAGGCTGCGCCACGTTCTAACAAGGCTTCTAATACATGGCTCAGGCTCAAGCGCAAGTCCCTCATCCGCCGTTAGAGGGCGCGCAACTGGTGATCGGCACCATCGCAGTGTCGCTGGCCGTTTTCATGAACGTGCTCGACACCTCGATTGCGAACGTGTCGATCCCGTCCATCTCCGGGGATCTCGGCGTCTCGTCCGATCAGGGCACGTGGGTGATCACCTCGTTCGCCGTGGCGAACGCGATCTCCGTGCCCCTGACCGGCTGGCTCACCGAGCGCATCGGCCAGGTGCGCCTGTTCATGGCGTCGATCATCCTGTTCGTGATCTCGTCGTGGATGTGCGGCCTGGCTCCGTCACTGCCCTTCCTGCTCGCCTCGCGCGTGCTGCAGGGCGCGGTGGCCGGGCCGATGATTCCGTTGTCGCAAACCCTGCTGCTCGCCAGCTATCCGCGCGCCAAGGCGCCGATGGCGCTTTCCATGTGGGCGATGACCACCCTGATTGCGCCGGTGGCAGGACCCATTCTGGGCGGCTGGATCTCGGACAACATCTCGTGGCCGTGGATCTTCTACGTCAACATTCCGGTCGGCACGGTAGCCGCCATTGCGACATGGTCGATCTTCCGCAATCGCGACTCGGTGATTCGCAAGGCGCCCATCGACGGCGTCGGGCTCGGCTTGCTGATTGTCTGGGTCGGCTCGCTGCAGATCATGCTCGACAAGGGCAAAGATCTCGACTGGTTTTCGTCGACCACTGTCGTGGTGCTGGCGTTGACCGCCGTGATCGCGCTCGCGTTCTTCATTGTCTGGGAGCTGACCGCGGAGCATCCGGTGGTCGACCTGTCGCTGTTCAGCAAGCGTAACTTCACTGGCGGCACGGTTGCGCTATCGATCGGCTACGGACTCTACTTCGGCAATCTCGTGTTGCTGCCGCTGTGGTTGCAGACCGACATCGGCTATACGGCGACGGATGCCGGTCTCGTGATGGCGCCGGTCGGGCTGTTCGCGGTGCTGCTCTCGCCGCTCACCGGCAAGATCCTGCCGCGTACGGACCCGCGCTATATCGCCACCTTGTCGTTCCTCGTATTTGCGTTGTGCTTCTGGATGCGCTCGCGCTATACGACCGGAGTGGATGAAGGCTCGCTGCTGCTGCCCACGTTGATTCAGGGCATCGCGATGGCGGGGTTCTTCATTCCGCTCGTGTCGATCACCTTGTCGGGCCTGCCCGGCAACCGGATTCCGGCCGCATCGGGTCTGTCGAACTTCGTGCGGATCATGTGCGGCGGTATCGGTACGTCGATCTTCCAGACCGCGTGGGATCACCGCACGATCCTGCATCACGCGCAACTGACCGAGCAGGCCAATGCGTACAACCCGGTGTTCGATCAATCGATCCGGCAGATGGGCACGGCCGGCTTCAGTCAGCCTCAAGCGTATGGTCTGTTCAACAACATGGCGTCGCAACAGGCCGCGCAGTTGGGCGTGAACGATCTGTTCTTTATCTCGGCGGGAATTTTTGTCGCGCTGATCGGGCTGATCTGGATCACGAGACCCGAGCGCGCGGGTGGTGACGCCGGCGCGGCGGCTTCGGCGGCGCATTGATTTATGATGCCTGAGGTCGCGGCGAGGATGGTGTCCTAAAGATCTCGCAAGGTATAACGGCAGGCACCCTCTTCGAGGCTGTCACGCAGCAAAGAAAAAGGCAGGGCCGCAGTAATGCGGTCCTGCCTTTTTGCTTCTCGCGGGTCGCGCGTTAGCTCGCTGCAGTCACCACCAGCCGTTCCGGCGCAAGCACACCCTCGCCCAGTTTCGCCACACCCAGCAGCTTTCCTTCTGCTGCATAGACGCGCACGCGCTCGGCATTTACCGCCTCGCTCGTCAGCACCAGATCCGCCATTCTCAGCCGCTGGCCATGCAGAAACCGCCGCGTCGCTTCAGCGTCGAGCTGTACCGCCGGGAACGTCGACAGCAGCGCATCGACCGGTTGCAGCCATTGGTCACGCTCGCCTTCGGCGGCATCAGACAACGCATCGAGCGTCACCGCATGCTCCAGCGTCAACGCGCCGACACCGGTACGCCGCAATGCCACCAGATGCGCGCCGCAGCCCAACGCCTCGCCGATATCCTCAGCCAGCGTGCGCACATAGGTGCCCTTGCTGCAGGTCACACGAAACGTCACATCGGGCAGCGCACACGAAAGCATCTCCAGCGCGAGGATGGTCACCTGGCGCCCTTCCCGCTCAACCGTCTGACCCGCGCGGGCATATTCGTACAAGGGCTTGCCGTCGCGCTTGAGCGCCGAGTACATCGGCGGCACCTGCACGATATCGCCTAGAAAACCCGCCATCGCCGCCACTACCGCCGCCTCGTCGCAACTCACTTCGCGCGTCTCGACCGCATCGCCTTCCGCATCGCCGGTGGCCGTGCGGATACCGAGGCGCATGGTGGCCTCATAGGTCTTGTCCGCTTCGAGCAGATCCTGCGAGAACTTGGTTGCCTCGCCGAAACACAGCGGCAGCAAACCGGTCGCGAGCGGATCGAGCGTACCGGTATGGCCGGCCTTCTTCGCGAGATAAAGACGCTTCACCCGGATCAGCGCGTCGTTGCTCGACAGGCCGATGGGCTTGTCGAGCAGCAAGACGCCGTCGAGCGCGCGACGCGGCACACGTGGCCGTTGAGGTGCGGTCATATCAGATAGTGAGGACGGGCAAAATTCAGCGACATAGCAAACCGCGCACCAAACCGCGCGCAATCAGTCTTCTTTGGCGCGGTTGGCGTTCGCCTCGTCGATCAGGCGCGACATTTCTACGGCCCGCTCAATGGTCTTGTCGTAGTGGAAATGCAGCGTCGGCACCGTATGGATATGCAAACGCTTGAACAACTGGTTGTGCAGATGGCCGGCCGCATGGGTCAGCGCTTCCAGCGTCTGTTGCGGATCGCCGGTCAGCGTCGTGAAGTAGACCTTCGCGTGCGCGTAGTCCGGTGTCAGCTCGACGCTCTGAATCGTGACGATGCCGATGCGCGGGTCTTTGACCTCGCGCAGCAGTTCGGACAGATCGCGCTGGATCTGGTCGGCGATCTGCACGTTGCGATTGGGAGAAGTACGTTTCTTGGGCATGGTGAATCCGTGATCCGTTTGACCGGATGGCAATGAGGTTGGCACGTCAGCCGCGGGAAGCGGCGCGCGCCAACCTGACTACAAATGCGGGCACAAAAACAAGGGGCGGAGGGGGGCGCCAAGCGCCCCGCTCCGCCCCTTCAGCGTTGCGCCTGAATTACAGCGTACGCGCGACTTCGGTGACCTCGAAGACTTCGAACTGATCGCCTTCGACGATATCGTTGAAGTTCTTGATGGACATACCGCACTCGAAGCCCTGACGCACTTCCTTGACGTCGTCCTTGAAGCGTTTGAGCGAATCGAGCTCGCCCGTGTGAATCACGACGTTGTTGCGCAGCACGCGCACCGACGACGAACGCTTGACGAAGCCGTCCGTGACCATACAGCCGGCCACCGCGCCGACCTTCGGCACCTTGAAGACCTGACGCACTTCGACCATACCGGTCACCACTTCGCGCTTCTCCGGTGCCAGCATGCCCGACATCGCAGCCTTCACTTCATCCACAGCGTCATAGATGATGTTGTAGTAGCGAATGTCGATACCGTTGGCCTCGGCCAGCTTGCGAGCCTGGGCGTCAGCACGGGTGTTGAAGCCGATGATGACCGCCTTCGAAGCCGTTGCCAGGTTGACGTCGTTCTCGCTGATGCCGCCCACCGCGCCGTGCACGATCTGTACGCGCACTTCGTCGGTGGAGAGCTTTTGCAGCGACTGCACCAGCGCTTCCTGCGAACCCTGCACGTCGGCCTTGACGATAAGCGGCAGGTACTGCACTTCGCCTTCGCCCATCTGTTCCAGCATGTTCTCGAGCTTGGCGGCCTGTTGCTTGGCCAGCTTGACGTCGCGGAACTTGCCTTGACGGAACAGCGCGACTTCACGCGCCTTGCGGTCGTCCGGCATGACGATGACTTCCTCGCCCGCTTGCGGCACTTCCGACAGACCTTGAATCTCAACCGGGATCGACGGGCCGGCCGATTTGGTCGGCTTGCCGGTTTCGTCCAGCATGGCGCGCACGCGGCCATAGGCGCTGCCTGCCAGCACGACGTCGCCGCGATTCAGCGTGCCCGACTGAACGAGGATCGTTGCAACCGGACCCTTACCCTTATCGAGCTTCGCTTCAATGACCAGACCCTTGGCCGGCGCTTCGACCGGTGCCTTCAGTTCCAGCACTTCGGCCTGCAGCAGCACGTTTTCGAGCAGGTCGTCGATACCCGCGCCGGTCTTGGCCGACACCGGCACGAACGGCGAATCGCCACCGTACTCTTCCGGCACGACGCCTTCGGCGACGAGTTCCTGCTTGACGCGTTCCGGATTCGCTTCCGGCTTGTCGATCTTGTTGATCGCGACGACGAGCGGCACGCCGCCTGCCTTCGCGTGGGCGATCGCTTCCTTCGTCTGCGGCATCACGCCGTCGTCGGCTGCGACCACCAGAATCACGATGTCGGTTGCCTTCGCACCGCGGGCACGCATGGCCGTGAAGGCCTCGTGACCCGGCGTGTCGAGGAACGTGATCACGCCGCGCGGCGTTTCCACGTGGTAAGCACCGATGTGCTGCGTAATCCCGCCCGCTTCACCGGCTGCCACCTTGGCGCGACGGATGTAGTCGAGCAGCGACGTCTTGCCGTGGTCGACGTGACCCATCACAGTCACGACCGGCGGACGCGGCAGCAGTTCTGCGTCGGTGATCTCGCCTTCGACCAGCATGGCTTCCGGATCGTCCAGCTTGGCCGCAACCGCGTGGTGGCCCAGTTCTTCGACGATGATCATCGCCGTTTCCTGGTCCAGCATCTGGTTGATGGTGACCATCTGGCCAAGCTTCATCATCGACTTGATGACTTCCGACGCCTTCACGGCCATCTTGTGGGCCAGATCGGCAACCGTGATGGTTTCCGGCACGTGCACTTCGCGCACGATCGGTTCGGTCGGTGCCTGGAACGTGGTGTTCTGATCCTGATGCTTGCCGCGACCCTTCGGGCCACCGCGCCAGCCGCGATCGACACCGCCGCTCGTATCGCCACGCGTCTTGATGCCGCGGCGCTTCGCTGCGTCGTCCTGCCAGCCGCCCTTGCCTGCGCCCGGCTTCTTCTTGTCGCCAGCCGACGGCGCCGCGGTAGCGGCCGGTGCTGCTGCCGCTGCCGGCTTCTTCGCGGCCGGTCGTGCCGGTGCTTCGCCAGCCGGACGAGCCGGCTTGTGCAGCGTGCCCTTGGCTTCCGCCGCCTTGGGGGCGGCTGCTGCTTCGGCAGGCTTGGCCGCCGGCGCCGGTTCCGGCGCCTTGACCTGGGCCTTGCGCGGCGTGCTCATCATCTCGCGAATCGCACGCGCTTCGGCTTCTGCCCGCGCGCGGCGCTTGCTGATTTCTTCCTGCTCGGCACGCGTCTTTTCCGCGGCCTGACGCGCTGCGTCTTCCGCCTTCTTCGCGGCTTCGCGCTGCGCGGCACGCTCTGCCGCAGCGCGCTCGTCATCCTGCTCGGCAGCGGCAGCCGGCGCAGCCGATGCGGCGGCAGCCGTCGCAGCGGCGGGCTGCGCGACTTGCGCTGCCTGCTCGGCCTTCTTCTGCGCAGCCGCTTCCGCTGCGGCAGCAGCACGCTTCTTCGCCGCTTCTTCTTCCGCACGGCGGCGCTCGGCTTCGGCAGCCTGCTCGCGCGCCTGGCGCTCAGCCTCTTCGCGCTCCAGCTGTTCCTGGCGCGCCTTCAGCTCCTGAGCCTGCTTTTCGAGCAGCTCGGCTTCGTGACGCGCTTCTTCCTCGCGGCGTTGAAGTTCGAGATCATCCGTATCGGACTCGGCCTCAGCCACATGATTCGATGCATCGCCGCCTTCGCCACCCGCTTCGTCGCGGCGGACGAACGTGCGCTTCTTGCGCACCTCGACCTGAATAGTACGAGCCTTACCCGTTGCGTCGGATTGCTTGATCTCCGACGTATGCCGCTTCGTCAGCGTGATCTTGCGCTTGTCCGCATCAGTCGAGCCGTGGGACTTGCGCAAGTGGTCGAGCAGACGCGCCTTGTCCGTTTCGGACAAGGCGTCGTCTTCGCTCGCTTTGGTGACGCCTGCTGCCTGCAGCTGCTCAAGCAGCACGCCAGCAGGCATTTTCAGTTCCGCGGCAAATTGGGCTACGTTGTTACTCGCCATTCATTCCTCTTAATGCAAGGACCGATTCCTTGCGGTTAGCATCGGGTCATGCGGCCTGACGGCCGCGTTCAATTTAGTGCGCCATGGTCATTTCTCACTGGAACCAATGTTCACGTGCTTTCATGATCAACGCCTTAGCGGCATCCTCTTGCATTCCGGTCATCTCGACCAATTCATCTACAGCCAGCTCGGCCAGTTCGTCACGCGTGTGAATCTGGTGTTCGGCCAGCTTCGCGAGCAGGTCGGCGTCAATGCCGTCCAGGCTCTTCAGGTCGAGTGCAACATTCTCGACCTTTTCTTCATTCGCGATCGCCATCGTCAGCAGTGCATCTCGTGAGCGATTGCGCAGTTCGTGGACGGTGTCTTCGTCGAACGCTTCGATCTCGAGCATCTCGTTAAGCGGCACATAGGCGATCTCTTCGAGGCTCGTAAAGCCTTCGTCGATCAGGATGTCAGCCACTTCCTCGTCGACATCGAGACGCGCCATGAACAGGTCGCGCAGAACACCGCGTTCCTGATTCTGCTTTTGCGCAGATTCGTCCGGCGTCATGATATTGATCTGCCAGCCGGTGAGTTCGCTGGCAAGACGCACGTTCTGGCCGCTACGGCCGATTGCGACCGCCAGTTCGTTCTCGTCGACGACGACGTCCATCGAATGCTTTTCTTCATCGACGACGATCGACTGCACGGCTGCCGGCGCGAGCGCGCCGATCACAAACTGGGCGGGATCTTCTGACCATAGCACGATGTCGACGTTTTCGCCACCGAGCTCGTTGCGCACAGCCTGCACGCGCGAGCCGCGGATACCGACGCAGGTGCCGATCGGGTCGATGCGCTTGTCATAAGCGACCACGCCGATCTTGGCGCGCACGCCCGGATCGCGCGCCGCCGCCTTGATTTCGAGCAGGCCCTGCTCGATTTCCGGCACTTCCATCTCGAACAGCTTCATCAGGAACTCAGGCGCGGTGCGCGAGAGTTCGATCTGCGGGCCGCGAGCGGTGCGGTCGACCTTGCCGATGTAAGCGCGCACGCGGTCGCCCACGCGCAGGTTTTCCTTCGGAATCAGCTGGTCGCGGCGCAGCAGCGCTTCGACACGGCCCGACTCGACGATGAAATTGCCCTTGTCGAGACGCTTGACCGTACCGGTCATGATGTTCTCGCCACGCTCGAGGAAGTCGTTCAGGATCTGCTCGCGCTCGGCGTCGCGCACCTTCTGCAGGATCACCTGCTTGGCAGCCTGCGCGCCGATACGGCCGAATTCGATCGACGGCACCGGTTCTTCGATGAACTCGTCGAGCTGTGCGTCGGGCTTCTGCTCGCGTGCTTCGAACAGCAGGATTTCCTGATCCGGCTCTTGCAGACCGGCTTCGTCCGGCACCACGCGCCAGCGGCGGAACGTTTCGTGCTCGCCGCTTTCACGGTCGATATGGACGCGGATATCCGCATCTTCTTCGAAGAGTTTCTTGGAGGCCGAAGCGAGAGCCGCTTCGAGCGCGGCAAATACCACGTCTTTATCGACGTTCTTCTCGCGTGCCAGCGCATCCACCAGCATCAACACTTCGCGACTCATTGTTTGCGGCTCCTAAAGTCAACTTTCGGAACGAGGCGTGCTTTATCGATGTCCGCGAGCGTGAAATCGAGCATCGCGGCGCCTTCCTTCCCTTCAAATTCCAGACCGATCGTCTCGCCTTGCGGAGCATGCAGAATGCCCCGGTACGATTTCCGTCCGTCCAATGGCTTTTTCAATGTAATTGCCACTTCGCTGCCCGCGAAGCGTTCGAAATCCGCCAGTTTTTTCAGCGGGCGGTCGAGACCCGGCGACGACACTTCAAGCCGCTCGTAATCGATGTTTTCGACCGTCAGAACGTGCTGGAGCTGACGCGTGACCTTTTCGCAGTCTTCGATTGCGATGCCGGCCGGCTGGTCGATATAGATACACAGCATGCCGCGCCCGGTGCGCTCAAGTTCGACGAGCTCGTAGCCGAGGCCCACGACCGTGGTTTCAATCAGTTCCGTCAGTTGCACAGTGCCCTCTAAGATGTTCGCGCGGCAAGCCTGCCGGTTTTACCTGCAAACAACCTGCGGGCCGCGCGCCAAGCCGGCGCACGTTCCTGCTACCCGAGATGCCGAACCACAAATGAAGCGGCAAAAAAAAATGGGCGAAACGCCCATCATCTTATTGCCGGTGGTCGCATCTGAGCCGCACATAAAAAGCCGCACGCCCAGCGACTCTGCGATTGTAGCCATTTTTCAGGACAAACGCAAACCGGCGGAACGCGTAAAACCCGCATTTCCGCTTGATTTCGCTGCAATCTTTCACGCAGATGAGGCCAAGCAGCATATTTCACAAGCTAACCGGCGCGGCTTGCGGGGCGCGATCGCAAGACGGGTCTTGTCCTGGATCCGGCCCCGGCGTTTGCAGCGGGTTTTGCCGAGGCCGCTGCGTTATGCCAGCTGATTCGCCCGTACGCCGTGCCTCACATCTGCTTACCGGCCGCGCGAGCGTCCACGCGGCGCGCCGCTGCGATTTGCGCCGGCGCCCGGATTGCCGC
>SDBV01004659.1_pt1 | contig 19613 bp, 20 predicted proteins | sample 2277081 | NCBI WGS metagenome assembly SDBV01 (sample SAMN10402039, study PRJNA504765) | marine sediment metagenome | isolation source: marine sediment core GS10_PC15, 223 cmbsf | place: Arctic Ocean: Southern Knipovich Ridge | collected 2010
GAGTTACCTGTAACTCTCTTAAGCGCCCGAGCGCTGTATGTGCCCGTGTAAGTGACAGCCGTTTCTTGTCATCCGGGTTCTTCTCGATCCCGGTTAATCTGGTCTGTAGTTTCGTTCCCTGATTAACCGTTATCAACGCCTGCGTTCCCGGAGCAGCTATAACCGCCTCATCGATCTCTTTACTTAAAGCGTCGATATTCTCCTTCGTCGGATTCGCCTGCACCGCCGTCACCTTATCGTCAAGCGTTGACCAAACAGGAAAACCCTCCGCCTCAGTAGTTACAAGATCATCGAGTTTCTTATTTATTTGCGTGGTCCACTTCTTTGCGTCTTCAACACTGAGTTTACGTTGTTCAGGGCTTACATATTGGCTAACCGTCCTCTTTAGTTCGTCAAGTTCTGCAACGGTATTAGCAGCATCGAGTGTCCCGAATATCTCCCTGTTGAATGGGTCCTTTATCTTGTCAAGGTTCTCCTGAAACTTCTTTTCCGCATTCGCCTTCGAGATAAGATGGTTATTATATCGTTCGTAATCGGTTGCGGCCATATTCGGCCTGTTCGTCTGCAGCCATGTATCGGTGAGGTTATTTTCTCTTAAGCGATCAGAGGCGTCTTTCCTCGTCTCATCATTGAGTACCTTCGCCGCCTGCTGCTGATCTGCGCGTATCCTGCTTATCTCGCTGCGTGCCTTCGTTTCCAGAGCGGCTTTTTGGTTGCTGGTTAGCAGTTCAAACAGTTCCTTCGTGCCCTCAGCATCTACATTATCGAGATACCATTGTGGATTCGTATCGATAACGGCGTTGGCCAATATCAAATCCTTTTCCTCCGACGTGAGCAGCTTACTCCGCTCAATATCCATTCCAGCCGACAGCAGCCCGGCGTTAAAGTCCGGCGCCGTGCTCATCGTCTGGCTTGCCGAGTTGAATAGCTTTACCTTCGCCCTTTGTGCCGATACCCCCCATGCGATATTGTCGATGTCCTGATCCCATTGCGGGATAACACCTCTTATATATTGTCCGTAAGCCTGCTGTGCCTTCCGCTGTTTTGTGGTATTGCCTATTCTTTTGAAGTTCTTTTTCTTAAAGTCACCCCACATCTTATTTATTTCGTTATAGTCAGCGTCCGAGGTCCGAAGCGATTGTAAAAACGTATTCCGTGCCGACGCCGTATCGGCCTTCATTCCTACAAGGTCGGTTTTAGCCAGTTCATTATTGCGGCGTTCGGTAAGTTGAGATCCCGCAATTCCTGCCCGGGCGATCGCTCCGCCGAACTGGGCCTGGGCCTGCGGTACGATATTTGCTATCGAAGGGTCCGCAATTCCCGCCGGCGTTGTCCTCGGCTGCCTTCTCCTGAATCCTGCTAAACTCGGCATATTGTCAACCTTTCTTTTCTCACCATGAAGTACATGAAGTTAACGAAGTTTTTAACTATTTTTTTCTTCACTTTCTTCATGATCTTCATGGTCCAACTTCTTAAGCTGCCAGTGACGCTAACTGTGTTGCGCCTGTTAATAATGTAGTGCCTGTTCTGAACCTGCTGGCTCTTCTTATATTCCTTGCTCTCAGCGTCTGCTGCCCTGCCGCAAACTCCAACCCGAATCTTCGCTGCCTGCCCGCCTGCCGGACGAAGAGCCTTTCTTCTTCGAATATCCCTGCAATTTCCTGCTCGATTAGTAATGGGGTGCCAACGATGTCGATCCCCGCATTGGCCGCAAGGACCCTGAGCCGTGACTTCCTGCGTTTACCTTCCTCAACTACCCTTTTCTGCTCTTCTCTGATCACCACTTCCTCCTGAGCCGCCTGGACACGGAGCCGTTCGGCGTTCTGAGCCGCTATGAGGGCGGCAGCCTCATCACCCTGTCTTTGACCGCTAATGGCAAGCCCCGTCCCCGCAATAGTCGCAATGGCACTGACAGTCTTTGCAGTCGCTGCCAGCGAAAACGCCCCGCCTGTACCGAATAGCCCTCCAGTTGCCGCCTGCGTTGGTCCTGCAACTCCTGCAGGTAAAGTGCCGGCAGCAGTACCAAACCCCGCACCAGCCGGAGCCAGAGCACCAAACGCCGCACCGCCTACGGCGCCGAATAATGCCCCTCTGCCAACATCGCCGCCGGTGACAGCCGCGGTACCGGCTCCTACTCCGGCGCCTATAAGTGCCGGTATTACCAATGGCGCTAAAAATGGCATTGTCAGTCCCCTTTCGGTAAATGTTTTTTCGTTATTATCTTATACATCAAAGCGTCCGTTCCGTCCGGATGATAGTTTTCCAGTCTCGCTTCATATTCGAATCCCAGCCATCTCATATAATCCTCTCCGACCGGAAAATCACTTCGCAGCGGCGCCTGCAGCCGCCATAGTTTGTATTCGTCTATTTTTTCATACATCCAACCCTTACCGATCTGCGGATCGATATGATAATCGCCGATATTCTTTAAGTTCGCCATCCACTGCTCACCCACCCCCGGCCAGCACAGCCATACCCCTGCACAGCTTACCGGCTTGCCGTCGAACATACCCGTACTGCAGGGCCCGTGATCACCCATTGTCTTCGCCCATTCCTCAGTAAGTTCGCTAAGAACCAGCTCCGGCTCCTTAGCCCCAAGCGTAATGATCTCAATAGCATGTTCCGGTTTGTAATCAACCAATTCAAACATACAAAAACCTTTCTTTTTACAACGACTACTACTCTGCGAAGTATCGCTACGAAGCACGAGTTAACACTAATTTTCACGAATATTAACCACTGTTGACTTACATTCAATCTCAGTATCAACACAAAAAGTCTGATAAAATATCATCGCAAAAAAGATAATAGTAAACCCTATAACAACTACGGCATAACCTAAACAGACGCTTTCGGATGCTTCTATGCTATCCATATTAGCTCCTATGATTTTTTGCGTCCTCTATGACTGCAACGCCTTCTGCCTTTTCTTTTTCTCACGTTTTTTATTATAAGATCTCGCTTTGCCATATTTAACCTTTACCTGTAAACCTCAAATTCCGCGCAAAAATGCTCTTTGGAAAATACAATCTCCCATTTCGGAAATCTTATACAAATTCCTTTTAATTTAGGCTCACTATATACTTTCTCCAAGCCACCATGACCATCAGATCTGTAATACATAAATCTTGATACTATTTCCTGTTTTCTACAGTATCTACAATTTTTGCATACATCCTTTTCCGGTTTAGGTAAGTCTTTTGGCAGCCCCCGTCTTTTTGAACCTAATTGTGATCTCATCCTGTTATCCTGTCAAAATACTCAATTAAAAATTTCAATTTCCGGTATTATCGCCCTTAACGTCACCGGCAGGGGTTTATCCTGCTGGATGTATACTGTACTTTGTTTCTTGTATCCATGCTGGAACGTTACCGGCCTGAACCCTGTGAACAACGGTATTGAGTCACTCATCGGTGTTTCGGTGGTCTGGAAGTTTATCGGCCTTAGATTGTCAGCGTCGATCCCGTATTCGACGCCCAGCGTCTGGTAGAAATCGAAGGTAACTTTGCGTATCGCTTTTATGCGTGCCATCGCGTTACCCGTCTGACCGCTGAACACTATCGGCATAGTCTCTAATATGCTGGTAAAGGGCAGCCCTGCGATCGCTTTATTAGTCCATCGATCGATAGTTATTGCATTGCCGTCAACCGTCTCATCGGCCACAGTACCTCCATCGGCGAGTATAGCCACTATTTCCCCTTCCAGATGCGACAGACCGCCGAAAGTGTTCTCCACCCGCTGTGCCGTCCCCCCGGAGGTATAGGCTGTGAAACCGACGGAGTTAATATCGACGGCGTCGGTTGAGTCCCGCAGTTCGAACGTTTTATTTCCCACGTTCGGGTTACTTATCGTATAGATGCGATCGTTGACTTCCGTCATCCCCGAAACACTGCGGAGTTGCACCTGATCACCATCGAGCAGATCGTCACCGTCGCCATCCACAGGGTAGGTTAACATGGTAACCACCGCCGGAAACGCCTGGGTAATATCCGTTATCACTACCGACGGGCCGCCGTCGAATTTCAACCCCGAATCGACAAACCACATATCCGCCTGATCACTTCCCCAGTCAAGAGGCTGTAACTGCTCCACATATCGCTTCGTAGCCGATTCAATGGTCCTGTTGACTACCACCCATACCTCATCTTCTTCTGTTCCTGGTATCACTCCTACGCTCTCTACCGTCCCGTCTGTAACATGGCGTGCCCAGGCAACCACCTCCTGCTCTCTTTTGTACGTAAAAGACAACAATACCCCATCGCTGGTCACACACCAAAGAATCGATTCAGGGCGTTCCTGATAAGCCATTTCGTCGATGCCGGATTCGGTGATGTGTTCTGCCAACAGCGTCAGATCGGGAGAAACGTATTTGTCGCGTTCCAGATTAAAAGCGAACTCCCTGAGCTTTCTGTTACCGCGTTCGACGAAAAGGATCTGATCGTTTGCTATGACCGCCTGAATTGCCGCCGACCCCGTGTACGTCTGCTGTCGATACGTTGGTATTTCCTCAGCTGATATGGCATCGTGAGGGCTGTTACCGCCGAGTCTGCCCGCTCCGCCCAGTGTTCCTATGAAAAGGAAATCCTGACTTGCCATCCACTGGATAGGGTTCTGCCCCGGTAGTGAATAGATCACGGCATCCGCTGCCAGTGTTCCTGCTGTGAAATTATCGAAATCCCCTGATTGCGACAGCCATATGGTTTGCGGAAAGTTGGCAATGCCGCCGTAGACTATTCGTTCTTCGTGGAATACAACCGTTTCCGGCCAGCCATTCTTAATGGAGAAATACCCCTCTGCCCATACTTCCGTCGCTGTAGTATTACCTAATGTGCTCTGCACGGTAGCTGTAACGGTGGTTGTATTCGTAAACACCGTTATTTCGACAACGCCGTCGAGTTCAACTGTCAGGGCCTCGAAATTAAAATCCAACTGCCCGGAAGTATAGGAGTCCATCCTTACCCGATACAACGCTTCGTCAACCAGTTCACTACGGGAAAAGTCCATATTCCCGTCAGCTTCGTAATGGCGGGTGACTACATCCTGGAATGTTGAGCCTGCGTCGTAGCTTCTTTGCACTATCACCGTCCCCGTCCATGTACCGTGTGTCGTAAATATATATTCCTGGTTCTTTAATAGCGTTACCGTTGACGAGTTTCCCGTCCCTGTAAAGGAACCACTGACGGCACTATTGTCCACAATATGCGATAGCTGCCATATCGATCCGACGTGGCCCGATTCAAATATGCCAGATGACGCCGTTAATGTGACACTGCCGGTAGTCGCCGAAGGCGTTATCGTTGTTGTAGTGGTATTTATAGGTTGAAACGGCCCTGTTATGAGATCAATATCGGTAAGCGTCCAGGAAGTATGCCCCGTCCGCGTCAGTTCCTGCGTTTCATGGTCCGGGTGCACCATCCACATCACATCCGCCGATTGAACGAATTGTATATCGGGCAGTTGGGCAGTTGTGAAAGTAGTTACCAACTCGAAAGGGTTCCCACCATCCAATATAAGAGCTCCGTTCCGGTAAGCCCTCATCAAGAGGTTAGTGAACTCCAGCATATAGGTATCGGTCTTAGAGAACTCAAACGGTATCAGCCGGGCAACGGCGTTATCTTTCGTTGTAGCAATAAACTTCGTACCAGATCGCCGCCTGGCCGGACCTTGCGAAAGCACTATCATGTTCTGCAACTGCTTACAGGAATTGCTGTACTTAACAAAATCATTGCGGGCCAGAAGTAGAGGCGTAATCTCACCGCCGTTAAACTTATTGATCGCCGGTGTCAAAAGGCCGAATGCTACTGATGTAAATATCAGCACAAAGGCTAAGCTCTTAAATATCTTTTTAAGTATCATAGCACTCATCTTTTCACACCATTCCAACCCTTCCCACTCTTCAAACCTTTTAACACCGACACGGAAAACCACCGCAGCAACTGCATCTGCTCAACCCGCTGGATCCGGTCGATCTTCTTTTTATCCACGTCGATTCGCCTTCGTCGTTTCCACCTTGAATATCACCTTCGGCCTGGTTGCGTCCGATCGCTTCCGGTAATACCCTTAACCGCATTTCTCTTTGCATGCTCTGAATATGCAGCTGGCCCGCCTCTGTTATTCCTATCAGTTTTGGCGCCATTGCGATCGCCAGTTTCAATGCTATATATTCGATCAGTTGCGGCCGATATTTTGAAACGTCACCGACGCTTATATAATCGATGTAAGCTGAGTCTCCATCGTCGTTAGATTTGTCGTTTGTATAAAGCTGCCTGCCTTTTGTGATATAGGCGAACTTCTTTTTATGGTTACCCTCATCGATCTGAGCGATCACCTGCAGACAGTCGTCGGGAAGGTTGAAAACAAACTCCCAATCCGCCTGCTCGGTAACAGTGACTTCATTTCCAAGGTCACCGAATTTCGTTAATCCCGTCCACTCCGCCCTGGTCAGGCATATACTCGTTATCACCGGCAGCAGCCGCCGGCAGAGTATGGCGTTGTCTCCGGTATCGGAATCAGCGAGTGTAACGATCAGGTCCGCCCCATCCTGTATGAGTGCCAGATTACATATATCCGTCGTCGTCTGTGCCTCAGTCGTTTTAGCCATATTTCATCCTTTCCCACCCTTCCCACTTTCAAACCTTTAAAACTTATCTAAGATCGCCTGATACCAAACCTTGTCTGCAGTTGCCTCTGCCTTTTTACCGGCAGCGTAAGCCACCGCCTCCACACTGTTCATATCCCAGAAAGTCTCTCTGTCGTTAGCGTCTGTCCATTTCGCCATTGCTGTACTGAGTCCGTAATCATCGCTGTACCCAAGTACTATTTTGACACCATCTTTGTTGAATGCCGATTGCTCTATCGCAACGTGATTCTCTGCCAACTTAACAGGTACCTCAATAACACCCGTCACGTTCGATAAACTCAAAGCCAGCGATAAACCCGCCAGCAAAACTGAAATTATCGAAGTCGTTATTAACTTTTTCATTTTTAATCTCCTACAATTCGAGCCAATTAGCTCCGTGTTTCATAAATATTAGGTGCTGTTTAGTGTCAGCCATGTAAGAAAAATTAGGAGCAGTATGAACGCCAAAGTGTATATCCATAATCTCAACTGCCTTATTAGCTGAAGTAGTTATCTCTAAAACCAGTCCTTGTGAGTTATCTCCTGTTATATCTGTGTTCAGATTAACTCGTTTGTAAGCAAAGGACTCTCCATTGACTAACTCGTCCTCAGTACTGTAATCGGTATTCATATTGGCTAATACCGTACCGCCAGGAACGAATCCTGATGCCGCAAAAGTCCAGCCCGCGGAGCTATGATGAAATAATCTCAAATTAAATCCTGAGTCATTTGCACCTGCAAGGCCTACAACCTCAAGGACATTTATAGTAAACCCCTGATTGCCAAAATCTTCATATTTAGAACAGCCGTAATTGATGTCTAAACTGAAGTTTACAGGTGAACCACTTGCAATCTCCAAAGCAATGGTTACTTGTCCTATCCATTTCTCTGTGGTTTCAACGTAATCATTTAATGATAATGCATTGATGTCAGCCACAAGGTCAACGGTTTGGGAAGCCGATCTATTACCATCATCATCTATAGTTGTTCCTGTAACCGTTAATTTAACTACGCCTGTATCTACCGCTCCGGCTCCTCCAGCTACTATTCCAATATGGCAAGCAGAAGCTGAATTCGCCGCACTATGTGTAACCGAAAGCGATGCTTGTGTTAGAGCAGCTTCTGTGGCTGACCAATTATAATATCCTCCGCTATAAAATGTACCTGAACTACCCGCAGGAGATGAAAAACTGAAAGACTTTGATTCCACCTGATGTTTTAAGAATATATTGCCCACACCATTGCGAATACGGACTGTGCGGGCATCGTCAGCAGGCAAAATAAGAAGAATCTCTCCCGCAATACCGCCATCAATCGTATCTAAATCGTCATTGGACGCATCAGCCTCCGTGTCGATACGGTGATGTCCTTTAGTAACAGTTACTGCACCACTGGAAATAGTTAATTCAGTAGCGGTACTGAAACTCAAACTCTCTCCAACTTTAATGTCTCCATGAAATTCGGCTAACGAATCCGCCACGGTTGCATTTGGTGTTAAGGTTATTTGAGGGACGTATGTATCCTTGACCGCCAAGTCGTTGCCGATAGTTAAAACTCCACCATCATCTACTTGATACAACCAACTATCGCCTGCATCATCGTGTTGGTCAGCGTCCATATAGAATTTAGCAGAAGCCCCTTCGGTAGCAGTTAAGATTCTAACTCCGCCTGTACCTACAAAATCAGGCTGTAAAACTAAGTCATCAGTCACTCCATCGTTATAGAATATTGAAGCATCGCCTGCCGAAGCACCACCGAAAAGAAGTTTCTGATTGTCTGCGTTAAGTATCCAATCTCCGCCCTTGCTCATTATAGCCCAATTTGTCGTAGCGGCAGAAGCAGTGCCTCCTATGTCTTCAATATAAATGCCATAAAGAGTATCAAAAGTTCCATTACCACCATTTCTGAATACATTACTGATATATTGTTGATACCAATTTGTAATAGTTATAGTATCAAAAAGGTTGACTGCAAATGTACCATCAATTTTTTGTCCGTATATATTATCAAAAGTACCACCTGATGAACCCGATTGCACAGAAGTTCGGATATGGCTACCAAAAATCTCTGTACCAGAACCTGTCATATTTAGCTGATTGAAAAATTCTAGTGATTTTATGGTTAAATTATTTGTGCTACTTGTTACATCCTGTTGATAAAGAGCCGTAGTAAAATTAGTTGTCAATGGACTTTGTGAATATACTGCGTTTATCCCCACAGTAGCAGACGGAACTGTACTAAAGCCCACCGTTCCGCTCACAGTATCAACTACAAAAACATTGTCCATCGTTCCATCATCTTCGACAAGTAATGCAGTTGTAGAACTTGAATCTATATCAATCTCGTCAAAAGTTGATTGGCCTGTCGATGTTATCGCTCCGCTGTTGATAGTTGAATTGAAAGTTACATCACCATTACCGAAAGTGATTGTAGGGTCTGTGCCGGAAACATCGAACGTCCAGATATTCGAGGCGTTTGCTCCGTCCGACCATGTTACAGCGTCTAATTCGGTCGCATCGAAAGTAAGTGTCGTATCAGCATCCGCACCAGGCAGGACATTATCTTCACCGCCCGAAAGCCCTACACCCGCTACAATATCCTTTGCAACCGTGATACTTATGGTATCATCTGTTAAAACTATTGGAGCCGTTACAGCCAGATTCGTATAATCAGATATATCTATCGCGGTAGCATTCCATGTTCCTGTCGTTATAGTCCCAACGCCGGTAATAAAAGTCGTTGCCTGCCAATCCGGCAGACCGGAGGCTATTCTCAGTATTTCATCATTGGCCCCTATCGCCAGATCCCGCCAATTGCCGGTACTCAAAGAGTAAATTATATCCCCTTTAACCGGCGTCGTCGAAGTCGTATCACCATGCGTCGGTGAAAGCAGGTTATGCCCGCCGCCGGAAGGTGTAGCCGCCTCGCGGAAAAGGATCCGGTTGGCGATCGGGTGTATATCCCGTTCATTATGCCCGAATGCCAAACCGGCACAGACAAACATCAAAATATAGATCAGCTTTCTCATTTTCACGTAGCTATTATTTCGTAGTCAACCTGTCCGGAAATTGCGTTAGCGCCGCCTGACAGGAGATTCAGCTCCTTATTAGCGCTTAGTATAAGAGGCCTTGGTGGTTTGAATGACCAGAACCCGTTACCCGCCGCCTTGAACGTTATAAGTCCCAGTATAGTTGTGGTGTCCTCCCTGATGGTCAGCGTATCGTCAACATGATACTGAACATCTATTTGGTGAATAGCGATACTAAAACCGTCGCCTGGGTCGGTGATAGCTATTTCACCGCCTGCGGTGTTGAGTCCGGCACTGGAAAAGTTCACAGTCACCCTGGAGTCCCCGCCCGGACCCTTTTGCTTTATCTCATTCAATGCTATTGCCATGATTCTATCTCCTGAAAAAGGGGCGGGCCGTGCCCGCCCCTTTAAGTTAAAAACTTTAATTAGTATCCGCCCATGCGTCGGCGTTGCCATTACTGTTATTGGATGCCGATACGACCCAGATATCATCTTGAACGGCGGTCAGAGTAATACAATCGCCTACCGCAGATGATGCAATAGAATCGCCTGCCCCGTTGGTGAGTCCCTGTATCTGGTCGGTTCCGTCTTTAGGGTTGATAGTTAATATCTGAGCTACGGTAACCGCGAAAGTATACGAACAGCCCAGTGCCGTACTGGCTTCGGGCAACGTATGTAGAGAACCGTCGCCATCGCCGGTATTCGTAAAGACACTACCGCTTTCGGCTATGGTCAAAACGTTATCAGCACCTGTAAAAGCCTCAAGTACCGCCGCCAGACCCACAGCCGTTGACGCAGGGCCTGTCCCTGCGATATCTCCTGCGATAACAATGCCTCCTGATCCGGCATTTATCGTTGTCGTTGAGGTTGTGTCCGTACTACCAAGCGTAGTGGTCATTGCCGCCGCTCCGGCGCCTACTGTCACGGTTTGAGCCGAGGTTCCACCAATCGTAACCGTTCCGGTTGTCGCACCTGTCCCGATAGATGTCGTTGCCGCTCCGGCGCCGTCATTAACAGTCAGATTACCGGTACCGGAAAGGATGTCAGTTGACGAGGAACTGTTATTACTGCCAAGTGTTACTGTTTTTATGGCAGCTCCGTCACCTATATTGATCGTCTGAGTTCCGGCACCACCGACCGTAATCGTCCCGGTAGTTGTTCCGGTTCCTATATTGGTCGGCTGGTTATTACTGACGTTAAGGTTAAGCGCACCTGATCCGGAGAGCAGTGTAGTTGTTGAAGTTGAATCACTGCTGCCGAGCGTTACCGTCTTTGCCGCTGCACCATCGCCAATATTAATGGTCTGAGCAGCTGCACCGCCAATGGTCACTGTAGAAGTCGTCGTACCTGTACCTATGTTCACTGCATTGTTGGAACTGGCATTGAGATTAACGACTGCACCTGTAACAGTTAAACCAGCATTACCTGTTACCAATCCATCGAACCGTGCGGCGCCGTCAACCTCGAACGTGCCGGTAATATAGGCATCGTCACCGTTCAATGTAACGCTCTCGGAACCCGCACCAACTTTGAAGTTTCCGGTAACTATCTGGAAATCACTTGTGGCCGCGTCAGAAGTCGCGGTCAGATTGCCCGTTGCTCCATCAGCTTTCAGGAATATCCAGTCATTTTCACCTGCATCCCTGAAAATAACGGAAGGCGAATCGGTTGTATCATCGTCAAGTGTGATATTGGCGACAACGTCACCTGTTATCGTAACATTGTCCGTAGCCGCATTGCCAAGCGTTACGTCGCCATTGGCCGTCAGAGCGCCTGTCAGTGCCATGGCCGGCACGATCGTCACGGCGCCTGTTGAGACGCCGCCTATTGTTATCGTACCGTTACCTGCGGCATCGACCGTCAACGCAACGTTACCTGCGGAAGCAGCTACAATGGCATTCTCGAACAAAGTCGTTACGGATATGGTCAAAGCAACTACATCGCCGGTCGAGGACACGGTGAATGCCCCATTACCAGCCTCAATATCATCACCTGACCCACTGTTGACAATATTAAGCGAATCCTGCGTAGCGTTTGCCCCTGACGTTACCTGAATACCACCCAAAGCCGCCGAACTACCCGGGGTAGGCGTCACACTCAATAAGTAAGCCGTATCAGCATCGGTGTTATTAAGGGTCAACGCCCCCGTATCAGCTGTTATCGTCCTGCCGGCACCTGCCCCGCCTTGATCATAGGCCGCATCGAGAGTGTTCCCCGCCCCGACCGTTAACAAGTTGGTTTTCGTACCTTGATCGTCCTCGAAGAACAGTGTCATAGTTCCGGCAGCATCTTCAACTCTCAGACTTCCGGTATCGGCGGCAGGGTTGCCGGGGTCGGTTATCTGTGAAAGCAATAACTGATTACCGATAGCCGTCGTCCCTTCGACGATGCCTTCAACTTCCTTCATCCACGCCAGACCAATATCACCGTTAGGTTGAGCGGGCAATAACCCCGTCCACCAATACTGTGTAGGTCTGGTAACACTACCCACCCCATTAGTAAGGGCAGCCGAAACACTCGCCGCCATTACCAAAAGGAGCAGGAAAATCAATATTTTCTTCATTGCTCTATCTCCTACAAAAAAGGAATTATCTTTTTTTTACCCCCCATCGCTTTAGCGAAGGAGGGTCACACTCATCACACACTCTTAACTCTTCACACATTCACACCCTTCCCACTTTTCAAACTTTTATCCTTTTACGTCGGTTCCTTCTGAATATTCAGAGGACTAACAGGCTCCATACCCATCCACGAATTAACAACCAAACCACTGGCAGCCTCGCTGAGCGGTATAAATTCGACCTGAACGTACCTTTTCAGCACTTCAAGAGGCACCTGAATGCTGAACCTGGCACCAGCCGCAAATTCACCTACGGCCCTGGGATCTTCGTTACTGCCGATAGAGGCTATCACTGTTTCCAGTTTACTACCCGAAGCGAACGTCGCCGAATCACTTGTCATCAACTGGAAGTAACCACCACTATCCAGCCCGCCGGCTGCTGTGCCGACTGTCAGGTTCCAGTAAATGAAACCCAACTGAGCGTTCGTAGCCCCGTCGGCCTCCAGATCGAGGATATTGCCGTTTGTACGGCTTCCTTCCTGGGTTGTTAATGCCTGACCATCCCAGAACTCTAAAATACTATCCATAAACGCCATGATAAAACTCCTAAATAGGATTAATTAATTAATTAACTTTTCAAACCTTCACACATTCTCACCCTTCACACCCTTCACACCCTTCCCACTTTTTAAACCTTTCACACTTTTTACTAAGAAACCGTACTCTCATTGGTCTTGATAGCGTCAAGTTGCCGAATGATCCCGCGAGTACCGAACCGGAGTACCTCTTCACCGCTCAAACCTGTACCAAGCGAGAAGTTCACATTGCCCTTATCTTTGAGACGGATCTCCATCTGTGTTTTGATCTCATCGTTGACGTAGATGCGGACGTTCGGACCCTTCATGTGGCAGCGATTCAATAGTTCGATGAGTTTGTCTTCATTGAAGCTATTGGACCCGCCGATGGTTGCGTTGATATTGGCGTACCGTGCGGTGGTCAATTCGTCCTTGACAGCCAGTCCGGTCCACCACTTGAACTGCGTGCGGTAAACATGGAAGGTGTTGCTGTCGGAGTCGAGTTTATCAACTTTGTCCTTATCGATCATCATCAGACCGAGGATGCCCCTTTTGGCCGCTGCTGCCGGGTAGATGCCGTAAGTTCTGCGTCTGCCCCAGTTGACAATGAACATGCTCGTACCGCCGGAGTTACCGCCGTCGATAACGTTTGTCTGACTCAGTGCGTTCAGGCGGAACTTCAATCCGTCGAATTTCTCAGGATCGCCAGCCGCTTCACTTTCAAGATAGGCGTCTGCAAGTTGCTGTGAAAGACCTTCGGCGAAAGCAATGTCCTCACCTCTGCGGAAGCCCTGTGGGTCGGGAGCATTATCGACAATATCCTCATCGATATCGGAAAGTGTTTCGAGCAACGATACCGGCTCAACGATGACCTGCGTGGTCGATGCCTTCGTAGGAACACCTTTGTAAGCTTTCCTGAAAGTACCGGTCGGCAGAGACGTTCTGCGTGTGATCTTTTCGGAAAGTATCTGGTTCGCCTGGAACCATGGAATGTCCATGAGCATTTCGTTCTGCTCTTCCATGACCTCCGCTATTTCCGCGAGGTCCTGATCGCCTGGTGCCAGGCGGTTGCTCAACTCACGAAAGGTGAGTTGGCTGTTTACTGTTTGTGTTGCCATAAGACAACCTCCTAAAATTAAATTAAAATAATTAGTTAATTTCGGGAGGTTTCCGCTTATCGCGGGCTCGCCTTGCCGGATGCGTCCGACCAGCGACCTTCTTTCAGGCTGGCACCCGGGTCCGTTTCAGGAGTGTCCGGGACATCTGCCCTCCAAAGGCCAGGTCTCCATTGCGGGCCGACCCCGGAGGGATATATTTATTAAGTTTTCACCTTTTTACTCTGATGGTTAAATTTCCTTTAGATAGTTTTTCAAGTGCCTTACTGGACTTTTCTGCCATCTCCGCTCTGTCCTTATCCTCTTTAAAAAGGGTTTTCGCCGCTTCCCATCTTGCCATTTCCTGCGTTGGCGATTCGCCTGTCTGTGCCATTTTTCAACCTTTCAAGCTTTTTTTACGCGTTCTGTTTCTCACGCTCTTCCATTCCTTTATACCGCAACGCTCCACCAGCTTTTTGACCCTTCTGAGGCGATGCAGGCATACTCCTACCCTCTTTTACCGCCATTTTGGCCAGTTCCTGTATACCCTTGAAGAACCCGACGTGATTACCCATACCCTTTTCCTCGATCATCTTCGCCGTATCAGCGTCGAAGAAAGCCTCCAGACACCTTGTATTCAGTTCCGAAGCTACTTTATAGTTCGCCTCACCACCACAATCACTTGTCAACTGAACAACAGCCGCATCCTGAGCAGCCTTATCGGCACCATCGTTCTTAGCCAGCATAGCCGTCACAACATCGTTGTGCATTTTCAGCATACCACCCATTTGACTCTGACTCATTTTAAGATTAACCGCTTCTCCGAGAAAAGCTTTTTCAGCAGCGAAGTTGTAATTCGTCTCGTCCGCCCCGTCAGGTCTAAGCCCATCCAGCTTAAAGTCATCAACATTCGCAACCGCACCCGAATGCTCGGAGATCTGTCCGGCAAACTTATCCTTAGCCGCCTGGTCTGCATCATCACCGGGAATATTTATATGCGGTCTGCCGACAAATTTCTTAGCTTCATAACCGCCTATGAGCGCTGCATCCCTAGTCTTATAATCCGCCAGTGCGTTCTTTTGCTCTGGATTTGCCATAATATCCGCATGGTCATGCAGCCAGTGACCGTCACCATCCGTTATCCCCGACGTATCTGTTACTGTTCCTAGGTCTAGCATAATTCATTTCTCCTTTTCAATTTCTTTGCCCCTGTTCAACTTATCACTTCACACATTCACACCCTTCTCACCTTTCAAACCTTCATTTTCCCTATTCTTTCGGTAAAACGTACAAACCTTTTTCACCGCCGAGAGCAACCATTATCTCATCGGCCTTTTCGATCTGTTCAGGTGTCAACCCCGTCCGCAACCGCGGCGAACCGGAGGCCATCGTTACATACTCACCCGCCGCCTTTACCAGCCGCTCCCTGAGAGTCGGGATCTTCGCCCCGCCAACGTCAACCTGAGTAATAGGCTTGATAAATTTTTCCTCATCTACGCTTTCCCCTGTTACAATGGCACGAACCACAAGCGTATTATTCGCCATTCCGGTAAGATAAGGCGTAGTATAAACTTCCTTATCCGCCATCTGAGCTTCATGCAGCTCATCGATCTTAGCGACTATATCATCAATATCGGAAGGGATGCTTGCAGTTGGGACAGGCTTTCCTTCAAGTGCTCTGACTAATTCTTTGTTTTGGGAATCTAACGCGGCATTCAAGCTCATTAGTTTGGTAACCCCTAAAACGCTGGTCGCCTCCGCTATCGCCGCTACCAATTTTTCCGTTGACTGGTTCTGTTTAATACCCAGCAACTCCGCTTCGTCCTGCAACTGCTTATATGTCTTTGTCTTTGTCATTTTCTTTTTCCTTAACTTACTGTTAATATTTAATTTTTAACCACTGATCAACACAGATTTTTCACTAATTTTTTTTTAACTGTTCGGATCCGTTACCCTAACATCAGGCCATTCATGCGGTTCGTATCTCATGTAGGTATCTTCTATTTTCTTAATCCTACCCCCCAACGCTTCGATCCGGTTTTCAAATTTCGACGTTCGACTCTGTTCCAGTTCCAACTCCTCCACTCGTTTAGTCAACTCCGTCAGCAAGTTTAATATTTCACCAATTTGCGCAGTGGCTGTCTTTTGAGTCATTCTTAATACCGTCACATTGTTCGACGTTGAAAGTTCGATGTCCGATGCCCGACGTTCGTTTTCCGCTATTTTCGAAACAAGGGAGTTCGGGTCGTTCGGATCTGTCAATCCGGCAACATATTTACCTTGGTTACCAACTACCTCCCCGATGCTTTGTGCCATCAACCTGTTCAATGCGATATTATAATGCACCACAGATTCAGATCCGGTTCCGTAAAGTTCTATCCATTTGGCTGCTAATTTAGTTTTAGCATCCTGCGGTTTCAGCAACTCATCACTCGATGATACTGCCGAACCCCCAAACCCGCACAACAACAAAGCCGCCAAAAACAAAACAATAACCACAATACTAACTTCAATAAACTTCTTCATTTTCTTCCTTTCTTATCCACAGATTAACACAGATTTTTACAATGATTTCTTTTCGCCACAGAGTGACACGGAGGCCTCAAAGTTCAATTCTTTGTAAAATACTGAATAATCGCTGATTGACACATTTTATAGTCTGGTTGGCGACACATATCCGGTGAGCCATAGGTACTAATCCTTCTTTGAGGTCATCCGATTTTTCCGGTGAAGGTTCCCCTAAAACAGTCACAAGCCTTTCCTCAAGTTTTCCAACAACTTCAACCAGCTTACCTACATTATCAGTTGCCTCATTCATTTCCAATTCAACCTGTGAAACTAATGCTTTAGCCCCACCTACCGCACAATCTTGTCCTGTGGTACTCATTTTTTATTTCTCCTTCAACTTTTAAAAGGTATAATTTTGCCCGGTCCCGTGACCAAACTATTATTCGGTACGATTATCGGTGACTTCTCTCTTTTCTTTACCGTCAGGACAAGGAAGTTCGGGTTATCCGCTATCAATATCTGATTAACAAGATCATCCGGAACATCGTCCAGCATCTTCCTTGAAAAAGGTATCGGCCCCTTCGGTATAGCCACATTACCCTCACTAGCACCCTCCAATAGCAAATACAAACATTTCACCATATCACCGATAGTCACGTCACGAGCCACCGGCTCACCGCAGCACTTCTTAAACTTCTTACCACTACCGCACTTACACAACTCATTACGCCCCTGTTTTTTCGCTTGCATTACCATGTCAACCTTTCTTCTCCACAGATTTCACAGATTCTTTTCACAGATTAGCACTGATTACTTTTCCCATCCAAAATAAGGAAACCACAATCTTAATAATCCGAAGGTGATGTATAAACCCGCGGCCCAGCGACTTATCCCAAAAGACAAGCTATTCCAGTGATACAATTTATCTTTCCAAAACCTTACTTCCTTTTTCCCAATTTCGAATTTCATTTGCTTAGCCTTTTCTTTTATTCGTGTTTCTTAGTGTTCATTCGTGGTTCAGCTTTCATTGGCCGCAACATTTTCAATTTTCTTACCTGCCAACGCTCTTATCATCTTTTCACCGTTCAGTCCGAGTCCTATCCCGCAGCGGGCCAGTATCATCTTTATCGTGTTCTGGGTAATCTGCTGCTCTTCATTGGCCGCAATGTCCATAAACTCACATTCATCGAGGATCTTACCCAGAACCTTCGGCCCCAAAGGACTCTTCAAAAACAGATCCTGATAATCCTTATCAACCTGAGGATTCTTTTCCTTCAAAACAACTCCAATCTGAACCACGAATTAACACGAATCTTCACTAATATTTTCAGTTGCCACAGGAATGGGGAAGTCTTTTTTCCATTCCGTTTGCTCTAGCCTGGCAGCCCCACAATTAAAGACAAATTCAATAGTTGAACCTGTTTTAGTTTCAACTTTTACACCATTCGTGGTATGCTCAAGAACTCTCACTAAATCACCAAGTTCTGCATGGCCTGGTGCTCCAGCACCAACGATCTTTAAAATGTCACCTTTTTCTACTTTTTGATAATCAATCATTTTCTAATTCCTTTCTTCTTCCTATAGACATGTTCATAGGGTCCCCCGAGGGCACACCCAAAACATATCTCTGAGATTTGAGGTGGATTCAGAGTACGGGTTTTCAGATAAAAACTTATGTCTTTTTCACATTCCGCACATTTCATTAATTTTTTATCCTTCCACAGCCGCCGCTATCGGGCTGTTGGGTTCCACTGATTTACTTAGTTTCGGTACGGCATCGGCTATCTGCGTTCCGGCTTCCAGTGCCTGCTGTTCACGTTCACGTTGGGCGATGCCCTCTAATATTTCCCTGAACTCATCTTCTGACCTTATCGATTGCATATCGAACCCGGCAGCTTCCAGCGTCCTTTCCATGAAACCTTCCGACTCGATCTTATGCTTCAATTCCGGCCAGGTCTCTACAAACCCATCGATGATCCCTTTACCTTCAAGGAACCTGCGAACGGCAAACGCCTTCTTCTGTGCCTGCAGCAGGGGCCCTATAAATTCAGCGTCCACCTGCCCGTCGGTCATTTCAAGTATAATATCCGGAGGCTCCGGCAGCCTTCCGGCGTTAAGTTCTATACTAAAGAATCTGTCATCGATAGGAGTAAGAGCGTCGTTTACCACTCTCTGAATATTCGTACCCCTCAATAAAGCCTGTTCACCCTGTGCACCGATTATTTGCGTCGCGGTCGGTGGAGATCCACCCGATACCAACTGCCTCTGCAACATCAAAAAGAAAGGAACGTCAAACCACCGCTCTACGTTGGCGACTATTCGGTCCCGTTCCTTATCGGCGATCGGATAGTTCTTCCCAGCCTGCGGCATGTCCTTAACAAACGATTGATCACTTGTGGCATAAGTCGTTGACCCCGGTTTCCTCCGTATCCTCTGCCTCATATCCTGCGATGCGAAATATTGGGGCCGAACGTACCCTTCGCCGGCCTCTATCAGCGTTTTCGAGGCCGTTATCTCGCCCCGTGCATCGTGCAGACTGAACCAGGCCGGTGTCCGTGCATATATCTCATCGGTCGATATCTCATACCGCCAAACGGCGTGCGGACGTGCCCAGTAGCCGGCAGCCTCGAACGGAACCTTACCCTTTCCCGTAACGTCCTTACCCGGTATTTCGAGCAGGTACGTCCGCCACGGCCTGTCCGGCTTTATATCGCCGTATATTCCGGAAACTTTAAGACCATCGAATATAGGGTCATCGTCCCTGTAATACACCTGCAGAATCTCAATATCCGTATTCAAGCCGCCCTGAATAGCCGTCTGCGTAGTAGGCGACATTGCCTTCACATCGATATCACGCTCCTTTAGTTCTATCTGCAATTGAATAAGCGTCTTTTTGAACCTCCGGTGATACTGGACGGGAACGCCAAACGAATCGAAACGGAAGTAATTCTCCCGCGGATGAGGGACTGTGCATTCTATCCTCCCAGTCCCTATATTCTCTTCGGTTATTATCGCCGGCGTTCCAACCGATAGAGCACCTCGAAAATAAGGGCCTAAGCATGGATAGAAACCCGACCGGGCATAAACACTCAGCATGTGATCCTCACACGCCTGCAGCCATGCGATAACTTCATCTACGCCTTTGAATACCGGCTGAGGCATTGTATATTTGAGCCAGTCGATACTCCGAGATACGATAGAACCCTGCATACCATCGCTCATTACCC
>SDBV01004660.1_pt1 | contig 19613 bp, 21 predicted proteins | sample 2277081 | NCBI WGS metagenome assembly SDBV01 (sample SAMN10402039, study PRJNA504765) | marine sediment metagenome | isolation source: marine sediment core GS10_PC15, 223 cmbsf | place: Arctic Ocean: Southern Knipovich Ridge | collected 2010
CTCTCCTTTAGTGCATCAGCCATATACCTCTCAGCTATGACGTAGTATCTAGTTCTCCGCCCAGTTTCCTGGAGAACCACTATAGGTATCTTACCTTCCTTTCTAGCAGCCGCAGTCACTTCATCCATCAAGGTTAAGACGGCATGGCTCTTTCTCATCTTAACCTCTACATAGTACACCGGATGAATAACGTCTCCGGTAGTGTGCAGAGAGTTACCGCCAGATAGTGGAGTTCGTACGCCATTCATAGCCTTGGCTGTCCCTCGCTCCGCTTGCTTCCAGGGCTTGTAGGTCGATTTCTTCATAGCCACCTACCCTCTCTAAATAGTAAAAGGTAGTCTACACCTAAAGCTCTAATAAATCAAGCCCTAGGTCAGACTAATTGACAGCTAAAACGGATTGAAAAGTGACAGCGCTAGGTGCACTTTATGTCTAGCCTAATCCGATAAATGTGTCCTACGATATACACAGCGACATTTGCAACGTAAAGAACTAGGAACATAGGAGAGGCCTACCCTAGTATAAAGGGCGGGCCTCTCATTCAAGTCCTAGGTATAAAGGTCAACGTTCTACTCTCTAGGGTGGAATCTTTCTTCATGCTCCAGAATCCTATTGGAAGTACTCTGAACATGACTCGCTATCTCACCGATAGCTCTGGTTACTTCCGTCCGGAGTCCCTGAACCTCCGTAACTACCTCGCCAGTCTTGAAAGCAAAGGTGGCAACGACTTTTACAAGTACGTAACCAAAACCTGCGACAAATCCGAGCAGAGTTACCAGTATACCGAGTAAAGCTATCCAGTGTTGTAGTTCCATGTCACCTTCCTTCCACGGTCGAGAACCCGGCTTGTCTAGCTAGACGGTCTAGTTTACCGTCTGTAGTCAACGTATCCCATTCTGGGTCTAATGTAGGCGGCTCTAGCGGTCTCTTCACTAGTCCTCCGGTAGTCGACCAACGGTCTCCTGGAGAAGCCTCGTCAGACTGGTTAGCTGATGTACCTAACGGAGGTGACCACTCGGTCTGGCCGTCCCATTCTATTACGTTCTCTACCTCACTATCGGAGTCTCTTACTACAGCGTATCTCATTTAAGTACCTCTCCATGTTATCACTACACAATACCCAGCTACTCCAATTCCGCCAGCACCGGAATTATTACCGTTGACAGAAGCGCCACCTCCACCACCTGGACCTCCGTAGTTACCCCCTGCTCCACCAGTGCCGGCAACCCCTGCTGAGTTACCACCGCCACCACCGCCACCGTCTCCACCATTACCCTTACGTGTGGAGGCAGAACCTACCGTACCATTAGTACCTCCAGCTGCTCCTCCAGCTCCTCCACCACCAGCTTGGGTATCGGTGTGATCTTCCCCGAGTCCGCCCGCAGCTCCTGCCTTGTGTGTGTTACCTGAATCTACACTACCTCCGCCGCCACCTCCTCCACCTCCAAACGCCGACCGACCACCTTGAGACGAAGAGGAAGAAGTGACTCCACCGCCAGCAGCGCCACCATGATCGGACCGTCGCCCACTACTGCCAGATACAGCTACCGCACCGAGATTACCCCCGGCATCCCCAGCTACTCCCGAAACCCCGAGTCCCCCTCCATTAGCCCCCGCTATACTGGTAGTATCGCCAGCGATTCCACCTTTACCCCCCTCCGAACGAAGTATATCAAATATAGTATCGCCGCCATCACCTCCGGCGTTACCAGCGGTATCGTCTGAGGTTTGGGCGGCGCCAGCACTGCCAGCGGCGCCTATAGTTACCGATTCGATAGCACCAAGTTCGGACTCTTCGAACCAGGCTTCGTTATGATGACCTCCGCCTCCGCCACCACCCCCTATACGGTTGCTGCCTGCAGCTCCGCGTCTACCTGAGCCACCACCCCCGCCACCCCCTAATTGAATAACTTTAGACCATAGGGCGTTGGCTGGTTTCGTCCAAGTACCTGACCCTGTGAATATCTGAATGTCTACTATATCACCGTACAACTGCTCGTATTGAGTCTCTAGGTTGTTCAGTTCGGCAGCGTCTATTCCCGGAGCGGCACCACTAGTCCATGTAGTCTTGGTATACGGCATTATTAAGCCTCCGCAAAAGTATCAGTACGTTCTATCTGTAAGCTCTCGAGGTTGGTCTTATTACGAGAGTAAAGTACTCTAGCCAGTAAGATACCTGAGTCAGCCGAACCCGTAGCTGCGGCTCCACAGAACCAACCTACCTCTTCTATAGCTACTACAGCCTCGGCTGGAGCTACGTAGGTTATATGTCGAAACTGAGCGTCAGCTGGCTTACTGGTGGACGTAGTAGCCTTACGAAACGATTCAACTACTAATGTAGTATCTCCGATAACAGGAGCGGTATTATCAGTTCCTATGGCGGTGTACTTTATCTCACCATCTGAGACGTCTCCGGCTAGAAAGTCTCTCAGCATATTAAGACCTACAGTAGTGATAAGGTTCTTGAACTCCGTCTCATCTATAATATCACCCTCTAGGTTCCGAACGGTTATCTTAACGTTCGAAGTTACTTTATACAGCTTTTCAGTCATGTAGCTCCTAACATGGAAATAATGTCGGATCTGGGTTAAGAGATGAAGACGGAACCGGACAAGCGAATACGTTCTGTACTACCAATTCACTAAGCTCTGTAGTAGCGGTGAAGATAGAAAGCACCAAAAGTATTTGAGTAGAGAGTCCCGCCAAGAGTCTAACATCCTCTTTACCGGAGGCCATCTTATAGAAGAACTGCTCCCAGGAGCCTATCACAGGTCCCTCTACTGCTAAGATCTTGTAGATAATACCCTGGTCACTCTCTGCTATTTCAATAGCTGCTACCAACATTGTAGCGGCTAACAGTCCATAGAGCACTTCAGTTACGGTTAGTAACTGGCCGACCTCTAAACCGCTAGTCCGGATAGAGAACCGTAGCTGTTTACCGGCAACTCCGTACCGCTCTAGTTTCGCTTCCGCTTCGTCTAGTGCATCCTGGTCGTCTGTTAGCGAGGGGTCGTCATCCAGACGTTCGACGAAGCCTGTACCCGCACCCTCTATCGCTAAACGTGTAGCTATTTCCAAAGGATCTTCGGCGAAAGCTATAACGTCGAATTGACCTACGTAGACAATCTCTACTACTACACCAGCCCCCGGAGCTACAGCAGCTACAACTACCTCATCCCCTTCGGCCCAGTAGTAGTCTACGGCGGTGTCTATACCTTTGATTCCTACCGTCTTTCCACCAGCATCTTCCGTTACGGTAGGGACTGACGCTAACGGATAACCTAACTGGAACGATTTGATGGTAGCGTCTTGAGTAGTGAACGTCTCTGTCTGAGAAGAGGTCAGCCCTCTACCACCCTTAATGTACTGGCGGTTACGGTACTTGCTATTACCATGGGTTATAGAGCTGGACCCCTTTAGAAAGTCTGCCGTAGTGACTGCGAACGGGGCTGCTGTAGTCGTTCTGAGCTTGAAGTGTAGACTCTTAGAGTCGTCCACATACCAAGTGAATCCAGACCTTTCTGCAAGAACGTCCATAACAGCTGACCCGGGAGCGTAGTTGAAGAGAGCCTCCGCAATAGTTGGCCCTGTCTGTATAGTTCCAGCTGATACTCCCTCAGCGGCGAAGTAGTTGGTGATAAGATCGTTCACTATGAATGCAGCCGTCTTAGCTGTATAGGCTTCAGCTACCAGCCTCTTGTCTAGTAGATAGTGCCAATCTACACATTTGATAGAGTGATGAAGACCTCCGGCAGGAGCCATACGTTTCTCCCGAGAAGTAGCCACAACTCCCTTGAATAAGAAGTTAGCTTGAGCTTCTACTACTAGAGCGACGAACTCCGCTTGGGAAAAGCTAGTAGTGAAGATTGCTAGCTCGTCTATACGACCGTCGAACGTTCGAGTCTGACCTGTCTCGTTACCTATTACGAGATCGTCACCTACATCAGTACTACGAACTCCATTAGGAGTAAAGACTTCTGTTAGGTTCCCTGCTCCTATAGTATAGACGGTTAAGGTTCCGGTCGCTATGTCAACAACGAAAATAGTTGGATCGTTGGAAACCGAGTCAGCGTCGTAGGTTACACCTACAACGTAGCTTTTGTTTATGTCTAAGTCTACATCAGTTTTCCACCATCCGTTTAGGCCACTTCTACCAACAACGTAACCTAGTCTATATTTGCCGGCAGCCTCTTCAAGTATGTAGAACGTCCACTGAGCTTTATCTAAGATACGACCAGCGTTATTCTCTCCATCCGAGACAGCGTTGATAATAGCAAACGCTCCACCGCCTCCATCCCAGATATTTTGAATCGTAGCGTCATCAGAAACCTGTATCTTGGTATCAACTCCGTCAAACTCGATAGAGCCATCTCCATCGGCTTCAATACTGGCGGCGTCTCTGGCTCCAGCACCGATAGTAACTACACCGTCGTTAGAGTTTTTGGAATCTAGAGCGTTTCCACTGGGCTCCCCTAGTCGCCAGTATGCCGCTACTCCTGTCAAAGCTAAAATAGCAGTAGGAAGGTCTCCCCCTCCGTCAGTTATCACTACAGGTTGGCCAGCTACATAACGAGCCGTCTCTCCTGGAAAAGTCTCCACTATCGCTGCTAAAGTGACGAACTCGGCCTGGCTGAAGCTCGTAGTAAAGATCGCTACTTCATCTAGCCGACCGTCAAAGGTGCGAGTTTGCCCCACTTCATTTCCAATGATAAGATCACTTCCAACATCGGTATCACGAGTTCCTGTTGGAGTACTAAACTCAGTCAGATTACCGCCTCCAACCGTATAGACTGTTAATAAACCTGTCGCCAGATCGACCACATAAATTATCGGATTGTTGTCCATGGCATCGGAATCGTAGCTGACTCCCACCACATACGTTTTAGTTATGTCAAAGTCTCTATCTGTTTCCCACCTTCCATCAAGTCCGGTGAACAAGCAAATAAACTGTAATCTAATTTTACCGGCCGCTTCACTCGCGACACGAAAGTGCCAACTCGACTTATCGGCTATCCGGGCCAGATTAGTTTCACCATCGGAATTGGCATTGATGACGGCAAATAGACTGCCTCCACCGTCCCAGATGTTCTGGATAGCGGCGTCATCAGCAATCTGTACCTTTGTATCCGCACCATCGAAGTTAATGGAGCCGTCTCCACTGTCGTCTAAAGGGGCGTCATCTCTAACACCGGCACCAAGAGTCACTGTACCGTTGTTGGAGTTCTTGGAATCCAGTGCATTACCACTGGCTTCACCCAGACTCCAATATCCTGATACCCCCGCCAGGGCGAGAATCGCTTCGGAGATAGTGTCAATCCCTGAGGCCTCTGTATTCGCTACAACGAACGAAGCTGTAGTCCTGCCTTCTACAATTTGTGGAATACTCAGAGTATTACGCTCAACATCTACGGCGACTCCGTCTATAGTAAGTACTAAAGCCATTAGATAGCTACTCCTGTAGTGAGTCTAATGTGTTCTACGAGTGGAAGCCCGAGCTTTTTAACCAAGACCTCCCCATCCAACTCTATAGTCAAGTCTATTCTTTGAGGCTGAGATGCTGCTGAGGTCAGCGGTTTAACTTGAGCTCCCTTAGGCAGATTCACTAGCTCTTGACCCCGCTCTCCCACTATAGCTAGTCCACTCCGGGTTACATCTCCGCCTCTGGCTAGTCCTGGCAGATTCGAGAAGTCCTCCAGCATATCGACAAGTCCTGAATAGCCAGGGATGAACTTCTGGGCCGCTCCTGGAACTTTATCCATAATGTCAGCGAGCTTACCTGCCAATTTCTTCAGAGGATCCAATAGCCCTGCTGGTAGAGCGAAAGCTATACCCTCGAAGATTCCTTCTACGAAGCTGCGTATCCAGTCCTGGAACGTTCTCATAGCTCCTAGTAGTCTGCCAGGTAACTTCTGCATAAAGTCTATTACGACTCCGGGCAGAGCCTCTAGAGCATCTTTCACTACTGGACCGAACTTTTCGAAAGCGGTAGATACCAAGTCCGATATAGACTTGATAGTTATACGTACGACGTCTCTTACTTTACCCGGGAGCTGAATGAACCAAGCTATTAGAATACCCAACAAGAACCCCATAGCTTTGACGGGGTCCTCTTGGAACCTAGTCCACATACCCTTTAAGAAGTCTACGAACTTTAGAGCCTCTTTCTTTACGAAGTTGAAAGCGTTTATGAGAGGCCCTCGTAGAGCGTCGTCAATAGCCTTAACGACTTCCAAAGTCTTAGTACGAATACCTCCAAAGTCTGTTACGAATACGAACACTAGAGCCGCTATAGCAGCAGCCACTAGCCCGATTGGACCTAGCATCAGTGAGAACGCTCCACCTACCAAAGGACCAAGGGCTACGATACCTGGCAGAATCAAGCTCAGTCCTACCAGAGCGCCACCTAGAGTTAGCATAGCTCCAGCAGCTGCTGAGATAGCTAGTATAAGTTGAGGGTTCTTTTCAACCCATTCACCTATCTGAGTGACTATAGGACCAACTCTCTCAACTAGAGCTCGGAGTCGTGGGGCGAGGGTCTCACCTAACTGAAGAGCTACAGACTCGACTTGGCTCTTGAGCAGAGTCATACTACCTGAGAAGGTGTCCAACTGGCGAAGGGCTATACGTTCAGCGGTACCACCCGAATTCTCCATTTCGCCGGTAAGTTTACGAAGAGCTTCAGAACCTTGGCCTACTAGAGCCAACATAGCAGGTCCAGCCCTCTGGCCGAATATCTCCATGGCATCCCCAGCACTAAGACCCGACTTTTCTAGCTGCCCTACTATGTCTACGAACGGTAGCATATCTCCAGCCGAGTCTAGTATCTGGATACCTAACCGCTCTATAACCTTCTGAGCCTCACCAGACGGATTGAGTAGTCTAGTGATAGCCCCTCTGAGACCTGTTCCAGCCATAGTAGCCTGGAGTCCAGCGTTACCTAGCAGAGCTAGTACGGCGGTGGTCTCTTCGAAGGAGATACCTGCGGCCCTGGCTACAGGTCCAGCGAACTTGAAAGCCTGGCCCAATTGCTGGAGGTTGGTATTGGCAGATGTAAACCCCGTTACCAGTACATCGTTAGCTTTATCAAGCTCGTCAATCTCAAGGCCGAAACCTGCCATGACATTGGTTACGATGTCGGCAGCATCTGCCAACTCCAACCCTCCAGCCGCGGCCAACTGGAGGACACTTGGCAAGGATCCAATGGCCTCCGTTGCAGTCATACCAGCCATAGCCAAGAAGCTCAAAGCGTCGGCGGACTGATTAGCCGTGAACACTGTAGTTCGACCCATCTCCTTGGCTATATTCTTCAGGGCTTCGAATTCCTCCGCTGTAGCGTTGCTGACGGCCTGGACCCTGGCCATGCTCTGCTCGAACTTAGCAAAGGTGCTGACAGCGAAGCCAGACAGGGCAGCTACAGGAGCTCCCATTAGCACTAAGCTGCGGCCAGCTGCTCCGGCATTCTGGCCAATCTTATTCAGCTTAGTACCGATACCAGACAGTTTGGAGTCCAGTTTCGATGTGTCCCCGCCAATAGTTACTACAGCGTCGCCGACCGAAATAGGTGGCATTATTCAACAGTCCTTTTGATGAGGTCTGGTGCCGAAGCGAACAACATCTCGTCAGTTACCTTCTGGGGTGCTGAACTGGAGGAAGAGGACGCCGATCTATTAACAGCGTCTAGCTCTCGTTTCTTTCGGCTCGCTAGTTTATTCACCATTAGATTGTATAGTTCATGAGTCCAGTTACGAGTGATGTACTCTGGCGTTAGATGCCACTCTGCCAGTAGGAACTCAAAGGTCTCACCTACGGTTTGTTTTTCCTCCGAGTCGCTCTGGTTGGCTGAGCCACCCCCAGAGCCAGAGTCGTCGCTAAAGGGAACGCTACCTCCAGTATCTTACTGAACGCTGTAGCCATCTCAGACTCTGTAGCTACCGACTCTATTTCATCCCTATCTAAGTCTCGAGCGTACTCAAAGAATAGGTCTATGATGGTATCCGGCATATCTACTAGTAGGCTATTGAGTCCGGTCTTGAAAGACTCTGGATCATCGGAGGTAGTCCCAACCGTACCACTGGCGGTCACTAGTAGCTCAGACACCCTCCGTCTCCAGGGTCTGGCATGAAGTATCACCAGTATAGGAACGTCGTAGGTCTTACCCTTGAAAACCACCTTTATAGGCTCTTGAGTGACGATGTCCTCTTCGGTTCGTTTCTCCTCATTGTTATTCACGGTCTGCTCCTTATCTCCTTATCAGTTCTAGCTCCTCGGCCCACCCTCTCAAGAGTGAGCCGAGGAGACTACCAGTAACAACTTACTGCTTAGGGAAATCCACAAAGCTAAGCAGTGTTATCGATAATGGCTATGAGTCCGGTAGCGCTCTTTATGGCCTGGAATGTCACCGGAACGACGGTTTTCTCCCCCTTCTTATAGGCTATCCCTACGGCCCCCATGGCGGAGGCTTTGGGTATCTGGATGGTTCGAACGAACCCTGCCGGAGTAAGTCCCTGTATCTTCATGTTCATGGTCTTGAGAACACCTCCACCAAAGGTTATAATGTTCCCTGACCGTACGCTACCCGGCATAGCGTTACCGAGGTTCACTAGAGACGACTCAGCCATATTGACCGTTATCTCCAGTATTTCCTTGGTCAGTAGTCGGTCTATAGCGAAGGTCTCTTCCTCGACCTCCACATCAGCCGTTTCAGCGGTGTACGTCAAAGTCACACCGTCTTCGGTGTAGCCGATGTCTACGAACGGACTACTCATAGTCATCGCTGGAGCAGTCCCTCCGGGCTCAACGGTGTAGGTTACTCCATCAAGTTCCACGGTATCTACATAGGCTGTTCTCTCAGGGGTGGCCTCCCAGAGCTCGAGACGGACTCTTCTGAGAGTCCACTCACCACTCGAGGTAACCTCACCTTTGGCATCTATATCAGTGATGAGAGTTGAGATAGTGGTCCCTAAATCCCAGTCAAAGAACGACGACCCCGTCTCACCTACTCCTCCAAAGCCTACTAAGTCTGCTCCGGCTAGAACCTTTTGCAGCCAAGCCCCAGTGCCGAGAGTATTCTGGTGGGGTACTACCGTAGCCTCCACCCAAGCGTCACTATCAGGGTCTTCAAACCGGAGCTCGAACTGGATAAAGTTACCTGTTACAGCACTGTACCAGTAGTAGAAGCTGTAGTCCGTAGGATCAGCCACGAAGGCTGTCAAGGTCTGAGCAGTGACAGGGATTATCTGGAGATGAGTGCTACCAGCATCTCCTGAGTTACCTTTGAACAATCTCGCAGAGTAGCTTCCAGCTTGCTGCTGGACTGTAGACCACTCCGCTAGGGCATCGTTCGGCTCTCGTATGGAGAGCGTAGCGACACCAGACAATACATTCGCTATAGTGTTTGTCACTATCTACCTCCTATTCGTTTCAGATGCTCTTCATACCGGGGGCCGAGTTCCTCAGGAGTTAATTTTGGCGCTGGCGGTTCCTCCTCGTCCGTTATTTGGTTGTCGTATTCGAGTTTATCTAAACGCTCTTGCTCTAGACGGTTGTCAAGCTCTCGCTGGCGTTCAGCCTTTTCCTCTTCTGTTAGTTTAGGGCACATTGTTTCACCTCCTAAATAGTTACAGGTCGGATCATGATTAGAAAGAATGTCATTACTCTAAACCGAAACGGTATAGCTACGTCTTGTAGGTCTTGGCCTAGAGTCTCTTCGACAGCACCCATAATTCGGTAAGTACTGCCGTCTATAGTTACGTCCACGTTCTGTATTCCCTGGAGCACATCCACTAGATTCCGGTAGACAGCCCTAGCACCATTAGGGGTATCGGCCCAACAGTCGAACTGGACGCTCGGAGACACCATCTTTTCTATGTGCGGGTTAGACCTTCCCCCTCTCGTAAAGAATCCTATAGCTGGCAGAGTTTGGTTCTCCTCCAGTCTAGGTACGTTTATTCTAGTACCCACCAAGACCGTCAGAGCGGTCTGGTCTACCAGATAAGCGTAGATGATACTGTTAGTGTCTGCGTTCACTATTAAGCTCCGTGGTGTTTAATACGAGCTGGTAGGTTAGGAAGGTGCTTGTCTAGAGCAGGTTTCATGTACGGCCGAGCTGGCATTGTAACTGTCCCCACCTCTAGATAACCTCCGTAACCGGAGGTAGAGAACACACTAGTCTCATCGAAGTCTATAGACCTAGCATTGTTTCCGGTCAACCATGGCGAGTTCTTTATCGACTCCTCAGCTACGTCCACAACTATGTCCTGCACTCCCTTCTTAGTAGCTCGGTTGAAGTGGTCGGATACTCTCTTCGGTACGAGATTCATCTGGACACTTATACGAAGTTTAGTCATCTCACTACCTTCAGTAAGCACTCCCTATGGTGACTGTCTATACCGTCTTGTAGCCGGGTTACTAGAATCACTTCGTAGGTAGTCGTTCCTAATACTATTCGGTCCTGCTCGGTAACGTCTATGTCTTGTACGAACAAGGTGTACTCAGCTATCACTACCTCTGCTCCTATAGTGATCTCACGGCTTGTTCTTCGAGCCGCTAGAGACTGAAGTCGACAAGCCTGGGAGGTCAAGTTATCGCTCCAGGTTCTGGCACTATTACCGTACTCGTCAGCGACTCCAGATGAATACCGCTGAACAGTGCAAGTGTCTATTAAGAGTGAAGTGTAGCTCATTATTGTTATTACGCCCTCTTACGCCACTGTAATCTGCTATACTATCCCCTGTCCTATCTGCGCTCCTCTTATACCTCCTTGTACCTTTAGAAAGACGTTGTCCTAGGGCGTAGTCACTGGATTGAGTTTAAGCTCGGCCCAGTCCGTTTGTGGAGCGGAGGACTCCTTACCTCTGAGAGCCGAAGCTAGTTTGAGCATTGACTCCACTGTCTTCTGGGAGTACTGGTAGTCTCCTATCTTCTCTCCAGTAGGGTTAGCGGCGTACTTGGCAGCCCAAGACTCCAGCGCTTCAGCTGCCGCCAGATGGATAGACGTCCAGAGGTCTAGAAAGACTTGTAGCTCTGCGTCGGTGAAGACCGCCGTAGCGACTGTAGTGTCGCCAATGAGCAGCCGAACTTTACCTACATCGGTAGTGGTGTCGTAAGTAGTCACTCTATACTCCCTCCTATACCAAAGAACCTACACACATCTCGTACTATCGGCATCCGAGCTACGGACATTCTAATAATACTCAGTCGCCCTAAGGTAACATCTAGCGCTCTCTCTACACAGGCTTGGCCAAAGTCTCTAACGGCTACGGAGTCTGATATAGCCAAACTTCTTACTACTCCGAAGACGCTAGCAAGGTCGTCTACTATAGCGACACTATCGGAAGCTATTCTAGATACTCCACTACTTATTAAGTCGACTATAATCAACGATTCCGAAAGAGCTTGTGTAAGAGAACGTCCGGTAGCGTACCCTTGGGTTACTACCAGTGGAATAGTACCGTTAAAGGTACCGTTACCGTAGCCTTCGGTGACTATAGTTCGTATAGCCATTACGTCGCTCTACCACCCAGAGTAGGATTAGTAGCGTCGTCTAGTGTAAGGGTGAACAGCACCGTAACTCCATCAGCCTTGTAGATGGTCTTGGTAGTACTGGCATAGGCGAAGTCGAGCTTCTCCCGTACCAGCATGTAAAGGGCCTGTTCACGGGAGGTTATAGTGCCCACAGCAGGGACCGAGTCGGCCATCTGGGTAGTCCAAGCCGTATCTGCCTCGGCGTTAATTGCAGCCAGGGTTAGCAGGTCGGTTATAGCCTTAACGGCGTCAAGTAGAAGGTCAAGACGACCTCCGTTTATCCAATCAGTGAGGGCACCCATCCGTGCGGAGGTAACCTCAGAGGCCAAGGCTACAGCACCTACGGAGAGGTTATCAAGATAACCTGCCCTAGCCGCACTAAGCCTAGTAAGGAGAGTAGCTAACTCCGTGGCGATCTCCCCGAACGACCCGACCGCTACATGGTCAGCCTGAGCCTCGTCCCATATCTCGTCCACAAGCTCCGGTATCGAGACCGCTGCCATTATATGGTAGACAGTAGTGGCGTCGATGGGAGTAACGAGTCCAGGAGAGAGAGTAGCAACACGGCCTGACGTGTATCCAGTGATCTCTTGCGCTTGACCAAACCCTGTACCATGAGTAAAGAGAATAATCGCACCCTTGTAATAGTCTCCTGTGGCCACTGCACCGGCATCCAGAGTAATTGTGGTTGCATTCGTGTAGATAGCGACAAATCCTGACGCTAGATCGGCGTCACTAAGACTAACGTGAACATCTGCGGCTATAACCTCGTAGAGGGAGTTGGTGTCGGGATTGGTGGTGTAGTCAGAGTCGAGAGAGGTTACCCGACCAGCGGTGTAGGCCTTGATGAGCCTGGACTGCCCGGCACCTGTACCCTCTACGATCTGAAGACGGTCCCCTACGTAGTAATCCTCGGTAGCGACCGACCCTCCATCCAGGGTGAAGGTATGGCCGTCTGTTACCCCTGCAATTTGTCCGCTAGCATGGGTAAAGGCTTGTTCAATCTGGCGGAGACGTTTACCGGCAGAATTAGCAACGTTGAAGGTACTACCCGTAAGGACGATGTTCCAAATCTGATTAGCGTTAGCGGGAGAGATAAGCCAATATTTGTCAACAGAAGCCTCGGGGGTAAAGGGTAAGGTGGCAACTGTTGCCAATTCGGTAGATAATACCCAGTCGGTGACGAGAGCTATATGGTACTCAGATGTGGAATTGTCGAATATGACTAGGGTGTAGCCGTTGATCTCATTATTTCCGTAAGTCAATCCGGCAAGGTGCAGCTTGGTAGTTGTATTACCTGTAGCACCAATGGTACTATTTATCAGTACAAGGCCCCGCATCATATCAATAGTGGCAAGTAAGGCATGGGCCGTGTCCATCTCAGCCTTGGTTGGCCCCGCAAGAACAACGTTGTCGGTGCCGCGCATAACAGTGGTTGGAATGGCATCGGCAACGGCCTTGAGTGCAGTTAATCCATCAGTCGCATTTGCCAAATCCACCGCAGCAGCAGACTGCCCTATGGTAAACTCACCCACCAGTTCACCGACTACCGAAACGCTGTCCACTGTACCAGTAGAAATATAGATTCCGTAGGTCTTACCCAGTTCATATCCGTTGGCTGCGGTCGCTACGATTGTCGCCTCGTTATACCCCACTACAGACCCACGGGATACGCTCACACTTACACCAGCAGTAATGGGGGTGGCATTGCCCGCTTCCATAACGGACAGGACGGGAGAGCCAGCCAAAACTGTGGGAATCCCTGTGGCAAATGCGCGGGTGGTGAAGGGGTGAATAAAGGTATCTTCAAGCGTTATATCTCTCATCCTGCGATCCCTCCGTGCCTTCCAGCGATTCCACCTGGGCCAGCAAGGCCACCGGGGCCAGCTATGCCACCCATGAGTTGGCCACCTGCTGCCAAGTCCATAGCCACCCAGTTGTCGATGCGCCACTTATCACCAGCAATTAAAAGTCCTGCCCTCACCTGACCTGTAAAAGAGCTGTCTGTTCCGGAGACTTTAGAGACACTATCCACAAATGCCGTAAGACTACTACCATCAACCTGTAAGTCCAATTCATAGGTGGCGCTGGGGGGCGTTGCATTAACCGTGCTACCTATCTGCGATGGAGTTCCAGTAGTCCACTTGAATAGCCTGTAGGTGTTTGACGCAGTTTGACGATGAAGAACGGTATACATGCTGTCTGCGCTGGAGTTATGGCGGACTGTCGGCCCTAGATTATTCGTCGTGTCATCTTCAGTAACGACATCAAATTTTGCAGACATATCATCGCTACTAAGATCAGAGTCTGCCCGATAGCGCTCGTTATCTGCACTGACAGCACCCTTCAGCGTATCGGTGGATGCTTCGACCTCTGCTGTAGTAGCCCCTCCAGTTCTTGTCCATCCAAAACCACTATTCGGGCCCGTGGCTGTATGGCTTGCCAGGGTTGTGTCACCGGCCTCCACAAAGGTGTCACCGAGGTCGGTACTAGGCTTATCAGGCTCCTCACTCTGAATCACTTCACCCATACCCTCAACAAGCTGTTGCCAAGGAACACTATATTCAATAGCAGCTGCGCCGAGCACCTTACGATAATGGGAAGAACCTCGTGCTAAGTCAAATTCACGAATACTTCTATAGTCCACCTGGAATACATCCAGGGTGCCAGCCCAGGCAGGATGCGAAGTATTGAACGTTTCCCTACGATGGTATTCCCCAAGGTGAACCGTGAACCGCCCCTGGCTGCCCCTGATGGGTTTCCACATAGTCTGACCTGTGGCGTCGTAGAAGCGGGTCATAATCTCTATGACGAGGTTATCCACGCGATCGGCAACTAGGGCATCCTTCCCTAAGCCTAGCTCAATCCCCAAGGATTGCCGACGCCGCTTGGTCACAAAGCCTTGTACGTTCTCACCGATCAGAATGCCCGACGGGGTTACTCCTGATTCAATCACTTGGCAGAAGCTACGTACAGGAAACTGAGTTCCAGGGTCGCCGCATTGGGGATTAGAGCGAACATCAATCAGCATCCTCATCCCTTCCTGCGCATGCCAGTAATGAAAGGCGGGATCGGACTTATCCCAGACCAAGGATTGCAGATAGACTTCGTTCATTAGTTATTCGTCATCTTTCGGTTGGTGTACTAACTAGCTCCGAACGTTACTGTCCAGGTTATAGTCAAAGTATCACCAGCTGCTTTGTTGATCACTGCGAAACTAGAGTAATAGTTCATGGAGTTGTTATTATCCCCAAGGAGAATACCAGCCTCCGTTATCGCTCCAGTACCGTCCCCAGCGGCCCAAGTACCTACGAATACGACGTCGTTGTCTGCTCCACCAGCGCCCTGAGTTGTAGATGTTAGAGCGTTTCGGTCTAAAGAGGTAGCGAGTCCGGTAGAGGCAGAGGTTTGACCGGTACCTGTGCCAACTCCCATAAAACCCAGGGCACCCTCTCCCTGGTCTGCCATAGCGTCAGCTACATGAGCGTCACCGAGCTCAGTGACCGTATTGTAGACGTCTCGCTCCTCTTTAAGATTGCCCTTAGAGTCTCTCAACTCCAAGTGCATATGGCCTTTAATAGCTGACTTATCTTCAGGCATACTTACCTCTCTTAATGCCCCACCGGGAGGAGGGAAAGGAGCCGAAACCCTCCTCCCGGCTATTGAGGCCAATGTTAGCTGACGAGCCCTCCACCATAAGTGGCACGCCAATCGAGTTTGGCGACTCCAAATACTAACCGCACTCTGTAGAGTACATTGTCAGTCTCGAAGTCTCCGTCCAGTGAGCCTACAGGGCCGCCCCCTATGGCAACCTTGTTGCTGGACTTCATCACTATCTCTGGCCTCTCATGGCCTCGGAGATGGGCCGCTTCCAGAGCAGCTATATCCGCCGGGTCTGAGAACAGATACCAAGCAGTGTCGCCGTTGGTGGCGTCCAGTACTGGAAGGTAAGGGTCAACTACGAGGGTCAACCCCATCTGGGACACAACGTTGATTATAGGTCGATCAACGTCTGGAGCAGCTGCTATGGTTGTAGCTCCTGCCAACCACATCTTGGTGGCTGAGGTCAGAATAGCTCTGGCAGTCATTTCCAGAGCGGGGGGAACTACCAGGAACTTAGCCCGGTTGGCTATGGGTTCACCGTCGGCGTCAAGGAACTCACCCATACGAGTCAGGCCGGCCTCTAGATTAGCGATAGTCAGCAACGCTGTACTACCGTTTATCTGGTTGGCGGTGGACTTGTCGTACAAGTTCCCGGCGGCATGGGTACCGTCGTCGTCGGCGTATAGATTGGTGAGCAGTCGGTGCTCGGTTCTAACAGCGGCCCTAGCGAACCTGGACGGAGTGTCCTTCAAAACGTTAAGGTCGTCGTTGATCAAGCTCTCCCATGAGATGTCGAACTGACGACCGTATTTCGCCAGAGTCAAAGGGAATCGCTCTTCACTGCGAGCGCTAGCCTGGTACTCACCCTTCTCAGGGACGAGGTCCAGGTTCTGGTCACCCCCTGTGATCCTATAGCGGTGACTGGTTCTAAAGTCGTTGTTGGTGGACTGTTTACTGAACACCTTCCACACGGGGTCTACGGCTTTGTACTGAGCCAGTACTTGGCGGTCTATCACATCTCCGAACAACAGAGGGAAGTCAGAGGTTGTAATAGCCTCTTGCAAGAGATACCGAGCCCTATGAGGGGCAAGGTCCCTAGCATTGGTCAGAATGTCTATAGTCTCCTTCAGTCGCCGAGCATAGTCCGGCCCACGTCGAGAATCGTTGACCTCGATATAGCCGTCCCAATCGTCAACGACATTGAGAATGTCTCGTTCTCTCATTGTCATGACTCTGTCTCCTCATCTTTCTTTGTCGGTAATTACCATATTTAAGAACGGAGATTCTTGAGAGGTTCTTTCGGCCTCTTCAAACTGTTCCACAATACCGAGGAGAGTATTCATAGCTTCAATACCGCCGCCAAAGGCAGCTGCAGAAGCCTTGAGACTCTCTAGTGCCAGATTGGTAGCTTCTATATCGCTAACAGCCTGTCCTAGCCCGGTCTCGTATAGTTGCTTTTGAGCCTCTAGTATTTCTCTCGTAATCATCTGAGTCTGCTCCTTTTTAATAGACCGAATTAGCGAGGGCCGCAGCCAGCGCACACACCTTTAGTCGTGGGATCACCGCAACGAGGGCACTCCGGTCCAGTAGCTTTGACCGCTTCAGGGGTCGTACACTCCGGACAATCCTTCATCTTGTTAGCCCTCTCAGTTCCGCATTCTTCACACTTCTGCAAGATGTCTCCTTATCTATTCGGTAGCGGCTATGTCTACCACTACCGTATTACCTGATTTAAGTAAGCGAGGTCCAGTAGTAACTCTTACAACTCCTGCAACCTCTACCACTATAACGGCCGCTATCTGGAAGTTGTCGTCGAGACTTCTGACAATCTCACCGTTGGCGTCAGTAACAAAGTACCGTTCACCAATCTCCCCCACGGTAACCTCTGCCCCCACCACTGGGACTCCATTGTCCTCTACTCTTATCGTAAGATTTTGAGCCACAACTTACCCCGTTCTTTCTAGCCAGAAGAGTCGTACAAACGGACCCAGCGAACTCCATGACCGACCACATCGGCTATAGGAAGGTCTCCTACCTTCGAGCTTGAGGTGGCGGCAGTCGCTACATATCCTACAGACCCGGCATTGGCAGCAGCTATCAGAGCGTCTATAGCTCCTCCAGCTGAGGCAACGTTCAACCTCCAACAGTACATAGACGCCGGATTGCCAGCCAAGATGGCCATATGCTGGCCTCCGAAGACCACCCTAAGATTAGCCTGAGCGTCGGCGGACCATACTCCAGTGTCCATAGGAGTGTGGATGTGGCCAGCTGCGGCTACGTAACCGGATATGAGGTTCAACCATCGACCAGTACCATAGGTATGGCCTACAGAAGTCCCTGACAGGTCCACATCACCGTAGTCGATGGCCCCTTCAGACTGACCGGAGGCTAGCAGACCTTTGATCTGCTTACCGTAGGCGCCGGAGGTGGTGGTATTGTACAGAATCCTTTGGGAGTCTACAGCCTGGGAGCTGTGAACCTTTACCGCTATAGCAGTGGTCGCTCCACTGGCGACTACTCCGAGGGCCAAGCCGAACGGATGTGCCAGAGCGGTGTTCTGAATCTTACTGAGCACTCCGGTGGTCCGATTGATATAGATGGTGTCTCCACCAGCTACAGCGTCGTTTCCACCGTCATTAGCACCGTTCACATCGAGCACCCAAATGCCCTCAGTGTCTACAGCTATCAAGTTAGTGGCGGCCGCAGCACTCTTGAGAGCTACACCGACTATCTTGTCACCGATTATGACAGGGTCTCCCTTGTCCACAAAGCCGTCTGAGTGGGAAGGATGCACCATATCAGATTCGGTGATTGTCAGATGCCTACCTTCGTAGGTAGACGAAATTTCATCGCCGGCGCTTTTAGCATCGGCGACCGGATACCCTCCAAATGCTGGCATTGTCTAGTTACCTCCTAAGATTTGAGACGTATGTTTACCGACCTCTGACCGCTGTCGCCACCTGCTCTTCGGGCCAATCCGGATTGAGCCGCTTGAACGACTCTGTGAGACTGACCTTACTGGCCTCAGCCTCCTCAGGGGTTGACTTCTCCCGGTTACCCAGATTGGTAACCCTACTGGACTCCCGAATAGAGGCTACGTAGGACCGCTCGTCCTCGATAGCTGTCTCCAACCCCTCGGTGGACTCAACTCCCTCGAATCGAGCTGCAAGCCGAGTCTTGGAAGCCTCCGGCAACTCTGCCTCACTCAGAGCCTTACCGACCGCCGTACCAGTCTCAGCTACTCTCGTAGCTTTGGCGCCAGACTCTACCGAGGCTAGAGCGGTATCTCGCTCTGAAGTTCTATTCTCGACTTCCTTCTCGAGCTCCGCTATTCGCGCTTCATTGTCCACGGTTCTTTCTCCTTCCCGTAACATAGTAACTCGTATTCCATCTTCTATTTCAGTCACCAAATCAGGGCGACGCTCCCTAAGGGTACTAAGCTCTGCGAGGTCTATATCGAGCTTTCTATCGGCCTCATATAGAGTCACCACCCCTCCAGCTCCCGGCTCTGTAACGAAGTCCACCGACCTAGCGGTGATGAACTTCTCTACCACATTAGTATCGATACCATCTATAGTGCCTTTAGAGGCCGTCCCCACCGCATTTATTGAGATGCCCATTTCACTGAGCATATCCTTGTCGCGGAGGTTTGCCAACTTATTCTGCAACCACGGTTCGATGACTGTGGCGTCTCCGGTCACTACACCGGATTCGTCGACGGCTACGTTGGTCAAGGTCGCCACCCAGTCTCTGATAGAGCGTTCGGGGCGCTGCTCATCCTCTTCATCTGTAGGATGATCGGCATACATCTTAGCGCCCTCGAAAACCGCAAAATCTCTTTTCAACACCTCCTCTGGATAAAATGTTTCCTTACTGACGTTGAAGCCTGGCTCAATCACCACCACCCGGGCTATCCCCTTGTCTATCTTGACAGCCTCGGTTAACGGAGTATACTGTAGCAAGGCTGCTCGGTGTTCGGTCTCTTTTACCCACTTGGGGATGTCTGTATCCTCCACCCCTAGTTTTCGGTAAGCGGATCGAACAGATCTCTTAACCCCAGCAACTTTGTTTCCGGGTATCGAGGTCTTGGAACCGTTATTGCCACCCGGGCTCAGAGCAGCCGCCGCTCGGCCTAGCTGAGACTTAGTGACCTTGTTTTCTGGATCTGCCCATAGCCGCACTGACCAAGTAGCTGGCCTATTAGCGTTCGGTACATAAGCGAAAGCTGCTGCTGGGAACTTGTGGCCTCCCTCACTCTTCGTTAAGGTCTGCTCCCGTAACCATGTAAGAGTAATTCTAGCCTCCTCTATAGCTACCTCTAGAGCCTCTTCTATAGGCTCCTCTTTGTCCAAATGTCCCTGTAGAATCTGGAGCGTTTCGTAGGCTCTAGAGGAATCCGACCCTGGGTCCCGTACTACCATTTCCCTGACAATTTGGTCGTGTATAGCTTGGACAGTCTCGATTGTCTTATACTGAGTCTGGGCCAC
>SDBV01004661.1_pt1 | contig 19613 bp, 10 predicted proteins | sample 2277081 | NCBI WGS metagenome assembly SDBV01 (sample SAMN10402039, study PRJNA504765) | marine sediment metagenome | isolation source: marine sediment core GS10_PC15, 223 cmbsf | place: Arctic Ocean: Southern Knipovich Ridge | collected 2010
GGTTCTAAAACTCCAAATCAAGTTAAGTACATTAAAACGTTTGCCGGCACCTGACAGTATTTGATGGTCGAATCTGTAACCTTTCTGCTTCACGGGAGTACTAAAACCGCAGGGAATTAAATATCCAGACTATGTTACAAAGAAACCTTTCACTTGCCTGGAGAATCATTGCCAGGAATAAACTGCATGCAGCAATCAACATTGTCGGGTTAGCTGTTGGACTGTCCGCCTGTATTGTAATTTTTAGGATTGTTGACTTTGAACTGGGCTTTGATAACCATATTCCTGATAAGGAGAGGATCTATCGTATTTACTCAAAGTATAGTGTGGCATTTGATGGATTCAACAAGGGAGTACCCACCGGTTTGGCGCCCCTTGTAAGAGATAATTTTACCGGATTGGAATCAATAACACATTTTCAATCCTATGAGACAAAAGTCACTATACCTCTGGATGGAGCAGAACCTAAAGTCTTCGGAAATCAGGATAGAATTGTATTTGTTGATCCGGATTATTTTGAAATTATAAAACAATATGAATGGCTATATGGAAGACCAGAATCGGCAATTTCACATCCATTCCAGGTCGTCTTAACCGAAAGCAAAGCAAATATTTATTTTGGAGACATGAGCCTCGACAACATCATTGGTCAAAGGATACTTTACCGCGATTCATTAGAGGTTACAGTCTCCGGTATTCTTAAAGATCCGGTTGCCCAGACAGATTTTAACTTTACTGATTTTATTTCTTATGCCACGATTGAGAGGAGCTGGCTCAAAACAGTCTTTGTTCCTGACAACTGGCATAGTACAAACAGCAGTTCTCAGTTCTTCCTCAAGCTGGCAGATGAAACACTTCTCAACACCATTGTAAGTCAGTTGCATTTATTGAATGAGGAATTTAATCGCCACGCTTCTGAAGGAAACACACTCGTAGTGGAGTATAAATTGCAGCCACTTTCTGAACTTCATTTCAATACGAAATTCGGCATATTCGATCATAGCAGAAGCCCTGCGCATTTATCTACGCTGAGGATACTCATTGTTGTAGCTTTTTTTCTTCTTGCGATCGCCTCGATAAATTTCATAAACCTGGAAACAGCCCAGGCAGTTCGAAGGTCCAGGGAGGTAGGGGTGAGGAAAGTTCTTGGTAGCTCAAAAACGAGGCTGATTTATCAATTTCTGAGTGAAAGCCTGCTAATTACCTTTATCGCTGTACTACTGTCCATTCCCTCAGCATATTATGCCATTCAATACTTCAACGAATTCATTCCAGCTGGGCTGGCTTTGGGTGTTGATGATTTATCATTCTGGGGCTTTCTGTGCATATCCTGGTTATTGGTTGGACTGATGTCGGGTATCTATCCGGCATTTATTATGTCGTCTTATGTACCCATTATTGCATTGAAGGCCAAATTAAATGGTAATGGTACAGCAATTTCCTCTTTTGTACGAAAAGGGCTAACGGTATTCCAGTTTACGTTTTCTCAAATACTTATAGTTGGTACCATAGTGGTCGGTTTACAAATCTCCTATATGCTCAATAAGGACCTGGGTTTCCAGAAAGATGGAGTAATTTACTTCTATACACCACGTGGGGAACCGCTTGAAAAACAAGTTGTTTTGCTTAACAGGCTTACACAATTGTCCAGTGTGATAGATGTTGGTACTCATAGTTCACCTCCCATGAGAAGGGGATCTACCTCCAATACAGTAAAATTCATAAAGGACAATGAAGTGTTGATCAATAGTGTAGAGGCCCGATGGGCCGATGAAAATTACCTGAATTTTTATGACCTTGGGTTAATAGCAGGGAGAAATCTCATTTCAACGGAATCTTCCAATGAAATCCTAATTAATGATACCTACAGAAAGCTGTTGTTATTTGAATTCCCTGATGATGTTCTGGGCGAGGAACTCAATATAGGAAACAAGAAATATTCAGTGGTTGGGGTAATTAATGATTTTCATTTTAAATCGATGCATAATTCCATCGATCCTCTTTTCATAGCCTACCGAAGAATGAACAATGGAGTTGGAATTAAGTTAGGATTGGAGGACAAAGTTGCAAGAGACGTTGATAGAATACTAGCTGATATTACCACAACCTGGAATGACACCTATCCTGATTATTCTTTTAACTACTATTTTATTGATGATACCGTGAAGCGATTTTATGAAACTGAAAAGAAAACTGTTAAACTTTCCAGAGCGGCAACATTTATAGCAATTCTAATCTCATGCCTTGGTCTTTTCGGTTTGGCATCTCATACCATAAGGTTGAGAACCAAAGAAATAACCATACGAAAAGTTTTGGGGGCCACGGCATTTAGTATCAGCCGTTTACTGTCAACGGAGTTCCTCAAGCCGGTATTAGTAGCCTTTCTGATTTCAGTTCCTATTTCATTTTATCTCACTGAAGTGTGGCTGCAGGAATATGCTTTTAAAACATCGGTTACATGGTGGATCTTTGTGGTTCCGGTTCTATTGTCAGTGATTACATCACTTTTATCAGTCGGATATCAAAGCTTAAAGGCCGCAATAGCCAATCCGTCAGATTCACTGAAGCATGAATGAAGGCTCAGATCCTGATCCACGTGTAAAATCGCTTCTTCAATTGTGCTCCTTCGATTACAGTTGGGCGTTGCATTAATTTTGCAATTGCATTACTCATACTTCAGCGTATCAGCAGGATTTCTTAACGCAGCCTTTAAGGCATGAAAACTTACTGTTACCAGGGCAATAAACAGTGCAAGTCCGCATGCCAGAATAAAATGGAAGGGCTTTATTGGAGTCCGGTAAGCAAAATTCCCCAGCCAGTTGTTCATTACAATCAGTGTAATCGGAATAGCTAATAACGCACCTAGCAGTACCCTCCTTGTAAAAATTGATGAAAAAAGTAAAACAAGATGTGTGACCGAAGCTCCAAGCACCTTCCTGATACCGATTTCCTTTGTTTTTTGCTCAATCATAAACAAGATTAAACCGAAGACACCCATGCCGGATATCAGGATTGCCAGGGCCGTAAAATAAACAAATAGTTTCCCCTGGGTATCTTCCGTTTTGTAGAGGCTGTCATAGCGTTCGTCAAGAAAACTGTATTCAAAAGGGAGGGAGGTTACCTGGCTTTTCCAGATTTGCTCCATTCTTGATAACGTATGCCTGATATCGCCAGTTTGTATGTGAATGGCAAGCTGGCCATAGCTTTGAACGCCACTCCATGGTTTTTTCGTAATTACAAGAGGTGCTATTTTCTCTCTTGCCGAAGAAAAATGGAAATCTTTGACAACACCGATTACCCCATGTTCAATTCCATTGCGTTCGATAATTTTACCGAGCGCTTCATCCCATCCCATCATAGCCACAAGCGTTTCATTCACGAGAAATGCCTCTTTATCGGATTCCAGCTCCGGATTAAAATTTCTACCGGCGATCAGCTCCATACCCATCGTTTCAAGATACGTTTCATTAATATCCAGCGCATTAAACATAGTTGGATGCTCTTCACCTTCGGGAACATAACCATTACTTGTAAAACCATTGCCAGGTACCTCAGTGGAAGCTCCGGTTTGAACGACTTCCGGCAGGGAACGGAAGCCCAGCATCAGGTTTTTATAACTATCACGGGCTTGTTTGTTAATGAGTGGCACTGTGATAATATTTTCTTTTTGGAATCCCAGGTCCATATGTTGTACGTACCCAAGTTGTGAATAGATGATGGCCGTACTTGAAATAAGTGCTACTGAAATTATAAACTGAAAGATTACCAGGGTAGTCCTGAATATAGATTTTGATTGTGTTTTATCCTTATTCATCATTCGTGCCGGAGAAAATGATGAAATGATATAGGAAGGATAGGACCCTGATATGATGATAGAAAAAATCAGGATAGTAAAGAGTCCGCCCGAAAACCAAAAATCAGAATAGGACAATTGCAGGGATTTGTCAAGAATTGCATTGAATGAAGGTAGGATAAGCTCAATGGCAATTACGGCAATTACAAGTGCTACAAATGCCTGTACAAGTATTTCACCAAAAATTTGTAGCACAAGCTGGTTTCTGGACGCTCCAGCCACTTTCTTAATCCCTATTTCAATAAATCGTTTTGATAATTGGGCGGTTGTAAGATTAATGAAATTAATACATGCAATGAGTATAATAAATATTCCTATGGCTGAAAAAAGAAAAACCATTTGCATGCTGCCACCACGTTCTATCTCATAACTTTTGGAATACAGATGAATGTCTGAGACAGGGCGTAGGACAATGTCTTCACGCCAATTTGCAGTAGCTAGTTTTTTGTTCAGGGGTTCCCACATAAAATCAGGAAACTTGGATTTGAGATTTTCCAGATCTGTTTCCGGAACCAATCGTATGTATGTATAAAATGAATAATTGCAATCCCACTCCATACAATGTGTATTTGGATAAAGGGTGTTAAAAGAAATAAACCCTTCAAACTTGATATGTGAATTTTCAGGTGCAGGTTTGATTATACCCATAATTTGTAAGGGGATGGAGCCATTATACAGAATTGTTTTACCCAGTATTTCAACATCATCATCTCCAAACAATGTTGTTGCAGCTTTTTTAGTAAGTATGAGAGAATTGGGATTGCGCAGGGCTGTCTTTTGATTTCCCTCGGTTAGTTCAAATGAAAATACTTGGAATAGCCCACTATCTGCATAAAATATATTATCCAGGTTGATAAATCCATCATTCACGAATGTCGTAATCTCTGTTGGTCCTCGGAAACGAACAAAATCAGTGATTTCATCAAAATTTTCAGTCAATGCTGGCCCTATTGGCATCATCGTAATTGAGATAGTTTCATCCAGTGAGTTATCCTTGAAATTGTTCAATTCTACCCGGTAAATATTTTTATAGTCTTCATGAAAACGATCATAAGTCAATTCATTTTTTATCCATAACATGATCAGGATGGCACAGGTCATCCCAATAGCCAGCCCTGTAATATTTATGAAAGACAGGGTTTTATCACGTGATAGCTTCCTGATTGCTAGTTTTAAACTGTACTTAATCATTTGTTTATTTTAAGTGGTCTTCCATCTTTTTAACTTGGATAAGTCTTCCGGAATTTTGGCAAATAGCTGTCTTCATGATTCATTCATACTTCAAAGCCTCAACTGGATTTATCCGGGTAACTTTCATTGTTTGCCAGCCTACAGTAAGTAATGCAATAATTATTGACGAAAAACCTGAAAGTCCAAATATCCACCAGGAAATATCCGTTTTATAAGCAAAGTTCTGAAGCCAATTATTTATCATCACATATGCTATTGGTGAACCAACAATAAACGCTATAATTACCCATTTTGTGAAATCTTTGGTTAACATGAAAAAAATATTTTTTAGAGAGGCACCATTCACTTTTCTAATACCAATTTCTTTAGTTCGGCGTTCTGACGTAAATATGGCTAGACCGAGAATTCCCAAACATGAGATGCCTATAGCCAGAATAGCAAAGAATCCGATTACACGTCCCAGCTTTTCTTCTTTTTGATATATGGTGTTTAGCCAGTCATCGTAAAACCGATAACTAAGCGGATAATCAACGAGCGTTACCTTCCACGAATTTCGAATGTAGGCAATCAATTCACTTATATTATTACCATCGACTTTTACAGTAACATGGGTAATAAAATTGGGATCAGATAGAATGCACATTGGTTGGATAGACTCATGGAGAGATTTAAAATGAAAATTTTTTACAACACCAACCACCTCATATCCACCCTCTCTGCCATTGTTGTATCGCTTATTATCGAGGTCATTCCATCCAAAGAATTCATAAGCTGATTCATTTATCAAACAGGCTTTCCCTATATCTCCAGGTAAAAAATTTCTGCCTTGTAGTAATGTGATTTCATAGGCATTTATAAACGAGGCATCGGCATATAGGCAGGCAATGCTCTTATCTTTTCCTTCTATTCCCGATCCCATATAGACTCGTATATCACCCGGTAAACCACCAGTTGCTGTCACCTCTTTTATATAAGTGTATTCTTTTAAACTATTTATAAATCCTGATATGTTTGATCTATCATCGTGAGTAATCCTTGGTAGGTCAATGTTCAGTAAATAATCCCTGTTCAATCCAAGATCTTTATGATTGACATACTTAATCTGCTTCCAGATTACCAGTAAGCAAAATATCAATATGATCGAAACCGTGAATTGAAATACGGTCAGTATTTGTCTTGAATAATTTCGTCTGCCAAAAATTGATGTCTTTCTGTTTATTATCCGTATTGGATTAAATGAAGTGAAAAATATTGAAGGCCAAAGCCCTGAAAGAATACCTATCAACGTGACTGATACAATCAGGATAATATTGTTTGGGAATTCAAGCAATTGGGAAGAACTGATTGAAACACCAAATATGCTTGTATAAAAAGGAGAGCAGAATTCGAAGAGTAACAAAGAAAAAAAGAAAGAAATGAATGTTACCAACAATGATTCAAAAAGAAGTTGAATAATCAGGTCTTTTCTGCTCGCTCCAATAGTTTTTCTGATACCAACTTCTTTATTTCGTTGATTTTGTCGGGCAAGGGTAAGATTAATGTAATTTATTACAGCCAACATTAATATTATTACCGAAATGCTTAATAATAAATGAAGTAATGATGAATTACCTCTTTTGGTTTCACTTCCCCAAGTGCTATCATGGAGATATATTTCTTTAAGAGGCATCAGACTAATTTGATTTACATAGGGTTTTAAACGATTGATATTAGTAGATATGGTGCCAACAACTAGTGAGGGATCTGTTGTTTCTTCCAGTTGCAGGTAAATGTTGAACGGCCATCTGTAAGTACTTTTATCCCGGGAATCTCCGATCCAACTGCTAAACTTAAAATCATCATTTTCTGCATTTACAATCATCCCAGCATCAAAACTCGAATTATCCGGAAAATCCTGGATGACGGCAGAAACAATCAATGGGAATTGATTTCTAAAGACAAACTCCTTGCCAATTGGATTATTATTACCAAAAATATTTCTGGCCGAGCTTTCTGTTATTACTACAGAATGTAGATTAGGGAAAGCATTATTAGGATTTCCTTCGATAAATTCCAGAGAAAATATATCAAAAAAAGCATTGTCAACAGATAATAAATTATCAACATAAAATCCTGCGTGGTCATATGTGACAGATACTTGCATATTCAAAAGTTGGAACAGGCAGACATTTTTTACCTCTGCATAGTTTTCAATTAATTGATCCTTTACGCGATAATCTATCATACTTGAATTATTTTCAGAATCTACTAACCTATATATGTATGGCTCGTTTTTATGGTATCTATCGTAGGAATACTCATGTTGAAGAAACAGAATGATTGCAATGCAAACAGACATACTGAATGCAAAACCCAATATGTTTATTGATGAAAACTTTTTATTATTCCAAATATTGGTGAATGCGATTTTAATATAGTGAAAAAACATGATTCTGTTGGTGAATTATTTGTATAACTGATTTTCTATTCATTTTTGAAATTGCCATCTCCACCAGCCAGTTTGCCTGGTCTTCAATTGTAAGATCAGGATTCCTGAAGGCCCCATTTTCATAACAGAACTTACAGAAATCCATGCTGAAACTCTGATCCTTCTCAATTCCTTTGACATCATTCGTCAGGGGCATTCCGCAACTTTGGCATATTGATGTTTTCATAATTTATTTATTTTATTCATATCGAAGGCTTTCGATCGGATCACTCTTGGCTACCTGAATTGATTTCCAGCTCACGGTAAGAAATGCAATCAACAATGTAACTGCTGCCGTAAATACGAATACCCAGATCCCAAGGTTAATACGTGTAGTAAAGAAATTTAAAACAGCTTGAAGGGCGAGATAAGCGAAGGGTAACGCGATTAGATTTGCAAGTGCAACCAACTTTAAAAAACTTACAGATAACGAATAAACAATTGTTGAAACTGATGCACCAAATACTTTTCGGATACCTATTTCTTTTCTTCGTTGTTCGGAAGTAAAAATTGCCAATCCATACAATCCAAGACAGGAGATGAAGAGGCCAAAAAGACTTACAGAAATAAGGATTCTGTTCATTGCGTCCCTGTTTTCCAGCATTGGATACTCAAAATCATTGAGATGAAAATATTCAAATGGAACTTGGGGGCTGAATTTTGCCATTATAGATTCTGTAAATTCAATGACAGCTTTATCAGAATTTGGTTCCATTTTGATGAACAGTATGTTGCTGACCTTTTGAAACGGAATTATAAGGGCCTCATTACCGATATTGATCGGGAAAAAGTTAAATTTCTTCACTACACCAATAATTTGGAACGTCCTTCCCGAAAAGAAGAAAGGCGCTCCAATAGGATCTTCCAATCCCAGGTATTCCACAATTTTTTCGTTCACTACAATGCCATCGATTGTATCAGACGGAATATCTGGCGTAAAAAAGTGACCGGCTTTCATTTCAAAAGAAAATGTTTCTGCCAGGTCATATCCCCCAATTAAAACCCTTGCAATCATGTTGTTGTCCTCTTCTTTGACACCCCAGTTTATCTGTCCAAACTCTACATAACCGGGCAGGGCTGATCCTGTGGTAACATTTTTAATCCCATGGTGATTGAGCAGTTCTTTTTTTATAACTTCATAATTTTCTCCCTGATTGCTACGAAGAGGTATATATATAACGTTTTTATTGTCGTAGCCGGGGTTACTGCTGGTTAAGTGGTTGAATTGACGAATGAGGACCACCGCGCTAACAATAAAAAATACGGTAAATGTAAACTGTATAATTACAAGAACTTTTCGGAGAAATGACCCTCCACTCGATTTCATTTTCATTTTACCTAAAATGATGGAAGGTGACAGTGAAGAAAGAACGAAGGCAGGATAACTTCCGGAAAGTAACGAGGTGATCACCACCAAACCGATAATACTAATTAAGAATACCGGATCTGCATAATTGATTTCTACCCTGGTTCCAGTCATTCCATTGAATTCGGGAAGGGATAGTTCTACAAATATAATGGCGAGTTGCGTCGAAATCAGTGTGTAGAGAAATGCTTCTCCAAGGTATTGGAAAATTAACTGGGACCGGGTAGCACCTTCCACTTTCGATATGCCCACTTCTTTGGCCCTGTTCAAGGCACGGGCCGTGGTAAGATTGATGTAATTAATACACGCAATCAAAAGGATTAAGATTCCAATGGCACCGAATATGTATATACCGGTAATACCACGATCTTCGCCGTGCAAATGAATATCTTCCAGTGGTACCAGAAATTGTTCGGTCCTGATTTCTGGTTCATTAAGGCTAAGTATGTAGGCGGTAATGTTCTCATGAATATTGTGATAAGTGGCATTTTTATTCAACATAAGAAATGTGTGGTACATCGTTCCCCCAAATCCTTCAATGGGATATCCCAGGTCGCCCATCAGAGGAAAAGGTATCAACATGCCAAACTGAATGTGTGAATCGGCAGGCGTATTTTCAACAACCCCCGTGACCAATAAATCAAATTGATGGTTTAAGTGAATGAATGAACCAATGATTGAATCCTTTGATTCCCAATTAGTTCCAAAGTATTTTTCGGCCATATTCCTTGTTAGAACGATGGAATGCTTGTTTTTCAGAAGATTATTAACGTTTCCCTTAATTATTTGAAATGAGAAAATATTAAAAAAAGACGAATCTGCAGCCCAGATGTTTTCTTCGATAAAATTGAGTGATTCATTATTGTATGATGGTACGGTAATGAGTTGTTCACCAGCGGGCCCTAACCGGGTTATCTTTTCAATTTCAGGGAACCCGTCTGACAAGGCTAGTGCGTAAGCTCCACCCAGCTTGTCGGTAGTGAATTCACCACTTTGAAGATAAACCTTTTGCTGGACCTCAAAAATCCGGTCCTTATAAACATGGAATTTATCAAAACTCAACATGTTGTTCACTTCGAGCATTGTAAGCAATGAAATAGCAATTCCAAGAGATAATCCCGTGATTGTAATGATGGTAAATGCTTTGTATTTTAATGCATTTCGGAAAGCAAGTCTGAAAAAGTGTCGTATCATTCTTTTCTTTTCTCTTATTTTGGCAAGTTCAATGCCATTAATGTAAGTAGTTTAAAATCAATAATATACAATTTTATTTTTATTTTTATTGTTGGAAAAACCAACAGTGTTGTATGAAAAACCAACATGTTATAATGGATATGGAATTATGGAAACTCAGAACTTATGGTTCTAAGTGATAAAAAATGAGATGCACACATTATACCTAAGTTTCAAATGAATCAGGATGATAGTCGATAATATAGTATTTTAATTGTTGGCTCAAAACCAAGTTTTATTGCCAGATTATATGAACCAATATTCTCAAATCAGCATGACCAGACCGGCTCATAATCATTATCCAGACAATAGTCAATTAATGCCGAACAAACATGTAGTGCAAACCCCCTGCCACGGTATTCAGTAAGAGTTTCGATTCCAATTTCATGCTGGCTCCCATGTATGTAGGAGGTAAATGCAGTGGCAGCCAATTCATCCTCAAAAAAGAGGCTGAATCCCACAGCCTTTTCATTAAAATGTAATTCGTTATTCCAAAATGCACCAGGTACAACGCTGCCTTTCATTTTATTGAAAGTTTCAGTATTGGTTCTAACAATTCTGAAATCCTGGTTTACGATTCGTTTAGAGGCCAAATACATATCAATATTGAATTTGAAATTTACCCTGGCATTCAACTCGATTTTACGGGCATTTTGTTTTCCGGGACTAACGCCAGATTTAACTATTTTGTCCTTAAATAACTCCGCAAGTTTTGAATCCCAGGAGCCGGGATATGCCTGCGCCATTCATGTTTCTTTCGATCCTGAAAGGTATTTAATGAATAATCTACCAGTTTGTATTTATTGGTAATTGTTCGAGTGGTTCCAGTACCTTGTCATATTTGCTTTTATCCAGTAAGATCATGATTATTAATTATTAAGGTACGACTATTATATCAGTGTGATTATAATTCTGATTTCTTATATACCTGGTTTTCGTTTTGGCACAATTATTTGCTCCTTCGGGCAAAAATTCCCGCCAAAACCTGTTGAGCCTGACTTTTGATTCCACGGGCTGAAGCCCGCGGTAATTGATGTTTTACGTTTAAGTGGTTCCAATACCTTGTCATGTTTGCTTTTGTCCAATAAAATCATGATCAATTGTTATTAGGTGTTGGAGTTAAATCAACAACTGCTTTTTATATCTGGTTTTCGTTTTGGCACAATTATTTGCTCCTTCGGGCAAAAATTCCGCCAAAACCTGTGGAGTCTGATTTTAGATTCCACGGGCTGAAGCCCGCGGTAATTGATGTATGTGGATTTTAGTATTGTCACAATTATTTGCTCTGTGGGCAATATTCCTGCAAATCCTATTTCGTTTGACTTTTGATTCCAATGGCTAAAGCCCGTGACTATTGATGTTGTGTATAATTGATTTTTACACATGCGATTGTGTGCTTTCAGTCGATCATGGCTACTTCGACTTTATGAAAGATCTTTCCATAAAGCCAAATTTTGACTCTATACTTTCAATATTATTTTGAGGGTTGTGCACAAATTCTATTTCAATATTGAGTAAATCCAAAATTCGTGTTTTGAAAATGGTATCTGAAATTGGATAAAAATCGTTTTGTTCGCCATTGCTACTTCTGAGAACAAGCTTTCCCTCGGCTTTTATGACATCTATATATTTCCCGTCAGTGTCGGTATAGCGTCCTTCAAATTTTGCAAGCTCACCTTGGCCAATTTCTATTACTCCTACTTGGTCCATTTTACCACTTGCTGCAGGTAATATATAATCACTTAGAATAGCTATAAAATTCAGATCACCATACTGATTGTTAAAAACCTGTTGTGTAATAACTACCACCATATCAAACTCAGGGATAACAACAATTTTTTGTCCACCATGTCCCGATGCCATGTAAATAAAGAAGGTTCGATTTAGAGCATAAAAATCACCACCCCACCATTGGTATCCGTAGTCTGGCATATTTTGGTTTATTCTGTGCATTTTCGTTGACTCCTTTACCCATTCTTTAGAAACGATCTGTTTGTCTTTCCAAATTCCCTCATTCAAAAACAAATATCCCAATTTTGCCTGGTCAATCGGTTTTAGGTGTAAACCCCCATCGGTATCTATCAGGCCGTTTTCTACATCATCCCAGCGATAATCTGTAATGTCCAGTGGTCCGAACAGGTATTCTTCAGCAAAGTCATCAGCAGGCATCCCGGTGTATTCTTGTATCAGATAGGAAATAGCCAGGGAAAGGCCCCCGTTGTAATAAAAATCCGAGCCCGGAGGATAAATGAGTTGCCTCACAAACAGAAATTCCATTGGATCGTTATTGTTATTGATCCTGTTACAGTCATTCCGGCTGTCCGTATAGGCATAGGTATGCTCGTCCCACTCAAAACCGGCTGTCATCGAGAGAATATGTTTCAAAGCCAGCTCCTGCTTCATCGGATCTCTTTCAATCAGATGTGCGTAATCCGGGAATAATTGTGATACCTTTTTATTTAAAACTTCGTGAATGTTACCGTTAAAAAAACCCTTATCAATGGCAATTCCGAGCAGCGTTGATGCAAAGCTTTTGGAAACAGATGCCGAATAATGAAGCTCATCCCTGTCATAGTCCCCGAAATATTGTTCTACAACGAGTTTATCATCTTTTATAATTAACAAACTATGAATATTTATGATTTTTTCAGCCTTAATATCTGAGACCAGGTTATTTATCAGCTGCTCGTTTATGCCCACATTCAAGGGTGTATTACTTTCAATAAATAGTATTTCATTTTCCTGGCAGTAACCACATGAGAAGTTCATAACGGCAAGGAGGATTATTAGCGTATTTTTCATGAAAACAATTTTTGAGTGATTAAATAATTCATTTTTTTTTGACATACTGACAATTTTGCAAACCCGATGCCGATTATCTAAGTATTTAATAATCAGAACGTAAAACAAAATGTATAAAAATATGTGTTGGAAAAACCAACAGTGTTGTATGAAACTCCAACACCGGTAATTACTTTTATTGGATAAATTCAAAGGGAATGAAGAAAAAGGGTAAAATACTCATCGTGGATGACAACGAGGAATTATTACTTGCCTTGAAACTGATGATTACCCCTCATTTTTCGTTGGTACAAACTGAAACCAATCCTGATAATATTCCAAATCATTTAAAAAAAGATTTCGATATCGTATTGCTCGATATGAATTTTAAAGCAGGTGTAAATACAGGTAATGAAGGGTTGTACTGGTTACGAAAAATAAATGACCTCATCCCGTCTGTCTCGGTTGTATTTATTACTGCGTATGGCGATTTGGAATTGGGTGTAAAATCAATAAAAGAAGGAGCCGTAGATTTTATCCAGAAATCATGGGACAAGGAAAAGATCCTATCTACCGTCATTGCTGTTTACAAGCTCAACCAGTCCAAAAAGGAGATCAGCCGGTTGAAAAAGAAGCAAAGTCATCTGAAGTCCACCCTGGATGCCGATTACATATTTTATAAAGGAAGTTCTCCGGTTATGCAAAAAGTGTATGAAACCATTGACAAGGTAGCACCCACGGATGCAAATATTCTGATCCTGGGTGAGAACGGGACCGGCAAAGAATTAGTTGCACGCGATATTCATCATCGGTCAAAACGTAAAGATGAGATATTTGTAAAGGTGGACCTGGGGGCTTTGCATGAAAACTTGTTTGAAAGTGAGCTGTTTGGCCATGAAAAAGGGGCCTTCACCGATGCCAGAAAATCCAGGGTTGGGAGGTTTGAAATTGCATCGGGAGGCAGCTTGTTTCTGGATGAAATTGGCAATTTATCTTTATCTAAGCAAAGTAAACTGCTATCGGCAATTCAAAACAGGGAAGTTACACCCCTGGGATCTGCAAGGCCCATTCCTATTGATGTACGATTGATTTGCGCTACCAATAAACCGCTTTATGAAATGGTAGAAGAAGGCACTTTCAGGGAAGACCTGCTCTACAGGATTAACACCATCCAGGTAGAGGTACCACCATTGCGAGAGAGGGGAGAGGATATTCCCCAGCTGGCCAAACTTCTCCTTCATGATTATGCATCAAAGTATGGTAAATCAGATATGATGATCAGCAAACTCGCTCTTGAAAAAATTTCAAAATACCCATGGTATGGAAATGTTCGCGAGCTTTCGCACAGTATAGAAAAAGCGGTGATTCTTTCCAACACGGAAGTGTTGAAATCAGGGGACTTCAATTTCAACACACGAACAGGTGAAACTGCAGGGCCGAAAGATTCCTTTAATATTGCCGAAAATGAAAAAAAGTTAATTAAGGACGCTTTAAATAAATTTGAGTGGAACTTTAGCAGGACTTCCCGGGCACTTGGCATCAACCGGTCGACATTGTACGATAAAATTAATAAATATGGCCTCTAAAAACTTTACAATCAAAGTCATTTCTATCATCGTCCTGATGGCCATTACTTCCATTGGTTTTCTTTATACGTTTAACAAACCATTTCTTGTGGTTACGAATCTATCGCTGGGAGTACTTTGGATAATTGAAATTGTTTACCTGATTTATACAGTCCGCCAGACCAACCGTGACCTTACCCTTTTCCTGGAGTCGGTTAAGTTTGATGATGACACACTGGTTTTTAAAAAAGAAAGCGATAAATCCTTTCAAAAATTGTACAAGGAGTTCAACAGAATTATGGGCGATTTGAGCAGTGTAAAAGCAGCGAAAGAGGTAGAGCATCAGTATTTTTTGAATACGATAACTCATGTGCCTGCAGGGTTGGTATCGTTCGATGCGGAGGGGAATATTGAAATTTTAAACACTGCTGCTGAAAAATTATTGAATCTTAAAGGATTACGAAATGTAAAAGAGCTGAACCGGTTACAGGCTGGGTTTGGCGACCAAATATTTCAGATGGAATCGGGGCAGCACGATGTAATAAAGGTGAAGATAAAGCAAGAACTGCTGGCGCTGTTGATACGGGTGTCGGAATTCAAGCTTGAAGATAATCCCATTAAGCTGGTATCACTTCAAAATATCAGGCCAGAGCTGGAAGAGGAGGAAATCATTGCCTGGCAAAAGTTGATCAGGGTCCTGTCGCATGAAATCATAAACTCCGTGAGTCCCATTTCATTGCTGTCATCCTCGATGATTCAAGACCTCGAAAATGAAAAATTAAATTTACCTGTGACGGATGATCAAAAGACTGAGACATCCCTTGAAAGCCTCAGGGCCATTCAAAAAAGGAGCGAAGGATTGAAACGTTTCGTAGAAAACTATAAAAGTATCGCTAAAATCCCAGAGCCAAAATTATCTGTTATCAGGATAAAGGAACTGATTGAGCAGGTGCATATATTAATGAAACGTGATCTGGAGAAAGAATCGATAGATTTTTCCTTTAGCGTGCTGCCCGGCAGCCTCGTAATTACAGGAGATGAAAAACTGCTCGAGCAGGTATTGATAAACCTGGTAAAAAATGCCATGCAGGCCCTGGAGGGTCAGGGAAATAAATCCCTTGAAATAACAGCTTTTGAGGTGAACACTTCTCCCTGTATCCAGGTGAAGGACAACGGTCCGGGAATTGCAGAATCAGAAATCGACAACATATTTTTACCGTTTTACACAACCCGGCCGGAAGGGTCAGGGATCGGACTTAATTTGTCGAAGCAGATCATGAGGGTACATAAGGGAAATCTGACCGTTGAATCGCGGAAGGGGAGTACAGTGTTTTCACTTGTGTTTTGAACAAATAGTACGCAGCGAACAAGAAATAACCGTATTATTAAAGGGTTAGATATGGATATGGCAAAGCCACAAGGATTAGCCAAAGTCCCTAAACATTACTATTTTTAATGTTACTATGGCTGAAGTCAAACGCCAACTTGCTGCCATCATGTTCACCGACATTGTCGGGTATACGAAATTGATGGGTGAAAATGAGGAGAAAGCATTTCAATTATTACAGCAAAACAGGTCACTTCATAAACCAATCATTGAAAAACATCATGGAAATCTGATTAAGGAAATAGGTGACGGACTGCTCGTGAGCTTTTTCAGTGCCTTAGATGCAGTGCAGTGCGCCAAGGAACTCCAGAACCTTATCATAGATGACCCTGACCATAATTTGAAGATCGGTATCCATTTGGGGGATGTCACCTTTTCAGATAACGACGTCTTTGGAGATGGAGTGAATGTCGCATCGCGGATGGAGGCGTTGGGGAAGTCCGGGAGCATCCTAATATCAGAGGCTGTATATTCAAATATCAAGAACAAAGTAGAGATAGAAACGGTGTTCATCGGTGAGGCAGATCTGAAGAATGTAGAAGCTCCAGTGAAAGTCTATCATGTCTTAACAAATGATCCTCTATCATCAGACTTCAGCACGATTAAGATCAACCGAACAGCAACCGAATTACAGGAGGTAAAGGCAACACCAATAAGCGATACTCCAGGATACAGCGTTTTCGTCCAACAACTCAGGCGACCGCACATCGCGTTGATTGTTATTATCGGAATCCTACTCATTGCTGCTGCGGTCTATTTTCCAGTTCAACGATTACTTCGGGTTCAGGAAGCAGTAAGGCAAATACAGGACATAGAAAATTTGGTAAAAGAGGCACAATATTTCAATGCATACCAACTGGCAGTAGAAATTGAGAAATTCCTTGAAGATGATTCAATGTTTGTAAGGTTGATGCCCATTATTTCGGACAAGATCAATATCATTTCTGAACCTGAAGGTGCTCGAATTTACCTGCACCGATTCGATCCGGAGACATTCGGACAGAAAACCGAGAATGAATTTATCGGAGTTACTCCAGTTACGGATTTACGCATTGCACGTAGCGACTACAGGGTGTCTGTTGAGAAAGAAGGTTTTGTAGCAGTTAACCGTATAGCATCAAGCACGCTCAACAGGAATGAAGTCACTTTTGGAGTATCACCCGACATACATCTTGAAGTCAAACTACACCGGATAAATGAGATACCTGAGGATATGGTTTTAGTGGAAGGGGGTGACTATAGTTTAGTAAGTTCACAGGCTCCTACCAAGAATGAGGTAAAATTGGAGGATTATTTTATAGACAAATACGAAGTAAGTAATAGAAGGTTTAAGGAATTTATTGTTGCGGGAGGATATTTGGAAATAAAATATTGGAAATATCCCTTTATCAAAGATGGAATAGAGATCTCATGGGAGGAAGGTGTGAAAGAATTTGTCGACCGAACTGGTCTTCGAGGACCACGTAATTGGAGCAATCAACAATTTTCAGAAGGTAAATCCAATTATCCCGTTACGGGAATCAATTGGTATGAGGCAGCTGCATATGCAGAATTTGCAGGAAAGCGTTTGCCTACCGTACATGAATGGGAAAAAGCAGCTCGAAATGGGAATTTTACGCACTTTATGGGTTCTGTAATGCCTTGGGGATTGATCTATAACACCAAATCCAGTGATGGTCGCAGCAATTTTAATAGCAAAAGTACAACACCCATTGGCCTTTATGAATTTGGGATCAGTTCATTTGGTTGTTCTGATATGGCTGGCAATGTGAAAGAATGGTGTATTAACGAGACAAACGACGGGTTTATAGCTACAGGCGGTTCATGGGAAGAACCGGTCTATATGTTCTACTATTTTGCCGCGTTACCAGGATTCTTCAACTCTCAAACTATTGGATTTCGATGTGTAAAAATGTCCACGGAAGGTACTTTTGATCAATCGAGTACAAGGATAGATAAAGAGGCTCTGGTACCTTCCTATATACCTGTCGATAATGCGACATTTGAAAGCTACCTTAGTCACTACCAATATGATAAAAAACAACTCGATGTTCATATTGAAGAGGTAGTAGAGACAGAGGATTGGATACGTGAAAAGGTGACCTTTGCCGGAATAGACAATGATCGGATCATCGCTTACCTCTATCTTCCAAAGAGGGCGGCAAAACCTTTTCAATGTTTGAGTCTCATGCCGGGTTATGACATATTCTTGGGAAGAACAACCCCAGAATATGTAGAGTGGTTCTTAGCGCCGCATATCAAGGCTGGCAGAGCAGTTTGGGGAGTTGTCCAGAAAGGAGCGACTGAAAGGCCTTTTGGAGAGGAACCGGTTATACCCACCATAAGTTCTGTGAGATTCCGCGACAGAATTATCTACTGGTCAACTGAATTTAGTATCGGACTTGACTATTTAGCTACTCGTGACGACATCGACATGGATAAGATTGGCCACATCGGATTCAGCATGGGTTCAAGCTGGGTGGGAATCATGCATACAGCCGTTGAGCATCGTTACCGATCGATTGTTTTTGTAGGTGCGGGTATTTTAACTCCGTTTGCCTCTGCCCTTCCTGAAGCCAATCAAGTAAATTTTGCACTTCACATTCAACCACCAAAGCTGGTCTTGCAGGGCAAGTATGATGAAGTTATAGTCTACAACACAATGACAAAGCCGTTTTACGACTTGCTCACTCAGCCAAAGCGTCTTGAATTGGTTGATGAAGGTCACATGCCCTCATTAGAAGTAAGAGTACCGATCATCAATAATTGGTTGGATAAGACATTAGGACCAGTGCAGTACTGAATAAAGTGGTGATTACGATTTATCAAAACAACTTTTGTTAAAGTCTTTTGGCAGCATTCTCCAAGAACTTCGTTCCGTGCAGTGCACAACGCTACATGATGTCATAATTCCAAGTACGAAATTTCGTTTATATTCACCTACTTAAAATCAAGGACGATTTTTCAACTTTTATATAACTATTCTAATGTCACTGTCTGTTTAAATTCTGATTGCTAACCTATTGCAAATAATTAATAGAAAATCCGTATTTTCACTCCTTAATTTGACAAACTGAATCACAGATGCCCTCAATCATCCCAGGCTACGAAATATGACATCTTCATCAGTTATCGTCAGAAGGATAACAATTAGGTAACAAACACAGTGAAGCCCACAGGATGTCGCAAGCGATTGGTAGCCGGTCACTGTGTTTTTAGCTTGTGTTGAACCCCACAATCTGGCACAAATCTTGGGAAGAACCACCGCCTAAGCAGGACTCGTGCCTCTATTTCTTTAAATTAAACCCGGATTATGTATTAGACTTTGTCGTGAGAGCTGTAACTAGCTGTTAGATAGGTGCTCGCACAGGGTTTTGCAACGCAGGCATAGCATCGCTATGGTGAGTAGGAAAATTCGAGCAAGTACCTAAATGATAGTCAGTTACAGCTCGTAATAGATTTCTAATGCATAATCCGGGTTAAAGCACAATGAAAGTCGCTTTTTAAATCACCCTAAGGTTTACATTACCTTCCCAGGTAAATTATAGGCGCTATCGGGTTCCGATTTATAAGCTTCCCGGGTTTATTTTTGATCCCCCTGTTACTTTTCTAAGCTTATTGCCAACTTTCTAAGCTTCCTGTCAGCTTTTTAGCTCTCCTGTCAGCTTTTTTAGGCTTCCTGTCATCTTTCTAAGGCTTCCTGTCAATTATTTAGGTCTCTGGTTCAAATTTCTGAGCTTCCTGTCAGTTTTTTAGGTCTCTGGTTCAAA
>SDBV01004662.1_pt1 | contig 19610 bp, 21 predicted proteins | sample 2277081 | NCBI WGS metagenome assembly SDBV01 (sample SAMN10402039, study PRJNA504765) | marine sediment metagenome | isolation source: marine sediment core GS10_PC15, 223 cmbsf | place: Arctic Ocean: Southern Knipovich Ridge | collected 2010
GAAGACGAGGCGCATCCCGAGTTGTGTGGGCGCTGCCTGGACGTCGTCAGGGAACTCGATGCGGCAGACGGTCGGGGTGCGTAAGGAGAGAAGAAATGGACCAGGAAAGGCTTGATAGATATCACGCAAGGTTATTGAAAGAAAAGGATCGTCTCCAGCTTGAATTGCAGCACATCCATGCCGAGAACGCGAGTGTCGCGGGCTCTCAAGCCGCCGGCGCCGGGGGGGACCAGAATTTCGAGGACCATATGGGCGACGCCGCGACGGACATGTTCGATCGGGAGCGAGACCTGTCGCTTGAGATGAATATTGAGGACATCGTGGCCCAAGTCGAGGCGGCCTTGCGCCGCATAGACGAAGGGACCTACGGCAACTGCGCCGCCTGTGGCCGGCCCATCGACGAACTGCGGCTGAAAGCGATCCCATATACAGACCTCTGTCTGGCCGACAAAGAGCGCGCCGAGGGCGCGCACTAAAGGCACCGGCCGATCGTGGCTTTTTGGCTGCTGGCGCTGGGCGTCTTCCTGGTCGACCGTCTGACTAAGGCTTTTGTGACATCGATTTTGGGGGAGGGAGGCACCATCCCGGTCATTCCCGGAATTCTCCATATAACGTTTGTCCTAAATCCAGGCGGTGCTTTCGGCCTTCTTCCTCAGGGTACGATCTTCTTCACTCTGGTTACGCTCGTCGTTTTTACCGCGGTCATCTGGTATTACATCACTCAAAGGCCGCGGCATTGGGCGGTGGTAACGGCCCTGGGTTTGGTCTTGGGAGGGACGGCCGGAAACCTTTACGATCGTTTAACCGTCGGGCAGGTGATTGACTGGATAGACTTTCGGGTCTTTCCAGTTTTCAATATAGCCGACGCTGCCCTCGTGACCGGCTTGGGCTTGATTGCCCTGACAATACTTTTGCCGGGCGGACCATTCAGCGAGAGCGGCCCCGGCACCGCCGAGGGTGATGATGTGTCCGGAAGTCGAGAAGATAATGGCGGTCCGGAGGACGACCGGACCGATGGCCGAGAACAACTGTGAGCATGACGAAGCCACCGCTCCAAGCGAAGGCGGGGGTCGATGATGAAGGCAGCCGGCTAGACGCGTTTCTGGCGACTTGCCCCGGCGTTCGCTCTCGGAATGTCGCTCAAAAACTTATTGCGGACACTTTAGTGACGGTTAACGGCAGCGCCTGTACCAAGAAGCAGATATTGGTTCTCGGCGACTTAGTTGAGTATCGCGCGCCGGCAGAAGAGACGGCAATCGTTGAGCCGCAGGAGTTACCGTTAGATATCGTCTACGAGGATGACGCGGTCATCGTCGTAGATAAGGCGGCAGGGATGGTCGTCCACCCCGGGGCCGCCAATTACACCGGCACGTTAGTGAACGCGCTGCTGGCCCATACTACCTTGGCTCCACCCGGAGCGCCGCTCCGGCCGGGCATCGTGCATCGACTCGACAAGGGGACGAGCGGATTGCTGGTCGCGGCCAAGACGGAGACGGCCTACTTTTCTCTGGTCGATCAATTGAAAGCACGCCGGGTGAGTCGGGAGTATTTGGCCCTCGTGGAAGGTGGGTTCGACGACGAGACAGGCCGTGTCGAAGCTCCGATTCGCCGCAGCCCGCACGATCGCCGAATGATGGACGTCGGCGGACAGGGCGCCAAGGAGGCGTTTACGAATTTCCGCGTACTGGGCTCGTCGGCCGGACTATCTATCCTGGCAGTGACGCTGGAGACGGGCCGAACCCACCAGATCCGCGTCCACATGCGTTTCATCCAACATCCGATCATTGGGGACGACGTCTACGGTCGGGCCGGCTCGGGGGAGGCCATCGGTGTCGACCGCCCCTGGCTCCACGCCCGCCGGCTGTCTTTTGCACACCCAGAAGACGGGCGAGAGATGACCTTTGTCGCTCCGCTACCCACTGATCTCTGCGAATCTCTGTGTTCGCCGGGACTCGAGCCGTTGCGTTCAGCAGCTGAACGCTTCGACGCCGACGCCGGTTAGCAGGGGGTCAGGTCTTGAATTGGCTAATAAAACTATCTGATCGGAATTAGCCAATTCAAGACCTGACCCCTTAAGGTCGCGAACGGGAATGATATCCGGTGAATGCCGGAACAATTTCGAGAATCAGATGATATTTGGCGGACTGACGCCGATGATGCCTATGCCTACCTCGGCAGCCGTCCGGATGGACTCTCCGACCGCGAGGTAGAGGCGAGCCGGACCGCGCATGGGGTCAACGAGCTGGCTGCTCCCCACAAAAGACACATCATCCTAAAGTTTCTGGCAAATTTCTATCATCTGATGGCGCTCTTGTTGTGGGCCGCCGCCGCCCTGGCTTTCTTCGCCGGCGAAAGTGAACTCGGCTGGACGATCATCGCTGTCATAGTAATCAACGCAGTCTTCAGTTTTTCTCAGGAATTCAAAGCTGAGCAGGCCACGGAAGCGCTTGGGAAGATGGTGCCGGAAAGAGCGACAGTCATTCGTTCCGGCGAGGTCGGGCACATCGCCGCCATCGAACTTGTCATCGGTGACGTCGTCATCGTAGAGGAGGGAGACAGGGTTTCCGCAGATTCCCGGCTGGTCGAAGAGCGAGAGCTCCGCGTAGACAACTCCACTTTGACAGGCGAGTCTGAGCCGGTTCGTCGGAGTGCCGATCCGTTCATCGAGACCGACGTCTCCCTGACCGATGTGCCGAATCTCATTTTCGCCGGTACATCGATCGCATTCGGGCGCGGTAAAGCAGTCGTCTACGCGGTGGGGATGGAGACCCAATTCGGAAAGATAGCGGCTTTGACGCAGGAGCTCGGACCGGAGAAGAGCCCACTCCAACGGCAGATAGATCGGGCTGTCAAGACGATGGCGATTATCGCTTTGTTCTTGGGGCTCTTACTTTTTCTGGCGGGATCGCTCATAGGGGGCCTCGATACGGCCAAGAGCCTTACTTTTGCAATCGGCATGATCGTAGCCAATGTCCCAGAGGGTCTGCTGCCAACAGTCACCCTGGCTTTGGCCGTAGGTGTTCAGCGGCTCGCCGCCCGTCGGGTGCTGGTCAAGAAACTATCCGCGGTCGAAACGCTTGGTTCTACCAATGTCATCTGTACCGACAAGACCGGGACTTTAACACAGAACGAGATGACCGTTCGCGAAGTGTGGGCTGGGTATCAGGGATGGCATGTCGAGGGAGTAGGTTACGGTCCGCGGGGTGCGTTCGTCGCAGCTAGGCCGGAAAGGGGCACGGGTAACGACGAGCCGGAAGCAGGCGTCGAGCATACGCCGGCGCTCCGCGACACGCTTGAATCCGCCATGTACTGTAATAACGCTAAGCTGCTTCCTCCGGGTGGAGAAAACAAAGATTGGCGGATCGTTGGCGATCCCACTGAAGCCGCGTTGCTGGTGGCGGCAGTAAAGGGTGGTGTGGATATCGACACCGATCGCCCGCGCCTTTACGAGTTGCCGTTCGAGTCTAGGCGCAAACGCATGAGCGTTATTTACGCACAGGGCGGCTCGCTGACGGCGTATATCAAGGGGGCGCCAAATATCGTTATGGGACTCTCTGACCGTGTCGTTGAGGATGGTGAGATCAGAGAGTTGACGGAAGCGGACCGGCAGGCGATTGGCGCGGTCATCGATGGCTTCGCGGCGGACGCGTTGCGCGTTATAGCGCTGGCTAAGAGGAGCCTGCCGCTGGATACGGCCGATATCACCCCGGAGAACGTCGAGACCGGCCTTATATTCTTGGGATTGATGGCGATGATGGACCCGCCGCGGCCGGAGGTGGAGGCGGCCGTATCCGAGTGCCGGGATGCGGGCATGCGCGCCGTCATGATCACGGGAGACTACGGACTCACCGCCGAATCGGTCGCGCGGCGCATCGGGCTGGTCCGTGCGGAGGAATTGCGGGTCGTCACTGGCGCTGAGCTTGAGGTGCTCACCGACGACGAACTGCGGACACTAGTGGGAGAGGTGCCGGAAGTGCTTTTCGCCCGTGTCTCGCCGGAGCATAAGATGAGGGTAGCCCAGGCCTATCGGGCTGCGGGGCTGACGGTGGCGATGACCGGTGACGGAGTCAATGACGCGCCAGCGCTGAAGACAGCGGATATCGGGGTAGCCATGGGGATTGCGGGCACCGATGTCGCGAAGGAAGCGGCCGAGATGATCGTCACGGACGACAATTTTGCGACCATTGTCGATGCGGTCGAAGAGGGTCGCGTTGTCTTCGATAACATGCGCAAGTTCATCAACTATATCTTCGCCCACCTGACTCCCGAGGTGGTGCCGTTCGTCCTTTTTATTCTTTTGCAGGATATCAACTTTCCGCTTGGCATCACCGTCCTCCAGATCCTTGCTATCGACCTCGGGACAGAAACCGTGCCCGCCCTGGCTTTGGGGGTCGAGCCCCCTGAACCCGGTATCATGTCGCGCCCACCGCGGGGCAAGAAGGAGAACTTGCTCAATCGCGAGATTCTCATAAGAGCGTATGTCTGGCTGGGCTCGATCGAGGCCGTCTTGGTGACGTCGGCGTTTATTTTCGTCCTCTTCCGCGGTGGCTGGGTGCCCGGCACGCCCGACATATCAGCTGTGAATAGCCCTTTGCATGATCTATATCTGGAGGCAACGACGATGACTTTCCTGGGAATCGTCGCCGCTCAGATAGGAACAGTCTTTGCCAGCCGGACCCATCGGGTTTCAGTCTTTACTGTTGGGCTCTTCAGCAACCGTTGGGTTCTCGTCGGCATCGTGTTCGAGGTGCTCGTGGCGGCGCTGCTCATGTATGTCCCGCTTTTCGCTGACTTTTTCGGCATGGCTGCGCTCGGTCCACTCGAGTGGGCCATCGCCCTCTCCTTCGCCCCCATTATTCTCTTTGCCGATGAGGGCCGGAAGTTGCTGCTCCGGCAGCGCGAGGCCCGGCGTGTGATCGAGCGCGTAGAGGAAGAGCAGGCAGGAGAACAAAACGACAAGAAAGCGGCCTAGCCGGTAGAAGCGAGTGAGGGTAAGGGGAAAGAAGTATCCATGTATGTCGTGATAATGGGATGTGGACGGGTCGGCTCGCAGTTGGCGAAGGTCTTGACTTTAGAGGGCCATGAGGTAGCGGTGATCGACAAAAATGAAGCCGCCTTCGAGCGGCTCAATCCGCGCTTTCCCGGACTGAAAGTGGTAGGTATAGGTTTTGATATCGACGTACTTGAGGAAGCAGGCACAGAAAAGGCGGATGCCTTCGTGTCCGTTACGAACGGGGACAACTCCAATGTCGTCGGAGCCCGTATCGCCAAGAACCGCTTTCGCGTCCCGAAAGTGATCGCCCGCATATATGATCCTGTCCGGGAAGAGCTCTATCGCCGGATGGGCGTGCAGACTATTTCGTCGACGAGCTGGGCGGCCAATAAGGTTAAGGATATGGTGCTCCATGGTGATCTAGTCCGACATCAAAGCTTTGGGAGCGGTGAAGTCGACCTAATGGAAGGGGAGGTGCCGCCGGCGCTAGCCGGGAAACGGGTCGTCGAACTTAACCTCCCCGGAGAAGCCAAGGTAGTTACGATCGTGAGGCTAGGGAAGGCCTTCATCCCCGGTCTTGGGACAATTCTCGAAAGAGGGGACGGCCTTCAACTGGTAGTCCTGTCGTCAGCGATGCCCAAAGTGAAGCGGATGCTGGATGTCGCGTGATGTCGAAGCACAGAACGTCCGTCGAGGAGCGTGGATATGCGTGCTCTGATTGTCGGCGCCGGCCGGACCGGCGCGTATGTCGCGAAGGATTTGGCGTCTGCCGGTCATGAGGTCACGGTAGTCGACCAAGATCCGGCGGCCCTGGCCTCGCTCGGCTCCCCGCGCGGCCTAGGGCTGAGAAGGGCCGATGGCTGTGATCCGGAGAAGCTGGAGTTGGCGGGGGCGCGCAACGCGGAGCTGGTGGTCGCCGTCACCGGCGAAGACGAGGACAACTTGGTTATCTCATGGCTGTCGAAATATGTATTCGGCGTTCCCAGGGTCATCGCCAAGGTGAACAATCCCAAGAACAGTTGGCTCTATACGGACGAATGGGGGGTCGATGCCCCTGTCAGCGCGGCGCGGATCATCGGCACACTAATTGAAGAAGAAGCGCGCTTTGAGGAGCTGGTGACGCTCGTCAAGCTTAAAGAGGGCGCTGTTTCGCTTGTCGAAGTGACCATCACGTCCAAGAGTGCTGCCTGCCGAAGGACGTTGGGCGCCGTTGGCAAACCGCCCCAAACCCGCTTGGTTGCCGTCGTCCGCGGCCGGGAATTGGTCGAGCCGCTCCCCGAGCTGGAGCTGGTTGAAGGTGACGAGGTTTTGGCCCTGACCGCCGTCGAAGACGAAGATGAGCTGATGGAGCGGTTTGGGTGATGGGGTCAGGTCTTGAATTGGCTAATAATCTTGGACATCTGCGTGATTAGCCAATTCAAGACCTGACCCCTAAAGGTCTCTCCGGTTGAAGACAACCACCGCGGCCGCCAACAGGCCGAGAGCGAAGATGGCCGCATAGATGATGACCCACTCGGTTGGGGCTGACGCCGCTCCAAAAGGACCGAGATCGGCTGCGCCCGATGGAAGAAGTGCCGCTCCCAAAATGCTCGTTTCCGGTTTCATAATGTTAACCGCATAGCGGTAGAGAGGATCGGTCGGCATTAGTAAGCCGGAGATGATGCCCGTTGTGATTAAGGAATCTCGCCCCAACATCGCTCCGATCTGCTCGATTATTCCGCCGATCATGGCCGTCATAAAGAGAAGAAGCACGATGATGGCGTTGGCCGCCATCGACATCAACGTACTGCCGAAGATCGTAGCTGAGAGGACCACCAACGCTTCTCCGACAATGAGCGCTCCGCCCGCGACAGCGTTCTGAGGCAACCAGCCGCTTTCCAAATAGACTATGGCTACGAGTGAGCCGTAGAGCAGGGCTGCATAAAGTCCCAACAAAACGGCGTGGCCGAGCCATTTCCCAATGAGCACGCGCGTTCTTGAAATAGGTCGGGTAACGATAGTGTGGAGGGTCGCCTGTTCGATTTCTGTGGAGATCGTGCCTCCGGCGGTGAAGACGGCGACCAGGGCGGCGATCATGTTGGCCATAAAGAGCCCCATCGTAAAGAAGAGGGCGGCTTCGAACTGATTGGCGACCTCCCCGATGGCGGCGAGGTCGGCGTTGCCGCTCACGTGTTGCATCGACTCGAAGGCGAAGTGGACGCCGGTCCAGTAAACCGACAAGAAGATGACAGTCAGGATTACTCCGGCCAGGAGTATCCGTTTACGCGCCGCTTCTCGGAAGGTCAGGCCCGCGATGATCAGCATCCTACTCATCGGAACCCCCGCCCAGCAGTTCCAGAAAGACGTCCTCAAGCGAGCCTTTATCGCGGCGCAGCTCATAGAGGCGACGGTCATGTCTTGAGATGAAGGCCGCAATTTCCGGTGCCGCCTCCTCGTCGTCGTTGAAGATACGTATCTCGCCGTTGCTCGGGCCTGGCACTGTGCGGCCGAATCTCTCACTTAATGCATCGATGAGCGCTTCGTCGTGGTTGTCGAGCCGTAACACCAGCGGACCGCCGCTAGCTAGATCGCTGGGACGGCCCGTTTTGACGACCCGTCCGTGATCGATGACCGCGATTCTGGCGCAGACTCGTTCGACATCGGTGAGCAAGTGCGAGTTGAGCAGGATAGTCGTCCCTTCCGACGCGAGCTTGGATAAGAGGTTCCTGACATGGACTCGCCCCACGGGATCGAGGGCCGAAGTCGGCTCGTCAAGAAAGAGGATCGGCGGCCGGCCGAGTATGGCTTGAGCCAGGCCGATACGCTGCTGCATACCCTTCGAATAACCAGAGATACGCCTCTCGGCCGCTTGGGCCATCCCGGTCAACTCCAGAACCTCATCGGAACGCCGCACGATCTCCGCATTCTCAAGTCCGATGAGGCGTCCATGTAGATCCAGTAGCTCGCGACCGGACATCCAGGGCGGGAAGCGGAAAAGTTCCGGGAGGTACCCGAATGTTTCTTTAGCCCGAACGCCGCCGGCGGGAGCATTGCCAACCTGTGCCCAGCCGGCAGACTGACGTACGAGCCCCACCATGATCTTTATGAATGTACTTTTACCGGCGCCGTTCGGCCCCAAAAGACCGAAGAACTCGCCCGGTTCGATTTTGAGACTTAGTCCGTCCAGCGCCCGTAGCCCGCGATAGTTCTTGGTCAGCCCCCAGCATTCGATAGCGGACCTCAAGCGACCACCCGCCCGCGCCCTAGATCTCGCGGGCGAACGCGAGCAGCTCGGCGCGGCTGAACCGGCTGTCGAGCGGTGCGACGATCCCGAATACTTGGTCGTCTGCGGTCCATATCAAGATCCTCGAACCATCATCTGCCGTAAAGTATAACCCGTCGCCGCTAGTTTTGACTGTTAGTTCCTCCGCCGCGACGTCCTCGGCCGGGTAGGGGATGGGCAGGGTCCGTTTCCAGTCGCTTATGTTGGCCAGTTGCTCGCTCAGTTCCGAAGAAAAGAATGGCAGCTTTAGTAATTCGTCACGGAGCGCGTCGAAGTCGACTCCGATCGGTCCTGATATCTCCGGCGCTCCGGCTTGACCCATTAGCAGGGGTGGGACATCGCCGGAGCCATTATCGTCGGCATACTCGACCATCACGGTCGGCGGTATCAAGGCAGTGATCGTGCTTCCATCAATCAGGGGCGGCAACTCCAGATCTTCAATATCTTGAGTCCCCAGGAATGCCTCCAAGCGCTCGCGATCGAGAGTGAGTCGGGCTTCGCCGGCAGTGGAAGCGTGGATACCCTCAAGTCTCAATCCCTGGCCGGGCTCGCTTGGCAAACGAACATCGAGACCGCTCAGTGCCGACGCTTCGGCGAGCGATTCAACCTCCTGCCCGTCCGGTTCATCGATCTCGATGTCGCCCATCTCGGTCGGATCGAAAGAGGCGAACGCCTCGGGGTCTATGCGGACCGCGGCCAGTTTCTCGGCCCGAAAGAGGTTTAGGAGGTCGCTAGCGAACGACTGTCCCGGAGCTGAGGCCAAGCCGCCGACGAGTACCACGGCGACTACAGCGACAGCGGCCACAGACGTGTTGAATGAGAAAGAGCGACTTTTGTCCTCTGTAATCCGCTCGCGCTCGAATCTGTCCCAGGCAGTACCGGATCGCTCATCCGAATCTGCAAAAGCGAGACCGACGAGATCCATCCGTTCGTTGAGCATCGCTACCTTCGCCTGGCAGGCACGACACTCCTTCAGATGCTCGTCCGCCGCCCTTCCCTCAGAGAGCCTCAGCTTCGAGTCCCTGTCGATGTATTCCCGCCAGAAAGCCTCGCCTTGACAGTTCATCGCTGTTCTCCTTCCGTCAATCCCTCATATTCTTGTTGAAATCGTTTCTCCGCTCGAACCAGTAAGGTGCCTATCGAAGTCTTCTTGACGCCGGCAACTTCAGCTACCTCCTGGTAGCTGAGGCCGCTATGCCGCGCGATCAGGATAACTCTGTCCCGCGGCTGGAGCTTCTCAAGGGCGCTCCGGGCCGCCTGTCGTTCCTCGCCGGCCAAGAGTTTTTCCTCTGGTGAAGGCGCTGATTCGGGAGCCAGGTTCTTCAGTCGCTCGCGCAGACCGAACAGTCGTTGCCGCCCACGCCCACTATTGAACGACAGGTTGAGTGTGGTCCTGGTCAACCAGGCCGACAGGCTTATGCGAATGTGCAGTCTCGGCCAATGTTTGAATAGCCTGGCGAAGACTTCCTGAGCGATGTCCTCGGCTTCCGCCGGATTAGACGTCGAGCGCAATGCCACTCGAAAGACTAGTGGATAGTATTCGCGAAAGATGTCCTGAAAAGCCGCGTCCCGTGTATCAAGCGCTATCGTGCCGATCTCGTCCAAGAGACTCCTCTATTCAATTTACCTTACAACCAATAAGACCCCGGCAGATCAGTTTTTGTGACAGTCATGACATTCTATCAGGGAAGGGGGAAATTAGGGGGACACAATACTTAATCAATGTGGCGGGAATCAAGTATTGTGCCCCCCCCCAATTAATGTTGATGGACATATGTATATACAATAGACTTGAATCTTTATTCCAAGTCCGGGGTTATGGTGATGTGATTATGAAAGTGAAAACTTTCCCAAAAGGGGTCCACCCAAAGGACCAGAAAAGCGCGACGCGCGATAAGGCGTTCGAGGAGGCTCCTCGCGCCGAGCTTATAATATTGCCCCTTCAACAGAGTGCCGGAGTAGCCTCCGAGCCGCTGGTGAAGGCGCGAGATACGGTCTTAGCCGGACAGAAGGTCGCTGAGGCCGGCGCGTTCATCTCGGCGCCCCTGCACGCCCCTGTCTCGGGGACGGTGAAAGCGATCCAGCTCCGCCCGCATCATATGGGTCTAAAGTTGATGAGTATCGTCATCCAGCCTGATGAGGAGCAGCAATGGGTCGAGCTGAAACCCGGACCAGAAGATCCGGATCCGGAATACATCCGAAACGCCGTCCGCGAAGCGGGCATCGTCGGTCTGGGCGGGGCCGCATTTCCCACTGGCGTTAAAATTACGCCGCCGCCGGAGATGAAGGTCGACACAGTGATGATAAACGGCTGTGAATGTGAACCGTATCTCACCGTCGACCACCGGCAGATGGTCGAGAACGCCGACGCTATCGTCGACGGGCTGAGGTTGATGGTCAAAGCAGTCGGCGCCGCGCGCGGGATTATTGGCGTGGAGGACAATAAACCCGAAGCCATCGAGGCTATGAAAAAGGCAACCGCCGAGACTGATTTCAAAGTCGTGATGCTGGAGACGAAATACCCGCAGGGTGCAGAGAAGCAGTTGATTCATGCGGCCCTCGGCCGGGAGGTCCCTTCAGGCGCCTTGCCGGGGCATGTCGGTGTGCTGGTTCAGAATGTCGGCACCGCTGCGGCCGTTTCGGCAGCCGTTCGAGAAGGAAGACCCCTGACCCGCCGGGCCGTGACTGTCAGCGGTAGCGGAATTCCAGAACCCAAGAACCTGGTCGTCGATATCGGCACGCCCGTAAAAGACTTGATCGAATACTGTGGCGGTCTTAACGATGGGGCGGCCAAAGTGATCATTGGCGGGCCGATGATGGGAGTGGCGGTCGCCTCTCTCGAAATTCCCGTCGTCAAAGCGACATCAGGCGTCATTGCTCTCTCGCGAGATGAACTAACCGAAATGGATTACCAGCCGTGCATTAAATGCGCTCGGTGTGTGGAGGCTTGCCCGATGGGGCTGATGCCCAATCGCCTCAGCGTTATGTCGGAGATACAGGTGTGGGACGAGATGAAAGGCGAGCACCTTTTCGATTGCGTCGAATGTGGCTCCTGTTCGTTCGTCTGCCCGTCGAACAGGCCGTTGGTGCAGCAGATCCGGTTGGGCAAGTACGAGCTGAAGAAGGACAGGACTTAAGGGTAGCTTTGGCGGACGATAAACTCATACTCACCACATCACCCCACGTCCAGTCGGACGAGAGCGTTCGGCGGATAATGTTCGCTGTCATCTATTCATTGCTGCCGGCAGCCCTAGCCGCCGTATATTTTTTTGGCCTGCAAGCGATCATCTTATTGCTGGTCTGCGTCGGGGCCTCGCTGGCCACTGAATATGTCTTCCAGCGGGTGCGTAGAAAACCGATTACGATCTGGGACGGCAGCACCATCATCACGGGATTGCTGCTGGGACTGACGCTTCCACCGTCGCTCCCGGTCTTTATGGCCGCCATCGGCGCGATTGCCGCCGTGGCTTTGGGCAAGCAGATATTCGGCGGCATTGGGCAGAACATCTTCAACCCGGCGTTGGTGGGCCGGGCCTTTTTACAGGCCTCGTTCCCGGTTGCGATGGCCACCTGGACGGTCCCGTTGGTTTGGTCCGGCAAGGCAGTCGATGCGACAGCCGCTGCCACACCCCTGGGGCTTTTCAAGTTCGAGCGGCTCACGACGCCCTCCATAGATCTATTTTTTGGAAACATAAGCGGTTCTCTGGGGGAGACATCGGCGCTGGCGCTCTTGCTCGGCGCCGGTTATCTCTATTATAAAGGGTATATCGAATGGCGGATCCCAGTCTCGATCATCGGCACTGTCGCTATCATGAGCGGGCTCTTGTGGGCAATAGACCCGGCGCGATATCCGGACCCGCTCTTCATGGTGCTCTCTGGTGGCTTGATCATCGGAGCTTTTTATATGGCTACCGACTATGTCACGTCGCCGATCACGCCCAATGGAAAGCTTGTCTTCGGTATCGGTATCGGCGTCACCATTGTCATCATCAGGGTCGCCGGCGGACTGCCGGAGGGAGTCATGTACGCAATATTGCTTTTCAACGGGCTGACGCCGCTGATAAACCGGTACACCAAGACAAAGATATACGGAGGTCACCCGGCTGCCGGTTGAGTCGGCCAACGGGTGGATAGAGAGAGAACATGAAGGCGGTCCGAATTATCATCATACTTACGATCGTGGGTCTCCTCTCTGGGGGCGTGCTTTCGGTCGTCTTTTCCTATGCAAACCCGCTTATCCAGGAGAATCGGCGCCGGGCGACGAACGCAGCGGTCAAGACTGTTGTTCCGGGGACGTCAAAGGTCGAACCCGAACAGCGGGGGGACATATTGTTATATAAAGGACTTGATGGCCAAGGCAAGCTGCGGGGATACGCCTTTTCGGCTGAGTTCTCCGGTTTCCAGGGGAAGATAAGGATCATGATCGGGGTCGATCCGGGATTCGATAAAATCATGGGCCTCGATGTCCTCGAGAATATTGAGACACCCGGCCTCGGCAATAAGATCGTCGCCAAATCTTGGCGCGACGGCTTCATAGGCTTGAACGCCACTCAGGAAATAGATTTGGTCAAGAACCAGACGGCGGACAAAGGGAAGAACGAAGTCGAGGCAATCACCGGTGCCACTATTTCGTCGCAGGCGATCGTCGATGGCGCCAATGCCGAACTGGCCAGGGTGCGCGAGATCATGGAGGCTAAGTGAGCATCTTCCAAGAGTTTAAGAAGGGACTTTGGAGCGAGAACGCTGTTTTTCGGCAGTTGCTGGGGATGTGTCCGACCTTGGCCGTTACCAATACGGTGGTCAACGGACTTTTTATGGGGCTGGCTACGCTCTTCGTGCTGCTCGGATCGGCAGTGACGGTGTCTATTTTCAAGAATCTTATCCCCAAGCAAGTGCGCTTGGCGGCCTATGTGGTTATCATCGCTACCTTCGTCACCATGGCCGATCTCTTTATGGCCGGCAGCGTTCCGGAGATAAGCAAGGCTCTTGGGCCCTACGTGCCGTTGATCGTCGTTAACTGCCTGGTGCTTGGGCGGGCCGAGGCGTTCTCATCGAAAAACCCGCTGGCGCCCTCGGTTGCCGACGCCGCCGGCATGGGCCTGGGCTTTACGTTCGCCCTCCTATGGTTGGGTGGAGTCAGGGAGATCATCGGCTCAGGGACGCTCATTGGGACCCAACTCCTGGGAGCCTGGTTCGAGCCTTGGCTCATTATGATTCTGCCGCCGGGCGCTTTCATCTCGCTCGGCATCACTATCGGTCTGATAAATCACTATACGCATCGGCGCGAGGAAGCGCTTCACCAGCACTGGGAGTAGGGCATGCAGCTTGTACTGATATTCATCTCGGCCGCCATAGTTAACAACTTTGTTCTGACGTTGTTTCTCGGAATCTGTCCATTTCTGGGGATGTCGAAGCGAGTCGAGGCGGCTTTCAGTATGGGGTTGGCGACGACCTTCGTCATGACGTTGACGGGTGCGCTGACGTGGATAATCAACACCTATATCATCGACGGGCTTGATGTGCCATATCTACAGAATGTGGCTTTCATCATAACCATCGCTTCGCTGGTGCAGTTTGTTGAGATGTACATCAAGAAGACGTCGCCCTCGCTCTACCGCACTTTGGGGATGTTTCTCCCGCTTATCACCACCAACTGCGCTGTCTTTGGGCTGGCGCTCTTCGGGGCCCTCAAGGGCTTCAGTTTTATTGAAAACATCGCCTATGGTTTCGGCGCTGGGGCTGGCTTTACCCTGGCGATGACGATGATGGCCGGCATCCGCGAGGAACTCCGCTTCTCCGACGTTCCCAGGGCGATGGAGGGCGCCGGGATCACCCTCATTGTCGCCGGCCTGATGGCCTTGGCCTTTATGGGCTTCAGTGGCTTACTGACTATCTAACGGGGTCAGGTCTGGTTTTGTCGCATTAGCCTCTGAGCTGCCGGATGCAACAAAACGAGACTTGACTCCGGGACTAGAGGTCCGGCCGGTCAAAGCTGGAGAACGCGGCCCAAAGCGCGCGCCAGGCGGACGAACGACGAGGTGAGGGAAGTGTGCATCAAGTACACGACCGAGCCGAATCGGAGGATAACGCCGCGAGCGGGGTTTTCGGCCGCGGTTCTAGAAGATCTTCAATAGTTGGTTGGCGATACCGCCGACCAGGATCGCCAGCGTAACAGTGAAGCTGGAGATCATGAGCGCTCGTTTCCAACTAAACTCGCGGGCCAGGATAGCTATAGTCGAGACACATGGGATATAGATCGTGCTGACCAGGGCGTAGACGAAGAGCTGGTTGGGGTCCATGAAAGTCAACAGGTTCTTGGCTCCGGCGCCGTATTGAACAATAGCCAGAGTCACCAACAACTGAAGGGCCAATTCTTTGCGCAAGATCGCGAAGATCAGCGTCAGTCCGGCGACAGCGGGCAATCCGAGCCAGCCTTCGACCACTGGTGCCAGCGGCGCCGATAGCCTCCAGAGATAGTCTGTCTCATAGAGGGCGCCGAGGATCAGGCTTCCGACGATGATTATCGGAGCGGCGGCTTGAACAAAGTGCTTGAAGCGGTGCCAGGTCTTCTTGATGACCGTCTTGAGGGACGGCACCCGGAACGGAAACATCTCCATCACCAATCCGTGCGATTGGTTGGGCGGGAAGCGGTCGAGCGTCATGCCCAACCGCGACGATGAGGGTGAAGACGATCACATAGATGGCAGCCGCCGGTTGCCAGCCGCCGACGAAGGCCAGACTACCGATAATGACCGCGGTGCGGGCGCTGCAGGGTACCATTAATATTCCGTCAACGGGGTCAGGTCTGGTTTTGTTGCATTGCGCAGTTCATTAGCTGATGCAACAAAAGCAGACCTGACCCCGAACTGGACAGACCCCGAACTGGACACAAGCTGCTGGACATAGAGCCGGTAGCGGCCTAAAATGAACACTTTACAAAAGAAAATTTTCACAAGCCCGAGATGCCGGTTTCAGGCAGGCGTCCTTGGGTCAAAGTGGGTTGAGAAGCTAGATGGAGACATATTTAATTCCGATATTGAGCATGGGCGGGCTCGGAGCGCTCTTAGCGTCGATACTTGTCTTAGCGGACAGTAAATTGCGCGTGAAAGAGGATCCGAACATTGACCTAGTCGAGGAAGAGTTGCCGGGCGCCAACTGTGGGGCCTGCGGTTATCCTGGTTGCAGGCAATTCGCTGAACAGGTCGTGGCTGGCAACCTGGATCCGACAGAATGCCGCCCGAGTAGCCCTGAGGCGATTCAGGCGATTGCGGGCATTCTCGGCATCGAGGTCGAGGTGGGCGTCCCTCTCAAGGCGAGGATAATGTGCCTGGGCGGCAAAGCTGAGTCCGAGACTCGTTCGGAGTACGCAGGCGTTGAAGATTGCCGGGCGGCCGCATTAGTTGGCGGCGGCAATAAGGGATGTGTCTATGGGTGCTTAGGCTTTGGCAGCTGCGTTGAGTCCTGCCCATTCGGAGCGATGCGCATGGACGCCAATGGTCTGCCGGAGATAAATGATGACCTATGTACGGGTTGCGGCATTTGTACCGAGGCATGCCCGAAGAAGATAATCGATCTTGTTCGTGAGGGTGAGAAAGTGTTATTGGGCTGCTCTTCACCCGAGAAGGCGAAAGCAGTCAAGGAAGTGTGCTCTCGCGGTTGCATCGGATGCTCTCTGTGCGCGAAGGTGTGCCCGGTCGACGCTATTGTCATGGACGGGAACCTGCCCGTTATCGATCAAGAGAAGTGCACGGCCTGCGGAGATTGTATCGACCGCTGTCCGACCGACTCCTTGCTCGAACCCCAGATTAACCATATCTTATTGATCAAGAGAAAAAAGAAAGCGGTTTAGAAGGAGGTCCCGGCAGCCGCCGGTTACCCCAATGACCACCTGGGACAGATTGCTCATCATAACGGTCTTAGCCGCTGCCGCGGCGAGTTTCTTTGTGGTCGGCGCGGCTTTAGGCGCCGGAGCGCAAGGGAAGCACGTGATTGTCAAAGTAGACGGGGTTATCACTGATCGTTTTTCCCTGGATGAACCGACGACTGTGACCATTAGGGGTCGCTCTGGAACCTGCCGACTTCGAATCGATGGGGGTTCCGCCAGGATTATTGATTCGGACTGTCCGAATGGACTATGTATGGCCGGCGGTTCGATCGAAGAGACCGGTCAATCGATTGTCTGCCTCCCGCACAGAATTGTCGTCGAAGCGACAGCGCCTGCGAGAGAATCCGGTGGCGTGGATGCAGTGGTACGCTGATGTCTGCCCAATCGCTAACGGCTGACCATCCCGCTAAAGATTTGGCTACGGCGGCGCTCTTATTGGCGGCCGGGATAATTATCCAAGGCGTCGAGGCGCTGTATTTACCATCGCTAATGATCCCCGGGGCCAAATTGGGCTTGGCCAACTCGATCACGATGTTGGTAATAATTCTTTTCGGCTGGCGGGAAGTAATGACGCACGTGGCTCTGCGCTCGACGGTCGTCAGCTTGATAACCGGAACCTTCTTATCGACCACATACCTTTACAGCCTCACGGGTGCCCTCTTGAGCGCCTTGGTGATGCTTTTTGTCTATCGTCATCTTTACGGGCCGTTGAGTTACGTTGGGATCAGTATCTTTGGCGCATTGGTCCACAACCTGACCCAGCTTACTCTATCGATCTTTATTCTGGGCCATATCGGCATCGTCTCTTTATTGCCCTGGCTGCTCGGCTTTGCTTTATTGACCGGAACGGGGAACGGAACTCTGGTCAATATTGTCGGACCTCGCCTCGACGATCTCGGATTATCAGGCCGGCTCGGTCGCTCCAGACAGACAACCGGATTGAGTGGCGAAATTTAAGTGGCTGCAAAGGTTGTCATTTTGCGGTAGTTGGTTTACCATTGTTGCGCTTGTTTTGCAGGTCACCAAGGCAAAGGAACATGCTTGACGACAGCGGCCAAAAAGCCGGTCAGACATATTACGACCAAAAACTTACCGACTTCTATCCGGCCGCGTGAGCGGTTACGAGACTATGGAGCGTCTAAGCTGTCGACCGCTGAGTTGATAGCGATCATCCTGGGAACGGGTGCGCGAGGCGTGACTTCGACACGCCTCGCAGAGAAGATCGTCGAGGAATTCGATCAAGGGGCCGGACGGCTGGGTCGGCTGGAGCTTGAAGAACTCAGCGATATTCAAGGGATAGGGGAGGCCAAGGCGAGCCAGATCCTAGCCGCCATCGAGTTGGGACGCCGGGTCGCCCAAGCAAAACCATCAAGACGCATCTCGCTGGCGGCGCCCGCGAAAGTAGCCGAACTATTAATGTCGAGAATGCGCGCTTATGAGCGGGAGCATTTCGTAGCGCTTATAGTGGATGCCAAGATACGATTGAAGAAGGAAGTCGAGGTAGCTGTCGGGGGGTTGAGTGCGGCGATCATCAAGCCGCGAGATTTATACAAGCAGGCGATTAGAGCGAACGGTTCCGGTTTGATCGTTGCCCATAACCATCCGAGTGGCGAAGTGGCGCCCAGCCGCGAGGACATTGTCTTAACCAAGCGTCTCATGGAGGCCGGGAAGATCCTCGGAATCGACTTCCATGACCACATCATCATCGGCGACGGACACTGGATTAGTTTAAAGGAGCAAGGTTACCTTTCATGATATTCGACTTTCTATTTGGCGCCCTCAGCCGGGATATCGGCATCGATCTGGGGACGGCCAACACACTTGTTTACGTTAAGGGCAGGGGCATCGTTCTCGTGGAACCTTCCGTCGTAGCGATCGAGAAAGACAGCGGCAAGGTCTTGGCGGTAGGGACGGAGGCTAAGCGGATGATCGGGCGTACGCCGGGAAACATTGTCGCCATCAGGCCGCTGAAGGATGGGGTCATCGCCGATTTTCAGGTGACGGAGACAATGATCCGCAAGCTTATTGAACGGGTCCACAAGCGCAACTACGTCGTACACCCGCGGGTGGTAGTCTGCGTGCCGTCCGGGGTTACCGCGGTCGAGAAGCGGGCCGTTTACGAAGCCACGTTGTCTGCCGGCGCCCGCGAGGCCCACTTGATAGAGGAGCCGATGGCAGCGGCGATAGGAGCCGGTCTGCCGATACAGGAGCCAACCGGAAACATGGTCGTTGATATTGGCGGCGGCACGACGGAAGTGGCTGTCATCTCGCTTGGAGGTATCGTGACCAGCATCTCCATACGTGTGGGTGGAGACGAATGCGACGAGGCCATCATTGCCCATGTGAAAAAAGAGTATAACGTCATGATCGGAGAGCGGACCGCTGAAGAGATAAAGATTGAGGTTGGTTCGGCTTATCCGCTTCCGGAAGAAGAAGATGTCGAAGTGAGGGGTCGGGATCTCCTCTCGGGATTGCCAAAAAACATCGTGCTCTCTTCGGAGGAGATCCGGATAGCGTTGGAGGAGACTCTCGGACAGATAATCTCCGCCATCAAGAGCACGCTAGAGAAGACTCCTCCGGAGCTGTCGAGCGACATCATGGATAGGGGTATTGTTCTGACGGGCGGCGGTTCGTTGTTGAAAGGTCTGGATGAGCGGCTGCGACAGGAGACGAACATCCCCGTACACGTGACGGAAGACCCACTCAGTTGCGTTGCGATCGGTTCCGGAAAGATACTCGAAGAACTCGAACTGCTCAAGCGTATCTCAGTGGGGACCCAAAGGTAAATAGTTTCTAGAGATGGGGTCCCGACGCCTGAGTGTTTGACGGGCGGCGGCCCTTGCTGATATAGGTATCTTTATGTACTCAAGAACGAGTAACCGGAACCGGGCGCTCCTGGTTTTTCTTATCATTTTGGCCGCGTTCATCATCACGCTCTTCTATGGGGGCGGCGCCGGCTTCATAGACGGTGCCCAGAGAATCGCTCTTGCAGTCGTTGCTCCGGCCCAGCGGGGGGTGGTTGCGGTTACCGACCCCTTTTCTCAGGTCTCGCAGTACTCAGTCCGACTGAGCACGGTCACGAAGGAGAACCGCGACTTAAATGAGGAAAACTCCGATCTAAAGAAAGAGGTTGAACGCCTGGCCGGGTATGCCTCCGAGAACAGGCGGCTACGTTCGTTGGCCGGGTTTAGGGCTGATTTCTCCCTTAAAACGACTGCGGCTACCGTACTTAGCCGTTCACCGACAAGTTGGCAGTCGATCGCCACTATCGACGCCGGGTCTCGGGATGGTATAAAGAGGCGGCGGTCGATTGTGACAGATAAGGGCCTCGTCGGGCAGGTCGTGGTGGTTACCGCTGGAACGGCAGTCATCCAGATGGTCGATGACAGGCGGAGCGGGGTCGCGGTCGAAGTGAGCCGAACGGGTGCGACCGGCATCGTCGAGGGCCGGCTCAACGGTCTCCTGCGATT
>SDBV01004663.1_pt1 | contig 19609 bp, 21 predicted proteins | sample 2277081 | NCBI WGS metagenome assembly SDBV01 (sample SAMN10402039, study PRJNA504765) | marine sediment metagenome | isolation source: marine sediment core GS10_PC15, 223 cmbsf | place: Arctic Ocean: Southern Knipovich Ridge | collected 2010
CAGCCGGACCAAACAGATTCTTTATCGCTGCAGCGACAAAGAGGTCTCTGAAAAAGCGTTAGATCATTTGAAACAATCGATCGATTCTCTCATCAATTCCCAAAAAATACCTTGACTATTTCCCCAAGCTGGCTTATTATTATCGATTCAAAGTCATATTGCGGGGTAGAGCAGTCTGGTAGCTCGTCGGGCTCATAACCCGAAGGTCGTTGGTTCAAATCCAGCCCCCGCTACCAATAATATTAAGGGGTTACAGCTTATTTTTTGTAGCCCCTTTTTCTTTTTTCTAACTCATTTCTAACATAAAGATAAAATTTGATTAAATTTGAATAAGGTTGGCAGGCTTTAACTGTTGCGTTTCTCGTGCCTTAATTGAAAAATCGCCCATAAGGAGATCTGATGGATCCGTTGCCATCATTAGCCTCATGGTTTCTGGCTTTGCCGCCTTTTGGATATGGTTGCCGGGCGGTCAAAGGGCCAGATCCCTCGCGCCACTCTTCATGATTAGAAAGATGTATGCTTATATAAAATAAGTATAATGATATTTAAAAAATATTGTTGCAATTTATACTGGTTTTGATAGGCTCTCACTCGATCCCGATTTACAAATTAACGAGCTCATTAAAAACATGGTCGCTATTCTTATAACTTAAAGAAAAGGATGCCATGAATTGAATGTGAAACCCCGTTTCGTAAAAAAAGAAGCGGGGTTTTTTGTTTGTACCATTGAGTTTATAACGATGGAAGATTAAGGCCGTTAATTAATAATATTCATTATCCGCTTAACGATTATGGTGGGGGCCGTATATACATGCCAACCTGTAAAGATATCCAGTTTTTGGATATCATGAATATTATGTGGTTATTCCGTTAGAGAAATTGCACAAAATCAATATTTTACTTGTCAGATTATTTTATGTTTGGTGGTTATACAGAAACTATATAGTAACTTGTTATCTATGTGAGTTCATGCCCACTCCGACCGCAGGAAGAAAAGATCTTGACAATATGTTTAGTTGTAACTAAACTATAAAAGCGAGTGTGAATGACATATCAAATAAAATTTGTTACGGGAGAACATCATTATAAGCGTGGAATTTGCTTCCTAATTTCTGAAGATAAGAGAGTAACGGCTAAGCCCATTTTTGATAGACTAAGCAAAAATAATAAAAATATTGAAAGATTATTGAGAACTAGATTTGATGCATGGCGAGATAAACATCTAAATAAACCTGCTCGTTATCATGGTTGGAATCAATCTGAATTTCAAGGGCGATACACACGCTGTTTTGTTTTTAAGGCTAAGCATCATCGGTTTTATGGTTTCTTATGTAATCCTAAGTCATCTGATCGTAGCTATCAAGTTTGCATACTAGTTCACCATGCAATAAAAAAGGAACATGAAACAGATGAGACAGATTTAAATAAAGTCGAAGAACTTAGAACGACAATTGCAATTCAACGAGCTATCACTGATTATTTTGGAGAGAAGCAATGAAGACTCACTGGACAGAAAGGAGTAACAAAGATTTTCTTTTCCGAATTGCAGCCGATTTTATTGCTCAATTAGAGGATAAGATGGAATCACTACCTATTTCTCAAGATGAGCTTGCTCAAAGATTAGGCGTAACAAAGGGACGTGTTTCTCAGATACTTAACAATCCCGGGAATATTACTCTTGGCAAGATCGTTGAATATGCAAGAACGCTTGAGATGAAAGTCTCAATTGTTGCGTATGAAGATAATGACCCAAATAATGAAAGGGGGCCTATTAATTCGGCTGTGTTTAATATTTGTTGGGAAAAATATGGCAAGCCTCAAGACTTTTGGGCTTTCGAAGAAAAAGAAGGTATGGCATCGACAGTTGAAAATAATCGGCAATATACAAAGATTCCGACAGCAGCAGCGGCTAAGGAATTTACTATAAAGGAATTTACTATAAGGGAAGCCGAAATAGCTTCACCTCTAAGTAATGTTTTGTACATGGCCGCGAAGGTATAATTCTAATAATATTTGGAGGTTTTATGGCTAAGAGAAAAGAAGCGTCACCAATGGAAACAGCAGAAAAAGAGATTCAAGTGTCCATTAAATGGAATATACCGGAAACTATCATTACACGGTTCGCCAGTAATATGGTAGTGCAAACCATCGAAGGATACTTTAAACTGTTATTCTTTGAGATCAAGCCGGAGATTCACCTCGTTCCACCTGCAACACCTCCTTCTGAAATGGTCGCGGAATGCGTAGGCAGCATCATAGTGCCTCCCGACAAACTTCATGCCATTATTAAGATTTTAACCAGGCAATTGAAGCAATACCAGGCAGCAATACCAGCACAAGTCAAGACTGCTGCTTCCGCCGAGTCTAAGCAGCCTTCTTAGCTGTCTCTTCCTGCGACACATATTCTAACCAGCAAGTCGAGCCGATAAACGGCTCACTTGCGCGTTAATCAAGATATCTCCATACATACTCAAAAAATTAGCTACCATCCAACACCTGTGATATAATCAACCTCAGTTATCAGGGCTATGGTTGTACTTTCTGCTGTGAATCTTCCGAATTGAGATGAGCTCATAGTTTGTGATATTGCAAAATGAGAATGGAGCTACCATCTATTTCTTGAATTCCCTTCCCAATTCATTCAGGAAATATTTGAAGCAAAAACAATGCAGAAGAGCCAGAACCGGGCTGTCATGATGTTTGCGTATTCTGACATAATCCAAACTTAATTATCAGACCGAAAGAACCTGGCATGATATTATCAGTAAAGAGTGAAAATATCCCGCCAGAACCATTTCGATCTGATAATTTGGATTATGTCATCATAGGCAAACATCCCGCCAGCCCTTTTATTGCGCCGGGAGGCGCTTTTAAAGGTGCAGATCAAAACCGTCACGCAGCGATCTGATAAACAATTTTAAGGTCTTCTGTTGACGGATTTTTGACTGCTTCAATATCAAACAGGACCTGGAAATCGCTGAGGCCCGCTCTTACAGAACCTGTTTGCGTTCCAGCCTGTGCCGGATTTTATTAAAGAGCACGCATATCGCGGACGCGGTTAAAAGTTTAATTTGTGGGCATCCGAGTGTCTGATCAACTCAAAGCCGGGGAACTCAGCCTGTTTGAGGTTACACAGAAAGAGTCCGAGGCCGCAAAATCCCGCCTTGATGCCCACAACGTCAATCGATGGGAGCGCCATGCCAGCAAGATACAGTCCCACTAAACCACACCCCGGAAAACCCTTTGACTTTTTGTATCAGCTGATGATATATTGTTTATATATCTGGATTATTGACATTTTTCATGTATTCTCATTATATGTACCCTAAGGTGATCCGGCCTTTTGTGGATAAGATCGTTGGTCGTCAAGGTCATTGAGGAGGTTTTTACACTGATCCGTATAAGACACCATGATAAAATATCCAAATAGACATATCTTTCTGATTCGTATAGATTTATTATTTAAGCTATCGGCGAACCACAGGAGTTTTATACGGACAGAAAACCAGCGTTCCGCGTTTATGCGGAACAATATAAACATTGTTGAATGCACCATGCCTATCTATAGGATAATACCATGCCTAAAAAGTCTATAACCAAGGCGAAGGGCCAAAAAACTCCAGCTCGTAAGAAAGCCAGCAAATCTAGAGAATCTACGTTTACAGAAGCAGAACGGGCTTTCCTAGATGATATTGGAATCTACGAGAAAGCATGGCCTTCTTCACGTCTTAGCGTTGATAAGCTTAAAAGTATATATGATGATTATACGGCATCTAAAGATATGCTGCTGCCCGTTGCGAATTCTATACTGGAAACATTGCGAAGGGTACCAGAAGTGCATTCTCTTAAGATGCGAATAAAAGATCCCAAACACCTCGCTAGAAAAATTGTGCGTAAAGTAACCGAGAGGGCCAGTTTTAAACCATCTACGAGTAACTATAAACGATTAGTTACAGATTTGATTGGAATTCGCGCCCTCCATCTATTCAAAGACGATTGGAAGCCAATACATGATTTCATCATAGGCATTTGGGACCTTCACGAACCCCCCATTGCGTACTTAAGATATGGTGATTCAAAAGATGTTTTTTCAGGAACAGACTGTCGTGTTCGAGAGCATGACCGCGCATATAGAAGTGTTCACTACACGATTGTTATGACTCCAACTAAAAACAAAACCACTACAGAAATACAAGTCAGAACTCTTTTTGAAGAAGGCTGGTGTGAGATCGATCATCAAATGCGTTATCCATCAGGGGAAAGCGATTCGCTTCTCGCTCAATTCCTTGTCATCTTCAATCGGTTAGCTGGTAGTGCGGATGAGATGGGATCATATATAAAAGTTTTACAGAGGACACTTCAGCAACAACGTGATAAATCCAACAAACAGTTGGAAAAAAAAGAATCTGAATTGCGGGAAATGATTAAAAAGCTAAAAATCAAAGACGAGGAGCGTAGAATTCTTCAGAAGAAAGTTGATGATCTTCCCAAGTCCTCATTTACAAGTGGCGTTAACTCCATTCTATCTGATCATATTTTGTTTCCATCTGAAAAACCAGCGACCTTTGACTCGCTTATGCTCGGTTCCACAAGATGCATTATCTGCTGTAAAGCCTTACCTCCCGGTCACCTATTGTCAACTTGCCCCTCATGTCTTGATTTAAAATAGTATTGTGCTAACAGGCGGATCAACTCGGACATTTAAAAAGCTACGCTTTCTAAATGCGGTTATCCGTGGCGTTCAGTTTACATATTCCATACATATCTAAGTTTTTTCATCCTACAGAAAACCTGACATATCCATATCGTATCTCAACTCAGCGTGTTGCCAGATCAAGTTATATTTTAAATTTGAAAAATAAAAGATTGAATCTTGGTCATTGCAAATATATCCGGGACATTAACATTTTACTTGGTTTCTCGCCTACCATAATTTCATTAAATCCTCTTTGGATAAAGCCTGCCCAGGAAACTACCCTAATGTGTGCCAGGTAGAGAATTAATTTAAACAACGGAATTATTGCACTAAAACATAAGGTGTCAGTGAGAAAAAACTCATCAATACAAATAATTTCAAAAGGTTATCTAAATTTTGTTTTTCAAGACCCTTTTTTATCTACAGAAACTTTTCATGAATTTGGCCTTTTTAATCTTTTGTCAAGATTAAGCGCACTTGTTATTTTGAGGTATATCTTTGATAATTTTCAAATCAATCGTTTAAAATATTTTGTTTTCTTCCTAATTCAAAACTGTTTTTTTCCGAAAAACCTAATTCCGCTCTCTAAAAAAAATGGTCGGTAGCTTTTGCGCAGAAACAAGCACCCCGAGAACCTCGTTTTGGGATCATGTGCTATTTCTCCCCCTTTTGTGGATCAAAGTTATCTGTTGATTGATTCCCATGTTGCCGGTGCTCCATCACCGTTGTCATCGATAGACCGGAGTCAGCCAACGGATCTGATTTTTACGTAAGCATGGTGGGGATAGCGGGGGGCAAATCAACATGGTTATCTTTTTTCATGTGCCCAGTATCGACCTTGAGGTCGATAGTTGGCACACAACTTCTAAAATAAAACCACCGCGTCGTTATCAAACAAATTGCTAATCGCTACACTATCTTTCCAGTTTTATCGTGAAACGTAGCTCTGACACCATAAGTTTTTTCGACCCACCGCTTTACATCCTCTAGGTCAATACGAGACGGTTCCGATTTATCAACAAATGCCTGAAACCAATCATAGCAAATCATCTCCATCGCCTTACTTTCCGATTCTGTATCAAGCATTTCTTTTGCAGCATCGATTGCAGTTCTGACTAAATAATTCCGATCAGGATCAACAGCGATAGTCATGAACATTTTACCATCCAAATCTGAACCTGAATCTGGCCGTTTTCGCCACGATAATTTGCGCAAAAATTTGTATGCTTCACTCAAAGCGGAAACATTTTCCGATTTCAACTTTTCCTCATTTTGATATAGGCCCATGTAATTGCTTGCGGTCCTGGGTGTGAAAGAGCATTTTTGTGAAATCCAGTTGCCAAACTCCCCATGAGGGAGTCTCTTTTTCTTCTCGCTTAAAAGCTCCCCTAATCGTATTCCTTTTTCTAGTGATACATTTAAATGATATAATATCTCTTTAGGCAAAATCTCTAGCTCCCTGTCCAACTCAGAATCACTAAGAATCGAAGCTGGATCAAGATTTCGTGGCGCTATCAACTCGGGCTCTATAGGTACTGGTTTACCATCATCTAGTTTATCCATTATTTCCTCCTTTATTGGTATCAATAAAACTTATAGGCGCCGCTAGGGCCGGGTGACTGATCATTTTACAATGTTAATTCAGTTAGTTATAATAGCCCTGATGCCATCAGGGTAACTTAACCCTTCAGGGTGACTTAAACTCATTGATATCTATATATAAAACTAACCCTGCCCTGAAAACCTGCCCTGAGCCAGTGCATCGGGCCGGTATGCTTTTTGAACACCTGTTACTCATCCTCAGGAACCTCCTCGGGTAAATGAAATATCCTTCTGGATCTGTTTTCGGGATCAGGTTCGCTAATAATGAAGCCATCTCTTACAGCCGCGGTAAGAAGGCTTTGAGCTCGATCTCGCCCAATGCTTAACCTGCCCGTGATCAAATCTATGAAGTGACCTCTCAGGACGATTTGACCTCCTTCCTGCTCTACAATCTCAGCAATTTCTTCAGGTAAAACTTCTATCAAAGCCGGGCTAAGTTGTTGAAAGGTCCCCCCCTCGACGAGCTCCAGATTAAGCGGTTCAGGAGGTACAAAACTTCGAACTTTGTTCCAGCTTGCCTTAATGAAATGTCTTCTCGCGTTTCCTCTCTGCCTGTGTCGTGTAAGGGTTAAAACAGCGCTGGCCCAGTCCGTGATGGAGGTCGCTCCCCGAGATTGACTGACACCTTTGTGCATCGTTTTTCCATGGTGATGGACAACGACCAGCGTAATTTCGTATTCCCTTGCGAGGGCGCTGAGCAAATCTAATCGATTACGCATATCTGCATTGCTGTTCTCACTTGCAGCACCGTGAAAGGAAGACAGTGGATCGAGAATCACTATATCTGGATGGATCTCTTCGATCATGCGTCGAAGCGATACCATAAGTGACCCTGGGCGCCCTTGTTGGTCCGCAATTGTGCCAATGAACGTGGGGCTACCATTCGCCATCGGGACGAAAAGGCGTTCGCTAAGGGCAGCTGCCCGTACCCCAGACCAGTCGTGTGTCATATTTTGAAGCCTTTCACGAAAAGACCGAAAGCCAACCTCAGATTGGAGCAACAAAACACGACGCGGTTCTGGAACTTGGTACATATTTAGAAACTGACGACCCGTACTTATGCTCAGGGCCAGTTCCAATGTCATAATGCTTTTTCCTACTGCTGTCGGTCCTGTAATGAGAAGTGATTCCCCTCGATACAAAACCCCATCAATTATTGGTGGAGAAGTATCCGCTGGCATGTCAAGGACCTCTGCGAATGAACACAACTGATAGTTTGTGGCTTCGAGAGGATTGTTCCGCTGATGGGTGCGCCGTATGCTACTCACAGTTGAATAAACTCTATTGAGCTCCATAGGAGGGCGATTTCTTTCATTCCACATTAGAAGAATTTGGGAGACCTCTGAATCGGTCATCCCCATTCCAATTAATAAGCCTGCCAGCCGTGTGGCGGTATCCCCTCTGCACCCATCATCAACTCCATTTAAGGCATTCGACACCCAATCGAGACTGTTTAGGCTTGGGTTATCCTGATTTCTGTTCTGATCTTGCGACCGAACAAGATGTGCTAGCCAGCTGGGCAAAGGGGCTAACTCCACGTCGTGTCGCAAGACATACCGATTTCCCGATTCATGTAAACTGCCCGAACCAACAACATACCCTCCATCGGCCTTGAAATCTAAACCTTGAACAAAACCAGTGCGACACCCTAAAGATTCGGTTATCAAGAAATAATGATGTTCACCACCACCTCCAGTTTCGACGCAAAAGGTCTCGGGGAGACTTCCATGATCATTAATTAAAATTTCTAAACTTTCATCGCCCCCGTGCCGAGGGTCAACATCGAGCACCCCGAGACCAAATGATAAACCTGTCAGTATTCCAACATTCCCATCAGACCATCTATTCCACCACTCTCGGATCTGCCTTTCGTCGGTGGTTGCCTGTTGTTGCCATCCGTTAATACGCGGATGCTTTCCTGATGTTCGCCCACATCCCGCATTTCCACAGGTGCATCTGCCGTTTACGATTCCATGGAGTGGAAATACCGGCAACCCTCTTCTGGCAAAATCTATTGCTGAATCGATCATACTCTTGCCCTTTAGATTAATTTTTTGCGCTTCATGATTTCCATTGAATCTGTTGTTTCAATAATTCGAGCGTTAGCGAATTCTTCAAGATCCACCAAATCGTATCTTACTTTAGATCCAATTTTTCGGTATCGTGGACCTCTGCCTTTGCACCGCCACACTTCCAGCGTTCCGCTGGCGATCCCTAAATACTTGCCCGCATCGGCGGTATTCATACGATAAATTTTCATTTAACCACCCCCCTTTTTTTTTAATTTGACATCATGGGGGTTGATTAAATTAATTCTGACTTAAATGTTAGGACAGTTTAATTGGGGTGTTGCCTGGGTCACTTTGAAGGGTCTATCGGAAGGATTTGATGGTCTTTGATGCTATCATGAGCAGCATGGTAATATCTTCTGAGCCGTCTTATAGTTGTATCAGGGTTTTTTGTTAGCGATCCATAACCCGTACCTTTACCTTCTAGATTGTACCTTTGATATAAATCTCGTGTTGCCTTTGCAATGGGATATTTTTCTCCTAACTTTTCTTCCATTTTCTTTTTGTGATCCCATAACCAGAGACCGACTGCTCGTTCTTTATCGGCATCACGGTTAAACCCATATTTAAGATGATCGATATATAATGCGACAAGCTTTGAGTGAGCTGATTTGATTTCTTCCGATCCATCTTCAGGACTGTGAACGGTATACCAATAGATTATTTCTGCGATCACCAAGTCAATTGGTTTCCTAGTATCGACAAAGAATGAAAAACAACATGGGGGGTCTAGGGTATCAACATCATCTTTTTCGAAGGCTTTAAGATTTAAATTCTTAATATCTTTCTTTAAAGTTTTGTTTAATGCATTTTTTAATATTTCTTCCGAATCACAATCTTCATTTGGATCTTTAGGTGAACATGAAAATTTCACATCAAAGGGTTTGCGTCTTCTGTTTCGCCATTTTTCTGTTCTGACTCCAAAGTCTAGGATTTCACTTTGTATTGGCCGTAGATTACCTAACTCAAACAATGACATTAAGCCTTCGAATGGTGTAGGGACCTCCTCTTCAGCCGCATCTAATAGTAATCTGATAGATGACTCAGAAAAATTGTGATCAAAGATGTCTGAAGCTTCCCTATAAATCCATTCTGGTATCTCTACATTGATGTAATTATTATATGCTTCTCTATATTCTCCGTTCCGGCACAGATATTGCCATTTCCAGAAGTTCCAAAATTGAACAAATTCCTCAGGATTGGGACGTGATTTGCTCTTTTTCATTATTTCTTACCTATTGTTATCAAGTTATTCTTTTGGCTTTTACCCACTTTGGCCTGGTTAAAAATAAGATCAGCAGCGCGGTTGCTGGCTTTTTTCATCGTTCCCGGCAAGAATTGGCTATAACGTTTTGTCATTTCCGGACTTTTGTGCGTTAAAAGTTCACCGATCATATCAAGACTGAATTCACCACTATTCGCGAGGGTAACACCGAAATGATGCCTCAGCCCGTGGAAAATTCTAAACTCTTTTGGCAAATCAGCCTTTTCTTTAATTCGGTCCACTGCAGAACAATCCACTCTCTCAGCTCCCTTTCTACCTGGAAAAATGAAAGGGCTATCTGGGAACTTTTTATCCCGCCATGCCTGTTGATTTTTTAATATTTCTCTGGCTGGCTTGTTCATGGGGATCGATACCTTTTCCTTGCCTTTTGGGTCCCTAATCGTGATAATAGCTTGAAAGAAGTCTACCTCTTTATTTCTCAATTTGAAGATTTCAGAACGCCTCAACCCCGTTACCAAAGCAAGCTTGAGCATCCGTGCTGCATCCTGAGAAGGCCATGAATCCAATATTTTTACGAATCTCTCAGCTTGATCAGGTTCAAGATACTCAACGACCTCGTTATCTTTTTTGGGGAGTTGAATTACAAAATCCAAGGCGGTGCAAAGCTTATTATTAGCGCCAAAGTTTATTAAGCGCCTTAAAAGCTCCAGCGTGTTGCTTACCGTTGCGGGGGCTTTCCCCTTCATGGCGGCTTTAACTCTTTCAATGTCTATGGGGGCAAGGGATGAAATCCGTCGCTTTCCCAAGACTTTCTTCAGATGATTTTCAAAACGGTTTAAATCTGTTTTTCGTCCTTTAAGCTTTTTACCCTTTTCACTCCCAAAATAAGCTTTTTTAATTTCACTCAATGTTTTGTCACGCAATTGTTTTTCTCGGGCAATTTCCTTGGCAGTTTTAACCGTTTCTCCATGCCTAGCTTTCCGGACCCGTTCCGCCCTAATTTCCGCTGCGATTTGTGGTGTTAAGCCTTCACTCCGCCATCCAATTTTTTCCCAGACAAGTCGACCTCCGGTGCGATAGGCTACGTAATAACATTTGTCTGGTTTGTTATTGAACTTTTGTTTATAAGAATCATAACCGTAAACCCCAGGCCACTTTCTTGAATCAATTTTGTATTTTCTTCCGGGTTTATTAGATGACATTTTCTCAACCCCCTATCATTCAAGGTTTTAGGTCATATTATTTTCTAACCTATTTCTAACATAACGGTAAAAGATCATTAAATTACATTAAACTCTATGGGGTAATATACCCGAAGGTTGTTTCTCTTGTCAAGGTTTAATTAAAGGAAATTAAAGAATATTAAGGAAGGTAATAGCTGTTAGAAAAGTTAGAAATAGTAACGTGCTATGGGCTCATAACCCGAAGGTCGTTGGTTCAAATCCAGCCCCCGCTACCATAATGATATCAGGGGTTTACGAGAATTTGTAAACCCCTGAGTTTTATTAAAAAAAATCATTCCCCCCGCTATTCCCCCCAAGCACAAAGGAAATCAAGGTAAAAAGAAAAAATTAGAGAGAACACGAAATGACCGATTAACGTTGCGCTTCTCATTTTTCTTGATTAAAATCTACGCGTTTATTTGAAAACTGTTTAGAGTATCCCCAACATGACAATTAATTACAATCGGTGTCTACCGCACTAAAAAGAGGACCGCTCTAATTATTTCTAAGGGCGGTTCATCCATTGAAAACGAGTTAACCAGAGACATGGGAGCCGAATACGTGATAGACCCCAAGCTTTTTATCCAACCTCCTTTCAGAGGCTGCCCCGGCTGCAAGGGCGCCAACTACGGCGTTCTCGGTGTTTACGGCCATCACTATATCCGCAGGTGCCGTGACTGTTGGTGTACGGACAGTTATCCCCTTCCAGAGATCGAAAAGACGGTTATCTACCTAGATCAGCTTGTCATAAGCAACATGATGAAGGCTATCAACCCGCATACCAAAGCGCATCAAGAAGGTCGGGTGGACAAGGTATGGGTCGAGATCTTTGAGCGTCTGCACAGCCTAGTTAAGCTTCAGGTGATCGTCTGTCCAGACTCACGCATGCACAACCGAGAGTCCTTGACATCGCCGTTCAAACAAGCACTCAAACGCATGTACGAAGCACTCAGCCATGGGATAACTTTTACTGATCCAGATACGATTCGCCGATTTCAAATTCATGACCATGCGAAGTGGTGGCTGACCGGGGCTGGCGCCGAGTATGAACCGGAATTTAAGAGGATTTGGGCGTTCAGCTCACCAATAAACGTCTGGCAAGAGCGCTTCCTGATAACGGTAGAGTTCCCATCCCGCACCGAGTGGATCGAGGATATCCGGCAAGCAAGGGAGAAATCTGCAGATGCCATCCAAGAGATCTTCTCAAGATGGCAGACAGAGACCGACAATGACTTCGATTACTGGTATCGGAAGGAACTCGAGGGGTTCCGTTCGGGAATGCTCACCCAGTACAGATCGTACTTCACTCAGTTTGCAGAGGTGCAGCTGGGCATCAGGGAGCCAACGGAATCTGACTTGTTCGCACCGGTATCGGTGGTGATGATCCACTCGCTCCACAATCTCTTTAGAGAGAATCAGATCCCGGAGGAAGATCTTTGGCCGAAGACTCACGAGTACTTTGCTGCAGAGATAGACCAACCGGTGCCATTCAGCCGCATATCGGCGATGCTGTGGGCTTCAATAGCACGGAAGGCCGCTAGTGGACAAAGGCGATTACCGTCAAGAGGGACGATCACAGACATTGACGTGATCTCAACGGCGCTGCCATACTACGATGCCATGTTTGTCGATAAGGAGTGCCACGCATTTCTAAATGAGGAGCCGCTGAGAAGCCAGCTGGATTACGGCACACAAGTGTTCTCACTTAACACTGTGGATAAATTCCTTGCCTTCCTGGATGCTCTACGTCAGCAGGTACCGCAGTCCCATATGAACCTTATCCATGAAGTCTATGGACCAAACTGGGAAGAGCCGTATACACAAATGTTCCGCAGCCAAGATGAAGGAGCATAACATCGGATCAACCATGAGCCGACCCACCATCACCGAGAATCAGCTAACGATGAGCGGGCATACCGTCATTGCGGAGGTCAAGCAAGTCTATCCCAACGATGAGGAGCTCAGGCAGATGAAACAGCTTGATGAGCACGGGCATACTGAGGTGTTCGGCGTAGAGGCGCACCCTCGGCCGACGACCTCAAGGACAGATTTGAAAGGGCGTCCTCCAGCGAAGCTGAAACTTTTTTCCATGAGGCCCGCGCTGCCGTTTCGTCTGACCCCACTCTTTTAAGATAAGCCTCCCCGGCTTTCGATAGCGGTCATAACTTGTCTGAAGGTCCTTTCTGTATTGAGGGTCTTTAATCCTTTCCGCTTTCGGAATATCCCGCCACTTTTCAAACAGATCGTGATTGATAGCCTTTTTTACTTTAGCAGATCCCATTTTTTACTGACATAAAGTGGTATAACCATTTAAAATAGTTAGTTTAAACAACATTGATTTTCCATCAATATTTCATGCGAATTTTTTCAGTATTGCGTTTTTCTCCATCTATGATACACAAACATATTCTCCACAGATATATATGCCCATTACAAATAGTTCGAGATCCAAACAACCTTAAATCGAGGCTGCTATGGAATGAACATCGGAACCCCATTTCTTGAATAAAGAGGTGGGGTTTTGTGATTTGAGGTAAAGCCGGGGAATAAAAGTTGCAATGTGGTGGTTATTTGTGATATGTCAGCAGCCAATTGCTGTGATAACATTTACGTATATGGAATAAAAACACGCCGACTATTCAATAGTAATGTTAGACTGAGGACAAGAAAGAGGGGGTGGCCATGTATAATTGGCAATCGATGCTTGGCAAGTTCGAATACGAAAAGCAACAGATAATATTCCATGGTGAGTCCACCAAATATCTCAAACAACCAGCTCCTTCGATCGGAAACTTTATTTGCGACCAAAGGTTTTCAGGCGGACTTCTTGAGGGAACAATCCGTTTTCAGGAAATAACAGAACATAGTGCCTGCCAGTTCATACTAAGTTACCAGCCCGCAACTAGTGTGTTCCTAACTGCTGGGATCGGCTATGAAGCTATGTTTGTCGTTCGCAGCTTCTTTGGCAGCTGGACTTACCACGCTACTGGGGGGGAGCGGAGCAGCTTGACTGCTGATCTCGATTATAAAATCAGCATACAAGTAACTGGTTCACGGCTCACGCTTACTGTCAATGGAGTAGATGTACTCATCACAACCTTACCCTTTATTCTTCCTCTCAATCAGGCGGGTATCTGGTGCCAGGATATTCATGACATCTTTATCTCGGACTTCTGTGTAAAGGCGGAGCGTCCGACATCGTTCGTCGTGATGCAGTTTACAAAGCCCTACAACGAACTCTACAGTGAGGTTATACAGCCGATTAGTGAGGAGTTCGGGATCCAGTCTATAAGAGCCGACGAAGCATATGGTCCTGGCATCATAGTGGCTGATATCGCGAGGCAAATAGCAGAGGCAAAACTAGTTGTTGCGGAAATTACACCAGCAAACCCGAATGTATACTATGAAGTTGGTTATGCACATGCACTTAACAAACCTACGATTCTCATAGCGGAGAAAGGAACTGATTTACCTTTTGATGTCTCTCCCTTTCGTGTGCTGTTCTACGAGAACAGCATCGAAGGGAAAAGACGTGTGGAAGAGGGATTTCGCAAGCACTTGGCTGCCTTTCAAGCGGCACCCGGTCTGACAGCCGGTTCAAGCTGATGAGCCGCTCGGCAGCTCGCAGCTTAACCAAGGGTTTGTAGTTTACATATCTTCAACAGATAAAGTGATGATATCCAGATCCGTATAATTACTTGTTGTTGCAAGAGTAATGAAATACATTGCCCCACAGTCGATCGAACTCACTGAATCGGAAGCGGAACTCTATTCGCGCATCCCCGAAGCTCCTGTACACGAAGCGTGGGACAAAATCGCTGACGCAATGGAGTCGCTCGTATCATCACTGCTCGGCCGTCACGCCGTGCCAGAGGTCCGTCTGCGTCTCTTCTGTGATCCTGACTACGCCGAAACGGGAAACAAATCCCGCCAACAAGTCTTCGAGTCAAACGGCACTTCTGGCAGTGACATATTCAGACATCCTCACTTCATTCCTTACTTACGACACTTCATCCACGGTCCTAATTTGCCGGAACCCACGATTGAAGGTCTATGCAAGATTCTCAACGACGACATGGGCACGTCTGGCATGGTCATGGACGAATACCGTAAGCACGCCCGTTCGTGCGTCCGCAATTGCAGGCTCGACCCGGCCAAAGCCGCAACCGAGTTCTTCCGCCTTGGCGTCGAGGTCGGCATGGAGATACACGATGCCCGAACGTTACGAGACGCGGCAAGGTCAACTCGGTAATGGGCAACATAACCAATCGCTTAACCAGAGCGGCGGTTGTGCGCGGAATCTGAGATTGAAAGTCGCCAGCCGCCACCCGGTTACCTCTGGCGTTAATCAAGATATCTCCAACAATCAGGCTCGATATAACATCCCTATACGGGATAAAAACGCACCGACTATTAAATATTAATGTTTATGCTAGCTTGAAGAATCAGAAATGCCAACAAAAGAAATAATTGACATATTAACCTATCTTCTCCCAGGTTTTGTTGCAGCTTGGGTTTACTATGGCCTTACTTCATTTCCAAAACCCACACAATTCGAAAGAATTGTGCAGGCCTTAATCTTTACGGCTTTAATACAAGGAATCGTAGGTTCAATTAAATGGATTTCTTTAAGTGTGGGGAAATATTGGTTTGTACTTGGGAATTGGGATGATGAAAAAAGGCTGATAGTTTCAATTATTATCGCATTAATTTTTGGCGGCGTTTTCTGTAAATACTCAAATAACGATAAAGTACATAAATTTTTAAGGAAGCGTGATATTACCAAATTAACCTCATACCCCTCAGAATGGTACGGGGCTTTTGCAAACCATGAAACTTTTATCGTATTACATTTGAATGACCGTCGGAGAATATACGGATGGCCCTCGGAGTGGCCAAGCCAACCAGATACCGGCTACTTTTCTATGACTAATGCCGAATGGCTTTCTGATGATAGTTCCATTGAGCTGAACAATGTTAGCTCAATATTAATTCCAGCATCAGAGGTTAAATTTGTTGAGTTCATGAAATTAGATGGAGATGAGGGCTATAACAATTTGGAGGATTAAAAATGGGACAGAAAGCTCCACAACCACCGCCTCGTCCGACTCCCCAACAAGATAATGGTCAGAGAGGCGCGACACCAAGACCAAATAAAGTGATAAAGCCACCGGCACCACCGGCACCACCACCACCGCCTACGCCACCACGAGAATGATACGGATATTTGCATAACATCCGGCTGCAAGGAGCTCCTCAAATTGATCTGGGTCTTTGAGCACACCCTCACAGCCTGCAGAGAGTTTGAGCCGACATTTAAACGTATTGATTCTGTTGGTGGAACTGATCGAGATCGAACCGACGACCTCATGACTGCCAGTTGCTTTAAGTGGTTATGATCATTGAAAATTCAGGCACTTAGGAGCCTGTGGTTGCGGATATTTTGCCGGATTTTGCAACCGACACGCACCCTTTTGCCGCGTTTTGCAATGGGATTAACATCCGCTCTTGACTTGCTTATTCGGATGTGATATAAATCATTAATTATTTCACACTGCGGCCTACACTGCGGCCTATGTGTCAATACATGGGGATGGGTATGCACGCTATTAGAGGGTCTTTAAATTGGTCGATTTAGCCAGTTTAAATAAGGAAATAAAGGAGGTTTTCAGGCAATCTCTCAAATCTTTTTGGGCTCAATTCGCAATAGTTTGTTCAATACTCGGGGGGCTGCCAACTATAACGGTAATTATAAGATATATAATTAAACCAAATTTTTTAATCAGCCCAGAATCTCAGGAACTTTTGTGGAGAGGTGCTTTCTTCCTGGCCTTGCCTACTTATTTCGGATTATTTTTCATCCTTCTCGGATCAGTTTCTTTTTACGCCCATTTAAGCGTGAAAAAGAAAATCGACAACCTTGATCTTGACGACCTGAAGACAAATAAATCCCTTTTTCAATTGGAATCTGAATTTTATGGAGTAAAGTATAATTTACAAAACATAAAACTTTCAATGGAGGAAGATGGGGCATGTTCTAAAAAATGTAGTTTTGATTTCGAATCTGTCACCGAAGATGTTAATTCACTCGAATACTATGCACGGACGCCAACTGTCCCAGAATCTATCACAAAAAACAACAATGCCTGTCACATCCTTCAAGCTGAGGAGAGACAGAAGGGTCCTGTTCGAATTTTAGTCAAAGAGATCAAAAGTACCCCATATGAATGTCGATGGGCGATTAAATTCGTTCCCGGCCTCAGACCTGGCAATAATATTGAATATAATTATGAACAAACAAGCCCGCGAGGAACTTTTGCTTTAACAATTGATGATCTAAAAAGAAGAGATTTGCAATTTGATTTTTATTCTCACGAGATCGTTTATCCTACTAAATTGTTACAGACCAGCGTATATTTTCCTCTTGAATTTAATCCTATAGATTTAACTTATGATGTATGGATAGCTGGTGGTAGGGTTCGACATGACCGAGAATTTATCAGAATAAGGGAACAGAACTTTTTTGACTATGGTATGACAGAGGATAAAGACAGGGTTTTTGGGAAACTAGAAATAGATTTCCCCTTACATGGATGCAAATATTTAATAAGATGGCGACCGTTTGTTGAAGCTTGATTTTTAATCAGGATGTTTTATCATTTGCTTGGATAAATAAATTGCCAAAAAAGGAGGTTAATCATGTTTTTTAACGAAGAAGAGACAGGGGGCTAACACAAATACAAATAGAAAAAGTTTTAAACTAACAAAAAAAAGGCAAAACTAATTCGGTTCTGCCTTTTTTTTATTTATACTGTCGAACCACCTGGACATCTGATTTTTCGAATCATTTGAGCCGGCACCCGCCGGGTTTTTTGTTAACAGCCATATTAAAGATTGCACCATTTAATTCGAATGGTTCCCCTTTGGTAAATAATTTACCATAGGGGGCTTTATCCCTAGTGCCCCTTCTTCATTTATGCACGATCTAGCGACCGCCCTTTTTTATGATGGACGGATATCATATTTTCCATTCTTGGAGCGCTTCGTGAAATTCCTTTGGCACCTTTAAATCTTTGGATTGAAGTTCTTTGATCACTGTTATCAATTCATAACGCATTAAGTCGAAGCTCCACTCAATTTGAGCCTCGCGTTTCCAAAAGAAGCCGACCTTGACCAGTGCCGTGTCTAAACGCTCATTGCTGTTTGCTGTGGGCAAAAAGCAGTAGTTTAGTTTGAGATCACTTTGGGAGAGCGCCCATTCAAGTTTTTTCCAATCTATTTCTTTCATCGAACACCTCCTTATCGCCTGTTTCTACCCGGACAAAGGGATCATGCGATTGAAACGCAAGTAAAAATCTTTGTCAAGCCTGCCTCCCCAATAAACATTTTTAGCCTCATCGATTAATTTACCCGCTCCTCCGCTTATAAAAGGATCTTGACCCAAGATGTTGTAGTTGTTATATTGGGTTACCGCAATATCTTCTAATACATGGGAGCTAGCTTGATCAGCGAAAAGCCGGACATCCTGGCCGGCCCGCTCCCCATTACCTCAATCCAGGTACCGCCCCTCAGCTATCAGCGAGACCCTCTTTCCCATCTCTGCTGCAGCTTCGATTGCCCCCTTTTTTGTCTGGGCATTTACAGTTCAAAATACAGCATTTTCTACCCTTCCTAATAATTCAAAAAACTCATTTTCTGGGCTTTCTAATTCTAAATAATTGCGACATTCCACACATTCAAAATCAGCATAATCGGGGAAGCCGTCACTTTCCAAGATTGGTCGACGACTGCGCTTTCCATAATGAAAGTTAAAGGTTAAATTAGCTGTTATTTCAAAAGATTCCGAACCACATTGCCGACACTTCATCACCGGAAAATTATTCTTGATCTGTTTTGCTTTTTGGGGATTGTTTACACCGCCCACTAATATTTCTGCGATTTCAGGAATTTCATCCTGTATTTCCTTCATCCCTGACTCGAAAATGAGATTCACCGGAAGACTGCTCAAGGTATAAACAAAATCTGCGTCTTCAGCGTATGTCTTCACCGTATCATCAATGCTTATACGCCAGGTGGTTTCCCTCTCATGAAGTTTTTCACAAATACGCCTGACGGTCTTCTTATCTCCACAGCTAAATGAGACAAATGGATTTGTTTCACCTTCATGTCCCTCACAACTTGAATATGTTTCAACGCCCTCCCATGAATTTAATGCTTCAACCAAGGGTCTGATTTTTGGGTCGATAAAACTTGTCATATTGATTCACCTTTTTACAATCTTCAACCACTCGCGGTTCCATCTTGCATAGTAATGGGAAGGGGACCAGGGACGTCCCCTTTCGGCTCCGGTTGCCTATCCCATTATGGTTTATATTGCCTCACGCCTGCCCCTTGCCATTGCCGGCCTTCTCTTTCGCTTCTGGTGTTTCCGGAGACAGACCCTATCCTTTCGGACAAGAGCGCAAACTTTCTTATTGTCCCTATATTGCTTTGACATTCTTTTTTAATCTCTTCTTTACATACCACATTGTGATATTATGTTATACAGATGAGGTTGATGCACCTCCTCCACAGCCCTGCATTAACCTCAATTTCCATCTGGTCTGTACCTTTCTGCAGCTCTTTTTAAAGCCTCTGGTCGGTAGCCAGCAAAACAACGGGGTCGCGTCTTCATTCTTGACAGATTTACGCACCTTTAAAATGCCCAACAAGGGCAATGAACTCAGACGCTGTCGTGCGGCTTCAAGTTGTGGAGCCTTTAGAAAGAAATTCACAGTTCAACGCTTACCCAATA
>SDBV01004664.1_pt1 | contig 19608 bp, 15 predicted proteins | sample 2277081 | NCBI WGS metagenome assembly SDBV01 (sample SAMN10402039, study PRJNA504765) | marine sediment metagenome | isolation source: marine sediment core GS10_PC15, 223 cmbsf | place: Arctic Ocean: Southern Knipovich Ridge | collected 2010
ATTGACGTGTTCGGTAATGTGGCATCGTATCTCGAAAGCGGCGATTGCATGGTTCTTAATGATACTCGCGTTATAAGGGCAAGGTTGAAGGGTGTGAAGCCTACTGGCGGCAAGGTTGAAGTCTTCCTGTTGCGCGAGACCGGACCTGGCGAGTGGGACGCTCTTGTGAGGCCTTCGGCGAAGGTCAGGCCTGGTACTGTGGTGAGCTTTGGAGAGGATGTGTCGGCGGTTGTCGAGGAGGCTTTACCGAACGGGCATAGGCGTGTGCGTTTCGATGATCCTGATGTTATTGAAAAACTCGAAAATGCCGGTGAAATACCTTTACCGCCATATATTCGCAGAGACCACCCGGATGCCGCGGACTTGACCCGGTATCAGACGATTTATGCGAGTAAGTCGGGCGCTGTCGCGGCGCCTACGGCTGGACTGCATTTTACACCCGAGGTTTTTCAGGCACTTGATGATGCGCAAATACGGCGTGCTTTGCTCACTTTGCATGTGGGTTATGGGACATTTAAGCCTATCAAGACTGAAACCGTCGAGGAGCACGCGGTTGATTCGGAGGAATTTGTCTTTTTGCCTGAATCTGCGGAGCTGCTAAACAAAACGCGGGCGGAAGGCGGGCGAATAGTCGCCGTAGGAACAACGGCAACGCGTGTTCTGGAGACTCAGTATTCTGACGGGTCCTTCCATTCCGGTGAGGGATTGACGGAGAAGTATATCTTTCCGCCATACGATTTTCAGGCTGTGGACGTTTTGCAAACCAATTTTCATCTGCCAAAATCGAGTTTGTTGGCACTCGTTTGCGCGTTTGCGGGCCGGGAATTTGTCTTGGAAGCATACAAACTGGCGGTAAAAGAGGGATTCCGCTTCTATTCCTATGGAGATGTGATGTTGATACTCTGACAGGAGCGTTCCTGTTTGGAACTAATATTCGAAGTTTTGTCTATTTTAATTAAAGATTTACAAAATAATTTTAATAAGGTATACTTAATTAAAGTATTTGCCAAATTCTTTAATAAGATTGGGATAATTAAAGATTCTTTAGTTAGCTATGAACAAAACACCTAGCGGGACATATCGACGTGTAATGTCGACTCCGACGGAACCTTTCAATGCCTTTGTTCCGCACCCTCTGCCGCCTTCACCTCGCATAACTTTCGAGAGAGGGGGCATTTCGTTACTTCACAACAATGCATTATTGGCGGTTGGCGAGCTTAACGGCATATCCAAAATCCTTCCTGACAAGATGCTCTTCATTTATTCATACGTAAGAAAGGAAGCGGTCCTTTCGTCACAGATTGAAGGTACGCAGTCATCATTGTCCGATCTGATGCTTTTTGAGGATGATGCGATGCCGGGGGTACCGCTGGATGATGTTAAGGAAGTGTCAAACTACGTAGTCGCCCTCAGTCACGGCCTGAAAAGACTGACGCAGGATGACTTTCCATTGTGTTCCCGCCTTATTCGTGAGATTCACGAAAAGCTATTGTGTTCGGGCCGTGGGAGCAAGATGAGTCCTGGCGAGTTTCGCATTACCCAGAACTGGTTGGGCGGTTCCAGACCTGGCAACGCTCTTTTTGTGCCCCCTCCGCCTGAAGAGGTCATTCCGTGCATGAGCCAGTTGGAGAGTTTTTTTCATGATGAATCTACCGGACTTTCTCCGCTCATCAGGGCGGGACTGATACATGTTCAGTTTGAGACCATCCACCCATTTCTTGACGGCAACGGCAGGGTGGGTCGGCTCTTGATACCTCTGCTGCTGTGTTCGGAAGGAGTACTTAGAGATCCGCTTTTGTATCTTAGCCTTTACTTTAAGGCAAATCGGGACGAATACTACAGCCTGCTGCAGAAAGTGCGAGTGGAAGGTGATTGGGAAGCATGGATTGCGTTTTTTTTGAAAGGGGTCATGGAGACAGCCAAAGCCGCTGTAGAGACATCAGGAAAGCTACTCGACATGTTTAGCCGGGATCGGGAAAGGATCCGAACGAGTGATATCAGCGCAGTCAACTCTGCGCTTCTCGTGCATGAGGAATTAAAACGTAAACCAATCGCTAAGATATCCCTGCTGTCAAAAGGGACGGGGCTGACGCCTCCTACCGTTGCCAAGGCACTTGATAATCTTGGTAAACTAGGACTTGTTAAAGAGATAACGGGAAGGCCTAGATATCGCTTTTTTGTGTATGATGAATATATGAACGTTCTTTCGGAAGGAACTGAGCCGCTCTGAGTTCCTTACAATATGTTTAGTTTTTGTTGCGTGTCAGCGAGTTCGCTGATCGTTTGTAAGTAATCGATATACCTGTGGCGCTTTTGGACAGAGCACGCAAGAAAAGGGACAGACACGTCTTCGCTCGAAGACTCGCTTGCTTGCTGGTCTCCTTCGGAGCCCTTGTCCCTTTTTTGCTCAGTTTTTTCGCGCTCATGCAGGGGTTTAACGGATACTAACGATTGTTTAACGGGATTATGGAGTAATGAAAATGCTTGATGCCGCTATAGAACATCTTCGCGCTAATCGTGAACAACATTTGGAACAGTTGAAGGAGTTTTTGTCGTTTCCGACTATTTCGACTTTGAGCGAAAATGAGCCGGACATTCAGAGGTGTGCGTCGTGGTTGGCTGATGCGCTTAGGGGATTGGGTTTTTCCCGCGTTGAGGTTATGGCCACGCCGGGCCTGCCGATTGTTTATGGTGAGCGGGTGGATAATCCGGACAATCCGACGATTCTCGTTTATGGCCATTATGATGTTCAGCCGGTTGATCCTTTAGATGAGTGGAACACGCCGCCTTTTGAGCCGACGATTGTTGGTGATGATATTTTTGCGCGTGGCAGTTCTGATATGAAGGGTTCTATATTTGCGTCTTTGAAAGCCATCGAAGCCATCGCGGCACAGGGCGCGTTGCCGGTAAATGTGAAATACCTGATCGAAGGTGAGGAGGAGGTGGGCTCCAAAAACCTTAGTGCTTTCATCGATGAGCACATTGAGTTGCTTGCTTGTGACCTTGTGCTTAATTGTGATGGCAATATTCTCACACCGGAAATCCCCGCCATTACATACGCTCTGCGTGGCTTGGCGTATTTTGAAGTGGAAGTCGAAGGCCCTTCTGGCGACCTACATTCGGGATCGTTTGGCGGCACTGTACATAATCCGATTCACGCCCTTTGCGAGCTTATAGCGGGAATGCATGATGAAGACGGACGCATAACCTTGCCGGGTTTTTATGACAAGGTGAGACCTATAGCGGACGAAGAACGTGCGGCCCTGGCCAAACTCCCTCACACTGACGAAGATTGGCTGGCGCTCACAGGCGCTCCGAAACTGATGGGGGAAAAGGGCTACACGACGATTGAGAGGGCGGGCGCAAGGCCTAGTCTCGATGCGAACGGTATAGTTGGCGGTTTCATTAGCGAAGGCTCAAAAACTGTGTTGCCGGCAAGGGCGATGGCCAAGATTTCTATGCGGCTGGTGCCTGATCAGGATGAAACCGAGATTCTGGACCAACTTCGCGAGTATATGCGGCAGAATGCGCCGGATACAATAAAATGGAAGGTGCGCGAGCATGCGCATGGCACGGGTTCGGTAATGCAGCGCGACTCCAAAGGGATGCAAGCAATGGTGAAAGCTCTCACCGAAGTGTTTGGAGTTGAACCCGTGTTCCGTCGTGAAGGCGGCAGCGTCCCAGTGGTAGGAGAGATGCAAAAGAAACTCGGCGTGGACAGCATACTAACTGGTTGCGGCCTGCCAGACGACAATATCCACGCCCCCAACGAAAAAATGCATCTGCCAAATTTCTACAAGTTCACTGAGACTTATGCGCGTTTTATGTTCGGTTTGTCCGATTAAAATCCGGATGGCGTAATTGAGCGGCAGCCAGCAGGCAACGCGGAATCAGGACATTGCGACGAAGAGTCCGAGGATTCCTTTGTGGAACTCGGATTCTTCTATGTCGAGGTAGATGTAGCTTCGGAGGTAGTATATTCTTCCCACGAGGACTGCGTCGCGGAATATGCTGCGGTTTTTTATTGAGTATGTGACTTTTTCGGGAAGGGTGCATTCTACTTCGTAGACTTGGGCGGTGAATGACAGCCGTTTGCGTAACAGGGCAATTTCGTCGTTGTTGCAGTATACGCTCATGCGGCGGGGTAGGCTTTCTTGGAGCATGAAGCTGCTGAAGCCGCCTTGGGCGCGCATGCGTAATTCTTCTTCTCCGTCTTTGTTGTTTACCTTCCACCAGCCGCCTTGTGGTCCTGTTTCGACTTTGTATTCCAATTCACCATGGTTGTCCAGAACATCAAATCCACCTTTCTGTTTTGCGCGTTGGTATTTGAGAAGCATGTTTCCTGCGAATGGGTCGGGCAGGTCTTCGGCGTCAGGCGGGGCATCGGGTATTCCTGAACTTAGGGCAAGTGTTTTGCGCAGCATGAGTTGGTTTACAAAAGCGCGGGCCATGAAGATAAATATGCCGAATACGACAATTCCGACTGTTGACCAAAGACCAATCTTGGCTACGAGTTCGTTGTCGGCGAGTTCGCCGTATACCATAGCGGCAACTGCTTCGAGAAGACATAGGGCGTAGGCGACTATTAGTCCGAAGGTGAACGGGTGGGTTACCTTCGGGATGCTGTAATAAAACAAGACCCGTTCGTAGTCGGTTATGTGGTCTGGTTCTGGCTTTTTTGTTTTCATGTGAGGGCCCGTGTGATCCGTGGCGTTTTTGGATCAGGCCGCAAGAAAAGGGACAGACACGTCTCCGCTCGAAGACTCGCTCTGCTTGCCGGTCTCCTAGCGGAGCCCCTGGTCCCTTTTTTGCTTAGTCTTTTGGGTTCTTGCATGGTTTATCTCATTTACAATTCTTTGGCGACCGTGAGTGTTTGTTAAACCTGTGGCGTTTTTGGATAAGTCCGCAAGAAAGGGGGGCAGACCCGTCTTCGCTCGAAGACTCGCTTCGCTAGGGTCAGTCCCCCTTTTTGCTCAGTTTTTCTATCTCATTCACAATGCGTTGGCGTCCTTTGCTATCTGCCCGGCAATCTGTTCGAGGGCAGTTGATAAAGCTTTAACAACCTCGTCGGCGCTTTTGGCTTTTGCCGTTACTTCGATATCGTATGTTTTTTCCAGGCTTGGTTCATCGCGTCTGGCGAGGTCGCCTTTACGGAAGGCCACTTGCAACTTTATGTGGGCGTTCGCGCTGTCGCCTATGTCAATCTGCTCGAATGCGAGCAGGGTGCCGAACAGAACAACCGTTTCGGCATCTTCTATGCGCTCGCCGAATTCAGCTTGGAGCTTTTCGGTAACAATCTCGTCGAGCCGCGACACCCATCGGTTTTTTGCGTAATACTCGATCTCGGTGGGGGAGGTCCTGATCATAATTTCCGGACGAATGAGCGCCTGGGATAACATTATCCGGTCGATTTTTATGTTCTTCGACGTCTTTACCTGGCCTGAGGAGTGCATATCGACCGTAAAAAAGCGAGGGGTGGGGGCGGACGCGCACCCGGAAATCACTGCCAACACGGAAACGGTCACAAAAAGTCTTTTCATATAATGCACTTATTCTCTCCCTTGGAGCTTTTTACCGCGTATTAGAGACTGCGGCTGGTCAGCTACCGACTGTGAAAATTCTTTTAAGTATTGTACAGTTTCTTGGAGGTCGAGCAACATGTCGCCTATGACTGGTCCGTTGTCCTTGAGCATGTTCTGGGCTTCGCCAGTAAGGGCTTCGGCGCTTTCGAGCGTGTCTTTGAGGGCCTTGGCAATTTCTTCCAGCTTAGCCGCGGCCTCCGAGACGCCGCTAACAAGCGATTTCGTTTCCGTGACGACTCCGCGTATGTCGGCCCGGTTTTCGGAGATCACGCCTTCAAGTTCTCCGAGCAAACTTGACGCCCCGTCCTCGATGTCCTGTAACTTCTTGAGCACAACGCTTATGTCGCCGCTGTTTTCAGCGAGCACTGCGCGGGTGTCTTCGATGAAACTTATGCCCGTGCCTATTCCCTCATCGACGCTGCCGAAGAGCGCCGCGATCGTGACGAGTTCTTTTTCTTCTCCGTCCGCCGCAACTGTTTGGGCAAAATCTTTTACCCCCAGCAGTCCTCTTAGATCCGCAACCAGGCCCTGTACATCCGCCATTAGGCCCTGGACGGCGGTGCTGAGTTCGGCCATCTGGCCCATGAGACTTCCGGTTTTAGAGGGCAAGGTGGCCCCGCTTTCCAAGCGCACCGCGTCTTTGCTTCCCGTACTAATTTCAACATGTTTAGAGGAAGTCAGTGTCGCCTGGGTCACGAATGCTTCGCATTTGTCGTTAACCGGTACGTCCTTATGGATATTTACGACAACCTCAATGAGGGACTGGTCATCGGCAGTGAACCCGATTGAAGAAACCCTGCCGACTTTTTTGCCGCCAAAACGCACGTCCGCGCCCACGTTCAATCCTTCGGTGTCCGCAAAATATATTGTGTATTCATGGGAAACTTTTTGTGGACGCATCCCGTTTGCCACGGCAATGAAGGCGACCAGAACCGCTACCGAAAGCAGCACCATGATTCCGGCTTTAATCTCCGTGAATGTAAAGTCATGTTTTTTTTGAGGCATGTTGTATCATCTCTCGTTTGTTTCCCTCAGGCTACTGATTACTTGTTAGTGAACGCAAATAATCGCCTTGGTCCCCGGCTTCGGCGTCCGGTTGCCGGTCGAAGAACTTGCGGACATATGGGTGTTGCGATTTCTTGATTTCATCCGGCGTTCCCAGTGCTGCAATCTTACCAAATTCTAGCATGCAGACGGTGTCTGCTATCTCGTCCACGCTTGCCATCTCATGAGTGACTACCACGCTGGTCAGGTTGAAAGTGTTTTGCAGTTTCCTTATCAACGCGTCCAAGCCCGCCGCCACAATTGGGTCAAGGCCGGCCGAAGGCTCATCGTAAAAGATCATTTCAGGGTCCATGGCCATCGCCCTGGCAAGACCCGCCCTCTTCTTCATCCCCCCGCTCAATTCCGAAGGCAAATAGTCCTCGCATCCGCTTAGACCCACAAGTTCGAGTTTAATTTTGGTCATTATTGATATTGTGGACTCGTTCAGCTTGGTGTGCTCGCGCAGTGCAAGCGCAACGTTGTCGCCAAGACTCATCGAATTGAAAAGGGCCGCTCCCTGAAAGCACATGCCCATCTTGCGGCGCAATTCGCTGCGCTCCCGTTCGCTCATCTTGACGGTGTCCCGGCCGTTGATGAGAATTTGCCCGGAATTTGGGCGCATAAGTCCCACCATGTTGCGCAACAAGGTACTCTTGCCGCATCCGCTGCCTCCCAAGATAACGAATGTCTCCCCACGGCGCACTTTAAAGCTGACCTTGTCCAACACGGTATGGTCGCCGTATTTCGCCACCAGGTCTCGTACTTCTATTATGTAATCTTCGTTTTTACTCATTAGAAATAAAACAGTGCCGTGAACAGCAGGTCAACAATTATTATAAAGAATATGGATGTTACCACGGACGAGGTTGTCTTTTTCCCAACTCCTTCCGCGCCTCCTTCAACCTGGAAGCCTCTGTATACGCCTACCCAACAGATTGCTATGGCAAAGAAGATACTTTTCGTCATTCCCGTGGCAAGATCCTTCATGCTCAAGGCCGCCATTGTGGACTCGGCATATTGGGACGAGTCTACGCCAATGACCACCGTTGCAAGCGAATAACCGCCAAGGATCATTATCAGGACGGCCAGAAGCGTCACCGAGGGAACGGCGAGCACCATGGCGATAAACTTTGGCACGACCAGGAACTTGGTCGGGTTTATTCCCATGACCTCCAGTGCGTCAATTTCCTCAGAAACTTTCATGGTCCCTATTTCCGCGGCGATGGCGGAGCCGCTTCGTCCGGTCATGATTATGGCCGTCATCAAGGGGCCCAGCTCGCGCATTGCGGCCACGCCAACTAAGTCCGCTATGTACTGGGTAGCGCCAAAACGTTCCAACTGATAAGCCGCCTGCATGGCCATTATCGCGCCTATTAGAAAACAAATCAGGCCAACTATGGGCAGCGAGTTGACGGCGTACTCGACGTACAACTCGATGGTCGTGCGCACGCGCAGGCCCTTTCCGCGCAACGGTGCAATGATCATCCAGTTGAATGTATCGACCATCAAAACGCTCACTCGCAGAAGCGCGTATACGAAGTTGAGCGTGGAGCGTCCTATGGAGCCAACAATTGCCGTCATGATTTACAGTTTGTCTCTTATGTCGAAAACAGAGTCCAGACGCGCAAGCTCCAGCACCTTGAGAACTGATTTGGATGGGGCCACTAGCGCAAAAACTTTTTCTTTGTCGTGTGCCGACTTCAGCCCTTCGACGAGCGTTGCAACGCCCGAACTGTCCATATATGTTACCCCGGCAAGGTTTACGCCAACGTCGGACTTGGACTTCATTGCCTTGAGCAACAACTTTCGCAAGTCGGGCGAGGTGTAAAGGTCAACGTCGCCCTCGGCAGAGATGGAAATAAAGTTCCCGATCTTTTCTTCACTAACGACCAAGGACATACACACCGCCTCCATTGTAATTCATTTCTTCTTCCTCTTTTTGCGCCGCAAACTCATTGACACGCAGTTTCCATGCTTATCGCCAGGACAAAACTCGACCTTGTCAAAAACATACTGCATGAAAGATATACCGCGTCCGCCCACCTCGAGGTCCGATACGGTAATTTTGCCTTGTTTCTTTTTCTTTGTTTGATCGATGTCAATCGGCTCGCCATCATCGCTGATGACTATTTTAATAACCGAAGAAGTCTCGATAAACTTGAGATCGACAATTCCATCCGGCTTGCCCTTGTACGAGTGTCTGATTGAGTTTGCGCATGCTTCGTCCACCGCCAGAACAACCTCGTTCGCCTTAGGCTCAGACAGATCCATTCGCTCCAAGAACGACCTGAGCATACCCCTGACCGGCATCAGCAGCTTCGCGTCGGACTTTATACGCAAATGAATGTCGGGCGTCTTCAAAGCAGATACCTCAAAGCTATCATGGTGCAGTCGTCATGAGGAACATTGGGTGCGCAGTGGCCCACGATTGACCAATAAACTGTGTCGATAAGGTTCTTGGGTGTTTTCGCGGTGTTTTTTTTCGCCAGGGCTTGGAGCCGTTCCATGCCAAACTCTATTTCGATATTAGGGCCGCTTGACAAACAAGCCTTGGCCTCGGTGATTCCGTCTGAACACAGAAGTACCAGACTGCCAGGTTCCAAAGTGGTTGTAACGTCATCGTAGGAAGATTCTGACAATATTCCTATTGGTGGTCCGGATGCTTCTGCAAAAAACTCGCTCGCTTTGTCGTTTACGATGAGCGCAGGTAGATGGCCGGCATTCGCGCAAACTAGCGTGCCCGTTTCCAGTTCAAGAATGGCGTAGCTCAATGTGCAAAACATGCCGCGCTGGCTGCGGGCAACCAGGTCGATATTGAGCGACTGCAAAACGTCGGCTGGAGACTGATTTTCTCGAGCACTAAGCCTGAATTCCGCCAGCAATTGCGCCATCGTCAAGGCAGCGGGGACGCCTTTACCGCTAACGTCTCCAATCAGTATGCCCACGCGCCCGTCTCCCAGCAGCACAAAATCGTAGAAGTCTCCACCAACCGTTTTGGCTGGCCATGTTTGGCCGTAAACATCAAATTTTTTCTCGCCAGTTGGCCAGTCCTTGACAAGAAAGCCTTGCTGAATTGTCCAGGCATGCTCGATTTCCTGGTCCGTGCGCTGTTTTTCAAGCATCTGAGTGTGCATTCGCGCATTTTCGAGTGCAAGGCCGGCCGTGTTGCCCACGGCGGTGCTTAGCAAAAGGTCATCTCGCGTATACCTCTGACCCTGCACGTTTGTGTCCATATAAAGAAGTCCGATAATCCCCGATTTGCCCTTGATAGGCACGCATATTATGGAACGCAAATTAAGGGCGATTATGCTTTTAGCACTGGAAAAGTCCTCATTTTCGCCCGAATCCTGATACAGGATACTTTCACCGTCTTTCAGGACACGCTCTGCCACGGTGGTGCTCAACTTGAGCTCGAGTTTTCCCGCGTGAATCAGCTTTCCTTCCTGGATCATGTGTATTTTGTGGCAAACGGGACATGGCTGCAACTTGCGATCTTCCTCGCTAGCAAAGAGAAGGGCGCCCCTTTGGGCATCGATTGCCTTGATTGTGGTTTCTAGTATCTTGTCAACAAGCGCACACGGCTCGTAGTTTGACGCAATCTCGTTGATTACCGTGTAGGCGGCCCGAAGAAGGTCCTCAGGCCTCGTTGACACCCCGTCATACTTCTCAAGGGCGGGTGAATCTTTTACTAGCCCGCCGCTTATCATCGTTGTGCTACCTTTATCAAGCTCGTCTTCACCGGGCTCCTCGATCTTGAACCTGAAGGCAGTGTCGCCCACCCGCAACTCGTCGTTATGTTTGAGCGTGCCGGCGTCGAGCAAAACGCCGTTATGCAGCGTGCCGTTTGTGCTGCCCAAATCACGCCAGGCAAAGCCATCTGTCTCGGACACAATCTCGACATGATATCGTGAAGCGGCCGAATCGTTAATGGTTATGTCGCAACTTTCCGCGCGTCCGATAACCAAGACCGACGAAACGGTATACCGTTTACCCTCACGACCGTCCAGTTCGGCTATAATGACTCCTTGCGGCATTCACTTTCCTTTTTGCAAAGAATTAAAGGAACAATAGCACCATTTCCATTATAGTACAAAGACAAGCGAATGTTGCAAATACCGAGTAAACGTTCGTTAAATCCGTGGCGCTTTTGGACAAGGCCCGCAAAAAAAGGGACAGACACGTTTTCGCTCGAAGACTCGCTACACTTGCGTCAGTCCCTTTTTTGCTCAGTTTTCTGTGCTCATACACGGGCTAAGCGAATGTTGTATTGAAAAAAAACTGCAATGGATCGCTGGCTGCAAGTGGTGTAACATGGCCTTTCTAATAATGGTGCAAGAGTCTCTCGGTTGTTTATTGGTCCGCCGAAGCTTTACATGAACAATTCTGAACATTTTGAGGCCGCTGAGAACGGCGGCTTCTTAGAAAAAGTAATGGGGGCGTGTGCCGGGCGGCGCGCGCCATGGGTCATTGCAGCATTGGCGTTCCTTGTCACTCTAGGTTCGCTGTGCGGTGGTTTCGCGCTGGACGATCACTACTTTATGATGGTCTTCAAAAGGCCGCCAGACCTTCCGATTCCTATGAAGTCGGTTCTCGACACTTTCGGCTTTTCTCATGGGGACCCCGAAATGAATCGTCTTGCCAGGGATAAAGGCTTCTTGCCATGGTGGACGAAGGATGAATGGAAGGTTGCCTTTTTGAGGCCTGTTTCATCATTGTCCCATTGGGTGGATTTTAAGCTTTGGGGCGACAGGGCATGGCCTATGCATTTGCACAGCGTACTGCTCTACACGCTTCTGGTATGGTGCGTGTTGCTGTTTTACAAACGAGTGATGAATGCGCCATCCCTTGTCTTGTTGGCCGGATTTATGTTCGCCATGGATGATGCGCATGCATTGCCGGTGGTATGGCTTTCCAACCGAAATGCCTTGTGGAGCTTTCTTTTTGGAATCATAACTTTGCTCCTGCACGATAAATGGCGCAAGGACGGAAACAAATACCTGCTGATTGGCGCCACCGTTAGTTTGGGCTTGGGCTTGCTGGGAGGAGAGGCGGCCATTGCATGCACGGCGTACCTGTTCTCCTACGCGCTATTCATGGAAAATGGAAAACTGTCGAAGAGGCTCCTTTCCTTGCTGCCATACGCGGCGGTGATCATAATATGGCAAATTGTCTACAAGCTTCTGGGTTACGGTGTCGCTGGAACATCGCTGTACACGGCCCCTGACAAGCATCCGTTGGTGTTCGCTTCGGAACTTACCTTCAGACTGCCGCTGCTTATGTTTGCCCAACTAGTGGGGGGAGACCCAAGTATTCTTGCCTTTGCCCCTGAATCGTGGAACGTTCCTTTCTTCGCAGCCAATGTGGTTGTTCTTGCGTTCATCTGTTATGCGGTTATGCCAGTGATCAAGACTAGCAGGACGGCTCGGTTCTGGGCTTTGGGGGCGTTGATTTCCGCGGTGCCGTCTTGCGCAGCGCTCGCGCAAAGCCGTCTGCTGTTTTACCCGAGTCTCGGCGCGATGGCCTTGGTGGCGGAATTTCTGCTATACAAATCCAATAGCGGGAACGGCGAGTTATTGAAACCTTTACGGCGAGTTTCAGTGCGTGCGCTGTGCATTTCGTGGGTCGTGTTGCACATAATCGTTTCGCCAATTATGTTGGCCTCGGGTCCGTTTGGATTAATGGTCGTGGAAAAGGGAATTCGCGAGATTTATGCGACTGTTCCTGCGGGGCCTGAGATGAAGGATAAAACCTTGGTGCTGGTGAACTCGCTGAGCGATTATGTTGGCAGTGGAATCAACGTTACCCGGGTGGCTTGGGGAGGAACAATGCCGTCGAGCACTCTTCAGTTGGTTGCCTCCACCGATTCCATAGAGGTCGAGAGGTTGACGGACCGCAAGTTGCGCATCAGGACAAATACGCCCATTCTATCGAGACCCTGGCAGCAGATTTTTCGTTATCCGCGTGAGCATCCTTTCAAACAGGGTGACCGCGTGAACGTTAACTCCGTTGTTGTGGATATTCTGGAAGCAACTTCGGATGGCAAGCCGTATTTGTTTGAATTCACTTTTGAGAAAGCACTGGACGACGAATCATACTATTGGATGACTTACCATGATGGGAGATTGGTTCCCTTCGAATTGCCCGGTTACGGTGAGGTGAAAAGGCTTGAAGGGTTGGACGCACAACGCATGCTGAAATCGCTCTTGGTCTCTCATTGATGCTAAACTGAGCGCCGAGAGGTTGAATTCGTATTCTTGGTGAGTACGTGTTGTGGAAAGGGTGTTTTGTCCCGGAGGGACATTTGATAATAGCCCAGCAATTTATTGCTGGGATCCCGAAATAGAAAATGGAAGTCCCGGAGGGACGGCTGAAAAGGGAAGCATTTATTGGCACTCTGGCCGTTTCAGCCGTCCCTCCGGGACTGAAAGAAAGGGGGGTGTTCTTTTCCCACCGTTAAAACGGTGGGCTATTATCAGTCGTCCCTCCGGGACTTCCGCAACAGGAACTAGTGAGGCAAATAATGAACTCAACATCGTCCGGATTCCGATTGACAGTATACAAATCGATTTTGCTTGCAGTCTTGCTGTTTGCCGGATGCGCTTCGCAGCCGAAAAGGGCGGCAATGAAGGGGCTTGAGCTTCCTGAGGCGGACCTCTCCTCACTGAGTGGGCGCTCAATATGCCTTGATCCAGGACACGGCGGACCATGGCCTGGGGCGGTTTCAAAAAGCAATGGCTTGCGCGAAAGCGATGTTAACCTGAGAGTCGGGGTGCTTCTAAAACAGATTCTTGAACGAGCGGGCGCCAAGGTTTTGGTTACGCGAACAGATGACTCTGCTCTTGTGCCTGAAAGTTTGTCAAGAGACTTGGCTGCAAGAACGGATCTGGCAAACTCACAAAAGGCGGATTGTTTTGTCAGCATCCATCACAACGCAAGCATACAAAAAGGCTCCGCGAATAATTATTTGGCGGTATTCTATAACCAGATTGATGACGGTCCGAGTCTGGAGCTGGCTCAGTCAATGACGACGGAACTTGCCAGAAGATTGAAGGTGGGAGCAAAGCACAGACTTTGGTCTTCAGCGCGTTTGCCTTGCTTGGGTGGCGATCTCAAAAATGAACTGCCTGAAAGGCTTACGCTGCCTGGCAGTTACAAGGTTCTGCGGGAAAGCGCGGTTCCCGCCGTGTTGCTGGAATCGTCATTTATGACCAATAAGGGCAATGCCAAGTTTCTAGCCAGCGAGCAGGCAGTCGAAGCCGAAGCGTTGGCCATAGCGGCAGGCCTGGCCGCCTTTTTTGAAAAGGACCCGCCGGTAGTTGGGAGTATGGAACTTAGGGAACTCGCGGACGGGGCCAACCATCAGCTCTTGTTAAACATCGCGCGTGGTTTCCCTATCGAGGCAAACAGCGCCAGATTATGGCTTAACGGCATCGAACAAAGCGGCGAATGCGCTTTCCGTGACAAGACTATTCTGTGGACTTTCAGCAAGGCCTTGTCCAACGGAACCTACGATTTGCGGATCGACGCCCGCAACGCGAAGGGAGCGTCACTACGCTACACAAACAAACTCGATGTAGACAGGTTGCCGGCGAGGATCGAAGTAGTACAAAGACCCAAGGGAATTCATCCGGACTCGAATATTGAGCTGCGTTTCGATGTCTTCGTATATGACCTGCTGGGACTTCCGGTCAAGGATGGCCATGAAGTTCACCTGTCAGAGCACAACCTGACAGCCAGAACGAGAAACGGCAAGGCCCACTTACACATAATGAGCAATCAACTCGACAAGACGCTTGCATTCAAAGCCAGCGGGATAGTCACGGAATTTCCCGTTGACACCGGAAGTGCTTCGTACAAAACCTTGAGGGTATTGGACGAAGTCAGCGGCGAAGCTGTGGCGGGCGCCGTAATAGAAGCCAAAGAAATGATAATTGGTACAAGCTCAAACGAGGGCTGGGCCTTCCTGTCCAGCGATTTTGACATGGTGGGTATTTCAAGGACAGGCTATGACAGAAGAGAAGCAAGGCTTGATGGCTCTCACTCGATAATTAGAATGGCTCCGAGCCATCAAGGCGTTTTACACGGAATAACGATTGCGTTGGATGCGGCAAATGGAGGCAGGGAGGCGGGCTCTTCCGGGTTGCTGGGCACGAGATCTAGTGATGTTGCCATGGACTTGACCTTGCGCCTTATGGCCGATTTGAGACGGGCGGGAGCAAGCGTCGTACTCACTCGGGATGGGGACGATGAACCTACGTCCTTGCAGCGTGTGGCGACTATAAACGCAGCCAAATCGGACATTTGCGTTTCAATTGGCTGCGGCGGCGGAGAGATGCGCCTTTTGGACAACGAGGGACTTGCCACCACGCAAAAAAACGACCTTTTTGTGGCCCATTATCCAAACAGCGCAAACGGCATCCTTCTGGCGCGGAGTATTGCCGACAAATTGGAGACCGGCCGGATTATGCCTTCGGTGAGCTATATCGTTCAGCAGACAAGCTGTCCAGCGGTGCTTGTGCAGGTTCTTGATCTTGCTGCGCCAGGCGGGGAATCGGAGGCTACTGATGTTGAACAACGCAAGAAACTGTCTAAGGCGATATTTGAGGCAATACTCGATTACTATGCGAAGAAAGTAGACTGACAGGTTGTTGCGATTTGCTGGTTCAAATATGATGTGAAGCCCGGGGTCAGAAGCGCAAATCGAGGGTTTTTCGGACTTTTTTCTCGAGCGACTTGGGCCCGAAGGGCTTGACTACGTAGTCGTTTGCTCCGGCTTCCAGAGCCTCGATAACGCGCGCCTTTTCGACTTCGCTGGTTACCATTATTACGGGTGTTTTCTTGCCCATGCTGCGTATGGCTCGCAGGACATCAATCCCTGCCATTTCGGGCATATTCCAGTCCAGGAGGACGAGGGAGAAATCTTGTTTCTTGATTGTGTCGAGGGCTTCGCGTCCGTCTGCGGCCTGCACGATTTCATGAATGCCGCACCCGTGCTGCAGCGCGCCGTATATGATGCGCCGGATCACACTGGAATCGTCGGCAACAAGCACGCGGATGGTCTTAGGCTCCGCGCTTGGGTGCAAGAAACCCTCAAAAAGTTTTTCGACCTTTTCCGACAGCTCCTCTGGCTTAAATGGTTTGGTGACATAACTGTTTACGCCTGCCTCGAAGGCTTCGATAACGTGGGCCGAGTCGGAGGTTCCAGTGACCATCATAACGGGGGTCTCGTTTCCCGCATCGCGTATGGCTCGCAGGACATCTATGCCCTGCATTTTCGGCATCTCCCAGTCAAGGAAAATAAGCGCAAAGTCCTCGCGCTTAATCGCATCCAAGGCTTGATCGCCGTCTTCAGCTTGCGCGATATCGTCTATGCCGCAGTTTTTCTTAAGGACGCCGCACAGCAGTTTTCTGCCCACTCCGGAATCATCTACCACCAATACTCGCATAAAGGAATACCCTCGTTTATCGAATCGCGCCCCAGACCAAGCGCAACTGCTTCCCGGTGTCTAGCCTGACCGCACACACAGATACAGACATTTCTATAAAGAAGGAACCGCCTCTTGTTCCAAAGTATTCTACCACATTTTTTGCCTGGACGAGAGGAGTTATTGATATTTTCACTTTTGTTGTTTTGGAGACAGTTGGGCGGAACGACTCGTCTTCTTCGGAGCCCATCCTGTTTTCGCTCGTTCACGGATTAAATGAGTACTTATGCTAAAAAAACGCGCTGCATCCCAAAGTTGCAGCGCGTCCTTATTGAAGTTATTGTGGAATCAGATTTGCCCAAGCACCCTGTTTATGACTATTTGTATGTCCACGGCGTTAATAACACCGTCTCCGTTAACGTCTCCGTTATATGGGGAGATGTCTATTCCAAGCGCCGCGTTTGTCACCAACTGCACATCCTGAGCGTCCAGCAGCCCGTCGATATTAATGTCAGGCTCAACCTCGTCGCGCACGCGAATCGTCGGCGAATAGACGAGTTCACCAATGGACCCGAAGATGTCGGCGGGCTCAATCGAGAAATACCACATGTCTCCGATGGAGGTCGCCACAGCCGGGACTTCAGTGTGATTTGTCAGAGCCGGAATCAAGGAATTGTTACGGAACCAGAAGATTATGGAATTACCTTCCGGAATATCGAAGCCTCCGAAGAATGGCTCAGGGCTCATGTACTCGTACGTGCCCTTGATGTTTTCGTTCACTTTTGGCCTCTCGGGAGTGATTGTCAGGTCAAAGGCCACTGGCATGCGTTTTATGTCCGAAACATGTATTAGCACATATTGCATAGCCGTATCGTCGCCGAGTTCGGCAGTGAAATACAGCGAATATGTGTTTACCCCACCTATGGCCACAAGGTCGTTGTCCGTCTGCCATGTAAATTCGGCCCGGCCGTCTCCCAGATCCGTAAATTGCATTGGTGAGCCGGCAGCGTTAATATTGCTGACGTCCAGAGGAGCAATCTGAGGAAGCAGTGGGCCTGGAAGCACTCCGATAACGGGTATGCCGTCCGGCGATGTTGTTTCAATCAATAGCCTGACTTCGTCTCCTTCAACGACCATCTGAACCGGTATAGGTTCGATGCGTAGAGCGTTGGTGTCGGGTATAGCGGAGAGGCCGTCCTTGAAGAAACGATACATGAAATCTACATAGTTGCCCGGGAGACGATCCGGATCCGGAAATAGAGGAATACCGTTGCCGTCCGAAAGACCGCAAACGGCAGTTTCAACCCCGAGCTCAAGATATGTGAATCGAATCTTGCCGCTATAGAAGATCTCGACTTGGAATGTGTTTGGGGTCCAGTTGTAAAGTTCGGGGACTTTCTCGAAGGTCACCACTATGCGGTCATCCATCGATTTTGCCCAAACTTCACCGCCGGTCGCAGGCGACAGGTCCGCGAACAACGGCGATATTCTTGGAATCTCAAAGTACGATACCAAAGTGGGAATGTTCTTGAGCGCCGATGGTATGTTGTACGTGGGGAATGTATCGTTGTATTCATCGTTTACCGCGAAGAACGCCGCAGTTGAAATGAAACCATTACTGGCCAAATACAGAGGCCTGACATACCCGCCAAAAAATGGAATGTCCTGTCTGAGAGGTATGTAGTCTGACAAAGGTATTACGTCGTCTTCGGACAACGTAATCGTTATAGAACCATAGTCGTCGGGATCTTGGGGATCCCTTCTCAATACGGGCAATTCGTAGATGTCCTTTTCGACCTGGGCGTGGTAGCTTTCGTAATTAACGTGCCCGCTTTTTTCGGTGTCTATTGCGTCAGCATGATCCAGTCCCATAGGCGTGAACGTAAGCTGCGTGAACGCCAAGTCCATAAAATGGGGATTGTCGGGATCAAAATGGTTGAAGGGAATAAAAACCTCGCTGAGGTAATTCGTCCTGGGTATGCCTGGAACAGCTTTTGCAAACTGCTTTGGCAGAGATGTCTCCTCGGACTGCTGCTTCTCTTCCTCTTCCTCCTCCTCTTCTTCGCCCTCACCTTCACCTTCGCCACCAATGACGCCCGTAGTGAAATCTGCAAAGATGCCATAAAAATATTCTTGCCCGGTCACCAGGCCGGTGTCTTCATAGAATAGACCGGTTCCGTATGAGGTGCCCGGTCCATTATATGCTAAGTCGCCATCATCGGGATTTTCAGGAAACTTATCCTGTCTCCTTATTATGGTGATGTTCCCAAGGAACAGTGGATCGACTGGGTTGCGCCACGAAAGGATTACACTTTGAGGATCTGCCTGTGACGGTGTGGCCCTAAAATTGCGCAACTGGACGTCTCCTGGCGGCAAGATTTCAACCGCCCTGCATGCAAGAGCCACATTCAAAACTTCGCTCGCAGAATAGCCAAGGTTTTCAGCGGCCACAACCATGGCAATACCAAGATCAAAATAGTCCGGCGAAAAACCCCTGGCGAACTCCTCACGGGGGTCATTCGGATCAGGCCCGATATTGGGGAAGATATTGGTCTGTACTTCATAGAAAAGGTCGGCAACCTTCGATATACCCATTCCGTTAATCAGCCAACTGTTGAAATTGTCGCCGTCCGTCAGCAGATAGCACAGCTTGTTTCCGATACCGGAATTCCAATGTACACCACCATTATCAAATGGTCCATTGTAGAAAAATGGGCTGTTGTAGCGGTCCGGATCTCCAAGCGCTGTGGGATCCTTCATGTCTCGCAGGGGGGGGTAATTGATCAAGTCTTCTCCGATAAGCCATCTAGCGGTTTCGGAATCATCTCCGTACACATCCCATTCCGAGTTCCACAGGTCAATAAACTCTCCCCAGATGTCAGAAAACGATTCGCTCATTGCGCCGGATTCGTTGAGATAGATTAAATTTGACGTCCACTGTGTAACACCATGAGTAAGCTCATGTGCGACTATGTCGTCGACCGGCCATCCTTCTCCAAAATACATTCTCGAACCGTTCCAAAAAGCGTTGGCAAATGGGCACGGTGCGCCAGGTGCGCAAAAGCGTACAGTGGCACTCATAACCATTCCCATGTCATCAATGCTGTCGCGACCATGCTCCTGGAAGTAGAAATCGTAGGTGTCGCCGTAGTAATCGTAAGCCATGTTGGCATCGACAACTTCGGATAGCGGACTCCCCTCGGCTCGCACCAGTATCCCAGGATCAGCCGGAGAGTTGCCTGAGTCGTAAATGGTCCTAATTTTGGCGTAACAAATCAAAGAGTAATTAAGTACTATGTCCTTCGTCTCTGTATCAACGAAAACAGCTTCACTGATGTTGGCCGAAACTTCACTGTCTACTACGATCCTCCACACCCGCAGGGGATCCCCTTCGTTGCCGACAACTTCGGGTGAGTAGATCATTTGAATAGCATTTCCGTTGACCGTAAGATCTTCCTCTGGATAATCATTTGCTTCAGCGACACCAATGATCGCCGCTGACACCGCGTCCTCTGCGCTTACCGAAGGTGTGCCGGAAAACGAACTGGAATCCAGCG
>SDBV01004665.1_pt1 | contig 19594 bp, 13 predicted proteins | sample 2277081 | NCBI WGS metagenome assembly SDBV01 (sample SAMN10402039, study PRJNA504765) | marine sediment metagenome | isolation source: marine sediment core GS10_PC15, 223 cmbsf | place: Arctic Ocean: Southern Knipovich Ridge | collected 2010
GTTATGGATCAGGCTAGTGCCTATTTCCGGATGCTGGGTGTAATGCGGATAGCCAATAGCGCTGGCACAGACTATCTCGAAGCGTCGCATGATGATACTGACTTCAATTTCGTGTTTACGAATACTGACGAAGTAAATTGGGACGCCCTCCTGAATATTACTGCTGGTGGCGTTAGGATGAACGACACTGACCTCGTTCGGCCAACCATACTTGACTACGCCATTAAAGCGCAGTCCGTAACCGCTACGTCTTCGACGACCATCGACTATGAGCTAGGTTCATATGTGAAGCTCGACTTGGATGTGAACATCGCCACGTTGGTCTTCGACAACCCCCCTGCAACGCACGTTGGTACATTCAGACTTAAGATCACCCAAAATCTCGGTGGCGAGACTATCGCGTGGCCCGCTTCCATGAAGTGGCCGTCGAACGGTGTTGCTCCAACTCTCAGTACGGGAGCGGGCGAGATCGATTTCGTTGATGTTTGGACAGACGACGCCGGTACGACTTGGTTCGGTGCATATGACACGGACTGGGCGACATAATGTTTCCGTTCGGGTTTGTCAAATCCAACGTAAACCCCACAGTTTCAGTTGACTGGGGTGGGGAGCTTCTATCGAGGACTCGTGCTGGTGCCACTTGTCACGCCACCCTCAAGTTTGACGCAGATGGCGATAAATACAAGAGTAACAACCAAGGTAACTTTTCCGCGGCATACAAGACGTGGTTGACCCTCGGCTTGAATTCCGAGATATGGGTCGAGCGCACGATCAACAGCGGCACCTTGGCCGTTGATACTATTGGCGGTAGCCGGGTACTTATGACCTCAGATAGGGCACTCGGTATTGTAAAGACCTCCAGTGGTATAGGGACGGCGAATATAACAGTGGACTTCTATGATGCTGCCTCAGATGGTAATCTACTGGCAACGGGCACGCTAAATTTAAGCGCAGAGTACGAGTAACTACAGGAGGGTGTCATGCCAGCGGTCAAACTTGAAGTATTTCAAGGTTTAATACCCCGCTCGTCGGAGCGATTACTACCGCCTATGGCTGCTACATCTGCGCGTAATACCAAGCTCCTGAACGGAGAGGTTCGTGGGTTTCGTGCGCCGCGCGAGGAAGCTAATTTTGTAACCGGGTCGGTTGATCCGGTTAGGAGAGCGATCCGCGTTGTCGACAATGCTGGTGTACTCGCCGACGTATGGCTTACGTTCGACTCCCTTGATGTCGATGTGGTACGCAGTCCTATAGTGAATGACTCATACGATCGTTATTATTGGGCTGGTGATGGCCACCCAAGGATGAACACCTATGCCCGTATCGAGAATGGCGATGACCCGTATTTTCTTGGCGTCCCCACACCATCGAACGCATTGAATGTTACACCCCCCTCAGGTTCAGATGAAACTCGTGCCTACGTTTACACTTTCCAAAGCACGTATGGAGAGGAGGGACCGCCTTCTCCACCGACCCTCGTTTCCGGCGATGCTGGAACGTGGACTTTGACGAACATGGATACAACCATTCCTGACCAAGCGAGCCGCCCAGCAGCGAATACTTGGAAGATCAACATATATAGAACTGTAACAGGCTCGACAAGCTCAAATTTCTATTTTGTTGCTCAGATCGATCTCGGCGACGTAACTTACGATGATAACGAAACGACTCCCGATGTCGCTGCGAGCAACTTACTGGAGTCCACTGCATGGGCGAAACCGCCGACCGATTTGGAGGGCTTCGTCGTCATGCCGAATGGATACCTCGTTGGATGGAAAGGCAGACGTCTTATATTCTCGGAGCCGTATCGCCCCCATGCTTGGCCTGCTGGCTACGAACTCAGTACCGAGTACCCAATAGTTGGGCTGGTCGTTTGGGGCTCTACACTCGTGATTGGTACCAAGTCACAACCGTACTTTGGGCAGGGTACGACTCCGCTTGCATTTACAATGCAGAAGCTCGATGCTGTTGAGCCCTGCTTGTCCCGCCGCGGTATGGTGGCGACGACTGCTGGTGCATTTTACCCTTCGCCCAACGGCCTTATCCTTATGAACGCGAGCGGTGCCAAAGTTATTACGCAGGACATCCTGACAAAGGAAGAATGGGCCGCATATAATCCTGAGGATATCTTCGCCGCTCAACTCGGCTTGCAGTACATCGCGTTTAATAGTGAGACATTTGGTTTCATTTTCAACCCCACAGAGCCGCAAACTAAACTGATCGAGCTTGACAGCTTCTCAGATGTAGAGGGCATCGAGGCCGACGCATATTCTGGTGAGGTGCTCCTACTACAAAACAACCTTGCGATGTTGTGGGACCCATCAGTTTCCGAACGGCTCAACTGGCGCTGGCAGTCGAAGCAGTACCAGTTCCCCGAACCGCTAAATTTTGGTGCTTGCAGGCTTAACTTCAAGGTTGGTACTGAAGACCTCACAGACGACACCAGTGCCTATTACGGCGCGTATGATACGTCCCTGTTCGCTGCTGTACCCGATGGTGTGGCAGGTAGCCTTAATTACAATCCCGGCTTGAGCACCCTTAATGGTGGTGCTCTCGGCGGTGCTCCGGCGCAAGCCGACGGTCTTGTTTCTGGTTGGCCGGAAGCCGAATCGCGGCAGCCGATGGGTGGCAGTTTGTTGTACCCGGTTTTTCTACTGAACTCGCAGCTACTGTCCGTTCGTATGCAGGTGAAGGTCGGCCCCGACGAGACTACTGTGTTTGACAAGATTATTTATGATGAGGACATCTTCAGGCTGCCGACAGGGTTCAAATCAGACCTCTGGAAGTTTAACTTCTTGGGGAATACTGATCTCTATTCGGCGCAGATAGCTACCACCCCCCGTATGCTAAAGGTGGTCTAATGCCCGCCCAGATTTCATTCGATCCAAACAGAGCGTATCCATCGATACCGACAATCGGCAGCGACCTCGATTCGCATTCGCGTGCGCTTGAGGCGATCAGAGAGGCGTTACAAACACACGAGCGGCGTACTGGTGATTTCCTCAACAGCTTCGTTCGGGTTCAGGAACTTGCCGATCTCGGATTAATTGAACTCGATGGCACGGTGGTAGAAGACTCTACACCTACCGAGGAAAGCACAACCCACCACCACAACCTTACTTATATACGTTTGGACGGAACCAGTAACCCAACGACCGGTGAGATTGCGTTCGGTGCTGGGATCGATGTCACTGGTGGGATCACTGCTGACTCGATTAATGGAATCCTCGCGATTGACCGGTTGGATATGGATCACCTTTTGATCGGTATATCTTTAGGCCAGCCGATCATTACGGTTACCAGCAACGGCTCTACAATTACCCTGTCGATGGAAGATAGTGAAGGTGTTGATCTAAGGTTTTTCTTTTCGTCCGGTGTCGCTACCATTGATACCGAGCCCACCCCCGCTTCGATTGCGTTGACGGCGGGGACTGATATTGTTCCAGTCCACAACTACATATACGTACTTGAATCTACCGGCGCACTAGCGGTTTCGACTACTGGCTGGCCGTCTGTTGAGTACGCACCAGTCGCTACTGTCGTATGCCAATCGGCTGCATCAGCGCAAACCGATGGGCTCTACAAAGTTCACGCTTGGACAGACCACGCACATGATACAAATGTAGGGCATCTAGCGCACGCTAATCTTTGGATTCGTTCACGACCAGCGGATTGGATGTCCGGTACACTTGCAATAGTTACGGACGGTGCCGGGGTGTTCGATCTTGCGATTAGCTCCGGTGAGGTATTACAGTTGCACCCGCATCCGTTTCCGTCGTTCGATACGTCGACCGGTTCGGAGATTATGGTTATTAACGACCCCACCACGGCATACACGCGGCTCGGTGACCTGACAACTATTCTAACCGATGCGAACGGCGCGTCGATGAGCAACAAATATTACAACTTAGTCATCTGGGGTGTTATATCCGAGGATTCCGGTGACTGTCAGGTCATGGTTAACCTACCCACTGATTCTTATGTTTTATCCAGCGATGCACAGGTTGATATTAACGGAACTGCTGTTTATGACATTCCTGTAGATTATGCGGGGGTGGGTTTTTTGATCGCTCGCCTTACGATGCGGAACCAAACCGGCGGTAATACATTCACTGAAGAACTAAATACGGACCTTCGCGGTAAGTTCCCCTCAACGACTGCGGGTGGCTCCGGTGGCGGTGGCGGTGTTACAGAACTCATCGAGTTGACCGACGTTGATACCGCAGCCGACACAGCAAATTTCTTTCTCGCAACTCCCGATGGTGCCACTGGCCAGTATTCAGGTCGTGCGATAGTTGCCGATGACTTACCCGATCTCTCCGCTATTTACGAGCCCGTCGACGCAACGCTCGTACGTGATGACGATGCTGGTTACAACAATTCGAACTGGGACACTGCTTATGGCTGGGGTGATCATGCTTCCGGCGGGTATGCTGCTGACTCAGGTGTTGTGCACATTGCCGGGGCCGAGACTATTACCGGTGGCAAGACATTTGACGGAGCTTTCTTTATTAAGGAACGCGCAAACGCTGAAGTAGACCAAGCTGGTGATGGGCAATTCTGGATTAAGAACAATACTCCCAACATCCCTTATTTTACGAACGATGCTGGTGATGACCAACTATTGGACCCGTCAATTTCTACGATCAACTCACAAGCAGGTAGCTATACTCTTATCCTTACGGATAAGGGTAAGACGATCTATAAGAACAGTGACACCGCCGGTCACACGTTTACCATCCCAGCATTCAGCGCAGTTGCGTTTCCGAACGGTACTATGATCTGTATTCAGAATGGCGGGTCATCGGACCTCACTATTGATCTTACCGCCGATACACTGGAAGGTACGGACGGGGATACAGGTAACCGAACGCTCTCGCCATACAAGGTCGCGGTTATCGAGAAGATTACAACGACCCTTTGGCGCTACAGCGCCAGTGATATAGGTGATCCCGGATTTAGTCATCCAGCGTATACGACTCGGAGTATTAATACTTCGGGTGCGGAAGTTTTGGATGTGTTTACGTCTGATAATATTGGTTCCGTCACCGACATCACCAAGCGCACCATGACTTTATCCGATTTCGGTTTTACTGATAACAGTGGAAACTGGGACACTGCCTATGGCTGGGGTGACCATGCCTCCGGCGGGTATGCTGCTGACTCAGGCGTCGTACACATCGCCGGGGCCGAGACTATTACCGGTGGCAAGACATTTGACGGAGCTTTCTTTATTAAGGAACGCGCAAGCGCCGAAGCAGATCAAGCTGGCGATGGCCAAATCTGGATCAAGTCCGGAACGCCGAACACACCATGGTTCACTAATGATGCGGGTAACGACCAACTCATCGACCCGTCGATTTCTACGATCAACTCACAGAACGACAACTACACTTTGGTGCTCACAGATAAAGGCAAAACGATTCACAAGAGCACCAATCTCACGAGTAAGACGTACACCATACCTGCGAACGCTTCAGTTGCATTCCCTAACGGTACTCTGATTGCTGTTTGGAATGGCGGAACCGTTGACTTGAGTATAGCCATCACATCTGACACCTTGACGGGCACGGATGGAAATACTGGGACTCGAACACTTTCACCGTTCAAAGTAGCGCTCATCGAAAAGATGACTTCAACAACTTGGCGCTACTCTGCGAGCGATCTTGGTGGCAGCAGTTACTCCCACCCAGCGTACACAACCCGGAGCATCAATACTTCGGGTGCAGAAGTCTTGGATGTGTTCACCTCAGATGCCATCGGTGCCGTGACGAATATCACCAAACGCACCATGACCCTATCTGATCTCGGTGCCAACGAGGCGAACTGGAACACGGCTTATGGTTGGGGCAATCACGCCTCAGGTGGATATGCGCCGACGGCGGGGCCAACCTTCACGGGTAACGTCACGCTCGCGAACCTGATTCGTTCAGGTTCCTCTACAAGCTCTGGTCAGAACATCCACACCGCTACTGCTCATGGCATAGAAGCTGGTCACACAACGGCTCACAAAATCGTATATGGTTGGTCGAACGACTACCTCCGCACCTATCAGGCTCCGTACATTGACGGTGTCGCGCAGTGGAGCGACGAGTTTGGTTATAACCATGCACTTGAGAACTGGTACTTTGAAGCGGCCATAACGATTGGCGGCGAGACGTTCGGTAACAACACTCACGCTGAACTCGGTGGTGCCACCTTCACAGGCCCATTACATGTTGATGTCGTGGACTTAATCGTCCGTGACGGAAGTGGAAACGCCAAGTTCCACGTAGACTACTCGACGAGTCAGGTTAAGATTCGTGACGGGTGGTTGTTGCAGGTGCAAAGCGCCGACGACACAGGCATCCTCGAACTCTCCCACAACGGGACTGACGGAAAGGTCAACTCCAAAGCGGGTGACCTACGCTTGGTTGCCGCTGGTGGTGACATCATCGTAGAAGATTATCTCTACTGTTCATTGGGTGGACGATTTGGCAGCGACTTGGCTGCATTAGGCTCTATCAACCTTGGACATGCTACCGACACTACGATCTCTCGGTACAACGCGGGTCATCTGCAAGTCGAGTTCAAACCAATCTTCGCACACGTAGGTACGACCTACAACTCTGCCGACATCACCTTCTCTACCTCTGCCCCTTCGGGTGGCTCTGATGGTGACGTTTGGTACGAGTACTCATAAACTTCCAAGGAGATTCCATCATGCCGGTACATGTAAAGATAGGCGGGGTCTGGAAGTTGTGTGATGACATACACGTCAAGGTGGCTGGCATATGGAAGACTCTCGGTCAAGCAAGTGTCAAGGTTGGCGGCACATGGTATGAAACGTTGGCCGATCTCATCGTAGTGTCTATGGTTGGCGGAACGCACGCTACTTCGAGAGTCGGGGGTGCATGCTCAGCATACATAGAGTTCAACTCTGACGGTACAGAGTACTGGTCTACGAATCTTGGTGCGATGACAATTGATAAAGGGCCATGGTTGGATGCTGGAGGTGCATCAAGTGTCTACGCTGAGAGAACAATCGATTCAGGGTCACTTGATCGTGACGATCTGGGAACGAGCCGTTTGGCTTTAGGTGCAACCCGAGGCATGGGCGTACAGCGTACTTTTGGGGAAGGCAATGGAACCGACACCTGCACGTTCACTGTAAGAATGTACGACGCGGCGAGTGGCGGCAATCTACTCCAATCAATCCAATATACGACTACCGCAACTAAGACTGGACTCTAATATTGTTCGGAGTTACAATGAGCCGTCACAACCTACCCATCAGCAAGTGACCTATGAGCCTAAAATTATTACTGATGACAATGGGGGGACCCAGCCTAATAGTATCCGCCCATACGGGGGATGCAGACCAGTCTCGTACAGGTGCGCAATGTTTTTCTGGAGTGGAGTTTAATACTTCGGGAGTAGAAACCAGATGCACTAACACCGGCTCTTATATAATTGGTCGTGATAATTGGCTGGACGCTGGAGACAGTTCAGAGGTGTGGATAGAACGTGTCATCAATTCCGGGTCATTGAATAGCGTTGATCCCGGTGCTGGTAGGCTGCAACTTAGCACATCCCGTAGATATGAAGTTACGGACAATGACGTAGGTGTTCCTATTTTTGTAACCTGCAATTTAACATTTAATTTTTATGATGCCGCTGCGGGTGGTAATCTGCTAGACTCGGTTACGATTCAAATACAGGCATCATGGGCAACCTAGTAACGAAGGAGAAGTATTATGAACACAGCACTAATTATAGTTTTTGTAGTAGCAGTTGCATTTGCCATCTATAAGGTGGTTTCTGCTCGTAAAAATAAAGGGGGTTACAACCCCTCCCGAGAAGGTAGAGACAACCAGAAATAGTTCACCACAACCCACAGCAAAGGAAGACGATTATGAATAAGCAGCAAGTTGAAATAGCTGTTGGCGCTGGATTGGAACTACTCGGCGATAAGTCCGAGATTACCATTCCCGTAAAGTTGAATGATGGGGTTTTTCTCCTTAAGCAGCTTTTGATGTTGCTCGTTCAGGGCCAGTTGGGTTTAACACCCACTGTACAAACCGATCAACCGGAGTCGCAAAGGCCGCCCATACCAAAGGCTGAAGTCCGCAAGGCGGTACGCAAAGTACTACGTAAAAAGAGTCCACCGAATCGGAATCCGAAGCCTAAGAAGCGCAGATAATGCACGAGGAGCGCAGATAATGCACGAGGATATTATCACTGATATTCTGAAAGCGGAAGGTTGGGATACATATACCAACCGTCCGAACGACCGTGGTGGCCCCACTAAGTGGGGCATCACTCTGAAGGCTTGGTCCGACTATCTCGGACGCGAGTGCATTCCGTATGACATTAAGGTTATTACCGAATCCCGTGCCCGAGTGTTCTATGAGGAGGAGTACATCCTTACCCCCCGTTTCGATCTCCTACCCGCGATACTTCAAGGCATGGTCATCGACTGCGGCGTGAATCACGGCCCCCGAGCCGCATCTAAGTGGGTGCAGCGAGCGGTCGGCGCGAAGCAGGATGGTGCTATTGGTCCCAAGACTCTTGGGGCGGTCAATACTGCGAATCCCCTGAGTACGTATATGAGAATCTGCGCATCCCGCATCAGATTGTATGGCCGGATCGTCACGAAGGACCCCACGCAGGCCGAAAATGCCCACGGCTGGAATAATCGGGCTGCAAAATGGCTTGTTTTACTTGCCGATCACGTTTCTGGTGGGTAGAATGTCCACATGAACTGGGTATCTAAATTATTCGGGCTTGGCGAGATTGCAGGTGAGTACTTCAAAGAACGCCAGAAGCTCAAGAACGGTCTCAAGCTGGCACAGCTTAAGGGGAAGATCGATCTCCAGAATGCTAGAGTGCAGGCGAAAATCAGTCAGCAGAACCATATCCAAGGCTGGGAAATGCAGTCTCTTAACTTGCACTCACGTGGGTGGAAGGACGAGGTTGTCTTGATTGTTATTCTTTTTCCGTACGTCGGCTGCTTTATTCCCGGCGTACAAAATTACATTCTTACTGGCTTTGAATACCTAGCGAAGATGCCCTACTGGGCCGTTGGACTCACTGTTACGATTTGTCTTGCAATTTACGGCATCCGTCACAAAAACGCATCGAAGCTACAAGTACCCGGTTTGCGTGATAGGGATGTAGAGCCACCCAAGGAGTAATGTCATGCCGTGGGAAAGAATTTGGGGCTTCCTATTCCCAGCAGATCGTAAAACCAGCCCAGCGTCAGCGGTTACTATAATTGCGTTTTGGTTTTTTGCTGCGTGGAGTCTTGGTATACTTCCGGCGTGGGGTTCGGGTTTCGCTAGCGCCACTGATGTCAAGGCGATCACGATTCAGTTGTTGGAAGCGTCGATACTTGACCTCCGCATCCATTACTGTTCAGCACCGGATGGTACCGATGCGAAGCGGTATTTCTCTACTCAGACCCAAAGCAAAATCAGATCGTATGAGGAATCCACTAAGGCTGATTTCGCGCTACCATCTTGCAAGGAATTAGTTTATGCCCCAGCCAAACCTGCCGCCTAAAACGCCGTCATATCACACATTTCCACCGATGGCCAAGGGGGGCGTTACGATAGGGATCGAGCGCTTTTCCGACATGCTTGCCCAGATTGCCCCCCTACACTTCGAGCATTTCCGCGAAACTGAGGCGGTGTACCTCAATGACAGGTTCAATCCCAACTATGCGCTGCTCATGGAGATGGAAAAGGATGGCAGGTTTGTCTGTTTTACTATGCGATTGGGCTGGCAAATGGTAGCCTACTTGCAGTACTATGTATTTCATGACGTGCATTCCAAGGATGTATTGAATGCTAGGGAGGATGCTTTTTTTATCCACCCATCAGTGAGAGGGCAGAAGCTCGCCCCGATGTTACTCACATATGCCGAAGACGCTTTAAAGACGCTCGGTTGCCGGTACGTCGGCATGACAAGTAAAGCCCCTGTTGGTGCACCTGACATAGGCCCGTTTTTAGAGAGACGTAATTATAGGGCGGTAGCCACGTACTACGTCAAACAGTTGGAGGTTTAACATGTGTTGCAGTGATCCGCCACCGCCACCCGATCTGGGACCGATGTCTGAAGCGAGTGAGGAAATCGCTCGTATGAATCAGCAGACTTCTCAAGAGCAACTAGCTTGGGCGCGTGAACAGGATACGATGAATCGCGAGACACTTCAGCAGGTGCTTGATGTTCAGCTACCTGCAATGCAGGCACAGTTTGATGTTGCCCAAGCCGATCGTGCGCGCTACGAAGAATTCTTCCGTCCGTTTGAAGATGCATGGGCGAAAGAAGCTGCGGACTATGACACTCCGGAACGCCGTGAGCGTGAGCAAGGTATGGCCGTCGCCGATGTTAATTCGGCGTTCGATGCCTCCCGCCGGAATTCCCTACAGCGACTGGAAGGCTACGGCGTTGATCCATCGGTCACCCGCAATCAAGCACTCGATGTTGGCGTACGCACTCAGCAAGCTATGGCGCAAGCCGCCGCTTCCACTGGCGCTGGGCGACGCGTTGAGGATATAGGTCGAGCCCTACAATCCGATGTAATCAACTTAGGTCGGGGCGCTTTGTCGAACGCCGCTGGTTTCTATGGCCAAGCCGTAGGTGCTGGCGGAGCCGCACAGCAAGGTGCGCTCAATACAACCAATACCGGTGCCGGTGCCGTACAGTCGGGACTCGGTTTTGGTCAACAGGCTATGCAAGGCTATGGCCAGAGTGCGGGTATCCAGAACATGGGGTACGGTAATCAGATGCAGCAGTGGAATGCTGGCCAGATGCAGACTGCTGGTATGCTCCAAGGTGTAGGTGGTTTGCTGGGTATGGGGTTTGCTGATGGTGGTGAAGTCGAGGGCATACCAACGGGTGCAATTGCTGCCCAACAGCAGCAGGGTATGCCGATGCCGTTCCAGCAGGATGGTGAGGTCTACGGTCCCGGCAACGGCTCGGGTATTGATGACCAAGTTCCGGCAAATTTGTCAGAGGGCGAGTATGTCATCCCCACTGATGTAGTTCAGGCGAAGGGTACTGAGTTCTTCGATAAGCTGGTCGAGCAGTACCATACACCCGCATCGCAACAGCGGAGTACATAACATGGCGGTTACAGGACTAGGTGCATTTACTGAGGGCTTCAACACCAGGAGGGCTGCTAAGGATAGGAGCCGTCTTTCCAGACAATATGATCGTAAGCTGCGTGCTGAAGGTGACCGTGCTGATTGGCAATGGGATGCTGATGTTACGACCGCGAAGGGTAAGTGGGAAACCGATCCTGCTAATGCGGGATTGCCGTACAAACCACCTGCGCGTATAGAAGCCAAAGACCCGGCGTTGATGCGGCTATTCAAGTTTGTCGGAGGTAGAATCAAAGGTGCATTCGGTGGTGATCAGGCGGAGGCTGGAGCGAGTTTCGTTTCGCCCGAGATGGCACCCTCCAGCCCAGTTGAGCAGCAACAGGCGCAGGGTGGTTTCCAGTCTGGTATTCCCGGTCAGGGAGGCCCAATGCTGGACCAATACCGCGACGGTGGTTTGGTTAAAGGCTACGCCGATGGCGGCGCTGTTGAAGAAGAATCGGAGTTGGTGCAACGCCAGCGAATGCAAGCTGCTGCTTCGACCCGTCGCATAAATGCGCGGCATGGTGGTGAGGACGCTGGCGGTCTTGGCACATTTCTTTCTGAAGACCTCCCCCGTGCTACTGGTGAATTTTTCGATGACACTGTTAAAGGCGCGATGGGTGGGCGGAAGTTGGGTGATGATGCTGATGCTAAATTAGCTGGTGCTACTGGTGCTCGTGAACGCGGGAGTGCTATGCGTGATGTTGGTGTAGCTGCGGTTACGTCTGCTGCTGAAACCACTGGCGGCCTTCTTAAGGATGTATTTGTCGATAACCCGGTTACTCAGGGTGCTTTGGGTTTCTTTGGTTTCGATGGTGGCGGCGAGCAACAGGCGATCCCCACTTCTGAATCCCCCGCAGATGTAGGCTCCCAAAAAGCTCCCGGTGTCTCCGCTGCTTTGAAAGACAACATTAACGCGCCGGGGAAAACAGACGGACAAATGGCGGAAGAATCCATGTCAGCAGGGCAACAAATGGCCATTGAGAATTTGGACTACAAACTACTCGTTGATCAAGGGATACGCCCCGAAGAATTGCCCAGCATGTCTACACGAGAGTGGGCTGACTACCGCCAAGGATTATTTGAGCGGGAGATCAGCCGTGGTGTGTCAGCAAAGGTGGCATTGCAATCCGTGGAGTTTGCGACCGTAGAGGTACAAATGCGTGGTATGCAGCGTCAGCTTGATAAGGCGGTATTGTATCTTGGTACGGGTCAGAATCAGGAAGCTGCTATGGCCGTTCGCCAAGGCTTTCAGTATTTCCCTAACGGCACATCAGTCAAGTTTGGTACCGTGAAGGACCCGAAGACCGGACTTCCCGCGATCATTGCAATGGGTACGGATGAGGAAACTGGTGAGTCCAAGGGTTCACCAATGATCATCACTGCTGAACGTTTGGGTGTAATGCGTGCCCAGATGTCCGACCCGAAAGCGTTCTCTGCATGGACAAAGGATGGCCACGATCTCCAGTTGCAGATTGCGAAATTCGAAGAACAGAAAACGAGTAATGTATCTCGCGAAAAAATTGCGGGTTATAACGCCGAGACTTCTCGGATTAACGCACTCGCGCGCGCTGCCGGTGGTGGTGGTGGGTTGTCTGCTTCTGAAATGCGGCAGCGATCTGATTCGTATGCGAAAGACCTCGATGCTAACCTCGACTTAATGGGTAATGAAGCCGATAAGGATGGGTTGGCAGCGGCCATGGCTACTTACGAAGCGATGACAGGAAACCGGGACATGGCTATCGTAAGGAATGAAATTATGAATGCGTACCGTGCTGATGGTAATGAAGGTGTGAAGGCGCTACTGGGATCACTCCGTGCCGAAACTGGCATACCGGAGGGGTAACATGGCCCTATCCTCCCTTGAGGACTACCTCAATCGTGAGTTTGGTGAACTGCCAGCGGCTGGGCTTGCTAACCGGGCGGAGCGGCGTAGTCGTGTCATGCTGGACGAGGCTCCCAACGTACGTGCTAGTGCAGAGTTTAACCCAGCCCCTGCCGGTGTACCTGAATGGACAATGCCTTCTGGTTCCGCAGATGGTGAAGGAAATTGGGATCGTACTCGGCTGCTTGGTGCAGGTGTTGTACAAGCAGGAGAACTGGCCGTTGGTGCTGCCGAATATGTGGCCCGCCAGAATAAATTCCTTCGCCCCTCAGTGGCCCCTGCGATCGAGGGTCTCAGACACGGGCTTGGCGATGTCCGGGAAAATATACTAAGCGGTGTTTCAGAAGAATACCTTGCGCATGTTGGTGGCGAGCTTCTCACGCTCGATCCAGATAAAACTATTTGGAGGGGCGGCCCTATCGCCGTTGCCGATGCTGTTTATGGTAAGTTCCTACAATCACTTCCATCCACTTTGCTGGTCATGTTGCCAGCCGCCCGTATGTTTAGAGCGGCGAGTACCAAAGGTGCGTTAGCTTACTTGGGTGCGTCTGAAGGTACGCTCTCCCTTGGTGGGATACAAAATAACATCGCCGACGAAATTACTGCGATGTCACATGAGGAGCTACTCAAAGAGTCTCAGCAATATGTACAGATTTACGAGCAGACTGGTGATGAGACTACTGCACGACAGGATTTCACAGCCGCGGCCCAAGGCTTAGCGCCCGTACTTGGCGGTGTCGGTGTTGCGGCTATCTCGATGGTTACTGGTCGCTTGCTCAAGCCCGTGTTCGAGGCAGGTACTGGAATGGGGCTGGGTCGGAGAATCGGGACTGGTTTCGCCGCCGAGGCACCACAGGAAGGTAGCCAAGGTGCGCTGGAGCGTGTAGCTGAAAATGCCGCTGCACAAGCCTACGACCTGAACCGTAATTTGTCTGAAGGCGTTGCTGAAGCTGCTGCGCAGGAAGGGCTTATCGGTGGCTTGACAGGTGGTGCCGTAACCGGTGCCGTTGGCCAGCGCCCACAGCGCCCACAGCCCCCTCTCCCGCCCGCAGCCGAAGAAGCAGGCGGTCAGCTTGGTATGCCGGGTTTCGGCCCTACAGGCAAGGAGCCGGGGTTTGGTATCGAGCCAGAGGGCTACCGTGACCCCACGATTACTCCAGAGATGGCCGCAACGCCGGGCGTCATATTCAACGAGCAGCAGGAGGAGATATGGCCCAGTACAGACGTTACACAGGGCATCCCACTACCATCCGATCCACAGGGTGATGTAGGCCAGCAGGGTGTACTACCGCTCGGTCTTGTCGGAACTGTCCCGTTAGCTGAGCGTGGCCCCGGCCAGCGCGTACTGACTGAAACGGATGAGCCAATACCAAACGTGCTTCCTGTAGCCGAGGAAGGAACCGTAGAAGACCTCGTAGGGCTCAAGACTGAAGACCCCGCTCTTGTCGCTGAGGCTACATCCGACCTGTTCCCGGCTCAGCCGAAGACGCTTACCGGCGCTGATCGAAAAACAACGGTCGTGGGTCAGCAAGTTCAGTTGTTCGATAATCAGAACAACCTTATCGAGACTGAGATGTTCGATACTCCGGAGGAGGCCAATGCTCGTGCTGACGAGCTTGCCGAAATGTTCGATGATGCGAATGTTACGGTTAAGCCTGTTCGCGTAACAGAAGAATCTCCGAAAGCTGGACTTGCTACTACACGCCAGATACCGAAGAAAGAACTCAAGGGACCGCCCGAGGGGCCACCTTCACGTCCCAGTAGTGAGGTACCGGCGGAGCCAGCAGCATTCGTGCCAGCAAAGATTACTCCTGAACCGTTTGACTCATCTATATCGGTCAAGGACATTGAGGCGCTACCCGAGTTTGACGTTACATATAGTGAGATTACGGAAACGACATTGCCGAATAAGGCGAAGAAGATCGAGCAGGTTCGTAAAACACGAACATTTACTTCGCGCTCTACAGCCAAGTCGTTTGGTACACGTATGACAAACAAGGCGAGGAAAGCAGCACCGGAAGTCGAGATTAAGGAAGCGAAGATCACAGCACGTGACACGCCGGAACTTGAAGCGCAATTCCAGTCTGCGGTGCAAGCGAGATCAGATCGTACGCAAAGGCTAGATGTTCCGACGGGCACCAGTGTTTCACAGAAGGTGCAGTACATTCGCCGTGAGCGTGCTTCGCAGATACGTCGTTCCAAAGAGGTCAAAAATGTTCGTGCCACTACAGTTACTACCAAGCCGGGTAAGGAGACGAAGACAGCAGCGTTAACTTATGAAACTGTATCTGGTGAGGAAACGCCAGCGCAAACAACCAAGCGCAAAAAGGTGGTTAAGGAAGCCAACACACGTCTTAGGTTCGCTACTAACCGTGCGAAGAAATTCCTCAACCAGTTCCTTACCACAGGTAAGTTTGGAACCTTCGTCGCCGAGAACACAAATGTTAGTGGTACCATGACACCGGCTGCTAAGGACTTTGTTATGGCGCGTGATGCGTTCGAGCAACTCGTCCAACTGGCAGACTCGGCGCTTATATCAGGAAACACGAGTAACGCCCACGCAGTCATGGCGAAGCAAGTTGCTAAAGCGCTTGAGCGCGTTAAGCTTACGAAGATGACACCCGAGCAGTTTACTAAAGAATTCTCGGCAATTGCCAAGTCGACTGAGTACAAGATGCTGAAGACTGTACCAGCGAAGTTTCGTGAGACTGCTGGTGTGCGAACTGCTAAGGTCCGCAAACTCAACGCCGAACGTCGTCGCTCCAACGAGCGCAGACGTAAGCTACAGAAGCTGTGGAAGACTGACGTAATTTGGAAGGATATTGTTGGGCCTATTTTCCGTTCATTTGGTGAAGCAGCAGCGGTTAGCACGGCGGACCCTTCCACCAACGCCTACTACAAGCCGACAACCCAAGAGGTCGAGTCGCTGCGGTATGCCCTACGTACGTTCCGTAAAATGACGACCCGCTATCCCACCGCTGAATTTTACAAGCCTGTTAGGGAACAGCTTGAGTATTACGGTTTCGAATTTGACTCGGCTGGCGATCTTATTGTGCAAGATTTCCACCCAAGTGAAAATTTACTGAGCGCGGGCTTCATAGCCCAGCATGGTATGTCAAGGAAAGCAGCGGACGAGTCAGGTAGGGGTGCCATTGAAACGCCTCGCGTTGCTATGGAGTCGGAGGTCACAGACGATAGTGGGAATGTAATTATTGGTGCGCGTGTATCAGCAGTAAGTGAGGGTGTGAGCAAAGCCGTGAGCCCGACGACGATTCGCGAGGGACAGGAGACTGCCGAGAATCGCGGTGCCGTTGTGGGCATCCGCAAGGCCAACGCTTTGCTGCAACGATTCAAAGATATGGTGTCGCCATCCAAGATGACTATCACTGGTATCAAGCGACAGGAGCAACGATTTATTCGTGGCCTACGTAAGCTGGGTGTGTGGAGAGATGTGTCACCGGGCATGGGGCAAATTAGCTTTGGCGGCTTCAAGTCGAAAACATATCGCCTCGTCGGCCCACGCCTCGATGCACGGACCATGAGCAAAGCCAATGCTAAGAATCACATTGCCCGTATCGCAGCGACTCCCATACCACGTGAGCTAGCAGCGGTGTCTCGGCGTATGGATACTACACCGCCGCGTCCGGGTGAAGCCAGCGCTGCTGAGAATGTTGCAGAGTTTGTCGACGAGAATACACTTGAATTCTTTATGGAGTCTGCGCGTCCTGTTGAGTACGACGACAACTACATGAACGCAGCTACCAATATCGGTGACATGCTTATGCAGGGTCCCGCCGATGCGGTACGTGCTATACAAGAGATACTGAAAGCGGCCCCGGTTGATAGCTTCTATCATGCACTCGCCGACAAAATCAGCACCTTGGATTTGTCCGGGGTTACTATCGAATATGGTCAGGCGAGCGACTTCACGAAGGGTGAGTATGGTAAATATCGTACGAGCACTAGTACTGTGCTCCTGAATTATGAAGCACTTCAAGATACCGCTGCGAAGGGTGATCGCGTTTATGGTGCGCGTGTTATGCACACAGTAGTCCATGAAGTTTTGCATGGAGTAACACACAAGAACATCAAGTCAAATGCGAACCTCCGCAACTACTTTACCGCGTTACAAGTTGCTGCTCGTGAACAGCTTAAGGGCACCGACTTCTACGGCCTAAAACAAGGTAAGCCGATCGATGAGTTTGTCGTTGAAGCATTCTCCAATCCTGAATTCCAGCAGGCGTTGAGAACAGTGCGGATAGGTACTGACACCGTTTGGCAGAAGATCATTTCATACTTACGTGACCTACTTGGTATAGCACCGGACATCCCAGCGACAGTACTTGACGCAATTATGTTAACCGAGGATATCCTGTTCGAGAGTACGGGTGTCTCAGGTGATCGTGGTACTGCCGAGTTCATGATGGAAGCCTACGATACGCCGCTACGAGAAGTAGCCAGCACGTTCCTCAACAGGTTCGTGAATACCAGCAACGTACTACGTAACGTACGTGACAGAGCTAAGGGAGCTGTCTTCGCCATCACTTCGATGGAACAGTTTGTCGAGCGGTTCACTGGCAAGCTCATGGATGGTAGTCGCGATTTGATACAGGAGTATGACAGTGCTTTCCGGAAGCGCAACGCCAAAGCTGCGCGGCATCTCCAGATACCGCAAGAACTCTCTGGCAAGTGGACGAAGCTTGAGACCACTAATCCAGAAGATGCTGTTGCAGTCTCACAGATCGGTACCGAGTCATCTCTGCTGACGATCGATCCCCGCGTTGCGTTGACTGACGATGCGAATGCACATCTGGGTGCTGAGTTGAGTGGTGAGCATGCGCGGCTCCACGCAGCATACATAGCGTTATCACCCGAGGCCAAGGCGATCTTCAACGAGGCTCTTGAATACTACGCTGACTCTCTCCAGACGGAGACCCTATTCCTGATGCAGTCAGCTTTGCGAGGCATGTTAGCAACAGCCGAAAGTTCTGCTCTGACGACCGAGGAATTCGAGAAGAAGTTTAGCATTGAGGAGCTAAAGAAGTTGGAGAGTCGCGATGATCTATCCGACGCACTCTCGGAATACTTTGCGGAAGAAGGTAAGCGAGAGATTCTTGATACAATTTACAAGATGGCTGTGCTGCCCCGCAAGCACAAGGGAGTTTACATGCCTATGATGCGTTACGGCGACGAGGTTGCCTTCGGCCAGCGTCAGCGGGAAGATAAAATTTATGAGGATCGAAAGGAAGCAATGGGAGCGCGGAAAGCTGTTGTTGTCGATGACCCAACACTTGATGCACAGGTGTTTGAGAACGACGACGGCAAGTATGTAATGCGTGTATTCGAACGCGTATTCATCATGGGGGAGACTGTTTCTGAAGTAGAGAATCAGAGGGACCAGATGATTGCCGATTCGAACAACGACTTCGTAGCAGAGGACTTTTTCGATACGCAGAAGCGTATGGATAAGGAAGTCGACGACGCGATTACTTCTAATAAAGCGCTCAGTAATATACTGAACACGCTTACCGGTAACAAGGCTGCGCAGGCGGCGATTAAGAATTTTTACCTGCGCAATCTTTCCGAGGCTTCTTTCCGTAAGCATGAGATTAGACGGAAGAACCGCCTTGGCGTACGCTACGATCTACAGCACCGCAACCTTGCAACCTATGCGAAGCAAGCGTCGTACTACACAGCGCAACTTGAGTTCGGCTGGAAGATGAGTAAGGCGCTTCGGGACATGCGTGAGGTAACCAAGCGTACTAGAACTGATACCGGCGAGGGTCGTAACTTGAGTATGGCCGTTGACCATTTACATAAGCGTGACCAACTCGGCCACGATATTCCTACTCGCAGTGTGTTTACTTCCAAAAGCATCGAGGCAACCCACTTCTTTATGCTGGCGTCCCCGTCATATTGGGCAATCAATGCAACACAGCCGTGGATGGTTACACTACCTACGTTGGGAAGTCGGCATGGTTGGGGAACTTCTGCTACAGCTATGTGGCAATTCCAGAAAGTGATTTTCAGTGATCTCGCTACGGATGCTATTGAAATGAAGGGTGGTCTAACAGCATTCGGTGGCGATGCAGCCCGCGTCGAGCAGACGTTCAACATCATCCGCCAGATCGAGAAGCGGCTGGAGTTGGAGTATGGCGCTGATGCGAAAGGCTACGTCGACTTGCTTGAGTACTTACGTGCCAATCACATCATCGACATCAACGTGTTTACAGAGATGCGCGACATCGCTGTGGGTAAGAAGAAGGGCGCGTGGGATAAGACGATCGATGCCTCCCGAATCATGGCTCACCTGACTGAGGTCAACAACCGGGTCGTAACGGCGCTGGCCGCGTACCAGTTGGAACTTAATGAAACAGGTGATGTAAAAGCGGCTCGTGACTACGCTGGTAAGATGGTGTCCCAGACGCAGTTCAACTATTCCTCGGAGAACAAGCCGCCGGTATTCCAGAAGTACCCGCTGCTGTTCCAGTTCATGCAGTGGCCACAACACATGTATGCACACCTCATTCGCAACTATCAAGGTATGGTAACGGCGGGCTTACTAAATAAATCCGAAGCAAGG
>SDBV01004666.1_pt1 | contig 19588 bp, 11 predicted proteins | sample 2277081 | NCBI WGS metagenome assembly SDBV01 (sample SAMN10402039, study PRJNA504765) | marine sediment metagenome | isolation source: marine sediment core GS10_PC15, 223 cmbsf | place: Arctic Ocean: Southern Knipovich Ridge | collected 2010
AGCTCCCTCCACCTTTACTCTGGTCGTCATAACCGTGTTCGCATTGATTACGTTTCTCAGCGTGCGCTTCGGAACCGAGGGCCTGGGGCATGATGAATTCTACACCTGGTACGAATGGGTCAATCTCACTCCCGTTCCGGTGCGAAAGCTCGTGTTCGGAAAGCTAGTGCTGTCCCTGATGCACACCCTGTTTCTCGTCCTGCTGATCCTGCCGTTCCTCGTAATCGCCACGTCACCCTCGGGCATATCCCGCACGGATCTGGCGGCGTCTCTATTGGTGTTATTCACCTGCGCCTTCGCGTACAGAATGACGGCGGTTTTTCTTACTTCCGTGCTCGACGAACACCCCTTTCTGCTCAAGCTGCTGTTGTGGCTGATCGTTTTCGCGATCGCCCTGTTGGCAATGGCTCTCTGGCCGTTGATCAGTCCTATACACGCGCTGCTCAGCCGCACCAGCGCCGATCCCGCCATGTACCCGGCTATAGAATGGTCTGGCCTGGCCATGCCCTACTATATGGGTTCGGTTATCGCCCATGCGGTCCTGGCTTTTGTGGCGACTATACTATTGCTGGCGCGATTACTCACCCTGACCATCGAGAAAAACAGTGAAAAGCGATACGCCCGATAAGCGCGAGCTCATTTCGGCCAAGCTACGGGAAGTAGTCAGACGGCACCGCCGGGTACGTACGATCGCGTTTTCCCTGGACGGCGTCCTGTACGGGCTCATCGCATGTTTTTTAGTTGCCCTGGCCGTCGAATTAGGGGCGGTCAGCCTGCCGATAGGAGCTCTGCTTGCTTCGCTCCTGAGCGTCGGATTTCTCGGCGGCGCGCTCGCGGGGTTCCTGAGCGCAAAAGATAGCAAACTCCTATTGCGCCAGACCGATAGAAAGCTCGGCCTCAAGGACCGCATGAGCACGGCGAGCGAGCTCATTGTACAGGGCAGGCACGGTGGGCTGGTCGACCTGGTCGTGTCCGATGCGGCCCGGTTTGCAGACAAGATACAGCCCAAACACGTTTACCCCCTCAAACTAACCAGAAAAAGCCGGTTCGTGCCGCTCGCGGCGGTACCTGTGCTCGCCTTGCTGCTCTTCGATTTCGATCTGCCCGCTCTGATCGGACCTCCCGTGCTGCCGGAGGTCGCAGAGCAGGGCGCCAGGCTGGAAGAGTACGGCCATCGTCTCGCGGATCGGGCCGAACGGGAGTCGCTCCCCGAAACCCTCGATTTCTCGGACGAGATACAGAGGGTGGGCAGGGATTTGCAGGAACAGAAGATGAGCCGTGAAGAATCCGCTGCACAAATCGCCGACCTGGCCGATCAGGCTCAAAAGCTGGCTCAGGAGTTGGCGGAGAGAATGCAAACCCGGGGCGCCGAGAAAGCAGAAGACGCCGGCAACGGTGAAGAAGAGCAGAGTGCGGTGAGAAGGGCGCCCGGCTCCGGTGCGGCGAGCACCGGCACAGGCGAAGAATTATACGGCAGGATCCAGGACAAACAGCGCGGGGCGCCGACTCCTCCCGGTGGGGCCCAGTCCGACGGAGGGCCGCACGCCCCTTACCAGCAACCACCGGCTCTGTCCGGCGAAGAGTCAGGGGAAAGCGCCGCCGACGGGGAAAGTCCCACGACAGGAGAAGGCGAGCAAGGCGAGCGCGACCCGGCCGATGAAGAATCCTTGATGCAGGAAAAATATGACCGTCTGGCTCAACAAGGCAGAAACGAAAGCGAGCTGGAAAGTTTGAGGGAAGCGGAAGAGAGATTGAGAGAATCGGCCGACAGCCTCGAAAGCCCCGACACCGGTTCGACCGCCAGGACGCGCCGGCCCCCCTGCAGCGAGAGCGAGCGGCAGGGGGAAGCGGACGGTGACACGGAAACGGGCAAAGATGGAGAAGGGGGCCAGGGCGGGGGGCCCGGAAGGCGGCCGCTGTCGAATGCTGTGGGGACGGCGGCGGTAGAAGACGAAGAAGGACGGGGAGACCTGCCGGCGCAACGACCGCGGCGCGACATCACCGATCTGAAGGGCCGCATATCATCAGAAGATACGGTACGCATCCTCATTCGCTCGCTGCCCGATTCGCGGCAACCCGCCGGCACTTTTGAAGAGAGCATGCAAACATATCAGAGGCAAATCGAAGAAACCATCCTGAAGGAAGATGTACCGCTCGGCCGACGGGAGTATATTCGGGACTACTTTCTCCTCTTGGGAGTGGTAGAAGAGCAATAGCCGCAAATTGCAGTAACTAGAAAAGCAAGTGCAAGGAGTTTCCATGGACGAGGAAGCCTTAAAGGGCAAAATTGCAGATTGGACAAGGGACATACTGTCGATCAAGCGCGAAATTCACAAGGCTATCGTGGGCCACGAAGATATAATCGAAGGGGTGCTGGTGTGCCTGCTCTGCGACGGGCACGCTCTGCTGGAAGGAGTACCCGGGCTCGGAAAAACGTACCTGATCAAGAGCCTGGGCGACGTTATGGAGCTCGACACATCCCGCATCCAATTTACGCCGGACCTCATGCCCGCCGATATCATCGGCACCAATATTCTGGTGCAGGGAGAAGACAGCCAAAGGCTCATCAAGTTTCAAAAGGGTCCGATTTTCGCCCACATCATCCTCGCGGACGAGATCAACCGGGCCACCCCGAAAACCCAATCGGCCCTGCTCGAAGCCATGCAGGAGAAGCAGATTACCGTGGGAGGCACGCGTTACGAGCTGGAGAGTCCCTTCATTGTTTTGGCAACCCAAAACCCCATCGAGATGGAAGGTACGTACCCGCTGCCGGAAGCGCAGCTGGACAGATTTTTCTTTAAACTGACCGTCGAGTATCCTACGCCGGCCCAGATAGGCGCGATAATCGACCGCACAACCTCCGGAGAACTGCCGCAGCTCTCGAAGATGGGCGACGCGGCTCTCATCAACGATATGAAATCGATAATCCGCGAAGTCCCCATTGCCGAGCACGTAAAGGACTATGCCGTGCGCCTGGTCATGGCCACCCACCCCGAATCCGAGCACGGCTCGGAGATGAGCAAACGCTACGTCAAGTACGGCTCCAGTCCCAGAGGGGCTCAGAGCCTCGTTCTGGCCGGCAAGGTGTACGCCCTGCTGGACGGGCGCTACAACGTGAGCTTCGAGGACATCAAGAAAGCGGCCCTGCCGAGCCTGCGGCACAGGCTAATACTTAATTTTGAGGGTGAGGCGGAAGGTATTGTCACCGAAGAAATCGTCAGCCGCATTACCGAGAGCACTCCGGAGCTGGTAGGAGCCGGATAGACCGTGGAAAACGCGCTGTTCGATACCAGCTTCCTGCAGAAACTGGATTATTTGTCGCTGCTCTCGAAGAAACTGCACCGCGGCGATATCCGCGGAGAGCACACAACGTATCGCAAAGGCGCAAGCCTCGAGTTCAACGATTTTCGCGCCTACCAGCCCGGAGACGACTTCAGGTATATCGACTGGAACATTTTCAGTCGACTCGATCGAATCTTCGTGAAGCTGTTCAGCTCCGAGGAAGATCTGACTATACACATCCTGGTCGACTCCAGCCGGTCGATGTCTTACGGGAACCCCCGCAAGATCGACTTCGCCTGCAAAGTGGGCGCCGCGCTGGGGTACATCGGTCTGACGAATCTCGACCGCGTGGGGGTTACCACCTTCAGCGACACCCTGGGCAATTCCCTGGTTCCCTATAAAAGCCGGAAGCACATCTATTCCCTGTTCAGCTACTTTTCGAGCCTCGAAACCGACGGCGGCACGAATCTGGGCACCGCTCTGGAACGGTACGCCCGCGGCACGAAGAGGCCCGGCCTGGCCATCGTAATCGGCGACCTGCTCGATACCGGCGGTTATCAGGACGGGCTCATGGCCCTGCTGTACCGCCGTTTCGACGTAGTGTTGATCCAGGTGTTGGACGAAGAAGAGCTGGAGCCCACCGTGCGCGGAGCCGTGGCCCTTACCGACAGCGAGAGCGGCCGCACGGAAAGAGTAACGGTGGACGAGGAGTTGCTGGCGCTCTATCGCAGGAACGTGGCCAAATACTTCGCCGAGTTAGAGGAATTCTGCCTGACCCACGGCATCGAATACCTGAGGACAACCACGGACGTGCCCTTCGAAGATCTGATCCTGAAATACCTCAGACAGGGGATGTACCTGCATTGAGTATCGCCAACCCCACGGCTCTGCTGTTGCTTTTGCTCATACCCCTTGTCATACTCCTGCATACCATTCGAACACGGCGGCAGCATCTGTCCGTCTCATCGCTGTTTTTCTGGCGCAGAACACTCAGAGAGCACGACAGGGCTTTCCGCCTCAGAACGTTGCTGAGGAATCTGCTGCTGCTCCTGCAACTGCTTGCGGTGCTGCTGCTCGTGCTGGCCCTGGCAGGGCCCGGCATGCTGCGGACAGTCTCGACATCGCAGTCGCATCTGATACTCATTCTGGATTCTTCGGCCAGCATGAAAAGCCGGGAATCGGGCATTACACGTTTCGAGCAAGCCAAGGGGTTGCTGCTGGACCTTATCAGCGATCTGCCCGGCAATACACGGCTAATGTACTTCCTGGCGGGCGCCAAACCGACGCTGAAGAGCCCTTACACGCGGGACCGCGAGGCGCTCAAACAGCTCATCCGCGAAAGCCGGGCTACGGACGAGTCCGGGAACCTCCGCGAAGCCATTCTCATGGGCATGTCCCTGGCCGAGCGCGAGCGCGGAGACGAGATCTGGGTCGTAACCGATGGGGCTTTTGATGACATCCCAGGCATCGACGCGGCTAACACCGCCCTCCGTTTCTACACGGTAGGCTCCGAGGCAGATAACGTAGGCATAACCCAGTTCCAGTTCCGCCGCCGGTACAGCGACCCGACCGAGTACGAGATCCTGGTAGGGGTACACAGCTTCAGCCCCCGCAGGATCGAGACTGACATTGCGTTGAGCATGGACCGCAGAGTCATCGTCGAAGACGAGCTGACACTTGCACCATGGGAAGACAAGATATTGATCTACCCTTACGAAGGGTTGATCGCCGGTAAGGCGGTGGCCCGGATCGGCCTGGCCGATGCCCTGGCACTGGACAACAGGGCCTACGCCGTTCTGACGGAAACGGCCGAGATCAAAGTTCTCCTGCTGGGCGAAGGCAACATCTTTTTGGAGAGCGCCCTGGCGGTCTACCCCAATGTGAGGCTCGACAAGAGGCGCTGGGCCGTCTCGTACGACCCCTACGACATTGTGATCTTCGACCGAACGATCCCCCCGCCCCTCTCCCGAGGCAGGATCCTGTTGATGGGCACGCCCGCACCGGATCTCGCGATACGTTCGAAAGGCAGCGTGGCCAATCCCGCCATCAGCCAGTGGACGCAGGACCACCCCATTCTAGAGTCCGTGAATCTGGGCGGCATAGCGATTGCCCGGGCCCTGGACGTCGATCTGGGCCGCGAAATGGAGATACTCGCGGGAGCCAGCAACGTGCCTCTGCTGGCGGCAATGGAAAACTCCAGCATCAAACTCGTTTACCTCGGATTCAACATCCTGGAGTCGGACCTGCCGCTTAGAGTGGCTTTCCCCGTGCTGATCGACAACATCCTGAGCTGGCTCTATCCCGGCAGCCTCTCCTCATCCTCGCAACAGTTGCGGGCCGGAGAGACGCTGGCCCTGGATGCCGGGGTACGGCCTTCCGGGGTGCGGCCTCCCGAGGTAACGGTGTTGAAGCCGGACGGGAGCAGCAAAGTGGTGCCCGTCCCTTCACTCTTCGATGAAACCACCGAGGCAGGTTTCTACACCGTTCGAGGCGGCGATCGCGAATGGGTGTTCGCTGTAAATCTTCTCAGCAGGGACGAGTCGGACATCCGTCCCAGATTTCAGATACCGGCAGAAGCGGATCCGGGGAAACAGGCCGTAAGCGCCATGGGCAAGACCAAGATAGACCTGTGGCCCCTGCTCGCGCTTTTGGCGGCGCTGCTGATCCTGGCTGAATGGTACCTGTGGGTGCGCGAATGACAGGCATAAAGTTTCTCAGCCCCTGGTTTCTCATCCTTATGGCCGCCGTTCCGCTGATCGTGGTCCTGGTGATGAGGCTTTCCCGCCGTCCTTTGAGCGCCAAACGTGTGGCGGCGTCGATCGCGCGCGGTCTTACGATTACACTCATGGCGCTGGGGTTAGCCGGCCTGAGCCTGACCAGCTCGATCGACAAGGTCAACGTTCTCTTCTTGCTCGATATGTCCGACAGCATAGACGAGCTCACCCGGTCTTTCGCGTTGGAGAAGGTCCGGGAAACCTTTTCCGACATGGGCAGGAACGACACGGCCGGATTGATCGTGTTCGGGAGGGAGGCCTCCGTAGAATCCGCGCCGCGCAACAAGCCGTACATGCTGGAAATCGAGTCGGCCGTGGACGGCAGTACGACCAATATAGCCGGGGCGCTGCAGATAGCCATGGCCACCCTCCCCGACCAGGGCGAGAACAGGATCGTTCTGCTGAGCGACGGCAACGAGAACCGGGGAGACGCCTACAGCGCGGCCAAGATAGCGCGCTCGTCGGGAGCGGAAATAATTTCCGTGCCTCTCAAATTCGACTTTATCGACAACGAAGTCTTCATTAAAAACATCCTGGCCCCCTCCGAAGCCAAGGCCAATGCCGCCCACGATATCACCGTAGTGCTGGAAAGCCTACAGGAAACCTTCGCCCGGTTGATCATACTCAAGGACGGGCAGTACGCCGGGGAGGATCGTGTCACACTGACCGCGGGGGTCAACAGCTACACCTACACCGCTTCTTTCGCCGACAAGGGCATGCACAGCTACGAGATCATGGTCGAAGCTCCGGGAGACACGATTCCCGAGAACAACCGCTCGGAGGCGCTGGTGCGGGTGTTGGGCGCCCCCTCGGTGCTCTACGTGGCGGATCAGGAATCGGAGGGCGCATCCCTGATCAATGCTCTGACGGCACAGGACATCCATGTAACCCGGAGCAAAGCCGTCGATCTGCCCGATTCCCTGGGCGGGCTCCTGCGCTACGACACGATTGTCTTCGACAACGTACCGGCCTACGACTTGTCCCTGGCAAAAATGGACCTTATCGAGCTGTTTATCCGCGATGCCGGCGGAGGCTTCATCATGCTCGGGGGAGACAAGAGCTACGGCGTGGGCGGTTACTACAAAACTCCCATCGAAAGGGCCCTACCCGTCGACGTGGACGTGGCTTCGTCGGCAAATATACCCAGCCTGTCGCTCGCCATGATCGTAGACAAATCGGGAAGCATGGGCGGCTACACCGAGGGAGAGCAGACCAAGCTGGATCTCGTCAAAGAGGCGGCCTATTCGGCGGTCGAAATTCTGAATCCCTACTACAAGGTAGGAGTTCTGGCCTTTGACGCCGATTTCGAGTGGACCGTACCCATGACGGAAGCGGGGTTCCGCAACAGGATCAGGCAGGATCTCTATGGCCTGGAGGCGGGGGGCGGCACCAACCTCTTCGAGGCCCTGCAGGAAGGATACGAGAAACTGCGGCAGACTGCTTCCGCGGTCAAGCACATAATCGTGCTCTCCGATGGTCTGACCAACGTCGGTGACTTCCCCGGCCTGATTCGTCGAGCCGTCGAGGCCCGGATCACTATATCGACCGTGGCCGTTGGCACCGATGCCGACAGGCAGCTCATGAGCGACATCGCCGCCTGGGGAGGCGGCAGAAGCTATTACACCGACGAGATGAAAAACGTTCCGCGTATCTTCGCGTCGGAAACAATCATAGTCTCGAGGGGCTTGATCGTTGAAAAAACGTTTTTCCCCAGTGTCACCTCCTACAACGACATCCTGAAGGGTATCGATCCGGCCGAGCTTCCGCCCCTCGACGGGTACATTCTGACCTATCTCAAATCCGGCTCCCAGCAGATCCTGGCGGCCACGGGCAACAATCCACTGCTCGCCGTGAGGCGGTACGGGCTGGGAAAAACCGCCGCCTTCACGTCCGATATGAAGGCGAACTGGGGTAAGAGATGGATCACGTGGCATGACTTTCCGCAGTTCACCTCCCAGCTCATCAGGTGGTCGGAACGGGCTATATCACCTCACACTCTGCACGCCGCGCTGAAGCGATCGCAGGGCCGGGCCACCCTTACCATCGACGCTCTCTCACCGCAGGGCGATTTCATCAACCATCTGGAGCTCGAGGGGGTGGTGGTTTTTCCCAACCAGGCTTCTGTTACCATACCCCTGCAGCAGGTCTCGCCGGGCCGATACTCCGGATCGTTTGAAGCCGAGCATATGGGCAGCTATTTCGTCACGGTATACGGCCAGGGCGAAGACACGACGATTCAGCCCGAGACGTACGGCATGGTCGTGCCCTACCCCCGCGAGTACGTAGACCTCAACCCCGATCTGGCGCTGCTCGAGAAAATCTCTCAGATAACGGGGGGGAGCGTCATCTATCTGGGCGACGAGAATGCCTTCGAAAACCTCTTCGCTGCAAAAGAGGAAAGCTCCGGTGTCGACCGTTCGTTGTGGTTTGCCCTGATGGTGCTGGCCCTGCTGCTCTTCGTCGTGGATATCGCCATCAGGAAAGTCAGCCTGCCCGAGAGGTTCTGGCGAAGCCTCCGGGTTGCCGCGCTGGCGGGACGAAGCTTTGTTAAAACCCGTCTGTTGGGAGCCCGAGCCGAAGATCTGAGCTACAGGCGCATGAGCAGGATGATCCGCGAGAAAAAACTGGCGCAGCAGGAGGAACGTCGAAGACTGGGCATTCTCTACCTGTTCAGGAGAGAACGAAAACTGGCGGACCCGTCCGCTCGCGTCTACATGGCCGGGCTCGGACGCAAGCGCTGAGGACGGCCGGGCTCGAACTCAGGCCTCGGGGACAACCAGGCCGCGCTTTTTTGATAAAATCAGGCCCAAGAGGCGACGAAGAGTGAGTATGCAGAGTTCGAGAATCGTGTGCATAGGCGGCGGTACGGGGCAATCCATTCTTCTGAGTGGATTGAAACGCTATTCGGGCGACTTGACGGCCATCGTAACCGTTACTGATTCCGGGCGCAGCACCGGCAAACTGCGCAGGGACTTCGATATCCCCGCCGTAGGAGATATCCGCAACTGCCTGGTCAGCCTCTCGGGGTCTCCCAGGCTGATGCAAGAGCTCTTCCAATACCGGTTCGAAAAGGGAGAGGGGCTGGAGGGAATGAGCTTCGGCAATCTGTTCCTGACCGCTATGACCGGGCTGAAGGGCAACATTGACGAAGCCATTCGGGAAGTCAGCCGCATACTCAAGATCCAGGGCAAAGTCCTACCTTCCACCCTCGAGAACATCCACCTGAAGGCCAAACTTGTTGATGGCTCGCAGTTGGAGGAAGAGGTTGCCATCGTTGCAAAAACCAGGGGCAACATTGAATCCGTATTTCTCAGCCAAAGCGCCGGCACCTACGAGGAAGTCGTCGACGAAATCTCGAGGGCCGACCTCATCATTCTCGGGCCCGGAAGCCTGTACACCAGTATCATAGCCAACTTGCTGGTCGACGGCATACCTGAAGCCATTGGTCGCTCCAATGCCGCCAAGGTGTTCGTGAACAACATCATGACGCAGCCGGGCCAAACCGAGGCCTACGATACGGTGAGGCACGTCACAGAGCTCATAAAATACCTGGGAGAGGGGGTGCTGGATTTCGTAGTGCTCAACACCAGCAAGCCGCCGGCAGACGTGCTGGATCGCTATGCGAAGCAGAACTCCCACTTTCTGGAGTGCAGGGAGGAGGCGGTCGAAAAACTGGGCGTGAAAGTCATTACCGCGGACTTGATCGAAAAGGAATTCCGGGAGAGCTTCGAATGGAACAAAGCGGATTATATCCGCCACGATGCGGAAAAGCTGTCCAATCTCCTGATCAGCCTGGTAAGGCCGGAAATCAAGGGCGTTATCCTGGTAGCCGGCAAGGGTACCAGAATGAAGCCTTTTACGTTGCACACGTCGAAAGAAATGTTCCGAATTCTGGGCAAGCCCCTGATCGCTCATCACGTGGACGAATTCGTCAAGAACAACATCAACGACATCGTCTTCGTCTGCAACGAAAACAATCACCAATTGATAAAGGATTACTTCGTCGAACACTACCCGAAACAGAGCTTCACCTTCGCGGTGCAGCACGAGCAACTGGGCCCGGCCCACGCTCTGCTCAGCGCCAGGGATTGTCTACAGGACTGCATGTTCATCCTCAAGTACGGCGACAGTCTCAGCGAAAACGATCAGATCAAGATATTGCTGGAGCGATTCAACAAACAGCCCTCTGTCGACGCGATCGTGACCCTACGCAGGGTCAAGGACCCGCGGGAATACGGCATCGCCCGTTTCGCGGGCGAACGACTTGTTGAAATCGTCGAGAAGCCTCAAGCGGATTTTCCCTCGGATCTGGCCAACGTGGGGCTGTGCATGCTCAAGGGAGCGCCCTTCTTTGCAGCACTGGAGGAGAGGGGATACCGGCAGGTGATACCGCCGCCGCAGTATATCCTGGCCGAAAACGGCATCGCCGACTTCTGGATCATGACGGGCAAGCGGGTGGATGTCGGCCGTGTGTGGAATATTCTGGAGGCGACCAGAATGCTCGCCAGGAAACTGGGCCCAGAGGTCAGCAGCAGAAGCATACACCCCTCTGCCAAGATCGGGCCCAACGTCAACGTCACGCGCGAAGCGGAAATCGGCGAGGGAGTGGAGTTGAAAGGGTACTCGTCGATCAGCGGCCGCATCGGGAAGAACACCGTCATCAACAATTCGGTAGTGCAGATCGACGCCGTTGTGGGGGAGAACTGCAACATTTCCAGCTCAGTAATCGACAGGCGGGTGCGCATTGGACGCAATTTCAGAACAAAGACTCTGAGCGGTGAAGAAATCAAGATCTTCGTCAAAGACAGATACGTGAACACGGACCTGAAAAAGGTGGGAGTTTTCATCGCCCAGGGAGCGCATATCGGAGCCAACATCACCAGTGACCCGGGCAGGATGGTGTACCCCATGCGGACCGTGAAGAAAGACATCAAGAACGATCTTCTCGTGCGCGCGGTGTTGCTCGACGCGGACAACACGCTGTACAGGACGAAAAAAGTGTCGCGCAGGGCCGACATGGCCGTCATGCGGTTTTTTGCAGAGCAGTGCGGAGATTCCGCGGCTGCGCTGTATGAGGAGTGGCAGGCAATCGTAGCCCGGGTGGTCGACTCGAGGAAAATTGAAGAGAGGAGCCGCAGGTTCTCGTATGCCCGGCTGGTCGAAGCAAAGGGCATAGGCGGCGTGGACGAAGCCTTCCAGGTTTTCGTAGCGGAAGTCGTTGCCAACATAGAAATCATGCCCGATATCCTGGAATACCTGCCGCAGATCCACCACTACAAGATGGCGGTTTTCACGGAAGACCATCAGGAACTGGCTTACGCCAAGCTGAGCAAGTTCAAACTCACCAGCGTAATGGACAGTATTATCACCTGCAACGACGTGGGAGTCATGAAACCCTCCATGAAGTACTACGAGCTGGCTCTGCAGCAGCTCGATGCGAGTCCACTCGAAGCAGTCGCGGTGGGCGACAACTACGACAAGGACCTGGCTTTGGCTAAGGAGCTGGGCATGACGACAATACTCTTCGGCAGCCGGAACGAGCAAGCTGATTTCTGCATCGACAACTATCAGCAACTGATAGAGGTGCTTCAAGACCTGTAGCGCCTGGTTGCGCCCGGCTGTGAGTTCGTCAGGGCATTCACGAGCACGGATTTACAGCAGCCCACCGACCAATATATCAGCAGAAATGAGGGATATGAGGGTGCATTTACCTCATATCTGAATCTGAAGGAAAATATCCCGATCCGGATGGCTATACTGCAAATTTGCAAAGTTCTGTTGTGCAATACTCCATAGTTGCCGCATACTCACTCGTTGAACCAAACCGCTGCCGCGGTTGCCTTTTTTCCGAAGAGAAGAGCTGATACTGAGATTGCTGACATTTTCAGGCAGTATTATGATGAATACAAAAAGAACTACCACGTGCCGGAGCATGTCGGAAAAGTTGTGGATGCCGTCATTTCCTGCCGGACGGCTAGACTCGGTGGTTATGTAGAAATCTGTGAGCAATGTGGACACACACAGATTTCCTACAATCCCTTCAGGAACCGTCACTGACCGAAATGTCAGTTTGTCAAGAAGGAGAAATGGGCCCTGGACAAGAATACTGATGTTTTGTCGGTCGAATACTTGCACGTAGTATTAACGGTTCCGGATAGACTCGATCTGTTTATGCATAGAAACGGGAGAAAGCTGTATAGCCTGCTAATCCCTTATAAACATTAATTTCGGGGATTATTTATCGTTACATAGAAGGTGAATTAATAGCAAAAGTAGGATAACAAGGCGCTGCACTGGAATTTAACTCCGCTGCGCTCCATGAAATCCAGTGAGCTCGATCGTTGCCCAATATTGCCCCAGTGCTTTGCGAAGTATGATGCATTCGATGCCATCTAGACAGTACACCATCTTCTCGATATGACTCGAGCCGGATAGTCCCATGGGGAAGATCTTTCCTTGACTTCCCGTTAGCCTCTACTGTATGTTGCACTCGATTTGATACGCGGGTCTATCCCGCGGAACAGGGGCGCAGCAGGACGGGGACATCCAGGCGACGATCGGATATCTGCAGTCCCTGCTGACCGAGGAGTAACACGATGATGCGAGTGGCAATGATAGGAACAGGGGGCATCTCCCGGGTTCATCTGGATTACCTCAGAGGGCGCGACGACGTCGAGATCGCCGCCCTGTGCGATGTGGACGAAGGCCATCTAGCAGAGAAGCAAAAATCCTACGGCGGCAAAGGGTTCAACGACTTCAACGCCATGTTGGACGAAATTACCCCGGACGCCGTTTGGCTCTGCACGCCTCCCGATGTGCGCAGGGAACCACTTCTCGCCTGTGCCGACAGGGGCGTACCCGTTCTATGCGAGAAACCCGTGGGTCGCACGGCGGAGAAGGCGGAAAGCCTGGCCGGGGAACTGAAGGAGCGCAGCGCCCGGGTGCAGGTGGGATACTGCTTTCGGTCCATGCCGTCGGTGAAACGCCTCAAAGAGGAGCTTCAGAAGGACAGGGTGCATGCCTTTCAGTCGCTCTACCTCTGCGGAGTCGGTTTGGGAACCGCGCTCCGTACGTGGTACTTTCAGAAGGAGCTTTCCGGCGGCTTCCTCATCGACCAGGCCACCCACAACCTCGATCTGCTACGCTTTTTCTTCGGAGAAGTCGAAAGCATCGCCGGTTTGGCGGCGAACCCGGTCAAGGCCAAGCAGCCGGGGTATACGATCGAGGAGACCTATGCCATAAGCATGATTTTCGAAAAAGGCCTGACCGGCACCCACACACACAGCATCGTGGGAGACGGCTGGAGAAACGAGATCGTTATCAGCGGGGAAGAGGCGTTCTACCGCATCAACCTCAATCACGGAATCGTGACGGTCGAGCGAGGGGCGGAGACCTGGAACTACCGTCAGGAACGTCGCGGAATCCACGACTGGCAGAACATCACCTTTCTAGATATGGTTGCTTCAGGCGACTGGAGCCGCAACCCATCCCCATTCGACGATGCCGCGCGGTCACTTAAGCTGCTCCTGGACTGCGACCAATCCCTCCCTGCGCCCGCCAAATGACCGGCGACGACAGAGCTTTCACCGGCAGCGGGCGGGAGGACCCAAAAACGGAAGAGCAGGGCCCATGACCCCGCTCATAGGTATTACCTGCGGCAGCCGCATCAGGGAGGTGAGGACCGGCTACTCGGTAGGACTACTGGAAGACGCGATTCTCCGCGATTACAGCGCGGCGGTAGCCCGATCCGGCGGAGCGCCGGTGACGGCATCGTGGAGGGAATCGTCGCTCAAGAGCACAGGTTCGTTTTGGGAGTTCAATGGCACCCTGAGGGGACATACGCGGGCGATGAATACTCGCGCCTCATCTTCGATGCCTTCGTGCAGGCCGCCAGGTGAGGATGCCGGTTTCAGCCGTCCCACTCGAGGTCAGGAGAGGTCGAAGACGAATTCCCCCACCGCGCCTTCTCTGCATTTCCGCGTTTCGTTGCATCCGGCCGCTCAGCGCGCCTTCAGAGCCTCCCGTGCCAGGCAGACCGCTCCTATAATAGCAGCGCCGTCGCCCAGTTCCGCCTGAACCACCTTGACCCCCTCCGTCAGGTGGGCCATCGTGTGGTCTCGCATGGATTTTTCGGCGATGCGCACGTACCAGTCTCCCAGCTTATCCACCAGGCCGCCCCCCAGGACGATGATCTCGGGACTCAACAGATTAACGCAGTTGGCCATGGCTACCCCGAGAAACCGGGCCGACCTTCGCACAACTCTCTCGACCTGTTGATCTCCCTGATCGATGGCCTTGGCGAAAATGCTGCTCCTGTAGTTCTTCAAGTTCGTGCCGGCCTTCGCGATTACGCAAGGGGAGTCGCCCGAACCGGCGAGGGCGGCAACGTCCTTCGCCAGCGCCGTACGGCTGGCCAGGGATTCCACGCAGCCGTACTGACCGCAGCCGCACAGAGGCCCGTCGGTCTGGATGATCATGTGGCCTATCTCACCGGCGTTGCCTGTAGCCCCGCGAAATAGCTTGCCGTCCAGGATCAGTCCGCCGCCGATGCCGGTGCCGGGGAATATGCCGACCACATGACGGAAGCCCCGAGCCGCCCCTCGCACGAATTCCCCGTATGTGCCGGCATTCACGTCGTTCTCCAGCACCACGGGAACACCCAGTTCTTTCTCCAGCCGGCCGCCCAACGGGAAGTTGCTGAACCCGAGATTGGGGGTGTCCAGTATGATCCCTTTTACGCTGTCCAAAGGGCCAGGCGAGGCAATACCGATGCCGTCGAGCTGAGAGGCCTCTACCCCCGCTTTCTTCAGCGAGGCCGCGATCGTCTCTACGATGCGCGCGAATACGGCCTCTCCGCCTTCCTGGGCGTTCGTCTTCTGCTTGTGACTGGCCAGCACCTCCAGTCCGGCGGTCATCACAGAGCTGATCATCTTGGTGCCACCCAGGTCGAAACCAACAACGAGCCCGCTTTTTTGCGCCATCCCCTCCCTCCCCTTTATCGGATTTACCCGGCATTCTATGCCATGCAACCTGTCTTGACAACACGCCGGCAGCGTGGCAAACCATAGCCGAGCCTGTACGGCTCGGATATCGCTCGGAGGTTGCGGCATGACGGAATGCATACCAACGGCCCTTGTAACGGGAGCGAGTCGCGGCCTGGGACGCGGCATCGCGCTACAACTCGCAAAAGAGGGGCTTTCCGTAGCCGTCGGCTTCGCCCGCAACGAGACGGCCGCGTTGGAAACAATTTCGCTCTGCGCGGCAAATCGAAAAACACCGGGTCAGCGCTTCGAAGCCGTACAGGCCGATATAAGCCGCACAGAAGAGGGCAAGCGCCTCATTGACACGGTGCTGGCCCGGCTGGGCCGCATCGATCACCTGGTAAACAACGCCGGCATCGCTCCTCGAACACGGGTCGATATAACCGCCACGACCGAGCAGTCGTTCAACGAGGTGCTGCAGACGAATCTTGTGGGGCCTTTTTTTCTTACCCAGGCAGTCGCCAATCTCTGGCTTTCCGGCGGCGTCTCCCCAATACCGGCAACCGGATTCAAGATCATATTCATTACCTCTATTTCGGCCTACACGGCGTCGGTTTCACGCGGGGAGTACTGCATTTCCAAGGCGGGTCTGTCCATGGCCCGGCAACTGTGGGCCGTACGGCTGGCGGCCGAGAACATTGGTGTCTACGAGATCCGCCCCGGTATCATGACCACTGACATGACCGCGGCGGTCAAGGACAAGTACGACTCTCTGATCGGCGATGGGCTGGTGCCGCAGAGACGTTGGGGGACGGCGCGGGACGTGGGCCTGGCCGTGGCTGCCGCCGTGCGCGGCGACCTGGCATTCTCGACCGGAACCGTAATCGACGTCGACGGCGGTTTCAACTTGCGGCGTCTCTGAGCAAGGGCAGAGTGACACGCTATCGGCGATTTGCACTCGCCGGCGTTGGGTTTTTGACTTTTCGATCGATCGTGCGTATTTTTAGCCCATTCCAGCCGGCAGGCCATTAGCGGCAAACCATTAAGCTTAAGAGGCGTTATGCTAAATCTCTACAATTCCATGACCCGCACCCTCGAAGCTTTCGAGCCGCGCGACGAATCCGGACGGGTAAAGATCTTTACCTGCGGTCCTTCGATCTACAGAAGACCGCACATCGGCAACTACAGAACATTTCTCTACGAAGATCTCCTGGTCAGATACCTGGAGTACCTCGGGTACAAGGTCAAGCGCGTCATCAATTTCACGGACGTAGAAGACAAGACAATCATCGAGGCCGACAATCAGGGGCGCAGCATGGAAGAGGTGACTACAGACGTGGCGGATCATTTCTTCCATGAGGCTGAGCTGCTGTGCATGAAGCTGCCCGCTAAAATCCCGCGCTCGTCCACCAGCGTGCTCAAAGCGTCGGAGATCATCGCGAAGCTCATGAAATCGGGACATGCCTACGCTCACAACGGGGACATTTTTTTCGACCCGCTCAAATACAAAGATTTCGGCAAGCTCTATCGCCTGGACATGTCGCGTTGGCCCGACAAAAAGGTGAGATTCCGTCGGGACACCTACGTCGGCAACCGATGGAACCGGGGAGACTTCATACTGTGGCACGGATACAGGGACGGAGACTCTGCGTTCTGGGACACCCCTGTCGGAAAAGGGCGGCCGTCCTGGAATATCCAGGACCCGGCCATGATCGTGCAGCATCTGGGTCTTACGGTGGATATCAACTGTGGGGGAATCGACAACATCTACCGCCACCACGACTACAACATCGCTATAATGGAATCTCTCTCCGGCGAAGACTACGCGAAATACTACCTTCACGGGGAACACCTCGTGGTCGACGGGAAACCCATGTCGAAGAGCCGCGGGAATATGCTCTATCCCGACGATATACTGGGCCGCGGGTACGCGCCCCATCACCTGCGTTTTTTCCTGATCTACCAACCTTACCGCGCCAGGCTGAACTACACGCACGACAGATTTCGCGTGCAGGCCGAGCGTGTAGACGCCTTGCGGCACACCGTGAACGAGCTGCTGGAGGGCGGCCCAGGGTCGAGAAAGATAGCACGATCGGCAGTCGACGGTGACGAGAGGCGGGACACTGAAGTAGGGCAGGCCGTCGCTCGGCTGCCCGTCGTTTTCGAAGAGAACATGAACGCGAATCTGGGCGTCGGGGCTGCATTCGACGGCCTTGCCGGGATTCTGGGCAGGTTGCTGCGCTTTCGCACCCAGGGCCGGCTGAACGAGGCGGACAGACGCGCGACAACAGACGCTCTGCTGGGCATCGATATCGTTCTGAAAGTTATTTTCACGGACTGAGCGAACAGGCGATAATGAGGCTCACCGCATGACATGAGGACACCATCATGGCAACTACGAGCGCAGGCCAAAAAAACCGGGAAGCGGATCAGACTCTCACGCGGGCTCCCCTGAAAGCACTTTTCTTGAGCGAACAGGCCCTCGACCAGGCCAGGGAAATCGGCGATCCTGGCGATTTAGCCGAAAGCTACCTCAATCTCGGGAGAAGCCGGCTCTACCTGGGGCGGTTCGAGTCGGGCCCTGGCAAGCCTTACCCGGAGCCTGGAGCTGAGCCGGCAGGGCGCATGCCTGGAGGCGGAACTGGAGGCACTCAATTCTCTGGGCGCGGTATGCAGGGCTCTGAGCCAATACGAGAGGGCCCTCGAGTACCTCACCGAGAGCCTGCATAAAAGCCAATCTCAACAGAGCAAATGCTGTCGGGTCACAACCCTGAGCTCCATCGGGGAAATCCACCACTACGTGCAAGAGCTTACTATCGTCGGGTCCCGGCCCAGCGAATCTATTCTTTACCTGCCCCTCATCACGGAACAGAGTGTCCTGGGCATCCTTACGGTGCAGAGTTTCACCAAGCAAGCGTATACCGAACAGCATCGGGACACGCTGAGGGTGCTCGCATCCTATATCGCCATCGCTCTGGGCAACGCACGCGTCCACGAACAGCTGAACGGCAGGAACAAGGACATACTGCGGGAAAAACAGGAGTTGGAGCACGTCTACGACCAGATATCTTATATGGCGAACCACGACAACCTGACTCGCCTGCCCAACCGCCGGCTTCTCGATGAATTGATGCAGGTGGCACTCTACCAGGCCCAACGCCGGAACCAAACCCTGGCGCTTCTCTACATCGATTTGGACGACTTCAAGTCGATCAACGACAACCTGGGCCACGAGGTGGGCGACGCCGTACTCAGAACCGTAGCCGACCGGTTGAAGGCCGCGCTGAGAGCGATGGACATTGTCGCCCGAGTCGGGGGAGACGAGTTCATAGTCGTAATCCAAGACGTCAAGGACGCGGATGGCGTGGCGCGGGTGGCTGAGAAGATCATCACCAATCTGTCGGAGGCTATGGAGCTCATGGGCCACACCTGCAGCGTGGGGGCCAGCGTCGGCGTCAGCCTGTATCCGAAACACGGGCAAACCCTCGACGAGCTCACCAAGCAGGCCGACAGCGCCATGTACCATGCCAAGAACCGGGGCAAAGGCATCTTCGTCTTTGCGGGAGCCCCCCCCCCGATGCAGGCACGACGAGCTGAACCGCTGCTCGAAACGACAGCCGCTCCGCTCAGTCCTGCGGCGCCGCGGGGCGCGAATCGATCGCCCGTTCGAGTCTCTCGAGAGCCTGCTGCAGCGTAGCCCGAGGGCAGCCGATATTCAGCCGCTGAAAGCCCTCCCCGCCCGGTCCGTACCAGCTTCCCGGGCTCAAACCCAGTCGCGCCTGTTGAACCAGAAGCTTCTGCAGATCCGCCTCCGGCATTTTCAGGCCGCGACAATCGATCCACATCCGGAACGTGCCCTCGGGCTCGACAACGCCAAGGGCGGGAATTCGATCCTCTATATAGCGCGTTACGAAATCCCGGTTAGCCGTCAGGTAGGCCAGCAAATCATCGAGCCAGGGTTCGCACCTGGTGTAAGCCGCCATGGTGGCGGCCAGACCAAATATGCCGGGCGAGGGGGCTGCCCATTCCCTGCGCTGTGCTTCAAACCGCCGGCGCAGCCCCTCGTCTGATATGATGACGTTCGAGCTGGGCAGTCCCGGTATGTTGAAAGTTTTAGATGGAGAATTCAGCGTTACCGTCCGTCGTGCTATTTCCGGGGACAGCGCGGCCACCGGGATATGTCGTGCCCCCGGGTATACCAGGTCGCAGTGGATCTCGTCAGAAAGCAGGATCAAGTCATGCTCCACGCAGATCTGCGACAACTCCGTCAATTCCACTTCGTTCCAAACCCGGCCGGCGGGATTGTGGGGGTTGCATAGGATTAGCATACGCGTCTTCGCATCCAGTTTTTCCCGCAGATCCTGAAAATCCATACAGTAACCATCGCGCCCGAGACGGAGTCGGTTGTAGACGACTTTGCGCCGAGTGCGGGCAGGTGCGGAAAAGAGCGGCGGGTAAACCGGCGGGTGAACAACGATCCCGTCGCCGGGCTCGGTATAGGCGGCCACCGCCAGGTTGATCGAAAAAACGACGGTGGGCGAAAAAAGCACC
>SDBV01004667.1_pt1 | contig 19583 bp, 19 predicted proteins | sample 2277081 | NCBI WGS metagenome assembly SDBV01 (sample SAMN10402039, study PRJNA504765) | marine sediment metagenome | isolation source: marine sediment core GS10_PC15, 223 cmbsf | place: Arctic Ocean: Southern Knipovich Ridge | collected 2010
TGGAGAAAAAGATCGAAGTAATCAAGGCACACAAATCAGAACTTGAAAGGGTTAGGTACGAGTGGTTAGATTTTTTCATTAAGCAGCACGAGAACGATGGGCAGAAAATTGGTGTAAAATATGCTGAATGTTTTGAGGTGGTACGTTACCTTGCATGACTTCGTGTAAAGAAACTGCAATAATGGGAGAAGATATGACTAAAACAACCCAACAAATGCAAGCGTGGACCGAGGAATTCGGCAAAATCTACACGGACAGAAACCTGGAAACCGTTGAGGAGATGGACATAGCCTGTAAGCGCAACTTAGGCTTGACTAGATCCGAACTCAACCAGGAGTTCATTGGACATATGGATCGCCCCATCAAGATTCTGGAGGCTGGTGCCAATTTCGGAAAGCAACTTATATGCCTTCAGGAAGTGGGCTTCACTGAACTATACGGCATCGAACTGCAACAATATGCAGTGGAACTTTCAAAATCTAGAACAAAGAATATCAATCTAATACAAGGGACAATATTTGATATACCTTTTAAGAACGGTTATTTTGATTTGGTCTTCACTTCAGGAGTACTTATTCACATTCATCCCAATGATATAGAACATGCTCTGAATGAAATTTATCGGTGTACCGGAAAGTACATCTGGGGCTATGAATACTATAGTGAAAAGCATGAACGCGTCTGCTACCGGGGGAAAGGTAATCTTCTCTGGCGGGCGAATTTCGTGAAGTTATACTTAGATCTCTTTTCAGATCTCGAACTGGTAAAAGAAGAGAAATATAAATATCTCGATAACGACCATATAGACATTATGTTCTTGTTAAAAAAAGCAAAATGATAGTAACAATCCACCAACCCGATTTCCTGCCCTGGCTCGGCTTTTTTGACCGATGGCAGAAAAGCGATCTATATATTATATTAGATGGTGTACAGTTCTTACGTCGCGGTTGGCACCATCGGGATAAAATTAAAACCCGGGAAGGAGCCATGTGGCTTACTGTTCCAGTTGTTAAAAAAGGGCAATATCATCAGCTCTTTCGAGACGTCAATATTGATAACGATACGAACTGGCGTGATAAGCATTTAAAGACTATCGAATTGAACTATAAAAAAGCACCCAATTTTGAATTATGCTTTGAAAAGATACGAGAAATCTATGATAAGCAGCATCTATTTCTGATTGACCTGAATATGGAACTATTGCATTTTGTGGCTGTAGAGTTAAGAATAACAACTCATTTTGTGTTTGCATCTGATTATAAAATAACATCAACGTCTACACAGAGATTGATCGATCTTGTTAGAGCAGTGGATGGAACTGATTATTTAACAGGTCTGGGATCTAAAGATTACTTAGACGAATCACTCTTCAAAAAAGAAAATATTATAGTTCTCTGGCAGGAATTCCAGCATCCCATCTACAGCCAATTGCATGGGGAGTTTGTCCCTATGCTTTCTTGTTTGGATTATTTGATGATTGAAACAAATAAACCTGTCAATGATTGATAATAGGGCCGTTTCATGCACAGGCGCGCTAACAACCTTGACCTTAAATATTTGGGTTGGGATACTGAACAATTGGGAATTACCTGCGGGCTGATCGATGTAACAAATATTGAAAATCCCCCTGAAGCCAATGTCTTAACTTATTGGGTAAGAGAACTTATTGAGGACAAAAAAGATGTAGTTTTCACTACAATAAAGCTTCCAGGGAACTGCATTGAAACGGTCAACTCACTCGTTAGAATAGGGGCCTTGTTAATTAGTACGGAATTGACTTTCATCTATCCAAAGGACTCAAAGAAAGGTTCTGATGTTATTCACAATGAGTGTAAATTGGAATTTTGCAAGGAAGTAGATTGCAGACGCTTTCTTCCATTAGCTGAGGATATGCGATTCAGCAGGTTCTTTCTCGATTCAAACATTTCAAACGATAAGGTCATACACCTTTGGGAAACATCAATAAAGAATCACTGTGAAGGTTTTGCAGATCAATTATTGGTTGCATACTTTGACGATGAAGCATGCGGTATTGTTACTCTTAAATTTAGGGATTCCGAACAACTTTTCTTACACATAATAGGAATTCTTAAAAGGTATCAAGGGAAAAGTTTTTGCCAGCAGATGCTAAACAAAATAAGCAAACAGTATACAAAAGATTACGGCATTTTTATTGAGACGCCATCAGTCAATATTCCAGCTCAAACTGCATACCAAAAAGCCGGTTTTAAATATCACACTCTTAAATATGTATTACATTACTGGAGTCATTAATAGAACGAGACATATAAAGTAAATGAATTTGACGGTTCAGAAATCTTTATTGGAGGAACATAATGCTGACAGCTAGTTTTGACAAAAACAGTGAAAAATTAGATGTTCAGTTTGACATTTCAATACCTTTATCATTTGAGCATAATGGTGAGCTGCGCTTCTTGATGAGTAAGCTTAAAGAGATTGCGAAAGCCGATTTTTATCGAGAGAACAATGGATTGAAGGGATTCTCAGTGCACCTCCCTGGCTGGATCAGATTTATTGAAGACATCATGCCCCCTGAGGGGTTCCTTTTTCAGAAAAACATCCTCGATGATTTGATGAAACAGGAAACAAAAGAGCAAGGTAATGGGCTTGAGATAAATTTTCACCAGAATCCTTTTGATACGCCTGGACGGTACTGGGGTTTCATACTCAATCAGGGTCATTTCGTTGATTATTTTTTTAACAGGATCAACTGGTATCTTGGACCCAATAACGCAATCGTAACCCCCTTTCCTCTGCATGTTGATCTGGAATCAGCCAGTACATGCAACATGAATTGTCCTATGTGTTATCGCGAAATGCTAAAAGAAACCGGGCAAATGGATTTAGACTTGTTCAAAAAGGCTGTGGATGAATGTGCCGCCAATAATGTTTTTTCGATTCGTTTGTCGTGGCGGGGAGAGACATTGACTCACCCCAGAATCAAGGAAATGATTGCTTATGCGACCAGCGGGATAAAGAATGTTTCCTTTCTGACCAATGCCTTTTACACAGATGAAGACATGATTGATTGTTTCATCGAAAACAAAGTCAGTTACGTAGCTGTGTCTTTTGACGGAATCGGTAAGATTTATGAATCCATAAGGCATCCTGCCAAATTCGAAAACAACTATCAGAGATTGGCTATACTGATGGACAAAAGGGAGGAAGCAAATAGTAAGCTTCCTCAGGTTCGACTTTGCACCATATGGCCAGCTATAAAGAATGATCCTGATGCCTATTATGAAACTATGAAAAAGGTGTCGGATTATATCGTATGCAATCCCTACATTAACTTTAAAGGCCCAATGAAAATTAAACCCGATTTTATCTGTCAGTACCCTTGGGAACGGATTGTTATTGGCTTCAATGGCGATGCACAGTGTTGTACCGGTTGGAATGCGGATGATATCATATTAGGTAACATCAACAAGCATTCTATTTATCAGATGTGGCACAGCGACTTGATGAATGAAATTAGAACATTGCATGCAGAGGGGCGGCGCATGGAACTGAATTCTTGCGCCGACTGCCGGCATGGTTCTGAAAGTGATCCTGATATTGATATCTGGGATATTGTCAAACGCAGGTTTTAATTAGAAAACATGAAGGTTATTTTGCTCGCAAACTGGGGATTGGGGCTTGAGGTACTCAAGGTTCTTCATTGGTTGTCAAATGTAGAAATTGCTATGGTTGTCACCAGATACTGTCAAAATAGTTGCGACAAATGGGATAATGCTGTTTATGATTTTTCCCGCAAGCAGGGTTATAGAACGACAGTTCAAGAAAATATTTCTTTTTGTCAACTAAGAGATGAGATAGTGCAATCCGAAATTGACCTGTTGATTTCCCATGCTTTTATGAGGATTCTACCGAAAAAGGTTTATTCGGCACCAAAATACGGCAGCATAAACATTCATGCGTCCTTGTTGCCGAAATACAGAGGCCCGTCGCCCTCATTCTGGGTTCTTAAGAACCGTGAAAAAGAGACCGGTTTGACTTGCCACTATATTGATGCAAGTATTGATACCGGTGATATCATATACCAGGTCAGCATACCTGTTGAACCACAAAGCTCTCTGGAATCTATCATTGAAAGCCAGAAGAGAATTGTTCCGAAATTGCTCACTGAGGCCATGGTGCGAATAGCGGATAACGATTTCAGTCCCACTCCTCAAGACTCCGCACTTGCATCATTTGCCCCCAGACCTGTAACCATGGAGTATGATAATGAAAACGTCTGAAACATTGACTCAGTTTAGCTGCGAAAGCAATTTCGAGTATTTGAAGAATGAATACCGAAGAAGCAGGGGCAAGGTCATTCCCTACATAAAGAACAGGATATATTGGAAATACTACCCAGGGAAAAAAGTTCCTGCATTTCCTCTGAATGTCGATATAGAGGTCAGCAGCAAGTGCCAGATCCAATGTGACCACTGCTTCCGTCAGCAGATGGATATCGGTGAAAACGATTTTATGCCGTTGGATATGTACAAGAGAATTGTCAAAGAGTGCGGAGAAAATGGACTCTTTACGTTGAAATTCAGCATGCGAGGAGAACCTTTGATCCATCCTGATATTGTGGAAATGGTTGGATATGCCAAGGACCATGGAGTAAGAGAGGTCTGGATCAACACAAATGGCGGCCCCATTACCGAGACCCTTGCACGAGACCTGATGAAGGCAGGAGTAGACTGGATAACCATGAGCTTTGACGGCTTAGGCAAGATGTACGAATCGATCCGCAAGCCATTGAAGTACGAGTCTTCCATGGCAAAATTGAAGATCCTTCGCCGGGTAAGAGATGAACTGAACGCAAATACCCTGTTGAATGTCCAAACCATCTGGTCCGCCATAAAACTCGACCCAGAGGAATACGTCAACCTTATGAAGAGTATCGTAGACCGCGTAGCCTACAATCCGGACATGAACTTTAAGGAGTATATTCTTGTACCGGATGACGATTTTGTTTGTCCCAGGCTATGGCAGCGTATCGCTATTACTAGCAGGGGGAACTACCTAAAGTGCCCGTCAGATTTTCAAATGCAAGAGATTTTGGGCAAGGTCACGGATTACTCAGTGAAAGAAGCATGGGAAGGACTGCAAGAAGAACAGCGCCGTATGCACCTGGCCGGCCGCAAGAAGGAGAGCGTCGTTTGTAACAAGTGTCATCATGGAGCAAGGAAAAAGAAGGCCAGCCTAAATATTGCAGGCGATCAACGTATCGATTATAACTACGACTATAAGAAGGATTTCGCCGGTTGCGGCTTGAATAGGAAACAACAATGATTGAGCAAGGATCATACTGGAAAAAGTTGTTCGGCATTGAGTTCTTTAAAATCCGCTACTACGCCCTATGGCTCCTCTATAATGCATTCGGAATTAAACTGCCCAAGCTCAAAGACCAAAGAGATTATTGGGCAGACCGCGGACAGGTTTACATGGATGAGATTATCAATTCCGGCTATCTGCAAAGGGAAATTTTTTTTCAAAATATGCTGATCGATGAGTTAAAAAGACTCGAATTCGACAGTTTTTTTGAAGCCGGCTGCGGCTTCGGATGGAACATCAGGCGGGTTCATGAGGAGTTTCGTGATGTTAGAGTCGGCGGTTTGGATTTCAGCTTTAGCCAACTATTCAATTCCAAAAGGTATCTGGAAGACATGCCCATCCCTGCTGTCAACGGTGATAATTGTTTCATGCCATTGAGTGACGGCGCTTTTGATGTGGGCTTTTCTCTCGGCGTGTTTATGAATATCCATCCGGAAAGAATCAAGTTCGCACTTCAGGAAATGGTTCGTGTTTGCCGCAAATATATTATTCATATTGAGTACGATGAACGCAATACCACTGCCGAGCTAAGGGAAAAGAGGGCTTTTAAAAGAAACATTGTTTCCCATGATTATGAAAGGATTTACAAAGACCTCGGCATGCAAATAGCGTCATTTCAGACCTATAAGGAGTTTGGTGATCTGTACTATGCATATGAAGATAACGTGATAGGCCGAGTGGATCGTTGGGAAGGGTTTGAGGGACCAGAAAAATATGTATTCATTTTGGTTAAAAGCGTATAAAACATAAAATACAGGATAGGAAATCTTGCCTTATATTATTGCCGAAATCGGATTCAATCACGACGGAGATCTGGATATTGCCACGGAAATGATGAAAGCCGCCGCACAGGCAGGTGCAAGCGCTGTAAAATTTCAGACATTCAGGGCAAGCGACATTGTTTTACCCTCGAGTCCACATTATGCCTCGATTCAATGTGCAGAGATGACCTTCGATCAACATCGAACATTATTCAACGTGGCGAGGGACTGCGGGGTCGATTTTATTTCCACTCCATTTAGTCCCTGGGCAGTTGAATTACTCGAAAAAATAGGTGTTCCTGCCTTTAAAGTAGCATCAATGGATTGTACCAACAAGCATTTGCTAAGATACATTGTTCAAACTGGAAAACCTATCTATCTATCCACCGGAATGGCAACCCTTAGCGAGATTGCCGACACCTTAGAATATCTAAATAAAGAAAACAGCGGGCCGGCTACGCTTTTGCACTGTATCTCCATGTACCCTGCAAATGCGCAAAGCCTTAATCTCGATATTATTCCCTTTCTGAAAGAACTTTTTGGTGTGCCGGTTGGATATTCAGATCATTACCCTGGCACGATGGCTTGCCTTGCAGCGGCCATGATGGGAGCCGAAGTCATAGAAACCCACTTCACTCTCGATTCATCAAAAGAAGGCGCAGATCATTTTCATTCTGCGACCCCTAAATCCCTAAAAAGACTTGTTTCGGATATAGCAGTTGTTCATAGTATGCGTGGAAACCGCCACGCTATCTTTTACCGGCCCGATCGGGTATACGCCAAGGAGTATCGTCGCGGCCTCTATTCTGGCGTAGCATTAAAAAAAGGCGACCCTTTGAAGGAGAAAGATCTTCTGTTTTGCCGACCAACGTCTGAGCTTGGCCCAAATGACCTGGAGTGGATTGGAGGAAAAGCTACCAACCAGGACGTATCACCCTATCAAGCCGTCCTGAAAAAGTTTGTTGCAAACAAAGGCAACACATTATCTGGAGACAGCAATTGAAAGTCGTAAATACACCATCACTGTTTTCCGGTCTTGACGACACCGAAAAATTCAAATTGTATCGACAATTGTGGAAAGAAGCAGCCGACTATGAGGTCCTGACGAGCTTTCCTATCCATCTTGACATTGAGTTGTCAGGTGTTTGCAATCTGAAGTGTGAATCCTGCTTTCAGCATCTCATTGAAGAACCACTTGGTCTCATGAAGCTTGACTTATACAAGAAAATAATCGATGAAGGCGTTCAAAAAGGCTTGTGCGCAATCAAACTTCAAATTCGTGGCGAATCTTTCTTGAATCCCAATCTGTTTGACTGCATCACATATGCCAAAGAAAAAGGGATCCTGGATGTTCAGATTACGACCAATGCTACCCTCCTAAATGCCGACAACATTCCAAGGGTGCTAGACTCAGGCCTTGACGCGATCATCTTTTCTGTAGATGGCCACCACTCGGACAGTCTTGAAAAAAAACGCAGGGCAAAAACATATTCAGCCGTGGAACGTTCTATAAGGGACTTACTAAAACTCAGGCAGGAGTTTGGCAAGACGAAGCCCTGGGTTCGGCTGCAATCTTCAATAAAAGCAACTGATCGTGAGTCGTTCAAACAATCAAAAAATTACATTAAAGAAAAATTCCCGGAAGCAGATGTTTTCGTGGTATCAAGGATATTCAACTACCAAGATGATACGGATGCTTACCCGGATTTGCATGTGAATTACAAACTTAATCCTTGCAATTATCTAATGCATCGACTTGCCGTCTTTTGGGATGGCGATATTACGACCTGCTGTGGGGACTATAACAACCGTTTTCAACTGGGGAATGCAAACACTCAGCCAATCGAAGAGGTCTGGCAATCTGAGAAGATGAATAACTTTAGAAAGCTACATTTCGAAGACAAACGGACAAAGATGCCAATATGCAAGCACTGTGGGGCTTGCATCAGCGTAAAAAATGATGCTGTCACCCAGGACACAACCAAGTGCCACATAGCTGATTATGCTTCGCATGAAGACTCAAGTATTAGTAGTCATCCAATGCCGCAATAATTCCGTGCGACTGCCGGGCAAAGCCTTGTATCCTCTTTGCGGCATACCGATGCTCGCATTTTTGATAAGGCGCTTACGGGCTGTCCTGGACGAAAACGAATACCGTATCGTCCTTGCGACAACAAGCCTTCAACAAGACGATGCCGTTGCGGCTTGGGCATCGGAAGAAGGAGTTCAGGTCGTTCGCGGCGAAGAAAACGATGTGCTCAAACGCTATATACAGTGCCTTGCGGTCCATCCCTCGGAAACAGTGGTCAGGGCCACGGCAGACAACCCACTTACATGCCCAGAGATACTCAAATGGCATGTCTGGGAAATGAAAGATAAAAATGCCGAATATGTACAATGCAATAATCTTCCAGTAGGAGTCGGTGTTGATGTCTTTGCTGCCGACCTGTTGAAGCACCTTGACAAAGTGGTGGTGAAGCCTGATGAAAGGGAACACATCAATCTCCATATTTTGAGGCATCCTTCCGAATATGAAGCTTTTTCCCCAAATGTGGAAAGTGGCCTAGCCCGTCCCGACCTTCGTATGACTGTGGACGCAATGGAAGATTGGCTGCATATAAATTCGTTGTTCAGTCGAGATGAAATTGAACCATGGAAGATTACCCTTCGTGAAGCCATTGAGAGAATGGATAAAGTCACTCTTCGACAACGATCCGCCGCAGAAGGTTCTGTTTCGCGTTGATGCCGGACGAGTTCCAGGTCTCTCATTCGGTCATCTCGCGAGATGTTTGACTCTGTCGAATGTTTTTGGAGAAGTATACGGCATCAAAAGCCTTTTTTTGATGAAGGAGCATGCTGAGGGAGTTGCTCACGCCATAAAAGCCGGCGAGAACGTCCAGACACTTAGCCAGGAGACGTATTCTCCTGAAGAGTCGGGGCTTATTTTGGATGTGGCTGCTCAATTTCAACCGGATTTGCTGGTGATTGACCTGCCCTACGCGGATCTGGATACAAGTTATTTTGAGATATTGAAGGAAAAAGGAGTGAAAGTTTTCTTTCTTGATGATTTTCGGTTTTTCAACCCGGGTGCTGATATTTTTCTTAACAGTAGTATCTTGGCTCGTTCAAAAACCGTGATGCCAGAGGGCTCCGATGCACAATACTTAATGGGGCCGGATTATTTCATATTCGACGAAAACCAGTTAAACGCAGGGCCGATAAAAACGTCTGGACTGTTCAATGTGGTACTTTCATTTGGTGGCTCCGACCCCACCTGTCTCACTCTCAAGGTAATGAAGGCTCTGGGGGCCGAACCCTGGACCGGCGTGTTATTTCGGGTAATCCTGGGTCCCGGTTACGGCGATATCGAGACGGTCACATCTTTATCGAAAGTGCCCACACCACTATTTGAAGTCATTGACAATCCACCCGACATCCTTCCCTTCTTTCTGGGATGTGATCTTGCAGTTTGCGCCGGCGGCCGAACCATGTATGAACTTCTTTATTTGGATAAGCTATTCCTTCCAATTGCCACAACAAAATACGAAGGAGAAGCAATTGCCGAATTTGAGAACCAGGATTTGGTTGAATTTGGAATGAGATTCTGGGATACGAAGCATTTCATTACGACAATGAAACAACTAATACCCTAAAAGTAACAGAATGATACAGTAATGGAAACGAAAAACAGAGTTAATTTAGTCTACATTGACGGCAAAAGGGTACTCTTGAGGCCGCTTCTGGAGAAGGACTTCACCCTAGAATACTTAACCTGGCTGAATGATCCTTCTATCAATGAATATTCCCAAAGACACCCATTCCCGGCAAGTTGGGAGGATATGAAAAGCTATAATGACTATTACATGAACAACCCCCAGAAAGGCTTTGTTTTAGCAATCATAGAAAAGGCGAAATCACTACATATTGGAAATATTTCCTTGGTAAATATCCAGCTTGTGAATCGTTGTGCTGAAATAGCGATTCTGATAGGGAACAAGGAGTACTGGGGCAAGGGTTACGGCGCGGAGTGTATATACTTGCTCACAAAGCATGCCTTCCAACACATTAACCTGCACAAAATATTTGCCGGCTCATTTAACCCGGCATTCGTCAAATGTGTTGAATCACTTGGTTGGAAAAAAGAAGGTGAGTTTAGAGAAAGAATATGGTCAAACACCCGATATCACAGCCAAATATGGATGTCGATTTTGGAATCTGAATTCTGCTTACTTGATAAATACGAGAAGAAGCCATCATGAAAGCCGGAATCATACTCCTTGCGCGAATGGGTTCTACTCGTTTACCGGGAAAGGTAATGCTTGATTTGTGTGGAAAGCCTGTACTTGAGCATATTATTAAGCGTCTAAGAAAAGTAAATCAAGCCGAGTCACTCATAGTGGCAACGACTGTAAACGATAAAGACAATATCATTGCCGAATTCTGCGAGCGTATGAATACGGTTGTTTTTCGAGGGAGTGAAGAGAATGTTCTTGACCGCTGCATTCACGCTTCGGAAGCTTTCAATCTGGATGTAATTGTCAGGGTGGGGGCGGATGCACCTTTTATTGATTGGGAAATTATAGACAGGATGTTGGAGTTGTTCTTTACCGAACATAATAAAGGAATTAACCTGGAGTATCTGAGCAATTGCATGCGTCGCTGCTTTCCGTTAGGGTTGGATGCAGATATCATGACCAGGGATGTCTTGCTAAGGATTGATATGGAGACCAAAAAGTTGTTAAAAGATCAGCGAAAACTGAACGAAATAAATGTAATTCCATACATCCATCAAAACCCAGCTAAATTTAACATACTCTCCTATCATGAGGATTTTGACTACTCTCATTTCCGATGGACCCTTGATACTCCAGAAGATTACGAATTAACAAAAAAAATATATGAGGCCCTATATCCCGTAAAACCTAATTTCCTTATGGAGGATGTTTTAGAGCTTTTGGAAGAGAATCCTGAGTGGTCTCTCATTAATTCCAAGGTCGTGCCGAGGTCAGGTTATTGGACCGAGACTGAAAAAGATAAATTAAAACGGCGTTTCAACATATGAAACTATTTAGAGCAGGTATTGTGGGGTGTGGTAATATAGGAGGACATTATGACGAGAGGCCCCAGGACAATAATGTCTATACCCATGCCGGAATGTATCAAAGCACGGAGGCATTCAGCCTGGTTTGTGCGGCAGACACGGACACCAAAAGGCTTGACGAATTTGGCCGGTACTGGCACGTAAAGCGCCTTTACCCTACCCCGGAGGAGATGTTTAAAAATGAAGCTCTTGACATACTCAGTATCGCTACCCCGGATGAAAGTCACTGCCGCATAATTCTTGATTCATTGAAGTATAAGCCCCCGAGAATGATATTTACAGAGAAACCTTTGGCCACTGATCTTGAATCGGCCCGTGATGTCTGTGAAAAATGTCGAAAGAAGAACGTGACTATTGTTGTTGATTATATACGGCGGTGGGACAAAAATCATCAAAGCATTAGGCAGTTCCTGCGGCAAGGAGAACTCGGCCCTACCCAAGCGATTGTCGGTTACTATGTCCGCGGCCTTCGCCATAATGGATGCCAGATGATTAATCTTCTCCAGTTTCTGTTTGGCAAAATTATTAGCGTACAGGCCATGGGCGATTCAACTCTGGGCTCTCTAGATGGCGGTCCGAGTATAAACGTTCGGCTTACCTTCGAAAACGATACAGAGGCTTACATGTTAGCCATCGATCAAAGAGGATACGGCTTTAGCATATATGAGATTGATATTCTGGGACAAAATGGGCGGATTCGCATGATTGATGGGAGTAAAAAGATTGAACTCTATAAAGCGGAAAAGGATTCGCAATTTCCAAATTTTAAGAAGCTTTATGTTTCCAAATCGACATGGGAAAGATCAACTTATGGATCAGCGATGATAAGGGCTGGAGATCAACTTGCTTCTTTTTTGGCCGGCAAATCGAACTTTTTACACAACACCGCCCTGGATGCTATTGATGATCTTTGCGTAATCGAAGCTGCATTAAACTCAGCCAAAAATAACAACCGACCGGCAATGGTGAAACGGCCGGATATATGAGAAGGAGACATTAATATGGAAAAACTCGCTATTCATGGTGGAAACCCGATAAGGACAATGCCCTTCCGCTCCTATCAGACCCTGGATGAAAATGAGGAACATGCGGTTGTCGAAGCTATCAGAAGTGGGGTTATTTCAGATTTTATCGGTGCGAAGGGCGCTTTTTTCTTGGGCGGGAAAAAGGTCAGAGAATTGGAAGGAATGTACAAAGCGCATTGTGGGGTAAAACATGCTATTTCGATGAATTCAGCCACTTCAGTGATCATTGCCTCAATGGGTGCTTTTGGGATAGGCCCAGGCGATGAAGTGATTGTAACCCCATACAGCCATGTTTGTTCGGCGACCGCCCCCCTGCTTTATGATGCCATCCCAGTATTTGCCGATTCAGAGCCGGACACCTTTTGCATGTCTGTTGAAAGTATTGAAAAATGCATTACGCCTAGAACCAAAGCCATAATTGTTGTTGATTTGTTCGGCCAATCAGCAGACATGGATCCTATAATGGCGCTTGCCCGTAAGCACGACATAAAGGTGCTCAGTGACTCGGCCCACATTACTATCGCAACGTACAAAGGCAACATGGCCGGCACCCTTGCCGATATTGGCTCTTACAGTCTGAATGCCCATAAAACGATCCAATGCGGTGAGGGTGGTGTAGCTGTTACAGATGATGATGATCTGGCTCTTAAACTGCAGCTTCTCCGAAACCATGCTGAGAACTGCGTCGCGGATATGGAGATTTCTGATATTATCAACATGATTGGATACAATTTTCGGATGACAGAACTTGAGGCAGCGGTGGCAATAGAACAGCTCAAGAAAAGCGAAAATCTGGTCAAGCACAGGCGGATGCTCTGTGAACACCTGACCCAAAGGCTTGGGGGATTGGAAGGCATAACGCCACCGGCGGTTCGTCACGATTGTACCCACGATTATCTTTTGTACTGTGTTCGTTATGATGCCGAAGCAACAGGTATGTCAAAGGCAGAGTTTATGAAGCGTCTTGACGCCGAAGGCATTAAGATGGCTGTAGATGACAAACGTCACGTGCCGCCAATTAGCGGATTTGTAAAACCGATTCATCTTCAGCCAATTTTTACTCAAAAGTGTTTCAGGCCACATGGGTATCCCTGGACAAGTGATCTTTACGCAGGCGATCTCTCTTACGGCCCTGGACTCTGCCCGGTCGTTGAGGATCTGTGGCAAAACTCACTCATATGCATCAATGCCATATACCCGCCCTTGACTATTCCGGATATGGACGATATTGCAGATGCCTTTGAAAAAGTTGTAAGGCTGAGCCAGTGAAAAAAGTTCTGCTCTATTTTTCACAGGTAGGAGGTGCCAACGCACTTCTGCCGTTATTAGAGGAGTGGGAAACCGCTTACGATACTATCATTACAGGCAGAAAGCTTGTTTGTGAGAATTTGAGAAACAGGGGTATCGAAGTAAGTACTCATCTTGACCCACAAGGCAGAGAGCATGCTGCTGACCATTATACAGGATGGTTTGAAAATCTATCTCCCGATCTTGTGATTACCGACACAATCGATTTCATGAGGGCTCCGGACGGCATTGTTTGCAGGGACCTCTGGTATTTGGCCCAAAGATTTGGAATACCTTCGATCGCCTACGTAGACTGCTGGTGGGGCTATGATAAACGCTTCCTTCTGCCCGGAGAAACAAGCCCTCCCATTCTTCCGGATCGCATCGCTGTTGTTGATAACCTTGCAAAGGAAGATATCATAAAGGCAGGTTACCCCGAACAAAAGGTGGCCGTGCTGGGCAGCCCCAGGTTTGAGCTTCTGTCCAAACTTGCAATTGCAAATAGACATAGGGCAAAAGCCGCTCTCAAAGAAGCCGCCAAGCTAAAATCAGACAGTTTGATCTTACTCTTCGTTTCTCAGCCGGTCGAAAAAGTATTCGGCTCTGCCGAAGCCTATGGTTTTACCGAAAAGACAACGCTTGCAGTACTTCTCAAAACGCTTGCTGAGTTTCCAGAAGATGTCCAAAAGAGGCTCTCTCTAATCGTATTGCTTCACCCTGAGGAGGATCAGGACAATCTATCGAGGGCTGTCTTAGGCGGGGGACCAAGAGACATTTCCGTAGAATTTCGGAAGGAGGGAAATCCACTGCCGTTCCTTTTGGCGGCTGATTTAGTAGTTGGAATGTTTTCAATTGTCTTGGCAGAAGCTACGATACTGCATGTTCCGGTCGTAAGCGTACAGCCGAATCTGAAACGTGAGGAAATTTTGATTACAAATGCCATAGGTGCAACCTTATCAGTTTATGATCAAGACCAGCTATCCCATGTGTTGCTTGATTCTTTAGTGAATAAGAACTATCGAGCAGCGCTGCTTGAAAGGCAGGACAACTTTGAAGTAGTTGCCGACGCTTGTTCACGTTGGAACAGGCTGGTTCAAGAGCGCCTGGCTCAATCATCGACTTCGGTTTGAAAGAAAACCGATAGCAAAGTACTGGAGGAATAGAAAAGTGGTGAGTGAAAATAATGAAGTCTCATTTTGTGTGGTGGCTTGTCTTCATTTCGGCGGTATGCTGGAATCCTGGAATAGTCACAAGGGCACTTATGCCATATTTGCTCATATGAACGAGCTTGGCCCCGATATGCTTGTCCTAAATGGGAGCGAGGTTGACTTGGCGCTACGAGTGTCTGATGGGATTTCGCTCGACGGGCAAGCTCACGTGCGTCCCTCTTTGGCGAGCAAGGAATACGTAGAATTTACCCGTAATGTTCTGGATCACCTTGCCAGATCAGCTTGCAGGTCAATTTTTTACGTACCGTCCGAGAACTCAGTGCCTAACTTCCTGGGAGAAAACGATCCTTTGTTTTTGGTCTCAAACGAGGCGTTTCTGAAAAGAGCCCAAGGACGATACTACGCCTTTGAACAAGGCGATTGTTTTTTTATATGTCTTGATTCAGAGTCGGACCCGGACGTCAGAGGTCGTATCAGTGGTGACCAGTTGCACTTTTTGCAGGAATCGGTTGAACGCGCCAGGGCTTGCCGACATGTGTTCTGCTTTATCCATCTGTCGGCATGGCGTAATGATTGTCGACATAAGTCACAATGGTTCGACGTGGTGCATCCCCTTCTGAAGGAAGCTGGCGTATCTCACGTCTTCGTCGCCTGCCTTCATACGTATCAGCACGAATATTATGACGGAGTCCATTACATAACATCCGGAGGTTGCGGCAATTCGCTGGATCCACCGTTTCCGCATTTTTTGTATGTGAAGGTTGTTGGCGAGACCGTGCGGGTCAATGTGCTCTGGTCAGGGTGGCCACTTCGCTTTCCAATGACCCTTCAGTTGAATCCCCAGGTTCCAATTGCATTTATTGCTGAGGGAGCAGATGTCAAAATACAACCTCCTGCCGAATCCGAAATTAGCGCTTATCAAGAAGCCATGAGGCTTAGGAATTTCAGAGATATTGAGCAGGCCCAGGAAATATGGGATGGCTTGCGGTTCTTTCCTTGCATCAATCCCAAGAAAGTAAGGGAATCTATGTCTTCAATGAAGCAATATCAGAGTTGGTTTCTAGCAGGTACTGATTCAGAAGATTTGGAAAGAATTAGAAAAAGGGCTTTCAACGACTGATGGAAAATAAGAAAAACGTTGCCATCATAACAGCACGCGGGGGCTCGACACGGATTTCCAAGAAAAACATAGTGGATTTTCTTGGCGAACCCCTAATGGCAAGAATCATAAATGCATGTAGAAAATCGAACATTTTTGCGAGAATCCTCGTCGCAACAGATGATGACGAGATTGCTGCCGTTGCTCGAGCATACGGCCTGGAGGTTCCGTTCAAAAGAGAATTCTATGTAAACGACTGCATGCACACCGATTGGAACGGAAACCCTATAGAAGAGTTGACGGAGTTGGATAAGCATTACCTTGACAAGTTTGAAGGTCTCAAGGCTCCTATAGCTGAATACTGTCTGGAAAAGCTTGAGGAAACGGTGAAGGAGACTTTCGATGCGTTCTGCCTTTTACCGGCAAACACCCCTTTCATCACTGCAAAAGTCATTGTTGATCTTTATAGAGAATTTTTTGAGAACAAGAGGGATTTTGCATTTACTGTAGCAAAATGTGGCAAACATCCCTGGTTCTATTGTCATGGGGGCCCCAACAATCCAATACCTTTGATTCCGGGAGTAAAAGAAAAAGATGGTAAAAAATTGACCTTGAGAACACAAGAACTTCCTGAGGTTTTTATTCCATGTAGTCCTGGGTTTTATAAAGCTCACTGTAGAAATGATGCTGAAAATTCCGGCGTTGTTATACAGGACTGGGAAGTTAGTATAGACATTGACACTTATGATGATTTGATATGGTGTGAAAAGCTGGCAAAAGGGCTTGATAATTAGGCAATCTGGATACTCTAATCTGCATCACCCGTCTTAATGACTGCCTGCAACCTACATTTCAGTTGTTTGTAAGCCTCATGGGCCGCCTCAGGTTGACTCAGAGCCAGATAGCAGTCTCCCATCTTCTTCAGTAGAGCGATGTTTTCGGGAAGGGCCATGAGGCATTGTTCATAGGCAGAGATGGCATAGTCCATCTGTTCTGCCTTTTGCAAATTATCCCCCATATTTTCCCAGTACTGTGCGTAGGCTCTATCCAGCTCCACTGCCTTCTTAAGGTGGTTGATTCCTTCGGTAAAGTCTCTCTGAGCAAAAAACGCATCTGCGATCAGGATATGCAATTCGGGCGTGTTTGGTGTGAGGGTCAGAGCCTTGTTGTAACTTTCAATGGCTCCTCGAAAATCTTTTTCTGATTTAAGCAGGTTTCCGTGATAGCAGTAAAATTCTTCTGCCTGCTCTGCGGTCAGACAGGATGAAAGATTCTCGTTTTCCTCCAGATCCTTGTACCAGGTTCTGATAATGGCATCCGCGTCTTTATCCTTGGGGGGGGCATCTGATTCCAGGGTTGACTTTATCTCTTTTAGGTCCACCATAGCCAGAGCCTCTAGTTCGTTTCTTATCTTTGTGTGGTCTTTGCAGCAACGTAGTCCTTTAAGGAGCATCCTCTTGACGGCGTTCTTGTCGAAAGTTTTCCACTTATTCGCATAGTCAAAATACTGATCGCCAACCTGTTGTCTGAATTCAGTTACACGTTTTTTGAAATTATCAGAATCGAGTTGCTCGGCCCTTTGAAAACATTTATCAGCCTTTTCATAATCTGTATGATGTGCCGCAATGCAGCCAAGGTAAAAATGGATTTCAGCAGGATCAGGCATGATAGAAAGGAGCTTTTCAAGTATAGGTCTGGCCAGGACAAGATGGCCTGATTGAAAATAAAAGCTCGCCAGGTCCAAAAGATTTTGATCTTTTTCAATATCCTTAAGAAGACTACGTTCTTTTGTGTGGTGATCAAGCGTTTTAGAAAGATGCTCTTCTATCGTGGCCAATACGTTTGTGCGAACGGTGTTTATGGAGTCAAGTCGTTCCAGATTCTTTGAAAGCCATTCCACGTATTTTTCAGGCTTCCCTTCAAGTTTGGATATCACGTGCATCATACGCTCACTTTGCCTTAGACCTTCCATGGTTATGTCCTCAAGGAGCTGCCATATCTTATTGGCTCTGTCTATCCTTTTGTGGCAGTTGTCGATCTCATTGACCTTTCTTTGCATGGGCTTGGGAAGAGCGGAAAATGAGCGGTATTTTGCCCCGGTGTTTTCCCGTTTTAAAAGCTCCTTTTGAACAGCATGTGTCAGGCTATCTGCTTTTTTGATTATTTTTTGAAGATTCTTGACTTTATTAAGGGTACTGCGAAACTCTGAAAGGAGCTTTCTAGTATCGGATAGTTTGGAATCCTTGATTTGCGAGCTGATAGATTCGGAAATCTCATGTTTTTCTAAACAATGAAGATTTAGGACCTCTTTCAGAGAAAGGACTTCTGTTCCCTCGATATGTGCCCCTCCTTCCGTGGCATTGATGTAATGGCCCGGATGGTTGGCCATAACTCCTTCAAAGTGTTTTTTGTCGCTGTAAAAGCCTCTGCTTGTTGGAACCTTGCCCCCGTCTATCCCTTCCACCCACACCACATCGCTCTTTGATTTCAGAAAATTATTCATATGGTTCTTACTTCCAAGGACAACGTGTTCGGCGTGATCTTTATTGCCGGTATAGGCAAGATCCTGGCCCACGAAGATAATTGGGGAACAGCCCATAATGATTGCAGCAGTGAGATTCAGGTGGGCAACGGTTCCGGCCCCTCCTGTCAAGATTTTGCCGCCTAACATGGTGTTGATCCAGCTCTCTATCCGGTTTCCGGAAAAAACCCAGAAAATCTGTTCGGCCGGAAATATCTTTGGCACTTTGGGAGTGACCCAGGCCGTACAAATTAGCGACACGCCTTTTGCTATGGGTGCCACATCGGCAAACTTCTCATACGTGATATCCTTGTAATCTATTGAAGTAACAAAATCCGGAGTGACGTCATGCGCCAGAAGTGCAGGCAGAACCGTGTCAACGGCTATAATAACCGCCCGCCCCGAAGCCATGGGCAGCAGGTGAATGTTTTTGTCAAGAGAGGGACCGCCTGCCACAATGATGGCGGGAATTCCGGAAAAGGCGTCCTTCAGGCTCTCCAGGAGGTAATTGTGATGAATAGACCTAAGGTGCCTGAAGCGATTGGCTATGAAAAGGTTTCCGTATCCCAATATGGTTGCTCCCCCCACATTAAAACTGTTCACACAGGCAAATACCTTGTCGCTCAGTTCCTGGTAGGCTGCATTATTAACGGAAAAGGATGGCAAGTGCTTGAGCGTGTGGATAGCCTCAAGCTGCAAGGCACGATTTGCGGGCGCCAACACCTTTGGAACTTCAGGGTCCCGGCTTACGCTTAGCATGAGCCGGGGATCTGAGAGCATTGACGAAAGATCCATGGCATGGAGGGCCTGCCTGAAAATGCCAGGTTCCAGTTCGAAGAGAGCTAAATGCCTAATATGGGGCCTTTGCTGGAGCAGGGCCAAAGGGGTATAGCCCAAGCCCATACCAATAAGGGACACAAAGCCGGTGGAATTTTCTGGGACCATCTTCAGGAATTGAGGCACCTCAATTTCCGGGTCCGTTGGATCATGAAGATTAACTACTTTGCCTTCTCCATTTTCCACCCTGAGGTTGAGCTTGCCATTTGGTGAGAGGAAGATTTCTCCCACCGGATCGGGTGGGGATTCGGTCATGATCTTATAGATATCGGGGTGGTGTTTTTTTAAAAGTGACAGGTTTGAGTCATAATAATCGGGTAAATCTGATTTCATGTGGGTCTCCTTTGTTAGACAGGATGTAATAGTTCAGCCGTCTATTTTTCTGACAGGATTAACAGGATGGACTGGATTAATTTTATCCTGTAAATCAGAAG
>SDBV01004668.1_pt1 | contig 19579 bp, 28 predicted proteins | sample 2277081 | NCBI WGS metagenome assembly SDBV01 (sample SAMN10402039, study PRJNA504765) | marine sediment metagenome | isolation source: marine sediment core GS10_PC15, 223 cmbsf | place: Arctic Ocean: Southern Knipovich Ridge | collected 2010
AGGTAAAACCTGTTTAGCAGAAATATTTGGTAATGAAATAGGACAAGGATTTATAAGTGTAGTTGGTGAAGATCTTTCTTCATTAGAAAGGATTAAAGAGTTACTAAACAGATTAGAAAAAGGTTCAATGTTATTTGCTGATGAAGTACATAATGTTCCCACTGCTATGCTTGAGTATTTATATTCTGTTCTTCAGGATTTTAAATTACCTGATGGGTTAGAGATACACACATATCCTCACTTTACATTTATAGGTGCTACTACTCATTCTCAAAATTTACCTGATCCATTTCTTCAAAGAATGACACATAAATTTAGATTAGAAAGATATAGTGAAGAAGAAATTAAAACTATTTTACCATCTTGTTTAGATATTGATATAAAAGAATTGTCTCACGAAGCTAATAAAATTATTTCTAAGATCTCTCAAGGAACAATTCGTATTGCTCGCAATGATTACTTGTCAGCATGTACTGAGATAGCTTTATTTAATAATAAAAAGATTATTGATGATATGGTTGTAAAAGAACTAATTTCAATGAGAGGCATAGATCTCGAAACAGGATTTACCCCGATTCAAATGAGAACAATAAATGCCCTGAAAGAAGGAAACCCAATAGGAGCTAAGAATTTGTCATTTAAAGTAGGGATAGATGTTAAAGATTTAGAGGAGAATATAGAACCTACTTTAATATATGAGGGCTACATAGAAAGAACAGGTAGAGGTAGGGTAATAACAGATAAAGGGAGAATATTTCTTGCAGAAAGAGATCTTAAAAGTTAAAGATTATGTGGTGTGTATAAATACCACTCATCCACCTTTAAAAAGTATAACTTTAAACAAAATATATATTATATATAAATGTTATGAAAATCATAATGGCAAATTTTTTAAAATTAAAAATGATATATTTTCAGAATGTAAAGGTCTAGTTTCTATATTTACTTATAGATTTAAAAAAGCTACTAAAGAAGACATAAATAATAATCTAGTTGACATAGTACATAGGAAACTTAAAGATGCAATTTAAGAAAGGTGATATTGTAAGATGTATTAATGTTTCAAATAATGAAGATATTGAAATTAGTATTATTTATATAGTTAAAGAAATAGATAATTCATATTCAACAGATTTTGTACAGTTAGATAATTATAATTATTTAAGTAGTAGGAATGGCTTTTATGAATGGAGATTCAAAAAAGTGTCTGCTAAAGATCTAACAGAAGAAGAAAAATTTATGTATATAAAATGGAAATTAGGAGCTAAAGTATGAATTTTAAAAGATGGGATATTGTTAAATGTATACCTGAAAAAATAGAAGAATGGAAGAATGGTGCATTATGTATTGATATTAAATATATTGTTGAAAGTCAAGATAGGACTTTTGTTTGCTTATTTGAAGATTCTATTGGAAATAAATTGGTTAGATACTATCCATATAGGTTCAAAAAAGTACCAATTAGAGATCTAACTGAAGAAGAAGCATTTAGAATAATTAAGTATAAACTAGGTGCAAAAATAGATTGATTTTTAATTATTAATTAACTATATTAAGGAATTCAATTTGAAAATATTTAGTAGAGGTAACTATAAGTTACCAAGAAATATAGCCATATTTAATATTCCTGAAGTAAGTACCTGCCCAGGAAAAACTAAAGCTTGTACCAAATTGTGTTATGCTATTAAAGCATCAATAATGTATCATCATGTAGTAATACCCCAAAGAAAAAGAAATTTGAGGTTATCTATTTCTAAGCATTTTGTTATTGAAGCCTGTAAAGAATTAAAAGTGATGAAGAAGGTTACAGCGGTAAGAATACATGAAGCTGGAGATTTTTATAATCAAATTTACTTAAATAAATGGATAATAATAGCTAATAAATTTCCTCAATTAATATTCTTTGCCTATACTAAGAGTTACATGTTAGATTACTCAAAGATCCCTAAGAACTTTATTATATTTTATTCATCTGATTGGACTACTAAACACTACTCAGTACAATTAAAAAATCAGGCAATTATGATGCCTGAATTAAAGAGAAAGCTAAAAAAGAATAACACTATACTTAATATGGTATTTAATAAACAAAAAGTGTTTCAATGTCCAGGAAGTTGTAAAACTTGTGATTATTGTTATACTAAACCAGAAGAAACTAAATTATTATCATTTCCATTACATTAATTATGAAAATATATAAATTCCTAATAAGACAAGATGATGATAATATTACTGTGGGAGATTATTTTGTAATAAATGCAGGAACTAATATTGTAATAATAAGTGAACAAGAAGCCATAGTTAATAGATTACAATCTAAACCAAATACTTTTAAAGTAAAACGTACAAGACAAATTAATAATATTACTGCTTATATATGTCAGTGTTTAATTACAAGTAATCATGATTATGATGACTTTATTAATTATTAAAGGAGAAGTATTATGTCCAGAATTATGACAAAACAAGACCTCCAAAATATTATCTATAGAAGTATTATTGGAGGAACTAAAGGTAGATTTTTCTCTGTTAAATTTAAGAAAGCAGATGGGACAATTAGAGATATGAATTGTCGAGCGTTTGTAAAGAAAGATGTCAAGGGTACAGGATATCCAATGAGTAAAACAAAACAATTAATTAGATGGAGAGTATGGGATTTACAGAAGAAAGGTTGGAGAACTATACCTATTGATCGTATTATTTCAATTAAAACTTCTGGACTTAAAGTTGAGGAAAATATATGAAAGAAAAAATTTACTTAGTATGTGTGCACCCTAACAATGAATATATAAAATTAGGGAAAATTTATATTTTAAAAGATCAACATGAATCACAGAACTGTCAATTTGTATATAAATTAAATAATCTAGATAATACACCTATTTATTTACCGGAATCACATGGATATTTTTTATATAGATTTAAGCAATTTTTAGATTTAGATCAGGCCAAATTTACATCTATAAGAATAAAACTTGGTGCGTGGTTAGTGGCGAAAGAGTGTCCTAAAATTAATTCCATTACTAACTATTGTTCTTGTCATGAAAAATAAAATTTACTTAGTATGTACACACTCTAGAGATCATTTGAAATTTGGTAAGATATATATAGTAAAAAAAGAATTTACTTCTTCTTTTCAAACACCTCTCTATATAGTTTCAGACTTAAATAATATAGAAATTGAAATAGCGGGATTTTATAGAAGTAGATTTAAAAAATGTTTAGATTTAGAAGAAGCTAAATTTATATCAATTAAATTAAAACTTGGTGCAATTAAAGTTAAAGATTTAGACGATAAATATACATGCAAGTCACAAGGGTTATCGTGCTCCTGTATATAATTTATTTTTTATTTCTTTTTTTTTTTTTTATTTAAAGCTAAAGTTTTCTAACTAACGCGACGATAAAAATGTAAGGGAAAAATTTGATATTTTAGAAAAGAGGAGGAACAGGATGGAATTACCAGAAAGATTTAAGAAAGATTATGAAATAAAAAATGGACAAGTCAAGTTTAAAAAAGATTATAAATTTGAATCTGACAGAAAAGGTGATATAACTATACCTAAAGAACATATAATAGTAACTGTATCATATAAAGACAATAAGATCAGTAATCTTTCAAATAAAGTCTCCCACGCCTACCTTTTAAAACTCAAAGAAAAACATAATATAAAATTTGGGAAATATGATTTGATACCAAATCTTAGTGATGGTAGTTGGGGATATTTAAGAATAGGAATTGAAGGTACTAATATAGTAGGAGACGGAGAAGTTATAAGAGAAAAATTACCCGAAGATTTTAAACAATATGCATTTACAATAATGTTTAAAAGAGCAGAAGATAGGGCTATATCTAAGTTTTTTGGTATAGATTCAGAAGGATTTTTAACTGAGAGTGAAATACTAAATGATAAGGTGCAATATGATGATCTAGAAATAGGAAAAGTCTCTTATGATGAATCATTTGAAGATAAAAATATCAACAATAATGTTAATAATGATAATGTTGATATAATTTTATTACTTGTAAGAATATTAAAAGTAAGTAATACAGAATTTAATAATGATCTTTTAGATATTGGACATGATAATTTATATGATTGTACTGAGGATCAACAAAGAAAATTGGTAACACACTATGAATCTAAGTTTGGTGGGGAGGATCATTTAAGAGAAGTATTATTGGATTATGTTAAAGAGTATAAGATCAGTAATAACTGGACACAGGAACAATTTAAAGATGAACTTGTTGATATTCTGAAAATAGCCAAAAATAAGATACATTTTGATAGTCTAATAATTGACGAATTATATGATATAATATTGGACTTAGGATTACATGAATAAAATACATTATAGTTCAAATTCTACAGAATGGAATACCCCAAAAGATCTATACTTACAATTAAATGATGAGTTTAATTTTGAACTAGATCCTGCCTGTACTTCTAAAAATCAAATATGTCCTTCTGGTTATCCTATTGATAAAGGTTATGATGGTTTAAAAGAATATTGGGGTTGTTATCGTAATGTATTTTTAAATCCACCCTACGGGCGCAGCCTGAAGCACTGGATTAAAAAAGCTTCTGATGAATCTAAGCTAGGGTGTACTGTTGTTTGTTTAATTCCGTTCAGACCTGACACTAAATATTGGTTTGATTATATATGGGAATATTCTAAAAAAGATAAAATTTTTGATGAAGTTAAAAAAAAATTAGAGATTAAAGGTTATAGATTAGTTTCTAAATATAGAAAAGGAGTAGAAGTAAGAGCTATTAAAGGAAGGGTAAAATTTGAAGGTGCAGAAAGTGGGGCACCTTTTCCTTCAGCTATTGTTATTTTTAGAGGAAAATAAAAAGTCCAAAATCGGACAAAAAAAATTTCCGACATTACAAGATCCAAATTCAAATTAGAATTAGAAACGGAATAGTTTTTGAACTTATATCATATAAAGATCTTTGAGAGGAGGAGATCAAACGCAATTTAATTGGGAAGAAAGATTTTGGAAAAAAGTAAATAAGACTAATGATTGTTGGTTATGGACAGCAAGTAATAATTATCAATATGGTACTTTAAATATTAAAAATAAAATATGTAAAGCTCACAGATTATCTTGGGAATTACATTATGGTAAAATACCTGATGAATTACATGTATTACATCATTGTGATATTCCTCTATGTGTCAACCCAGATCATTTATTCTTAGGATCTCATCAAGATAATATGAAAGATATGATTGAAAAAGGCAGAGAAACATTTAAAAAGGGATTTGATATTAAAAAAGTTTGTCCAAATTTAGTTATAAACAATAAAGGAGAACGTAATGGTAGATCAAAATTAACAGAAAAAGATGTATTAGAGATAAGAAAACTAAGTAGCTTGATGACACATGTTAAATTAGCAAAAATATTTAAAATGTCTCCTGTTACAATTAGTGAAATTGTTAATAATAAATCTTGGACACACATATAAATGATTGAAACTAGGAAATTATCAGAATCAAATGAACAAAAATTACTAAAAGCCAGTTTATTAGGCCAAGAAATATTTGCTGACATTAATGATCAAGTTAATGAAAACTATTTTTTTGTTAGAGAATATAAAGTAATATTTAATGCATACAGACAAATATTTACTGAAGCTGCTGAACTTTCTGAGTCTAATATAAAACCAATCATTGCTCATGATTTAATTGCATTAAAAAAATTTGATGAACTGCTATATTTAGATGTAGAATCAAATGAAATAAGAAACATTATTAAAATTCTTAAAGGCAAGGTTGAAATCAGAGAACTCTATAAGATTAAAGGATTTCTTTCTGAACAACTAGAATCTAATGAATCTAGTAGTATAATATTTGGCAAACTTAATGAGAAATTACTTCAATTTGGAAATGAACAAGAGGATCAGATAGAATCTATTGGAGACATTCTTAAAAAAGAAATTCCTGATCCTAAAAACCCACCTGAAATTAAAAACGAGTTATTAGGAGTTCCCACTGGATTATCTAAACTAGATAAAATCACTAAAGGATATGAGAAAAAACATATTAATATTATAGCAGCACGCACCAGCTCAGGAAAAACTGTGATCGCTTACCAAAGTGCTTTGGCTACAGCAATAGCAGGAGGAAGAGTTCTTATATATACATTAGAAGATAGTAAAACAAGTGCTGCAGATAGATTATTAAGTGCAGCAGGTGAGATTTCTAATTATAAAGTAATGTATAGAAAATTTGATGCAGCTAGGGACAAATTAAAATTTATAAAAACTTATGAAGAGTTAGCAAAATTACCAATATATATTGATGAAAATGTAAATCATTCTCCCTTTTCTATCTTCAATTCAATAAGAAGAATGCAGCTCAAATATGGAGAAGTAGCTTTAGTTATAGTGGACTACATACAATGTATGTCTCATGAGCAGGAACAAATAGCAACTTACACCAGACAATTTCAAAATTATGTTAAAGTTTTAGATATACCTTTAATATTAGTCTCACAATTTAATAGAGGGTTAGAATATAATCAATCAGATTGGTTAGTAGCTCCTAAGAAGTCTAACTTAAGAGGATCAGGAGCACTAGAAGAATATGCTCATAAACTTATATGTATAACACTTAATGACTCTGAGGAGGAGGAATTAGATTTATCAGAAAAAGAAGCAATGATATGGGTTATTAAAAATAAAGGAGGTCCAAAAGGAAAAGTAAAAACAAATTTACATGGTGAATTCTTTAAGTTTAAAGAAGAAGCTTATAGTAATACTCAAGCACAAGATAATAATTTATTTGATGAACCTAATTAAGGAGAAATAGGAAAATGTCTTTAAAAATTACTAAAATTGAAATTAGAAAATTTGAAAAAGATAATTTAAGAGCTTATGTTAATTTAACTTTTAACGAGGAATTAACTATTGATGGGTATAAAATAATGAATGGAAAAAATGGTTTATTTTTAGCCTCTCCTTCAGTTAAAAGTAAAGACGGCTGGAAAAATTTTATAAGATTAAGTAAGGAATTATATCAGGATGTGTTTGACCGAGTAATGGAAGATTATGATAAGACAAGCGGCTCTGGACAAGATTTATCTAGAGAATCTAGTTCTGACAGAGAATCTATCTCACGAAGACGCAGGTAAGGGGGTGATTGTTACTTGTATACTATTACAGATATTACGGAGAAATTTATAGAAAAACCAAAACGCATGAAAATTGGTACTGGTAAACTTGCAAAACAATATCATATAGATGAAGAAGCTATTATAAAGGCTAGAGAAGAGGCAAGGGATGTATTAAACCCAAAAACTTGGAAAAGATTACCCAAGGTATTGTTATTTGACATCGAAACCTCGCCATTGATGGCTTACGTATGGCAACACTCTGTGTGGGATGCTAGAATTACGAATGATCATGTAGTTTCAGATTGGTTCATGCTTACATGGAGTGCTAAATGGTTATTCAATGACAATGTTATGTCTGCTAGATTAACACCGAAAGAAGTTTTATCTGAAGATGATTCTAGGGTAACAAAAGAAATATGGAATTTACTTAATGAGGCAGATATAGTGATCGGCCACAGTGTTCGAAAATTTGACATTCCAAATCTTCAAACTAGATTTATATTACATGGATTGAGTCCACCTAAACCTTATCGTCAGATAGATACTCTTTTAGTAGTAAGAAGAGAATTTGGGTTTACTCATAATAATTTGAATGCTTTAGCTAAAGTATTAGGATTAGGTCAAAAAATAGATACAAATTTTCAACTATGGAGAGACTGTCTTAGAGGTAATAAAAAAGCACTTAAAAAAATGGAGACATATAATCAACAGGATGTTCTTTTGTTAGAGGAAGTTTATTTAGCTTTACTTCCTTGGATTAAATCTCATCCTAATGTTGGATTATATTTAGGTGCAGATGTTTCTGTTTGTTCAAGTTGTGGAAGCAATAAGCTAGAAAAGTATGGTTTATATGTAACTAACGCAAGTAAATTTCAAGCATATAAATGCAGTGAATGTCATGCTATATCTAGATCCAGAATTAACTGTCAAAATAAACAACAAAAACAAAACTTATTAGTACCTATATCAAGGTAATAAAGAAAATGAAGAATAATAATTGGGATGCTATTATGCCAATATCTAAAGAAGAATTTAATAAAGAATTAAAATTATATAGAAAAGAAAACCCTGATGATAAAGATTCTGATGAAAAATTAGCAACTTATATGGTATATAGAATAACTTACAAAAATTTTAAACAAAATTTAAATTGATACTTATAGAAACCTCTCAACAACTTCAGGATTCTATTCAATCTATTTATGAACTTGGAACTCTTTCTGTAGATAGTGAGACACAAGGTTTAGATCCTTTTACTAGTACCTTATTACTAGTTCAAATTGGTAATGATAAAGAACAATTTTTAATAGATGCCAGGATAGTAAATTTAACTCCTCTTAAACCTCTATTAGAAGACAAATCGATTATTAAAATCTTAGCTTCTGCTGTTTTTGATTACAAATTTCTCAGACGACAAGATATTATTATGGAGAATATGATTGATGTATTAAATAATGAGAGAATACTTGAAGCAGGTAGAGTTAGATTTCATACTAAAGGATATTTTTCATTAGAAGGATTGACTAAACGTTATTTAGATATAAGTTTAGATAAAGCTGTAACAGAATCTTTTTTTATACATAGAGGAAAATTTAGTAGTGAACAATTAGAGTATGCATCTATGGATGTAAAAGTTTTACCTCAAATTTGGAAAATACAAAAACAGAGATTATTACAAGAAAATTTATGGAAAACATTTCAGTTAGAATCAGATTGTATACCTGCTTTCGGAGACATTGAATATAATGGCCTTTATCTAGACAAGAAAAAATGGTACGATTTATACGAAGATAATATTCTTAAGATGAATAAGTACCTCAAACGAACTAAGAATATATTTAAAGATGTTTGGGATATAGATCTCTTAGATGAGATAGATATCAATATAGAGAGCAATCCACAAATGCTTGCTGCATTTAATAAATTAGGTTATCCTATCACTAGCACTAAAGAAGACATAATACAATTAGAAACCCCAAAAGAAATACATGAAGATCTTATTAAGTATAGAGAGCATCAAACAGCATCTAGTAGATATGGTTTAGAATATATAAACGCTGTTAATTCTGTTACAGAAAGGCTTCATCCTAATATTTTCGGTATAGGGACGGCAACTGGAAGACCATCTAGTATTAAGCCAAACATGCTTAACATCCCAGTAGATGAGAGATATAGATCTTGTTTTAAAGCCCAACATGATGGGGGAAAAATATTAACAAATGATTATGCAGGACAGGAAGCTAGAATTATGACAGAAATATCTCAAGAACCTTCTTGGATTGATGCTCATAATAAAAATTTAAGTGTACATGAATTAATAGGTTCGAAGATATTTTCATTAGTTATGGGTAAAGATATAACTATAAATAAATCTAATAAAGTAATAGACTACCAAGGAAAAAAAGTTAAAATTGTAGATTTATACAATACAACTAAGAATATTAATTTTGCGATCAGTTATGGAGCTGGTACAAAAAGAGTTATGCAACAATTTTTACTTGCCGGAGTTCCTTGTACACATGAATTAGCTCTTGAAATTATAGATATCCACAAAAAAGAATTACCTATATTACATGAAGTATTAAATAAGTGTGGAAAAAATGGGTATTATCAAGAATACTCAACCTCTTTAGGGGGGAGGAAAAGATATTTCTTGCAACCACAATTAAAAAATATGAAAGGAGATACTAAAAAAGAAAGACAAAGAAGTTTAATGGCTCAAAAATTTGCTATTGAAAGAGAAAGTAAGAACCACATAATACAAGGAACTGGAGCAGATATGCTTAAAAAAGCTATGATTCTATTACGAAATAGTATTATTAAACTTAATAAACAAAATGAATTGAAATTACTATTACAAATATATGATGAATTAGTATGCGAATCTGAAAAGAACCATAAAGAAAATCAATCACTTATACAAAAATGTATGATACAGGCTCAAGAATTTTACCAAAATACAGTTTCAGCAGAGGTAGAAGGAACTATAGCAAATTCTTGGTCTAAATAATAATAAAGGAGTTGTTAAATTTGATAAATAAAATACAAAATATTCCTGGATTTGTGGGTTATAGTGTTGATACAAAAGGTAATGTATATAGTATAAGATCAATTAATGGTCGAGGTGGGTTGGTTAAAACAGAAAGAAAGTTAAAAGGCGGACTTACTAATGGTTATCCTACTGTGAGTTTGTCTCAAAATGGTAAAATTTTTAAGCGTAGTATCCATCGACTAGTGTTAGAAACTTTTATTGGCCATTGTCCAAGTGGAATGCAAGCCTGTCATAATGATGGTAACCCTGAAAATAATAAATTGGATAATTTGCGGTGGGATACTCCTAAAGGAAATAACCAAGATAAATATAAGCACGGGACAGCAATGGTTGGTAAAAAAAATCCGAATTATGGTAAGCCTCTATCTAAGGAAACAAAAATAAAATTATCAAATTCTCACAAAGGAAAAAAATTATCTGATAAAACAAAAACAAAAATGTTAATACAGAAACAAGGAGAAAAAAGTCATTTTGCAAAATTAACTGAAAAACAAGTTAGAATTATTTATTATTTATCTTGGAATTCTACTATGTTACAGAGAGAAATTGGAAATATATTTAAAATACATAAAAATACAGTATCTACTATAAAAACTAAACGTAATTGGACTCATATACTATGATAGAAAAAAGATTTGAAACAACAAATTTACATCAGACTTATAAAAACAAAAAAGGAATTAAAGTATTAGGAGCAACAACTGTTTTAGGTAGCTTAGGGTTTAATAAAACTATTTTGATGAGGTGGGCAGTAAAACAAGCATTAGCAGGTATTGACCCATTTAGTTTTACTGCTGAAGCAGCAAGTATCGGATCTATTGCACACTTCATGATTGAATGTAGAATTAATAACTGGAAACCAGTTTTTGATAAAGTATCACCACACGATTTACTAAAAGCAAAAATGGCTTTCAGTGCATACCTCAAATGGGAAAAAGATCAGATAGATATAGAATATTTAAAAACGGAACTTCAATTAGCCTCTGATCGTTTCAATTATGGAGGTACTATTGATCTAATGGCTAGAATCAATGGAGAACTATGTCTTATAGATTTTAAAACCTCTAAGTACTTTTACACTGAACACTTCTGTCAGATATCAGCTTATAAGAAACTTTATGAAGAACATTTCCCGAAAGAAAAAATAGATAGATGTTATATCTTAAAAATAAATAAAGAAACAGGAGAATTTGAAGCTAATAAACTAACTCAATATAAACTAGATAAAGGTTGGGAAATATTTAAACTTTGTTTAGGGTTACATGAGTTGAAAGGATGTATATAAATGTGTAAAATATGTAATAACACCAAAGAGACAGAAGTAATTGTTATGGGAACAGACACAGAAATGGTAGAATGTCCTTATTGTTCTGATAGATCTATATACAAAAAATTTCAAGAGTGGGTAAAATCTTTAGACTGAGGATTAGGATAGGATAAAATGATAGCATTTCTTAGTGGAAATATAACTGTAATCAGTGAGAATAATTATATTATTATTGTTAATAATGGTATAGGCTATGAGGTCATAGTTAAAGATTCTAGTATTTACAAGACAGATACTAAAATAACTATGTGGGTTTCTACTGTTCAACGAGAAGATGGTATTACTTTATATGGGTTTGAATATTTTGAACAAAGAAAACTTTTTATAAAACTGCTTAGTGTAAGTGGTGTGGGGCCAAAAACTGCTATGTTAATACTGACTAAATATGAACCTATTGAATTTTATAATACAATTAGTCAAATACATATTAATATAAAACTAGGAGCAACAGTTAATATTACTAAAGATATAGGAATAAAAGGTATAGGTCCTACTACAGCTTTTAAAATAATAAATACTTTAGCTAAGGAAGTGCTTAGTAGTTAGGATCTCAAAAGTTGATATTAATCAAGCAGAAATAGTTAAAGAATTAAGAGCACAAGGATATAGTGTTGAATGTATTCATACTTTACGCAATGGGGTTCCAGATTTACTGGCAGGAATTAATGGACACAACTATCTATTCGAAATCAAAGATCCTGATAAATCTCCCTCTAAAAGAAAACTTACCGAAGATGAAGAGAAATGGCATTCTACATGGAAAGGCCAAGTTCATATCATACATACCGCTGAAGAAGCTATACAAATTATAAATTCTTAATAGGAGAATAGATGTTTATAAATAAAGCAACTAATGGAAATATTTGTTATCTAGACATGATTAATCAACATCAATATTAGGAGATGACTTAATTGGCTAAATTTTCCACCTTTTCTGAAACGATCTACAAACAAAAATATGCCCATAAAAACGGGAACAACCAGAAAGAAAACTGGACTCAAATTTCAAAAAGAGTAGTAAATAATGTATTATCTGTAGTAACTGTTCCTAAAGATATTAAAAAACAAATTATACAATATATTGATGAGTTAAAATTTATTCCTGGAGGAAGATATTTATATGCTGCGGGATTACCATACCACCAAACACAAAATTGTTTTTTATTTAAAGCACAGGATTCTAGGGAGGGTTGGGCAGACTTATTACAAAAAAGTGCTTTAGCATTAATGACTGGAGGCGGAATTGGTACAGACTACTCATTAGTAAGGGAAGAAGGGCGACCTATCAGAAAGATTAAAGGATTTGCTACAGGTCCTATAAGTTTAGCCAAGATTATAAATGAAGCAGGTAGATATATTATGCAAGGAGGTTCTCGCCGTAGTGCTATTTGGGCTGGCTTAAAATGGGATCATCCTGATATCTATAAGTTTATAAATTCAAAAAATTGGATAAAAGAGGTTAGGGAAATGAAATTAAAAGATTTCTCATTTCCTGCTGATTTAGATATGACTAATATATCTATATTACTTAACGATGAATTCTTCGAAGCTTATAGAGATGACAAACACCCAATGCATTCAATGGCTAGTTCAGTTTACTGGGCAACAGTTGAAAGAATGTTAAAAACTTCTGAGCCAGGTTTTAGTGTGGACGTAGGCAAAAATAAAAATGAAACACTTCGAAATGCTCCTTGTACAGGTGATACATATATATTAACATCACAAGGATACCGTAAAATACAAGAAATAGCAGAAATACTTATTGTAGTTTGGACAGGCAAGCAGTGGTCTACTACTGTGTTTAATAAAACTAGAGAAAATGATAATATTTTAAAAGTAGAATTAACAGGAAAACGTTATATAAGATGTTCTAAAGATCATACTTTTATTATAAAAGATTCTGGGTGGAAAAAAATTGAAGCTCAAAATTTACAGATAGGAACTAAAGTTGAGTATAATCCAGGACTTGTTAAAAATGGTAAAAAAGTTTCAGAGGCCTATCTTTTAGCATTTGTGTATGGAGATGGATCTTTTCATACTCGTTATGCAAGAGCTGAAGTAGCACTATGTGGTAAAAAAGAAAAACTAGAAAAACACTTATCCTCATTACCTTGTACTATTAGTAGGGATAAGAGAAATATTTTAAGGATTTATTATAAAAACCATGACATATTTAGATCACGAACTAAAACTACTTTTCCCGAAGAAGTTTATTCTTGGGATTGGGACTCAAGAACACAATTCTTAGCAGGATTGTTGGACGCAGACGGTAACGATTTTAATGGTAAAGCAAGATTAAGCTCTGTTTGTTTAGATTTTTTATATGGTGTAGCTAGATTATGTGACACTGTTGGTTTAACTGGTATAATCAATAAAGGATCTAACACTTCTTACTCTAATAATTTATCATGGAATCTTATTATTAAAGGAAAATGTAAAGATATTTTACCTACCCACAGATTAGAACTGTTAAACACAAAAACAACTGTTTATACTGTAGTATCAGTAAAACCTGACGGTCAAGAAGATGTTTTTTGTTGTGATGTCAAAGTAGAAGAACATTCTTTTCAAGCTGAAGGAATCATTATAGGAAATTGCACGGAAATTACATCTTCAGATGATGCTGATGTTTGTAATTTAGGTTCTATTAATTTAGGTAAAATAGATTCACTAGAAGAAATGAAAGATGTAGTAGAATGTGCTTCTATATTTCTATTAGCAGGTACTATTTATAGTGATGTACCATTTGCTAAAGTTGATGAAGTTAGAAATAAGAATAGACGTATTGGTTTAGGTCTTATGGGTATGCATGAGTTTCTCCTGAAAAGGAATCAGCCATATGGTATCAATGAAGAATTAGGTAAATATCTAAATATATATAATGCTAATCAAAAAATAACTAATGAATGGTCTAAAAAGTGGGAAATATCTAAACCTATTAAAACCAGAAGTATCGCTCCTACAGGAACTATTGCAATTGTAGCTGGTACAACTACTGGTATTGAGCCTTTATTTTGTTCTGCATATAAGCGAAGATATCTTAAAGGTAAAGAGTGGCATTATCAGTATGTAATTGATAACATAACCGAGAAAATGATAGAACAATATGGATTACATCCTGATGATATTGAAGATGCTTACAGTTTATCTGAAGAACCTTGGCGTAGAATGGACTTTCAGAAATGGGTACAAAAATATGTAGACCATGCTATTAGTTCAACTATGAATATACCTAGATGGGGATCTGTTTATAATAATAAAGATACAACAAGAGATTGGGGTAATTTATTTTTAAAATATTTACCTGATCTTAGAGGTATGACTATATATGCTGATGGTAGTAGGGGCGGACAACCGTTGCAGCCTATTAAATATGAAACAGCAAAGAAACATATGGGAGAAGTATTCAGGGAGTCTAATGATTTATGTGAAATTACTGGAGCTGGGTCATGTGGTGCTTAATGAAAAGATTTAAACCAGAAGATCTTTTTATTCTATTAGTTATAGGAATAATAGTAGGTTATATTGTTAATTGGATAATGGATGTATTATATTGATAGTAAAAATTAAATTAATAGATAAAAGATTTGGACTTTGGCAAATTGATCCATCCAAATTAACTAAGGAAGAAAAATGGCGTATGAGTAATTTTAGAACATTACTTGAATTAAATCCACAGGATTATTATTATAAGGAGAAATAAAAATGTATTGTAAAATATGTAAATATTGGAAGGGAGATAAAGACAAGAGAGGCAAAGATATGGAAATTGGACAATGTAGAATTAATCCTCCCACTGTTGTAAATTCTGTGCTGCATAATGCTATGTGGCCAACAAGTAGACCCGATGATTGGTGTGGACAATTTAAGAGGATTCAGTGAATTTTACAATTGATCGTACATTATTTCAAGATTCTTTACGTAAGATTACGGCTATTAGTTCTTCTAAATCTGAACTTACTAAGTATTTATCTCTTAATATAAAGAAAACTTTCTTAACTTTATCAGCTACGGATCAAGATATTATATCTTATGTTAAAATTAAAACTGATGATCAGGAAGGTAGTAGTTGTTTGGTAGAAGCTAAAGCATTATATAATTTAATTATTAACCTATCTAAAACTACTGACAAAGTTACAATAAAACTTGATAAAAAAACTTTAATAGTTAAGGCTGATAGTAATGAATATAAATTTAAAACTTTTAATATTGAATTTCCTAAGTTTGATATTCATAGTTATGTTTGGTCATTTTCTGTTGAGGGTGAGAAGTTTCTACATCTAATAAAGAATTCAGGATGGGCACACGCATCTAAAGAGGAAGAAAGAACATATCTACAAGGAGTATTATTTGAAGTTGATGGTAAGTTATTCGTATCAAGTACAGATGCCAGGAAGTTTAGTTGTAGTTCTACAGATGTAAATATAGATACTAAATTTAAATTTATTATTTTATCTAAACTTTCAAAAATTATTAGTTTAGAATTAACTAAATATAAACCTAAGAAAAAAACAGATATAACTAATTTTCCTGAAGTTAAATTTAATATTGGTAAAAAATATGTCGATATAATAGTTAGTGGTGTACATTATACCAGTAAAATTCTAAACTATTCATATCCAGATATTAGAAATAAACAGTTTACAAGTAATTATAATATAATGTTAAATAAAAAATCTTTATTAGATTCAATAAAAAGATTAGATCCATTTACTGATACTATTAAAAATATGTTAAGTTTTTTCTGTGATGATTCTAAAGTTAAATTAAAATCATGGGATATATCTGATGATACATTACATTCTACAGAACTTATTGCTAATGGTTGGTCTTATAAAGACTTTGAAATAGGATTTAGAGCTTCATCATTTTCAGATATTTTAAAACATGTAGTAGGAAAAGAAATTACTGTTCAATTTGAATCACCAAATAAATTCTTCAAAATCTTAGACACTGAATCAACTGTTAATACTTTTTACATAATACCTTATTCTAAATTTTAAAGGAAAATATAATGGATTTAATACCTCTACTTTTAAATTTGATAGCAATTGTAGGTACGTTTGGTATAATATTTTGTTTGGTTGTTATAATATATGGTCTTTATTGTTTAATTTTTAAAAAATATTAAAAAGGAGATAAGAAATTGGAACTAGAAGAAAAATTTAAGGACGATTTTTGTACATTTTCAGATAAGACTGACAATAAATTACCTCTTATATCTAGCGGATCTTATTATCTAGATGAAATTTTAGGAGGAGGATATCCTAAAGGATGTATAGTAGAATGTTTTGGAAATGAATCCGTCGGAAAGTCTACTACTGCTCTTAATCTTATTAAATGTGCTCAAGCGCAATATCCTAATGAAAAAACTGTATTCGTGGATTCTGAACATGATCTTGTTGATGATTATGCAATTAATGGAATTGGTATAGATAAGAGTCGTTTTAGTAAAGCTCAACCAGAAACAGGTGAAAGAGCATTAGAAATAGTAGAAGACGCTATACGTAGAGGTAATTATAGTGTTGTAGTTCTAGACTCAACAGCAGGATTAGTTCCTCAAAATGAATTAAAAACAGGCAAGGTTAAGCCAGGAGAAATAGCAGGACTATTATCTCGCAAGCTTAATATAATTAAAGATCTAGTAGTAAAAACACAAACAATATTATTTTGTACAAGTCAAATGCGTATAGTATCTATGGTTCCTGTTGCTACTTATGGTCCCACAGGAGGGAATGCCTTAAAATTTTATGCAAAGATTAGACTTAGACTTAAAATAAAAGAACAAATTGTATTAGATAATGAAAATGTTGGACAGGTAGTTCGTGCTTTTACAGAAAAAAATAAAGCCGCAAGACCTAAAAGAATCTGTGATTATTATATTAAATATGGAACAGGTATATCGGAACATGATGAATTATTAACTCTTGGTATAGAGAAGGATATTATTCAAAAATCCGGTACTTGGTTTTCTTCAAATGGAACTAATCTTGGACAAGGTAGAGGTAAAGCTGTGGATTTTCTAGACGCTAACAAAGATATAGCAGATAAAATCAAACATGAAGTATTTAAAGAAAATAATTAAATATTTTAGACTAAAGAAAGTCGCACGATTAAATAAAAAGATATTAACAAACCTGAAAAATAACATATACCATAGAGGAAAAAACTTTACTAATTATGATAAGTATAGAAGAAAGAGCAAACGATTATCATAGACAATTTAAAGCTTTTAATAAAGCTAGTAGTTATTTGATTAATAGAGGTTTTACTCAGGAAAAAACACTTAATAACATGATAGATAATAATTATCTTGGTATATCAATACAAGATAAAACAGATTATTATTATGGTTATTTGATTTTTCCAATTATAGATGGGGATGGTGAAATAATATCTTTTACAGGACGTAGTTTTTTAGATGATATTAAACCAACTCATAAACATTGGAAAGGTACAATAAATTATTTTTATAATCATAAGAAGCTAAAAGAATATTATAGCGTAGTTATTACTGAATCTCCTTTAGATACTTTAAGTCTAAATTATAGTGGATTTTATAGTATTGCTACTATGGGATCATCTAGATTACCTACACTATATACTGATTTAAAAAATAAAAATATTACAATTTTATTTGACACTGATTTAAACAACACAGGACAATCTAAAGCTAAATTATTAGCTGCTAAATTATATAATATATGTGATAATGTAAGCATAGGTCATATTGATCTACCAAATGGATTAAAAAAAATTGACATTAATGATTTACTTAAGCAAGATAAAAGTCTAGATAAAACAAATTTTAAACAACAGATTTTAGATATTATTTATAAAGCTAAGAAGTATATTTATATAGAACCTATTAAAACACCTTATGTTTCTAATCATGATTTTTCAGAATATAATATAGTAGACATCATATCAGAACATGTGTCTTTAAAACAAATAGGTAATTTATATAGAGGATATTGTTCTTTTCATAATGATAGTGATCCTTCTTTTACAGTATACCCAGACACTTCAAGCTTTTTCTGTTTCGGGTGTGAGAAGGGTGGGGACGTTATTAATTTCTTACAGGAAATAATGGGATTTGAATTTAAAGAAGCTAAAGAATATCTGGAGATTAATTATGGATAAATTTTTAAAAGGTTTTAGAGATATAGTATTACTTTTTTGTTTTATTACACTGTTATTTAGCGTTATGTTACCTTTTTGGTTAATCATAGTTCTTTCACTTATAATTGGGATAATACTTATGATCACACCTGAAGAAGGAAATAAGATAAAGGAAATATTTAATGGATTTAAAATTGTTAGAACTAAAAAAACTACATGCAGGGATAGTAAGGTGTCAACAATGCAATCTATACAAAAAAAGAATTAATGCTGTTGGTGGTTCAGGTCATTTTGATCCTATAGTAGTATTCGTAGGGGAGGCTCCAGGAGAAGAAGAAGATAAAAGTGGACTACCATTTTGTGGAGACTCTGGTTTGATTTTATACAGATGGATAGATGAACTTAGATTATTAGATACTGATTTTGCTATTTTAAACATAATAAAATGCAAACCACCAAATAATAGAGATCCTATGGATGAAGAAATCTCTACATGTACAGATTTATGGTTAAAAAAACAATTAAATATTTTGGAACCAAAAGTAATTGTATCAGTAGGACGAATAGCGTCTGCATATTTTTTAGGTAAGGAATTTAGGTCAGGTATACTTACATATGCAGGAAGATTTTATGGTGATTACTATTGTTTACCCCATCCCTCGTATTTTCTACGTCGAGGTAGTAAACCAAATGAATGGGAACCATATTTGACTAAGTTAAAGGAGAAGTTAAATGACTAAAAAACAAAAATCATATTTAATAGAGGTGTTTATATGGGTATTAATTGGTATAATTATTCAGATAACGATAACATGGGCAATTGGAGCAGAAGCAACAGTTAGCTGGGATGCAAATACCGAAAGTGACTTAAGCGGTTACAAAATATACCACGGAACAAGTTCAGGTAGTTATGACGATGCCCTTGATGTTGGTAATAAGACCTCGTTTATCATCA
>SDBV01004670.1_pt1 | contig 19575 bp, 10 predicted proteins | sample 2277081 | NCBI WGS metagenome assembly SDBV01 (sample SAMN10402039, study PRJNA504765) | marine sediment metagenome | isolation source: marine sediment core GS10_PC15, 223 cmbsf | place: Arctic Ocean: Southern Knipovich Ridge | collected 2010
TTTGAACACGATGCGTAACTTCGCTCTCTAAGGGATATCCTGCTATTCTTATATCTGTTCTAAGTAGATAAGAGCCGTTTATTCTTTTCAGTGTTGTATTAGTTAAATCTCTAAATGGAAATGTTACGTTTTCATCATCAGGAGCACGTCTTAGCCATCTTTCGTCGTTTGGAGCTATAAGAAGAACATCATCAAATAAAGTGTCTTCGATTGATACTATTGCTCCGGACAGATGCTCTGCTGCTTCGGTGCCTTTCTGGCCACGCAATAGTCCGTCAAGTGTATTTCCTGATTTGGAAATATAAAAGAGAATTTCATCATCTATTTTAATGACAGCGGATGATGGAAAATTACTTGCCTCTGTTATTACAAGAGATATATCAGTGTCATTAATGTCATTTCTTAAAATAGATCCTTTAAATTCGATAAGTTGTGGATTAGCTTTTATTTCTTCTTCTCTAACCAATAACTCCACAGTAATAGAATCTTGAATAGCACCGTACTCGCCCAGTCTTAAAGCCCATTCTTCAAAAAATTGTAATTCTTCAGCATCCGTGGTTGCGTCACTTCTTAGAAGTCTGTCAAGAACCTCTGGAGTTCCTTTCTTTCTAATAAACCCTTGCATAAATTGAAATTGTGTGTCATCACTTAACAATAAATTGCTAAGGTAATCGCGGGTTTGAAATCCGAATAATCTTCTCGCAGTATCTTGAATTGCTGGTCTCTCGACTACATCTTCTATTTCAAAATAACGTCGGAAATCGTTTGTTATCTTCTCATAGTTAGGTAGTAGATTATTTTCTGTTATAATAAATCCTGGAGCATCAAATCTTCCTACCCATCCACCGGCTCTAGTAGTGAAAAGCTTAAATCGTGATTGCCTTAATTTAAGCAACGGATTGTAAATCAAATCATTAAAAATGGTTCTATTATTGAATGTTAAAACATGCTCAAATTCTGCAATGAACAATCTTGCCGAATATATTGCCTGTTCTTCTTCTGGAACAACTGTTAACTCATCATTAAATCTTGTAACGAAAGTTTGTTCAGGTTGAATTACTCCACCATCTCTATCAAGAAGACTATAGACTCCGTTGATAATTTGTTCAATACTTTGAATTGCCCCACGCTCTGTTCTAAATTTTATTTTTGTTGCTGAAGGACTTAATGAAATTAATGATCCTACAGCCCAACGACCTAACGACCAGAATAGATATTGTTTTCCAGACAAGCGCCAATTATTAACTTCTTTTGATTCGAAATCGATCTCATCAAAAATCCAACCTTTGCTTTCTAAGAATTTACCATAACTTATCAGAAAATCATAGACTTCTTGTTGTGTTTGAAATTCTGTTCCATATGGAATTTCTTGGATTTGATCATTTTTAAATAAAGTTGATTCCGCTACTCGTATAGTTCCTATGTCAATTGCAATTTGTCTGCTTGTTTTGACCGGAGGAATTATTTTAAAAGAAGGGTCAAGAACATCATACCCGAATACTGCCCATCCCTTTCCTACTCTTTCTATTATAACTCCGCTGTAAATTTCTTCTTGAATACTTCTATTTCTATAAAGATTAACGCCAATATCTTCTTGCGGAACTAATCCAAAATTGTCAGCTAATATTCTTGTTGCGTCGGAATTTATAAAGCCGGCCATTTTATGTCCAAGGCGAGGTTGTAATCCTCTAATAACGTCTCCGAATATGTCAGTTATAGATTGACCATTACTAACAACAAAGTCTGTCATCCATTGTTGAATTCCGTCGCTTGTAAAGATCGTCTCATCAGGAAGTTCTTCTCCATGAACTGTAATTTCTGAATGGCGTTTTCTATCTTCTGTATCAGTGCTAATCCATTGTGGACTTTCTGCTGGATCATCTTCGTAGCGGAATAATTGTAATTTTGGATCCCAACCAAGTTCAATGAAACGGGTAGGCTTCATTAAGTAACTAATCTGTGCTATAGCAAACGACCAAAATTCTCCACGACGGAAAACTGTTTCTACCGGCGCATGATCTCCAACTTTCCAATCTGCTTTTGCATCGAGGATGCCCGGCCGAGTAGCAATTCCAAGAGCAATTGGATCTAATATATCTCCAACAGCATCTACAGGAATCGGAGCGGTTAACCGCGCAAATCTTTCGTCGATTCCTTGTCTAGTTCCACCAGCAATTGTACCGATTCTCATATCATCCCATAACAGTGTGTTTGCACTAGTATATGGTGGAAATCCATAACGAGCATCCCAATAATCCGGTTTCTGGCTGAAACCAAACATTTCCCATGGATGCGTATTTGGTTTATCGGTATCGTAGAAGAGTTTGAAAATTCCTCTCCAATATCCAGGTAAACCTTGCTTTCCATAATTAAACGTAAATGGATCGTTTTGATCGAAGACATCGTTCGTTGCTAAGTCAAAATTATGAAAAGTTGCCCATCTTTGGATTATTGGTACTAAGAGTTGATTAAATTCTTCTAAGGAATAATCTCCTTCTCTAAATTCTGCTTCAACAAAATCTATGAAAGTAAAATCTGGAAGCTCTTCAGTTTTGTATTCTTCTGGAATTGAATCGAAAATATTATTTTCTAATTCTAATATTACATCATCACGAAAATCGTTGAATGCAATAACTATACTTCCGTCATGCATTTGAATTACGTTTTGTGGAGTCTTGAATGTTTTATCTTCAAATATTTCTGGCTTAAAAACAGGAAACACTCCTAACCTACTTGGGCTTGATGGAATAAATGTTGGTTCCTCATTTGCCCGTGTACCCATGCCACTAAATGCGAATGGAAAATCTATTGTTTTTCCAAGATTAATTGAATCTAACGCATCCTCGACCCATAACAAAGGAGGATCAACAGTATCGTCGTGTATTCCATCGTTAAAGAACTCGTTTATTTTCCTCAAGAATTTATTTCTAAATCTTGAAAATTCTCTTTCCACAAAACGAACAGAAAGCATGAAATCAATATTTTTGTTGCTTCCTAAAGCCATTAGTTTCAACATCGGCGCTTGATGCTGAAGTATTTCTGTTCCAAGACTTCGATCTTGTAAAGTTTCTCTCCAGTTGTTAATTCCGTTTGCATTTCCTACAAGACCTTCCTGATTTTTAATTATGCTTGTAAAATGCGCGAAAAATTCACTGTTAGCAATGAACTCTACTTCTTCATTGTCTGGGTTGCCTTCCAAATTAATTGGTATCTCATATGTTGTGTCTTCTGTTTCTGGAATTCCACTTGAAAAATAGTGAACCTGAATTATGTCATCATTTTCGAAGAAGTCAAAAAATTGAATTTGATTATCTACAATTGTCCATTTTTGATCTGTCTTCTCATCGCCATTAACAAATACTTGGACTTCGTCTTCGTTATCAGGTGTTAATGTAAGATCAAAATCACGGGTATCATCGTCCGTGATAAATCTATCAATCAAAAACTGTCTACTTTTTATTTTGGACTGATGCCAATCATTATTGAAAATATCTTCGGCAGAAGTTTCACCAACTCTTCTGTGGAAATAAAAGCCAATAATTTCTTGTGCTGGTGTACTGAAGTTAAATCTATCTGTTACTAAATGATTTTGAAATACAATTTCACCAAACTCATTAAACTTTAATGGAATACCTAAAACTTCGTCGAGCGGTTGGCGGGGGTCATCGTTTATTTGATAACTGAAAAGTTTACTTCCGACGAAGTCACTCGATGGATATTTTCCTGGATCTTGAAGTTTTGTTGCTTCTGTATCATATAGCTGGAATAATGGTGGTTGATTAATAACATCCTTTGGTTGTGCTAAAAGCCATTCGTCATCTGCATCACTCCAATAGTAAGAGTTTCCTTGATGCAGAAGACCTAGCAAAACTTTTATTTGATCACCATCAGCTGGAGATCCATCTGAATTTTGTCCGTCGGTAATAAGAGTTAGTGTCAATCCATCAACTGTTCCAATGCCATCAACTTTAAAAACTCTGTTTTGGAACAAAGTTCTTTGCTCAATAATTGTCACATTATTAGGAATAGGAACACCGATACCTGTTGTATTTACAAACGGTTCTGTTAATGTAATCACAGAAGTGCTTACAGTATCAATAGTATATTCACCATCTTGTGCTGGGGTGCCGGCAAGAATAATTTTCATTCCTGCTTCAAAACCCAACGCAACAAAATCGTCACCAACGGTTATGATGGTATCAAGTCCAAGAACAATATCAGAAACCGGAGCTGAATAGATGATATTAATAAATTCATCCCATTCGCCATCTGGTGGATCTTCATTATCCCATGGACCAATGTCCCAATTTCCTTGTAATGACGGAGCACCTGTAAATAAAATTATGTCGCCATTAGAAATAGTAATACCATCAATAACAGGAGCATTAAATAAACCAACTAATTCTACATCTGGGTCTGTTGTAACATCATCTCTTACAGTCACCGGAGCACGGCCAAATGTTCCATGATTAAAAAGTTCAAGATCTTTGCAGAACTCAATAATAGGTCTTTGGGCTTGCCTTTCAAGCGCAATAGAAAATTGTGTTTCGTTTAGTTCATCACGATGATACCATCTATTTCCATCACTCCACAAACTTCCATCTCTTGAACCGCGCTGTATTACAATATAATCTGGAGTTTCGAAAGAAATTGCTAGTTCTGGTTCGGGACCATCCCAGGGTCCTTCATCCCAAGCAACAAGTGGATCATCCCAAAGATACTGAAAGAGCTCAGTTTCAAGCAACAAATCAAACGATACACCAATTCCATCTACAATAAATATTCGATCATTGAATAAAATATCTACATCATTTTCAAAAACAACGCGCATCCCATCAAAAAATTCTATTCCATCAATAATAACATTGTCAGATGTTCCTAGTTCTCCACCAATATTAGTAAGAGTGCTTATTCGGACAACATCAGGTCCCCCAGGAAACCAGAAATAATTTGTAAAGTTCATTAGTTTGTCGAGATCAATACAAGGAGCCCAAGAATAAAATTCCGTATCAAATAATCTATCCTGGTTATTGACTAATCCACCTTGAAACCTTAGAAGATTTAGAATATCTTCATAGAACATTACATTTGTAAGATCGCCTGTGTCTGGATCGGTGCTTATAGTGGTGGGTTCAAGTTGATGATCGCGGCGCTTCTTTGTTGGTTCGCTAACATAAAAATCTCGGTCCTTTTCATAATGTGCTGGAATTTTACCGATAAATCCTGCTAGTTTTTCTGATACTTCGGGTTGATACAAATGATCTCCCGAACCAGCAAAAAACTTTTTTACCAAGTCAGTATTTAGAAGCGCAGGAAGTCGATCCGTGACACGTCGACGATCAACTATATTTTTTTCTTGATCGGGATTTTTTTCGGTTAATGGTCTTGGATTTTTTTGATTGTTATCTGCCATTATTAATTACCAATTCGTAAAATACTGTCATTGAATGCATTTACTATCTGTACATCAGAAACTTTAGCTGAACTTATAAACACTTCATCGGCAGCACTTCTAACCTGAAACAGTTCTCCAAATTTTTGCTCTTCATCTAGAGGAACGATAACAACAGAACCTATAATAGTTGCTAAACTTTGATGGATAAACGCTGCTAGTTCGGTAAAGTAAAAAGTTTCTCCAAAATCAAAGTTATTGATCGCAAAAAACTCGTTAATAGCTCCAATAACGCCAGCCTTAATTTCTCCGTCGCTTGAAGTTGTTCCTTCAACTTTTGTGACTTTGAATCTAGCCTGCAATTGATCTTCAGCCTGTCGTCCAAACAGAACTTTATACTTGACTGGGTGCCATACAATTTCATCGCTAATCATTTTATTTTCTATTTCTCCGGCGAACTGAATCTGCAATTGTTCATTTGTTGGGGGGACCGGTATCTCATCGCGATCACCGTCATCATCAATCCATTGTCTTATCTCAATATCATATGATGTTGTTAATACAAAAATGTCAATGATATTTGTAATCGCTGGATCGATTCTTTGATCAACAGAAGCAAAATGTTTCCATTGAAAAAGCAGATCGTCTCTTCCGCGTCTTACAAAAAAGAGATCATTAACTAGTTCAAATTCGTCAGGTCCCACTGTTGGAATATTTGCTCTATAAAAATTTCCAGTGTCTCTAAAGAAAACAACATCTCCATCAAAGAGTTCCGTGGGATCGAGTGTAAGCACAATTGTAGTAGGAATTATGGTTGCTATAAAATTAAGAGGCTCTACATTAAACGCTTTGACTATCTTTTCTGTTGGTCTAAATTCTTCGAATCCATCAATATTGATAAAAGATTCCCAGAACAACTCCGTTTCATCTACCTGTTCGTCAGGAAGAATAAGGCCGACTGTATCTCCTGCGGCTAGGCCTGTCACTTTTGTTATTTCTTCAAAAATAGTAGGATCATCTGGAACACCATCTTCATCCGTATCTGTAAATGTTAATTTAAGTCTTCTAGGATCGACAAACCCGTCGTCTTCTACAAACACATCTTCAATATTCCAATCAATATTTTCTCCTATACCAAAGCATGGATTAATTTCTTGAAAATCTACATATGTTCCTTCAAGAAATCCTAAATCAAACAAAGCAGTTCCATTTCCTTCTTCTAAGACAAGCTCTACAGTAGACGTAATTTGTAAAGTTGTTCCTCCTGCTGTTGTTTCTTCGGTTGCTGTTATTCCAGTGATTGCGGCTGCTGTTATATCAATAACAGCATCTGCTATAGTTGTTCCTTCATCAAGAGTAACAGTAACGCTATTAATTATAATTGTTTCAGTATTTGTGTATGTTGCATTTTCTGTTCCTAAAACTGTAACCGCAACAGAAGCTTCAAATGCTGGATTTACTTTTAATACTCTAATAAAATCTTGAATTGTTAGTCCTGTTTGCGTATCAACAATTTTATTAGAATTGGAATGATGGAATCGAACCTCATCTGTACTTTCAAAAATATAATCTAAGCCACGCGAAATAAATCTCCAATTTGTTGGACTAAATTCCGCTCGAATTAGCCAACTAGAATCTCTTCCTAATCCTGTTGAATCTCCAGCAAATTCAAAAGAAAATGGGCTTGTAGTGTCAAGATTATCGCCAGTAATAATTTTCCAAGAGGTTGCGCCTTCGTCATAGCGCAATCCAAAACTGTTTTTTTGTGTGATTTGTGATTGGATAGAAAGAATTTCCAAATCATCAAATTCTGTTTTGAATGGCGGAATGATAAGCCTCACAAAATCACCGTCATTTATCGGTTCTGCGAGACGTACTGCTCCGTCTCCATTTTCAAGAATAGTATCTCCATCACCAACTACATCTACGATAGAAACCCACCCTGCATTATTAAACAACACTAAGCCACCTTCATTCATATGAAATTCTGGATTTAAAGGAGAGACAGCATCTCCTATCGCGATTGGCACTAGAGGTCCAGGACCGCCACCATCAGGATCTACAAAAAATCTTCCCGTGCTAGTATTAACCGCATTAGTTGCGTTAAACCAGAACACATGAGTATTTGAATTGTTTTCGTCGAACGGCCCAGCAACTTCGGTAGTAAATCTTGGATAATGAAAATAGAAAAAATGTTTTCTGTTCAGTGCTCTTACAAGCGGAGCGATTATTTGTGATGTAATTTCATCATCAGTAATAGTAGCAGGAAGTGCTAATTCTGTTAGTGTGTTATTAAAATTAAAATATAGTAGTCCGTCTTCTGCGACCAAATTAACATTCTGTGCAAATCCTGTTGGATCATTAATGTCAATCTGTCTGCTAACACCGCTGTGAATGCTATTATCAGATTTTATTCTTGCCGCTTCTGGATTTCTTAATGGAAAAACATTATAGTCTTCTCCATTAACCATCCTATCTTGCGTAAAGAAAATTTGTGGCGCTCGTTCTTTAATAGAGGTAGAAGTTTCACTTGGAGTAGAATTTGAAACAGACTGTTGTAAAGAAAAAGTTAGACTGACAAAAAATGTATCGTTATTAATACCGTCAAAGTAAGGAATATCGAGCCGTACATTTCTTATATCTTCTGGCTTAGCAGTGAATCTTTTTCCTGCGGATTCTCTATACCATATTCTAAAGAATCCAGTAGGAACGTCGCCAAACCTACCATCAGCGAAACGGATGCTTATTTGGTCATTGGGTCTTGTGACAACACTAAAAATGCTTCGTTGATCTCTTTCAAGACTATTAAAAATGACATTGTTTCCAACTATTGCTGGGACTTTAATCCATTTTTGAATAATGAAGCCATCTTCATCAATTTCTTGGACAAAAACATCATCGTTATTAATGTTTGTTCCTTCTATAGGAAGAAGTCTGTTTTCGATAGGTACCCCGATGCGAAAATCTTCTTTTTGAAGATTGCCTTGCTTAAACAGTAAAAAGAAACCAGTATTAGGACTTGCATTTCCTGTACCATCATTACGAAAAATAATATGTTGCGGGTCGAGTGGATCTGGCTCTCTTTCAAAAAATATTTCGTTATCTGTAAAATCTGGATTTACAATCTCGAAACCAAAAGTTTCATTATTAACTGTAGCCGAGAACGGAAATACTTTATTTGCAAGCGGATCATTGTTAAGTGTATAGAGTTGTGTTTTAATTTCGTTTATTGTTCCATCTTTAAACGGTCTACCAAATGGATTTGTTTCACTAAAAACAGAATTCAGAATTAAGATAAATTGTTCAAACCAGTCAGGGTTATTAGCATCATTCCATCGTACAGTAGTATTGGCTAAACTATTTCCATTGCTATCTGTAAGCGGCTGTGTTGTTGAAATTTGGGTTATTTTAACAAGCCCAGCGGCAGCACGATTTCTGCTCGGTACAAATGAAAGCATCCTAGCTAGACGCAAAACAGATTCGCGTCTTTCAGCAGTATCAAGAAAATTTTCTCTCGTATTTAAATCAGTACGAAATGCTAGCGACTGTCCAAGATAAGCCAAAAGCTCAAGCAAAGCAACGAATTCTGAACTTTCTATCCAGTCATTAAAATCTTCTGGAAAATTAATTCGGATGTAATCAATTAACGCACTGCGTATTGTATCAAAATCAAACGCTGCAAAATTAATTTCAGTAAAGGCACGATATAGTACCCGCCAATCTTCGGCAACAAATAAACCGCTTTGTCTTAATGCTACTGGCATCTTAGTTCCTTAAAATATCTTCTGCTATTTGTGTTTGGTTTTGTATTGTATTTCTTCTGTCAAATTCTATCTCAAATGTTCCAAAAGCATTAAGTGGAACATAGAAAAGAGCAATATTTAATCTTATTCCGTGTTCAAATTCAAGAACGTCAAGTTTCTCCAATTCTACTCTTGGTTCTTGTGCGATAATACTTTCAACATCTGCAATAATAGCTTCTCTTGTTGTTCCATCAAATGGCTCAAATAAAAGATTCCAAATAATACTACCAAATTCGGGACGCATTACTCTCTCGCCTTTCTGAGTAAAAAAATGATTTAATAGATCTCTTTTAACCAAATCAATATCGGTGATTTCAGTATTTGGAGTTATTTTTTCTATTGAACTGAATCCCCTAAAAAGACGTTTTCTACCTATTATTTCTACCATAAACCAGTTTCTCAAATTAGAAATTAAATACTACTATATTTATAGTTCTATAATACACGCAGTTAATCAACCAGTAGGAATCTTAGCAAACAATCGAGCCTCTGTAACTCGACGATTTGTCAGTCCTTGTGAATCTTGTAGGACACCACTAACTCGAACTTTATTCCAACGTTGAAATTCGTTAGGCACGTCTTGATATTCGTCGTCGTTTATTTTCTTGACTAAGGTGCTATTACAAAATGCATTATTTCCTATATTAAAAGCAAGACTAACAAGAGCGTCATATTGATCATTAGTTAATGGTTGATTGACACACCCTCTAACTGCGGTTTGAGTGCTTTGTAAATCTTCAAGTAGTACTTGATTAATTATTTCATTAGAGATAAACCCACCACTAAATCTTCCTGCTGCTTCGTCCGCAGCGGTAATTAAATGTCCAACACCAATTGTTGCGTTTCCAGCAACATCATTGTAAACTTGATTTTCAATTCCTTCGAATTGCTTGATTAAATCAAGCCCACTCTGGCTAATTTCAAGAGTTCCAATTGGGCTTATTGATCCGGCAATAACTTTTCCTATCTCAACATATTCAGGCAGGCCGGCACTATTAAATCGTACTCCGTTTAATATAGATCCATTTGAACTAATTATATCTAGTGGAAATAGAGAATTTTCTTCGGCGGCGCCTGTTAAAATATTTGGATTCCTTGGCGATTCCGGAATACTACGATTAGTTCCTTGTGTTTTACTCTTATGACCAGTCCAGGGTTCGTGTTGTGGAACTCTTGGAATAATATTTGAATTTTCTGGATACGCTGCTCCAGGTTCCCATAATCCTGTTTCGCTAACCGCAGGTGGTTGTGTAGGACCTGTCACTTTAGGAGATTTGGGTTCGACGGGCACATCTGCTTGCGGTCCAGGCCCACTGTTCATAAAGACATTTCTAGCTTCTTCTTTAATATCGCCTACAGCAGTAATTCCAATTTCGGCGCCAGAATTAATAGCAAAGTTGTCATCTGAACTTATATTCATTGTTTGATTGGCTTTCATGCGTGTGCTACGATTGGATAATATATCGATATTTTCTCCTGCTAATATTTTAATATTTTTCCCGGCCACCATATTGATGTCTTCTGCAGCTTGTATATTAATACTTCCAGTTCCGGCTTTTACATTAACATTTCCTTTTTCGGCATGGACGGAAATACTGTCCATGGCATAAATATCAACATTTCCTTCGTCGTTTAGTTCAATCCAAGTTCTTCCATTTTTAGTGATTGCGTATATAAATCCTTCACTTTGGTGTATAAGCAATTGCGCGCCGCTTTTAGTTCTTACCCTAATAAATTCATTGGTAGGATTATCATCCATTACAAAATGATTTCCGTCAGGAGTTAAAATGCCAAACACTTCGCTTGGCGCTTCTCTTCTTGCAGTACTTGTACTCTGACCTCTTAATTCATCTCTGTCTAATCCTTGACAGATTTTTAACCCATCACGAAGTGGGCGATACGCTAATCTTCTTGCATCACTAATTTTTCCTTGCGGTGCTTCTACTTCTGTATCTGTTTCAATCACAGGACCTTCTTCGCTCGATGGGGTAGCTTCATCAGCAAAAACTTCATTGCTTGCGATTCCGGGTATCATATGATTCATATCTTGTTGGTATAAACAGCCAAACCAAACAGCCATATTTGGGTCGCCGTGCAGGAATGTTATCAAAACTTCATTTCCAACATCTGGCGGAACAAACCACATTCCGTATGATTGTCTACCAGAGAATTGTCCAGGAAATTTTTGTGGCATTCTTTTTGGATTTCCGGGTACTTCTTGAGCTCTATCTTTATTATCTTGAATCGCATCGGAAGTGGAAGGAGGATCTCCCTTTCCATCATGATAAAAATCAATTTCGAAGTAAGTTGCTCCTGCAAAAGGAGAACAATACGTACAAATAACCCAATTTTCTGGTTCGTCGGCATCTCCTGATAGTTCAGGAATCCACACTAATAATCTTCCCATATTTTGCGGATCGCGAGGATCTCTTACAATGCCTAAATATGTTTTTGTTAATAGCGCAGTATCAATAGGAGGATTTTTTAAATACCATCTAGGAATATTAGTTGTTCTCGACGATGAATGAAATTGATTAGTTCTTGTTACCATTTTGTTCCTATTGGTTTGTAAGCCTAATTGCAGCTTCTATAATTGATTGTTCTTGTGTAAATGGATCAATGTGCCCAATTAATTTTTGTGTAAATTTACCGTTGGCAAAAGTATTTTCAACTTGTCTGACAAAATAAACACCATTAAAGCCGTTCTGATCTCTATTTATATCGAAAAGGCCAGTTCCAGAAAAGCTATCTTCTCTTGACTGTGAGTCACCGTCATTTATTGATCTAGGTCCTGCAAATGTTAGAAGTATAGTTGAATCGGTTCCTTGCAGATTTCTTTCTCCTCCAAGGTTTTCAGTTACTCTTGTCACTTCGTTTGGCTCTCCAAGCCAGTATGGATCTCCTCTTATTTCCAATTCTAGAGCAATCATATCTTTTTGTACACCATAAACTTGATTTAAAATTGCCGAAAAGAAAGATCTACCTTTTCCAGCAGAACCTTCAGCATTAACTTCAACTATGCCCATAGGTAAAATTTCTGTTCCGGGAAGAAAAATTTCTTTCAGTTGTTCTTCTGATGTATCTCTTCCTGTGCTAACTTCATCAAAATCTTCAACAAAGAAAATAGACCCATCTCCTGCTGCTTGTGTTCGATTAACAACTCTCTCTCTAGATTCAAGTGAGCCGATAATATTATTTCCAATTAAGAAGTCAACATTTCTTGTGTTCGATGATAAGCTTCTTAATGCAATTGCGCTTATCTGTCTTTGTGTTTCGGCGCTGAAGAATGAAGTGTTTATCCTATCTGTTCTTAAATCTATGTCTGATAATGATTTTATCTTTGCTAATGCTACACTCGCTATTTGTGATCCTCGGCGTCCTGGTCGAATTTCTTGAATTCTTGTGTCGATTCTTTGTTGTTCGGAACGCAATCTATTAATAAAGCTCTGTGTTTCTGTCTCTGGATTGTTGGCTATCTGTACTCTTAGATCATCTATTTGTGTCAATAATTCGCTTTTCTTAGACAGAAGAGATTTAGTTTCCGCACTTGCCGTTTGTACAATTCTTTTGCTAGATTTAATATTATTCATTTTCAATGATGAGGCGGCAAGTGCTGCACGATCTTGTCCTTGGAACAATGGCAATGAAACAAACCAGGCGCTATTAAGTTTAATGTTGTAATCCAAAACTTCGGTATTCAATCCAGAATACATATATTCGTATTTCTTTTTAATTCTTGAAATCTTTAATATATTATCTAATCGTTCTTTTTCTTTTTCATCTATCGCTTCATCGATATGTTTTCTTGAGAGCATGGCGGTAAATGTTCTATAAGGTCGTATATGATAAACCACTATCGTATTATAATCTCTTGCAACTGCGTTATAACTTAAAATATCCACAGTTGGTTCGACTGTAAAAATCACAGAATCTTTTGTGGCATCGCGCTCTGTATCGGAACCTGTTTCCGAAGTATCACTTTTTTCAACTCCGTGCATAGCTAAACTTTGTCCTTCAAGTGTAACGCTCAAAATTGTTTGAACAATGGATTCAATTGATGTGCCTTTACCAAATGTAATCCTTGATTTTCCTTCGTTATTTCCTAAAAAAACAAACCCCTCACTCCTTATGTTTCCAGTTTCGTTATCTGCTCTAAGCTCCCATTCTTGAATAGGTTTTATAGTTTCTGGTACTTCTGATTTAGGTGGAAAAGAAAAAGCATATTTTCTAATTCGAAAAGTATTGTCAATATTATTAATTGTACTATAGTTTGAATACTTATTAAGTTTTTTTGCCAACTCTTCAAAAAATTGTCCTACTGTTTTTGCTTCGATGTGTTCGTCTTTTTCTAATCTTCTTGCTGCATCATTTAAACCTGTTTCATTAAAAGGAACGCATTTAAAATTATATATTGTTCCTCCTTTATTCATTTCAGCTTCGACACCGTTAATCCGTATTCGCCATAGACGTGTTTCACTACTTAGATCTGCAAAATCTCCCCCATCGTGTGAATTTTCTCCGCTGCCTGTATATCCTTTAAATGAAACCTCAAACCAAAAAGGAATATTTTTATGATCGAATATACCAAGTGATGCTCCTGCATTTCTAATTTTATCAAATAAAGTATTTCCATGAGGTTCAATAAGTGTAAAATTAACTTGTGTTGCAAAAGTATTTCTTGTGTCGGAAGTAGGAGAAATTATATTATTAATTTGTGCTTCTGTAATATTAAAACCCGTGGCGCCGGTTTCAGCGATAACAACAATATCTTCACTTAAAATAGAATCGAAAGTAGCTTTTTCGGGTGCCATAAAAAAACGCATATTATAAGCAGGATTATCAAAATTTGAAAGAATATTATCTTCAATATTAATATCGTTGTCTGACGGGACAAACGGTACAGGTCTTTGTTCAGAAAACGTGCCGACATCTTCCGCGTCGACAAAGAACCCCGTGTCCGATAGCAGTTTTAAACTGCTATCTGATAGCAATCTTGCACCTTGTGGCACGGTTTTAGTTTGATCTATCGACACTGCACGTTCTGCAGCCCTTGCCCTTAAAGCTGTTTCTAACTGTTCTCTACCTTGAATAGCAAGACGAGCTCTATCTATTGCTGTTTGTAGTTCTGGCGATGTGCCTAGTACTGTTAAATTTGTTCCCTCAGCTTCTCGAACTCTATCAGAAATAGCTCTATTCACACCCTGTGGTCGAACCTTCCTTACTATCTCAATATTATCTGCATTTTTTGTCGTTAATTCGCTAGGGGGTTGATTCGTTCCTTTCTGGGCTTCTCTTACTCGCTGCGTTCTTGCTTCTTGAGCAGCATCTGCTTTTTCACGCGCAGACTGACCACTATCTACTGCACTTGTAGTTTTTTCTATTGGTTTTCCGAAAACAGTAAAACCGCTTTTAATTCTTCCGACCATTTTACAATCCTAGTAGAGAAAATAATCTCTGTTTTGCTGGAACAACAATTTCCAAACCAGCAACAAGATCATATATTGGATCAATAAGCTCGTCTGGATTTCTCACTGCAAAGATCCACCAGAAATCTGGAGTTCCATAAAGTTCACTACTTAGCAAATCCGGTCGTTCATTAAATCTAGCAGAAATTATAATGACTTCGTCAGTAGCGTCTTCGGGTATAGGTCTAAAAGTCAAAAAATCTAAAAATTCTATAAGAAAATTTCGTTGTGGCGTTTTGAAATATGGTGAATTTTTTTTGTATACTACTGTCATCAGACCCATCCTCCTTTTTTAACTAGCTTACCTGTTCTAAAATCATTTAGATTAAAATTTCTTCTAAGTCGATTTGGTGTATTTTGAACTGTCATTGTAAGTGACACAGTAAATTTTGTTGGAATCCAGGCGCTAATATCTCCAGATTTTTCTATAGTACCAAATCTATCTGCAGAAAGTACATCTCCTAATATACCAAAATCTATATCGCGTCTCTCCGATCCTGCACTTCGACCGACATTTACTTCAACATAATCAATATCTTGTGGAAATTCTACATTGTAAGTAGTAACAATAACAGGAACATTATGATATATAGCAGTTCCATATGCGTTAAAAAGCAAAATAGGTGGAGGTGTGCCCCTAAGATTTACTGCATCTTGATTAAGACCACCTACACCAAAAAACATTTTTGTTATAGTTCGGAGAAAATGAATTGCTGCGAGACAATATCTTGCTTCTTCTTGATTTTGTGCGGTAAATGGCCCAATAACAGTAATTTCTTTTGCAGCAACAGATTTAAAAGCAGCAAATGGTTGATTTGAATGTACTGGATCATAATAATCATACTGTACTGTAGCCGAATCATTTATGTTTGGGGTGTATGGAAATAATAATCCACCTGTTTCATATAATGGATTAAGAATGTTTGTTACGCCTGGAGGCCCATAGATACCCTGGACCGCGCCGGGTTTTGCTGAAAGTCTTGCGCGACGATCTCCAAACCCACCTTCGCCACCTTGGCCTTTAATTGGTTCAGATTTTGATACTTTTGATGTTTTTACTATTGACATTTTATTCTATTCCCATCCCTTTTCTAACTTCTCTATATAATTCTTTTTTCATATTTTCATCTTCTCCTGGAGCAACAAGATTTACAAAATCAACTTCTTGTCCAGCTCTTGCAAGCTCTCTTGCTTTTGTCCCGCTTGCGCCCGGCGCGCCTTCCGAATCTGGATCTCTTTGGCCTGCATCAACTACTCTAAATGTTTCAAAATTAATTGCAACTCCGGGCTCTACTTTATTCATTGATGAGATATATGGGTTGATTATATCATTAAACTCATTAACTCTGTCAGAACCTGCTATCAAGTGCGCTTCCGTATACCCATTATCAACTAACCATTTTAATACAACAAATAGTTGTCCTGTTGTCTCTACAAATTTAACTTCTGGAAAAAATGTTTTCAAAAATTTCAATTTAGTATTAAAGTCTAAAGGATTTCTTTCTCTGTCTTGTGTTCTTGTTGGAAATATAAAAAAATCTGCGTTAAGACTGCTAGCTAACATTTTTCCAGTATCAATTAATTTCTTATGTCCAATAGTTGGCGGATTAAATCTTCCAAATGCGAAAACTACTGTCTTCCCAATGCTTTGTTCAAGAACTTCATATAAGCGCATTTTGTTTCCAATAACTAAATAAGATTCATCAATTGTATTTATTTTTTAGTTATATGCCGTTTTTATTAAAGAATTCAAGTAATAATCCGTTTTTCTTTATCTTTTTATTCGACCTCTACTTGAAGTGTATGTTAACATTAATAAAAATTTGCGTATCGTGCTCTTTGTGTAAATCACGCAAATTTTAAACTAAAAATTAGAGGAAATCGATAAAAATGGCAAGATCCAATACGAATTATCTGAATAACAAAGATCTGCTTATAGAAATCCATAAATCAAAAAACACATTTTGCGAATATAAAGATCCAACATATGCAAATTTTGATGTAATTATTTATGATTTGGATGTTCTAGTAGATAATGATGTGTGTACTAACTATTTTGGTGATTGGGACATTACATATAAAGAAACTACCTCCATTAAAAAAGAAATTGAATCCAAAGTGTTAATCAAAGCTACAACAGTAGACGAATGGATATACAATTTAAGACTTAAAAAACTTGAAAAAATAAAGAAGGAAGACCCTACTTCCGATCTTGAAATTGGAGATATAATGATTGGCGATTTAGTTTTTAGGTATATGACGTTTAATCATATACCAGAAAATACCGAATGGCCCGAAGATAAGCTAAAAAAGAAGCCTGCTGATGGATTTGTGAAAGTTAATTTCCCTCCTTTCCAACATATTGTTTTAGAAAACGGAATTCCTAAGTGTGTTGGCCTTAGTCATTACAAAGATGGAGAATTTAATCTAGATTACGGCCGAATTACTAACGAACTCGGAAAAATGTATATGCTATTGGTAGAAAAGATTAGCAAGAAGGGAAACTGGCGAAACTATACATATATTGATGAAATGAGAAGCTCGGCCCTTGTTCAATTGAGTCAGGTAGGTCTCCAGTTCGACGAAGGAAGAGCTCAGATTCCAAATCCTTTTGCTTTTTATACCACTGTAGTAAGCAATGCGTTCAAACAGGTGTTGAATACTGAAAAGAAAAATCGAAAAATTAGAGATGAACTAATTGAAATGGAAGGAGAAACTCCTAGTTTCTCAAGGCAAATGGAAGAAGAATATAAAACCTCTAAGAATTTTTATAATATAAAACGAAAAAGGAACACCTGAAATAAAACTTGACTTTTTTACTCCAATTAAATACACTATATGTTGTAATTATTTGATCTTTATTATAAAAATAAACAAAAAGAAAAGAATTAATGGCTAAACAACAGTTATTTAAAAAGTTAGTGTGTTTTACAGATGTGCATTTCGGATACAAGGGTGACTCTAGGCAACACAATCAAGACTGTGAAGATTTTATTAGTTGGTTTATAGAAGAAGCTAAGAGTTTTGAAGCTGAAACCTGTATTTTCCTCGGCGATTGGCATCACAATCGCGCAAGAACTAATGTGAGTACGATGAACTATAGCCTCCGAAACATCGAAAGGCTCGGTAAAGCATTCAAAAAATTCTTTTTCATTACAGGAAATCATGATTTATATTACCGCGACAAGAGAGAACTGAACTCAATGGAGTTTAGTCGTAATGTTAATAACGTAAATATTGTCTCGAAGCCTTTAAATCAGGACGGTGTAGCTATTATACCCTGGCTTGTTGGAGACGAATGGAAAAAAATCAGTAGAATTAAATGTAAATATATGTTTGGGCACTTCGAACTTCCTAGATTTAAGATGAATGCTATGGTAAACATGCCCGAAACAGGACAACTACAGGCCGAAGATTTCGTACATCCTGAATATATCTTTAGTGGTCACTTCCATAAACGTCAAATACAAGAAAAAATGATCTACATAGGTAATCCTTTCCCTCATAACTATTCAGATGCATGGGATGATGATCGTGGAATGATGTTTCTTGAATGGGATAAGGAGCCATTTTTTAAATCTTGGGGCGATGCTCCTAAATATCGTAAACTAATACTGTCTGAACTCTTGGAAAATCCAAAAGCATGTCTTGACAGTAATACTTATGCAAGAATAGAAATGGATATCTCTCCAACATACGAAGAGATAAGCTATATAAAAGAAATAATAATAGATGAATACAATCCAAGAGATATTACTTTAATGCCTACGCAACAAGATGAATATACAGAAGATTTTGGCGGAGAATTGAATTTTGAGAGTGTTGATAGCTTAGTTCTGTCGCATTTACAATCAATTGAAAGTAATAGCATTGATAATGAGCTGTTAGCAAGGATTTACAATACATTATGACAGTTAAATTTCAAGAAATGTTGATATGTTATAGGTTAGGTCTTCATGAAACCGGTTATATTATATATGGAGAACCATTTTTATCAATTAGAACTAATAAGGTAATCCTCCCACATATTCGTCGTGTTATGCCAGCTATAATGGCCAAAGATATTATTGGTGTTCAACCAATGACTGGTCCTATTGGTAAAATTTTTACATTAAGGAATGATAAATGCTAAAACTAAAAAATGTCACTATGAAAAATTTTATGTCCATTGGTGCGGTAACACAGGGTATAAATCTTGAAGAAAATGGCTTAACTCTTATTCTTGGCGATAATATAGATCAGGGATCGAATGGATCTCGTAATGGCGCGGGAAAAACTGTTATCCTTCATGCTATAAGCTACGGTCTCTTTGGTGTTCCTATGACAAATATCAAAAAAGATAACCTAATCAATAAAACTAACAGTAAAAATATGTTAGTTTCTGTTGAATTTGAAAAAGATGGGCACACTTATAAGATAGAGCGCGGGCGCAAGCCGATGCATTTCAAATATATTATTGATAATAGTACTGTTAATGAGGATAATACCGACGAAGCACAGGGTGATAGTAGAATAACGCAAACCGAAATCAACAAACTTCTTGGATTTTCTGCTCTAATGTTCAAACATATCATTGCTCTGAGTTCAAAAACCATCCCTTTCCTAAGCGAAAGAGCCCAAGTTCAGCGTGAAATGATTGAAGAACTGCTTGGAGTTACACAGCTCAGTGCTAAAGCAGAGGTTTTAAGAGAGCAAACCAAAGAAACCCGCACGGAAATCGAACATGAGGAACTAAGAATTCGTTTAGTTCAAGAGAATAACGAAAAAACAAAAAGAACAGTAGAGCAAATCAAACTTAAATCATCTGCATGGGAACTTAGACATAGGAATACCATTAAAGAATTAGAAAATAAAATTGAAAATCTTAAAAAGGTTGACGCTGAGAAGGAAATCGAGTCGCATAAAGCATTAGAAA
>SDBV01004671.1_pt1 | contig 19575 bp, 41 predicted proteins | sample 2277081 | NCBI WGS metagenome assembly SDBV01 (sample SAMN10402039, study PRJNA504765) | marine sediment metagenome | isolation source: marine sediment core GS10_PC15, 223 cmbsf | place: Arctic Ocean: Southern Knipovich Ridge | collected 2010
TTTTGCACCGACTAGCAAATCGTCCATTAGGCCGAGGATAGAATTCCTTTACCGGCTTTTCCAGCCCACATTTCGAACAGAGTTTATGGTAAAGCATTATTCATCCGTTTCATCCGGGTGTTCCACCAACTCCGAGAGGCCGTGCTGTACTTCGGGTACCTCGGATACTTTGGAATCCTCGGGTACCATACCCAACCTCACGCCCACTATATTTTTAGTCGCCGGGTCTACGGCAATTCGTAGATTATCCCCGGGTGGGAAATACTTGTAGAGCTTTGTTATGAGTCGAGCAAACCGCCATGAACGATACCGTCCCCGTAAAGCACTCGATAAAGAACGAGGATGGCAGATCAGTTCAATAGAATCTTTCGTTCCGTGTTTCATGTCGTTATCCTCAATAGATATCACCGATTTCTTGGAGACGAATCATACTCGTAATTGCTGATCGGATGATACACCATTCCATCTGACAAGTAGGATCAGCCTTGGGGATAGTCGCCCATGCTCGCAAACGAATGAAATCCGGTTCTATAGAGATGAGTCTACCGATAGCCTGTACTAGAGCCGGAGTAGATTCATTTTCAGTATGATCTAAGAATTTAACGGTAAATATGGAACCGATCCATCCTGGTAATATGTGTTGGTTCGCCATGTGAATCTCCATAAAGGCCGATTTTTCCACTCTCTCATTATACCATAATCCAGGGGGTTTGTCAAGGGAAATCCAAGCCTAATTTGGCCCTAATCCATTCTAAATTAGAAGATGTTACCCTAACAAACGACTAATTGATTGACACCTTCGTACCTCGGCATTGACTCGTTTTGTTAGTTCGACCCATGAACGTTCCCCCACAGAGGACTTTGATGCCCCGGACTAACAGACATTTAGCCTTCGGGCTAAACAAGTGTTGAACTCGCTGCTCCCTTCGTACTCGCTCCGCTCGTGTTTAAACAACGTCGAGATTATTCAGCATTTTTCCTTGACAATCCTTGACACCCATACACCCGTGGGAAAACCCGAAGGGCCGGACCCCCGTACCCCAAACGATACAGAGGGTACAATCGCTATACACCTCACAGTCGTCATACACGCTACACACTGCTATATAGATTGTATTACCTATTGACGTAGCCATGCTGCATACGCCCACAAAGAAAATCGAGAAAAGATTTGCTTTTACCCTTGACAAGCTCCACGTCGTATCGTAAGGTAGATATAGCACAACAGAATAGGAGCTAGAGCCATGACAATCACCATTGAACGACACAACACGAGAAACGGCGAAGTATACTGGACGACGGAGCATAGCGACACTCACTACCGTATCACACACGACACGTTTGCGGACGTATTGGAATACCTAGAAGTTTGGTGCGGTATCCAAAAAGTAGAATAATGTCTGAATACATAAAACTATCGTGGTATGTCATGTTGGCGTACCTAGTGCTTTGCATGTAATGGGAGATTTACGATGAATCGACAAGTTTGGTATCACGAAGCTCTTTGCCGAATTGTACAAGGGGATCGGAACGGATTCGCTCGTGTCCTTCGATTCCTTCGGAAAGACGGGGATATAGACGGTGCACGTATGGTGCGTGCCGTAGGTACAAGACTACGTGAAATGCATATGTAATGGGAGAATTAACAATGACTTGGGAATTGAGAAAAGTCGAAGATATCGAGTGTACGCTGGACGATAGTGGTGTCTATGCCGTTGTCAACCGTATGGTGCACTTGCCACAAAGTCCAGTTGTGGTCCGGCTGGACCTGATGCGGACCAGCAGCAAAGAATCTGCTATGTCTTGGAACAGTACGGGCAACGATGAACCGATTATGTCCTTTGTCGGAACCGCCAATAATGTCCGCAAGGCGGTAATTGGGTATCTACGGTACCCTTGTCTATCAAATGGTGCCCCGACTATCAGCCTTGAACATGCCAGCTACATCGGCTATGAGCTGCATTGTGCCGAAACGGACCCCAACTACGTCCAAGACTAACGGAGTGCGTCACGGGTCAGGGACGGCCCTTACTGCGTATCGTGGAGGATTGGTATCGTGAAAAAATGTTCCCGTTGTAAAGGTACAGGTCGAATCGCTGACCCGGAGGAGCCGCATTTGGCAAGAGACGGTCAGATGCCTTGCCCAACTTGCGAGGGTAGCGGACAGGTAGAATCTAAGGAATAGGAATAGTAGCCGTGGGGCATGGAAGCCCCTAGATAGGAATAGTCTGGCCACGTCTAACTCTCGCTACCCGCTCAACTTATTAAAACCCTTTGTTTAGATTAGGGCCAAATGGTCAGGTTATTCCTAGTACAGAGCAAATGGCCAAAAAAATCTTAAAATCTGGCCACGTTTAAAGTCATTTCTAGATTAGCTTTACATAAGATATGGCCACTTTTTCTGGAAACAAGGTCAGTCTGGCTATAAGGAATTGCTGAAAGGTGATTTAATAGTACATTAACGATGGTAACGGTTGTATAGACTGTATAAAATACATAAGATAGGGTACACGAACGTCTGATAACTAAATATGATGTGTGTATGTGTATATGTAGAAGGAGTAAGCCTCTTTCTGGATTTTCTGGCCATATCTTCTGTAAATCGAGCAGGACTAAGGGTTTAGGTGTGGCCAAGCAAATGGTCAGATATTTCCAAGCTTAGTACAAGTGCTTATCCCGTAAGAGGTTCTAAAACGTTTTCGTGGCCAATAAAAACTTAAAACGGCTAAAATTGTGGCCACGGCAAGTCGTCTTCTGGCCATCTAGGAATTATCAGGACATGAGTATTTTTAAATCTAAACAATCTAAATACTGAACCATTTAGTAACCCGTAATACCACGAATAAAAACATATAATTGGTGTTAAGATGGGTAAGATTTTTAGGTCGTTGTTAGGGTAGAACCATTTTAACTCGCATCGGGTTGTTAAAATATCCCGTTTAGAATATCACTTCGACGTACTTTAGCAAACACCGTGCCATTTAAAATCTAAATTTTTATTCGCATCTGAGCCGTTTATATCATATACTTCGTTTAGAAACGGAGGACCGACAATGAGAATAATTACCTATGCCTTTGATCCTGAGAACGAAACGGTTTACTCACATTTTGTTATTGACGGTAGCTGCAAAGGGTTCGCGATCCCGGTATTGGATTTTGCCGGGATGAAGCCGGAGAACAGTTTCACTGCATCCTATAACCTGGAAAAATTCGAATATCTCTGTCTAAGTGACTGGAATCGACTGGTATGGACTAAGAAAATCCCAGTACAGACCAAAAATCTGCATCGAAAATCCTGGGGTATGAAACCCTTACCGGAATAAATTCCCGAAGTTTGGTTTGCATCGGGGTATTTCGTGTCGTACACTTGGGGTGTCAGCACAACGGGTCGAATCGCGACTCTACCAACTGAAACGGAGGATTGGTATCATGCAGAACGTAAAGCTTACTGTCAAGGGAAGTATTCTCACTGCTGAAGTGGACTTGTCGAAGCAGCACGGTACCAGTAAGAGCGGTAAGAGCATTGTCATTGGCACTACGTCGGGCAACAAGCCCATCGAAGGGCATGATGGGATGAAGATCGGTCTTAACGTTTACAAGCTGCAAGCGTAGCCTATAATTCGCTCAGCTACGCTGGAACCCCGACCTATAGGGTAGTAACGGGTGAGTAGGTGCAAGACCTACCGGGGTTCCTACAATCGCCGTGAGGGGCCGTGGCAGGCTCCTATGGGTAGGCTGACTTTGAGTGTGCCACCACTATTGGGACGTGAAGACCCAGTAAGGGTTGTTAGTAGCGGACCGGCCAGTTGACGTGAGGGTTCGATACCCCACCACGGCTTTATGAGAATTGGAGGATTCGCAATGGATACGGACACTGAGAAAGTTGTTAAACGATATCGTCGGCACTACAGCCAGTATGTCGTTTTGTGTAACGGTATTGACCACTGGCGAATTAAGCTTGTGAGGCCCGATATGATGCTAATCGAATCTAAGCGGTATGCTGGGCTCTGCGATTGCGTGGAGGAATAGTGGATAAAGAAGAGTACACCGACTGCTGCGAGACCGTTACGGATAGTTTAAGACGTGGTGGCCGCCAGTATAGTATTTGTCGCGAGTGTATCGGGTGCGTAGATGCCCGCGATGATTGCGTTTATTGCATTCACTATGTTGAATACGATAAGTTCGATGGTGCAATGAAACAAGAAGTGGAGGAATAGAAATGGATAATTTCACTGCAACCATGATAGCCGAGGGCGTCGATGAGGTTTCTGAGGAGATTCAGATCGAAGCTTGGCAACATTTGATCGACACTGGCCTTTGCTGGAAGTTGCAAGGTTCCTTTGGTCGGATGGCAAAGCAGATGATCGAAGAGGGTATCTGCCACGTTGCGGAGGAATAAAATGCCCAAGCCGAGTGAAATGCCCAAGGGAGTAGAGCGGTTAGCGGTTGCTTTCGTTAATCGATTCGGAATAAGCTCCATGTACTACGACGAAAAACGTAAATATTACGCTGATCCTAAGAAACGCTTACGTGAGATTCGCCGGTTTATTCGTCGGCATTTGGGGAAATAAAATGTACACCTGTACGAATTTCAAGACTAAGAAAGCCTTGAAAGAAGCTGTTGCCCGGGGGCAAGATGTACGGGTTTTTCAGCCGGGGCCATCCAGCGGAGGTGAACCGTCCAATGGTGAAGTCTCTGTAGAAGGTCCGCATTCCGATGTATTTCCTTCATCGGGGCCGCATTGGTCTGCCCGTGTAATGCTCCATGAGGGACGTGTAGTCCATGTGAAATGAAAGGATAGAATCATGGCGGAACATACAGAAGGACCGTGGATTGTAGGCCCAGCCCAAGAATTACCACTAGCAGTAATCGAAGATGCCAAAAATGGTACAGGCGTTTGCGAGATTCAATCTCCCGGCGAACGTGCATCGAATGCCTGTGAACGCGATCGTGCCATCGCCCGCCTTATCGTCGCGGCACCTGATCTGCTGGAAGCGTGTGAAAGCCTAATCGAAGAAATCGAAAGTATTGAATATCAACCAGCCTTACAGGTAGTATTCGATAAGGTCCGTGCAGCTATCAACAATGCGAGATGATGCACTACGACGACAGAGAATCGGGGATTGCTACTATAATCATCGCCATTCTCTTGGGCGTTGTGGTAGTGATTCTTGCTCACTTGGTAGTATAGAGCGGAGAGATAATGACGAGCTATCAAGAATCATTGGAAATCGATGTTCACTGGTGCTCAGGTGATCGGGCACTCTTCGAGTCTATTATCAACGAAGGAATTGATGCGAGACTTGAGGGATTCGTGAAGAGTGTAGCCTTTTTGCAGGGGGGCAGGCTTATCGCATATTTTGACCGTTCAGAATTACAGATACTCATCCGTCGGTTGATCGAAAAAGACACTGATGAGGCCGATCAGTGGGTCTGTGATATCGTGCAGGCTGAGTATGACGTGGAGGTTAGACAATGACACTTGAGGAATTCAAAACCGAGTTACGGAAGAAACTCAGGTTTGCCGAAAGTGAACGGGCAATATGTGAACAGAAGAAATATGTGCATCTCCATATTTTATGGCGAAGTCGTGTTAGTGCTCTGAGGGAGACGTTAACCCTATCGAACAGGGTAGAATAACGAATGAAAAACTTCCGTTTTAATTTGCTTTTCAGTGGAAAAGGTTGTATACTTGTTGTAGACGCCCGGCTGCGTGCTGGGCAGCAGTGGGGTGTGAAATAAGGGACGACAAAAGCTATACTGTATCAGCGGGATAGTGACAAATCGTTCGCCCCTGATAGGGAACCCGGAACATATTAGTTTCGGCACAATCCGCTGCGTTTTAATCGAGGGAGAGGAAAATCATGCTAGTGATTAAGTGGGAACCGGAAATCAGAAAAGAAATATATATATATACCCCTATGCAGGCTATTCCTCTTGGGTCCGTTTTCACGGGTAGATGCATGTCGTGGAATAGCAGGTTATTTCTGCGTACTGATTCAGGCATAGTGTCGCTTGATGGTGAATATGTCGGGTACACACATACCACAGCAGATATTTGTGACTACCGACCAGTAGAGGCTCTCATTACCATCAAGATCAAGAAGCCTGTTTAACAAGTGAATATACTGCGGGAAGAGCCCCGGTGGGCTATTGAGTCTCATAAACTTAACGTGGTCGGTTCGACTCCGACTCCCGCTATTGGTTATGAGCCCAGGATGGGTGGTGAGGTTTACAATACGAAGGTTGATCGTACAATAACCGCCTCACTGCCCGTCCAACATTAAAAGTGAATATTTCCCCGGTAAAGTCGGATCGCTTAATTGATAGGGCGTTTAGCCTGTTAAGCGGTCCGATGGAGGGGATTTCGCGGCGGATAGCGTAAGACGTTCGAGACGCAGCATACGGGTTCGTCCCCGACCGCCGCATTGCCCGTGTAGAATAGATGTTTAGTTCTAGCCGGGCCTTTACCGAAAAACCAGCGGGGGAAATGCTCAGGCCTCCGGCGAAGTACCCCGCTGGTACGATTAAGAGAGGATAGCAATGACTAAAAATACGGTAGATGCATTAGGGTGGATTTTTCTTTTTGGTATAATGGCCGTTATCATTTTTCTGGTTGTATTTCACGTATGATAACTGAAACAGAACAATTTGTGATGTGCGATCCCAAGGGTATTCCAATTTGGAACCTTTCTAGGGGCGGCATGTACGATACACGGGCAGAAGCTATAATGTCGGCTAGAGCCTATGATCGAATGTGGAGACAGATAGCGAAGCTTCAGAGGGAGAAGCCCTGGGAGCCGATGCTTCGACGTTTCTCATGTACTGCCAGAGTGAGGGTATCAACTGATGCGATTGAGAGGGTTGAATGAGTCCTAGATATCCCATCTTCATGTGCAAGGCTGATCGAGATAAATATCTCAATAAACTGATAGCGAACTGCTATCAGGTGAAGGCGAGAACTGTCAGTACGGCAGATCGTGAACTCTTTACCGTCGTAGATGTGAGTCAGGAGAGGAAGGAATAATGCAAATAGATATATGGTTAGATTCATCTTCGATGCCGATACGACATGAAGCCGAGGCGGTGTTCACCGAGGGCGGGTTACTATGTATCCGTACAGGGGTGTGCTTAATCAAGTACCCGCTTTGTCGTGTTCATAAGGTGGTTCACGTCTATGGCATAGACAGTAGGATAGATGGAGACGAACGTGAACCAGATATTTACGAGAGAGGATTTGATTTTTGAGGCGAGAACTGTCAGTACGGCAGATCGTGAACTCTTTACCGTCGTAGATGTGAGTCAGGAGAGGAAGGAATAATGGCTGTCTACCTATTTGTATTGATGAGTGTTTCGATTTTAGTGAACGTAATCCAGATCATACGCAAGTCAGATATCGGGGAGAGACTCGGATTTTTGGTAGGTACATCAGCGGTGATGCCCCCGTATATCTGGTTCGGCTGGTTTTCCGAGCTGATTTTCTAGGGAGAAATGATGATAACCGTAAAAGAAGCAATGGTAATCGAGCATGAGCTACGAGAATTGGGTTCTGGACTCTGTGCTGCAAAAAAGCACAGCGGATGGGTTAGCATCATTCGTATCCGCAAGGTATTGCGGAAGGTGCTTGTACCTATATCGCGGAATTCTACGATTCTTGTGACAAAGACCTTCAAGAAAAGAAAAATTTAATTCGCTTTCGAGCGAAAAATGTCGTATACTGAGAGTGGAGGTAGGAACAATGTTTGGAAGTAAAAAACGTGCTGCTTTGAAATTAGCTAAGGTCTATGAATGTGGTGTACGAACTGGACACGAGTTTGCTGCTCTACGATATCGCGTGAAACACGACGTAGGCGACGGTTTTCTCGATGATAATGATTCTTGGGTTCGCTTTATAACGTGTTCAGCCCAGTTTAGATGTAAGCATTGCGGTTGGCGATATTCTGTATCATGGACAAATCGGCGTAGTAAGAAACTTACATCTGCTGAAGTAAAAGCACTTCGGATTCTATTACCGAAGTTAGAATGCGGGAAAACCGAGAAATAGCTTGTGGTTTAGAGTGGAGGATAAAATGGCCAGAGGACACAAAACGTGCCCGGAGTGCAACGCCCAGGTTGGGCCACGAACTAAGAAATGTTCTTGTGGCCATGAGTTTGTTTTCAAGCCCGGTAAGGCACCAAGAGCTAAGCGAGGACGGCTCGAACTGCCGCAGGTTGAGAAGCCCTTTGAAGCTTTGACAGAGACACCATCAGAGGTCGTAGGTATAGACGACCGAGAGGCACTGGACTCATTCATAGAGCAGCTACAAGCCTGTCGGGAGGACTCTCTAGGCAATGGTGGGTGCTACTCGGCATTTCTACACTGTAAGGGCGATCATACCATACAGGTTGAAGTGTATCTGTCAGTGGAGGCACGGTAATGTCGTGGGATGAACTGAAAGATATCGACGAAAAACTTACGGCTAAAACAATCGATAAACTCTTACAGTCTCTCACACCTACAAAGAGACGGCGTGAAGCAAAAAGAAAACGGCATGTTAAGCAGCAGAGAAAATGGGGGTTCTGTGATGCGGAATTGTGGGACTTGGACCAGCGTATCGTAACATTTATTTTACCTCGACTGATTCGTTTTCGAAAGATGCCGAAGATGGGATACCCGGCAAGTCTTTCTCCGAAACGATGGGATAAAATACTTGATAGAATGATCGTAACATTCGAGATTATTAAGAGAGGGACAGACAACAAGAGAGAAGCAGGACAGGTTCGACGTGGGTTACAGTTATTCGCTAAGCACTTCATGGACTTGTGGGACTAGGACATGCATGAGACACGAGAAAGTTGGTACATGGCTGCGGCTGCAATGATCGAGCAGCAGGTGTTCAAACCTGCGGGGTATATCGAGTTACCTAAGTATCGAATCGGCTGTGGTGGGTCGATTATCAAGACTTCGAAAACCGCAGCAATTTGTTGTCCCCGTGAAAATTCCGGTGATAATACCTATGAGATTTTTATCTCGCCGAGGTACGATGATCGGGGTAACATTCTGCAACTCATCGTGCACGAACTATGCCATGTAGTCGTTGGAACCGAGGCAAGACATAAGAAACCTTTTATTGAAGTTATGCGAGCAGTAGGGATGATTCGACCCTGGAAAAAAGCAATAGCAAGTGAAGAACTTGTACCAGTGTTGCGTTCGATGTTAGGTCCACTTGGACCTTTTCCCCATGCTCCGTTGGTTACTGAGAAAGGATCGGGACAGAAGGGTAGCCGTCTGATAAAAACCATGTGTCCCAAGTGCGGCTATGTCGCACGAATCACGAGAAAGTGGCTCACCGAAGTTGGTCCTCCCCTGTGTCCGATTGACGCAGTTTCGTTCAAAGAGGAAGTGAAATCCCCTGAAAATGAGTCACGAAGCTAGACGGTTACAGAAAGAGTATCACGATATCTCTCAAGAGATTGAGATAGCCGCAGGGCGACGGCTAAGAACACTAGAGGGCAGACAACTATATAGTCACCTGACAGGTCAAGCTCGTGAACTAATCAGTCGATGCATCTTGATGGGTGATTATCGTAGTTTCATAGCTCTCGTGAGTGAGTTGGCGATTCTATTCAGGATAATAAAACAACCGGAAGCGGCCGAGGCTCTACAATGTCTCGTAGCTGCACTAACCGCTAGGTACAAGAAAATTGAATGAAATTCGATTTGCTTTTGATCGAAAAGTGTCGTATACTTCAGGTGGGCAAAAGCCCTAAATCGAAAGGGATAAAAAATGGGTCGTCCAATGACAACGGTTACAGCAAACCACATCAGGTCAATCGTAAGTAAGTACAACAAGGGAATGGGTCTGCTCGATCTGTCCGATGAGTTCCCGTACTCGGTCCCCGTGATCCGTCGGGTTCTCCGAGAGAAGCGTGTTCGTGTTCGTAAGCGTGGTCGCCCGGTCCTGTCCGTCTAACCACGGACTAACTCCCGTGGTGACAGGCCAGAAGCAGTGGGTGTGATTCCCACCGGGAGTAATTGAGAGAGAGGTAGGAAATGCCTAATAGTTATACAGTACGGGATCGTATTCACCCACCACGAACGTTAAATATCTGGAAACCAACATCAGCTCGCCTCGGTATTCTTGTGAAAGAAATGAGCGAGGATGGTTCCGTTGCTCGTCGTCTGGGGATTTTTCTAACAATCCCAGCGGCCAGACGGTTGATAGCCGCTATGACCCAGATGTGTGATGAGATCGAGAGAGGTGGATGATGCCGTATATCAAGCAAGAACTCCGGGATATAGTTGATCCGCTGATATATCCTCTTGAAGATACTATTCTCACTGCCGATCTACCCGTTAATATCGGCTTGGTGAATTACATCATTACCCGTATCGTCAGTGCAGAAATACGGAACAATATGTGCTATCAGACGATCAACGAAGCTATCGGCGTACTCGAATGTTGCAAGCAAGAGCTTTATAGACGACTAGCAGTGCCCTACGAAATTAAGAAGTGTAAAGAGAACGGTGACGTATTCGATGTGTGAGAAGCCCGAAGAACTCGTAGACGAGATTCGTATCTGCGATTCATGCGGTCGTGAATTCGTCCTCGGATTGGATAGAGCGTTGCTCTTCGCGGAGACAATGTTCTGTCCTGGTTGTCTTAGACCTTACCTATTGAAAGAGGATTAATGATGGTAACGATGAATATGACCGCCGAAATATGGGAACAGATAACAAGTAAGGCGTTGGGCAAAGTCGCCACATTCTTCACGGGTAAAGAGGTCGGAGTAATCACAGACTTTATCCAGACAGCGAAAGAAGATGTGAAAGCGATTATTGAGGAATTCCCTGCCTCGTCAGGAGATTAACATGCCCATACCAATTGCAACTCGATTCAAAGACGCTCTGTGGTCCCTGCGGGAAAGGTTCGGAGTACAACCGGATGTGGATCGTATTATCCCGTTCGTTGCTTTCGGTTGGAAACTGACCGCCGAGAAGCTAGAGCAACTCTTTCTCCCATATACTGAACGGGTTCCCGAAGATTTCAAGGCAGCTTTGATCGCTCAAATTCAAGAAGCTACTCGTAACTATTGGGGATACGTTCAGACTCGAAAGGGTTTCCATAGAATTTTAAAAGATATAATCTTCTTGGAAAACGTTGCCCGATTCGGGGAGAACGGTTTTCGACTTCGATATGACGAGAATACTGGCTATCACCTGGAGATAAAGAGATGACTATGATCTGGTTGGGTGGGATGCTCTCAACTTTCATGTTTCTTTGCCTACGTAAACCGAAGGATATGCCGTTTGGTATGAAGTTACTCGGCTCGGTATTATGGCCGGGGTTTTGGGTAATGGTGGCTTATTGGCAAGTAGTTTTCTGGTCAAATGGTATTGGATCAATCTGGGATTAAGAGATGATTCGAGACATACTACGTCAGTGCGGCTACCCTGAGTCTACGCTCGTCCTCGATGCGGAGACTTTCTACGACAAGGACTACACCCTGTCAAAGCTATCTACTTATGAGTATGTGTCTGATAAACGGTTTGAGCTACTCGGATGGGCGTTTAAACGCGACAACGAACTTGCAAATTTCGGAATTGAGTTGCCGGAGAATATTCAATGGAACAATACTACGGTTATCATGCAAAATGCTCGCTTCGATGCTCTCATACTCGCAGTACATAACCAGCTTCATCCTCCGTTTATAATCGATGTTCTGGACCTTGCCCAGCATATCGAGGCACGTTGGAGTAACCACCTGAAAGATTTGTGTGTACGGGTTGGACTCCCGGAGAAAGGCAAGACTTCTCATCTGGGATCGCATCGAACTGATTTCACTGACCAGCAATGGGTTGACTTGATTGCCTATGCTAAGAATGATGCTGAACGGGAATATGAATTGTTTCAGTTGCTTCTCCCGAAGTTTTCGAATCCGACATTCGAGTTGGAAGTAGCTCGTTATACCCGGAATCTATTCCTCAAACCGACGCTGCATCTCAACGTAGAACGAGCAGAGAAGCTAAAAGAAGAAATGTCGAGCGAGGTTCGGAAAGTTTTCATACAGGTTCATGCAACAGAGAAAGAAATTCGGGGGAATATTTCCTTCGAGATGCTCTTACGGAAGGAAATGGAATCCGAAGAGCCTCCGATGAAGATCAATAAGAAAGGTAAACCGATACTTGCCATCGCACAGAAGGATGAAGGTCGGAAATATCTCCTGGCCCACCCGAATGAGAAAGTTCGTCAACTCATAGAGGCCCGTCTAGCAGTTAAGTCTTGGCCGTTACATATCAAGCGGGTTGATCGACTTCTTTCCACTTTCAAACGTGCTAAGAATCGAATGCCCGTCCCGCTGCGGTACTACGGAGCACATACTGGTCGATGGAGTGGGTGCGAGGGAATCAATCTTCAAAACCTACCGGCCCGTGGGAATCAACTAATAACTCAGATTCGAAATTTGATCGAAGCTCCGAGGGGACATGTTCTGATTATCATAGACTTCTCGCAGATCGAGGCTCGTGTACTCGATTGGTTAGCAGAGCAGAACGATATGGTGCGAGCATTTGCCGAAGGTAGGCAAATCTATTGCGAATTTGCCAGTCGGGTAGTTGGTCACAGGATTCGCAAGCCGAAGAAAACCGATAGTGAGACACTAGCCAAATGGTATGGTAACTATCGACAGTTGGGTAAGATTGGTATCCTCGGCTGTGGATACGGGATGGGTGTTGATCGCCTTCTAAAGTATGCGAAGGATACTTTCGGAATTGATATGGATCGTTCAATGGGCGAGAAAGTTATCAAGACATACCGACGGACTCATGCTATGGTTGTACTCTTCTGGAAGAAACTTGAAACGGCATTCAGACTAGCAACACAGAATGCCTCTCAACCCTACCTGCTCGGTTCGTATGGGTTAGAGTTTCGTCGGGAAGGAAACGTTACATCCATTCAACTACCGAGTACCCGTAGACTATACTACACGGGTGCCAGAGTTGGGGGAACAACGAGATATCCTGAACTCACGATGCCGAATCCCGGTAAGACTGGATCAAAAACAATTCATATGTGGGGTGGGTATTTCGCTGAAAATGTAGTCCAAGCGGTCAGTCGAGATATCCTGGCTGAGACTGTCCTGAAAATTGAACAACTAGGGGTACGAGTCCCGCTTATTGTACATGATGATCTAAGTATTATCGTACCGGAGAAGGAAGCCGAAGCCTATCGTGCTCAGGTTGAGGACATTGCTCGAACCCCTCCGATCTGGGCACCGAACCTGCCAGTCGATATCGACTGTACGATATCTCGTACTTATGTAAAGGCATAAATCAATTATGCAGACTAAAAAATGTACGAAGTGTAGGGGAGAAAAGCCAGTACAAGATTTTGGCCAATGGAAACGAGCCAAAGACGGATTGCATGGTTGGTGTAAAGCTTGTTTCGGACGATATCGTATCCGTAAGGTTTGGAGGATACCCCTATGACTCCTAAAGACCAGGAAAAACTATTCAAACTCGCACGAGAGCACTTCCCTAATTGGTCCTTCAAGATAATAAGTGGCTATGTACATGGTGTCGCCGATAGTTCTAGACGTAAAGAACCTCGACGAGTCTACGTGCGGGGAGTCAGTAAAGTAGGACCAATAAAATTATACGCTCTGGGCTATATCTGTGGGTTTGTCGATGCCTATGGTGGAGAAGCTTTCTTTACTCCTTGGTGGAAAGACATACAAATCCCGATGGTCCTTGACCATAGATGGTGGGAGCATGTTGAATAGACACCAGCGTAGAGCTATCTCCCAGGCAGAGATCGCAAAGAGATGCGATAAGTGGGCCACGGTCTGTCGAGGGACAGCAGCCTTTCGCAAGGGACTCCCTCGACATGCTAACCCCTGCGGTGAAAAGTACCGTCAAGCATGGTATCAGGGCTGGGACATGGCTTGCGATAGACAGTTGGAGAAGGACAATGACGCCTGAAGAAATAGTTGTTTATAAACAGGTTTGTGAGTCTAGGGATGAATGGCGAGCAAAAGCGGCTGAGCTTGAGTCTATACGGGCTGCTTTGTTACGTAGTTTACGATCAGTAAAGAGAATAAACACAGCATTGAAAAGAAGGTTACAATGAGTCTACCTCAAGAGATGCCAATCGGTCCTCCGAAGCGGAGACGAAAACGGACACCGAAGAAAGACCTCGAAGGTACTGTTATCAGGGAATGCCTGAGAGCCTTGAGAGCCTGTTCCGCTGTTGTCTACGTAGAACGACGGAACACCGGAGCAGTGTTGTTTCAGGGTGGGGGGTTTGTACGGTTTGGGCATGTTGGGGCGGCTGACATATGGTGTCTGGTTAAGCTTCCCGGATATCGAGCACGGAAAGATCGTGATGGATTCCCACTTCAACAAAGGGGAATTCTATATCAGCACGTAGAGATCGAATGTAAACGTGCTGATGGTAAGGGCCGACAGTCACCCAACCAGAAACGATTCCAGGAATTGTGCGACAGTTGCGGTATTCCCTACATCTTAACTACTTCAGCACAAGAACTTATGACGAAAATAGATGAGATTTCCTCTTGCTGGAATCACTGATGTGTGGTATAATAGGAGATGCAATGATTCCTCAATCAGCGTCGAACATTACAGACTTTAAACGCTGTCCCACGCTTTTTTTCCTACGGCATGTACTCAAGCTTCGTCCCGTCGAGGATTCAGAAGCGGCTCGTCAAGGCACTAACTGGCATAAGTGCTTAGAGATTTTGACTGGGCCGGATGGTGGCAAGGATGCTATGATAGAACATCTCAATGAAGCCTACGCAACACGTCCGCCTTCGATTGATCCGGCCAAGTGGGAAACCGAACGGACTATCCTTCTTTACTCTGCGGTAGGTTGGGATTGGTATTGGCAAAACGATGGGATTGAAACCCTCGCCCGTGAGGTTAAGTTCGAAAGGCAGATCAACAGTGTCTATAGTCGTCGAGGAAAGATAGACCAACTTATCCGGCAAAATAAACAACTGCTTGTCGGAGAACACAAGTCAACGAGCAAACCGATTGACTCGGGTAGTATCTATTGGGATCACCTGAAGCTTGATTCCCAGGTGACTATCTATCTAATCGAAGCTCGTCAGGCTCAACTTGCCGGGAAGTTTGTCGAGTATGGAATTCTTCCCACCGATCCTCTCATCTCCGGGGTACTGTACGACGTGTGGCACAGACCAGTGATTAAACCGAAGAAACTCTCTCAAGCGGATACCAAAAAGTTCGTTGCTACTGGAGAATACTTCGGTGAGAAGTTTATATTGGAACGCGATCCTACCCAACTAATGATCGTTAAAATTAACGATACAGCTATTGACTTGAGTGATCTTGGGTCAATTACCTGGGGTACAAAACCCAAGCCCACGAAAAAGAACCCCAAACCTGTTCGACCCTATGCTATCCGTGAAACACCAGAGATGTTCGGGGCTAGGTTACTTGCTGATATTAGGGAAAACCCGGAGAAGCATTTCGCCCGGCGGGAAATTGCTCGAACGGACAAAGAGCTTAGACAACTCGATGAGGAATACTCCAAGATAGCGAGGCTGATCGATATTACGGTTAAACGAGAGCTATGGTTTAAGAATGAGCATCAGTGCGATGCTACATTCCGATGCCCGTTCCACTTAATCTGTTTCTATGACCAAGATGTTACCGATGGCAGAATCCCCGATGGATTCAAACGCTATGATAGAGGAAAGAGAAATGGCAAAACGACCGATACCACCGACACCACCGACACCACCGACACCGATACCGCAGGTAAAACGGAAAAAGCTACTGGTTCCCAGGGGAACACCGAAGCTCCAACCAAGGAAAAAGATTCAACTTGCACCGACTAAGAAGTTCACGGTTGAGAGATGGACCGCTGAAGGCGAGGGTGAGAAGATCGTTGGATACGGGGACACGGGCTTAGGGAAAACAACCCTGTTCTCCATGATGCCGAATCCTATCTTTATCGGACTCGATGACGGCGGTAGAAAGATCGTTAATCCCAAAACACAGGAACCCATAAATCGTGTCCCTGATGTTGAAACATTGGACGATGTTCGTACTGTATTACATCAGACTGATCTGTTCCCTGTGGGATCAAGCTGTGTCGTAGACACTATTACATTGCTTGAACAGCGGATCGAGGCACACGTACTAGAAACAATTCTACTGCCTAAAGGGGGTGGTCGAGCGGAGAATCTCAAAGCCTATGGGTGGAATGATGGATCGTCCCATGTTCTCGATGTTTTTCGTCTTATCTTGCAAGACCTGGATGCTCTTATTCGCCGGGGCGTAAATGTGGGTTTGGTTGCCCAGGAACAAGCGGTTACTGTGGCCAACGCGGAAGGAAGGGACTATCTACAAGCGGGTCCGAGATTACACCATGATCGTCAGTATAGCTGTATGAAACAAGTATGTGAATGGGCTGACCATGTGTTCAGGATCAACTATCAAAACATGGTGATTCGATCTGATGGTGATCGTCCCACCGGCAAAGTTGCTCCTAATCAAAAAGCAACACGGGCCGTCTATATTGGTGGTGCTCAGCACTATCAGGCTAAGAGCCGAACCCTCGCTAAGTTTATTTCGGAGGAAGGCGAACTGATTGAGTGTATCTCGTTTGAGCATCCAGCAGACGACAGTTTTTGGACCTTTATCTTCGAGAAGGAATAAATCATGAAAATGTTAGCTAATTGGATTCTAGTACGCCCGGAACCGTGGACCACAAAAAAGCTGGGTTCGATTATTCTCCCGGATTCTTCCCGGGAACACTACGGTCGTGGTGTGGTAGTGGCGAAAGGGCCGGGAGTATGGCTACACAGTGGTTGCCAAATTCCAATCGAGATGGAAGTAGGGGATCACATTCTCTACTTTAAACAGGCTGCGATAGAAATCACTTACAAAGAGACACTGATGCATACTATCGTGGAGAAGGAAGTCCTGGCGATCTTAAAGCCGGGAGATTTCGGCGAACTAGACAAGCATGATGTCGAGGAAACTGAAGGAGAGACTACAGATGCCACCGATAACTGATGAAGGGTACTACAGAGGCTTGATTTTAGAGCACGGGGTTAACGTAACTCGCGTTCAAGGACTTCCGCAATTCGTAGTTACTGTCCTGGCGACTGCACGGCATGAACCAACTGATGATACCTGGAACGAGGCTTGGGGAGAATACCAGCAAACATTGTCGGGCTATTTTGTTCTGGTTTCGAAGAACAAACAGGATGAGATCGTAAAGTGTCTTGGTTACGATCAGATCATGGGAGCTACTGGTTGGGACGGTGAGACATACGCCGGTTTAGCGGCGATGGATTTGCGTGGTACAGAAGTTCAGATTCAGGCACAGAATGAAACCTTCGAGGGGAAAACAACTCTCAGGATGAAATGGATTAGTGCTGTCGGTGCCAGTATTGGCCTGAAGAAACTCACTGGACAAGACTTGACCGATCTCGATGCTAAGTTCGGGGGGATAGTAACTCCCAAGAAGAAAGCTCCGGTCAAAGCTAAGTCCAAAGCTACGAAGAGAGCTGCTCCACCTGCGGAAGAATCACCCGATCTTCCGTATTCGAAGCCGCCCGTGCGGAAGCCGCCTGTAACAGAGCCGCCTCCGATCACTGAGGAGCAATCTGGTGAACCCGACTTGACACCTTGTACCGACCAGGAAGCCTATGCTGCCTGTTTGGAAGCTAACGCTGCTCAAGAAACTCCGGTGCCACAAGAAACTCTAGATGATTACTGGGCCTCCAATGTCCTCAAATACTCGGCCAATCCTGAAGCCGTGAAAGATACGGAATGGCCGGTTGTCCGCAACGCGGTGCTCTTGGACATAAATTGTCCGTTCTAGGGTGGGACAATGACACCTGAACAGCAAGAAATATTGGACCTTATTGCGAAGGTCTGGGAGAAACATCCTGAGTACCGATTTTATCAGTTGATCGGGAATTGTTTTGGGCCGGGTGATACGTACCATGTTCAAGATGGTACTTTCAGACAGCGTTTCAGGCTCACGTATTATCGTGATATGTGAAATAAGAGAGTGGCCCACTTTCGGGTGGGTCACTCTATCTTTCGGAAAAGTTAGGCTAATCGGATGAAGAGAAGTTTTGCCGAACAGCTTATCCTATACCAAAGCAACGTTTTACCGGTACTCTTAGAGAAATTGTCACAACAACTGCATGTCAGTGTAGCTGCACTGAATGCTTTGGAGATCGGTTACGTACTCCACAACAATTGTTGGGCATTTCCCGAGCGGGATGAGAACGGTGATATCGTTGGCCTGTCTCTACGCCAGTGGAACGGCAAGAAGTACATGCTCCCTGAGTCCAAGAGAGGACTAATCTATGTACCGAATGTACACCGTTGTCCTGTTACCCCAGATAAGTATCAAGCTGGTCCCCAAAACTGGGTTCGTGTTACCGAAAACGTGCTATGTCCCATCTGCGGAAAGCCGGATTGGTGCCTTGTATCTTCTGAAAATCCAGACGACCCTAAAGCGGCACTGTGCTGCCGAACCAAGAAAGGGGCTGCTAAGAATTTGGGGGATGCCGGTTATTTGCACATCCTGAAGACCGAGGGAGAGCTTTCTCAGGCGGGATCGGTTCTATTGCCGTCCGAGTACCCGTATCTAATCGTAGAGGGTGCCACTGACGTAGCAGCGGCTCTGGATATAGACCTCGTAGCGATTGGTCGTCCCAGTAGCGGCGGGGGCTTGGACAAACTGTCCCATCTGATCGCTGGCTGCGACGTTATCATACTGGGGGAGAACGATTCCGGGGCCGGTAGAGAGGGTATGGAGAAGACTTTCGAGGTTCTCCGATCTAACGCCAAGCACATCGTCAAGATGCTGCCTCCCGAGGGAGTCAAAGACCTTCGCCATTGGGTTACCCAGGGTCTAACTCGTGAGCAATTTCTGAGTCTAATTCGTACAACTGGTGACTCCGAATGCGATGAAACGATTCTCACAAGTGTTGCCCCGATGGACCTAGCAAAACAATGGCTGGAAACTACCTATTATCAGAAGGATATGTTTACTTTACGTGTCTATCACGGTAGTTGGTATGCTTATACGGGTCACTTCTATAGGGAAATCAGCAGAGAGGATATTCGTAAGCAGCTTTATCAGTTCCTCGGTGACAAACAATACAAGAAAATTCACGCCAAAGGTTTCGATATCCTAAACTACGATCCAACCAAGCACAAGATCGATGAGGTCATGGATGCCCTCCTAGCTTTCTGTCCCATTTCTGCTGAGGACATTCCGTGTTGGCTGAGTAGGGGAGAAAAAAGCAATCCTAAACACATCCTTTCATTCCCGAATGGCTATCTGGATATTAGCGGTTACACAAAAAGGGATGAAGCGTTTAAACTGCAAGAATCTACGCCACGTTTCTTCTCGTTGGCGTGCTACCCATATGATTTCGATCCGAATGCAACGTGTACGTTGTGGGAGAAGTTCCTAGATGAAATCTTCATAGACGATCCTGCGAAGACTATCCTGCTACAAGAGTGGTTCGGGTATAATTTGATTCCCGATAATTCGCAAGAGAAGTTTATGATGCTCCTG
>SDBV01004672.1_pt1 | contig 19574 bp, 20 predicted proteins | sample 2277081 | NCBI WGS metagenome assembly SDBV01 (sample SAMN10402039, study PRJNA504765) | marine sediment metagenome | isolation source: marine sediment core GS10_PC15, 223 cmbsf | place: Arctic Ocean: Southern Knipovich Ridge | collected 2010
ATACAAGAATCCAAACTTTTTCCCAATGTTAAGTCCGATAGGATTAGCTATTACGATGATTGCAGGAATATTAGCATATATCGCTTTTTTAACAGGATGAAAATCTTTTAGTTAAACTCATTATGAATTTTTATAGAAAAAAGTCTATCAAGTGCTTAACTTAGGTATGAAAATATACAATATTGCAATAATTTCTAGTCTTCCAAATATCATGAGAAAACTTAGAACAATTTTTGTTGTGGGATTTATATCAGTTGTTATAACATCGGCCCATAGTCCACCTGTCGTAATTATTCCAGTTGCTTCTAAAAAGGCATCATTAAACTCTGTTCCAGTAATATCAACAAGATGAAAAGCTACAACAGTGGCAATAATTGGAAATAATGCAATGATTATGAGAGAGGTAGTCATTTCTTTTTTGTTTTCAATAGTCAATTCTTTTCTTGAAGCTGCACGAAAAGCTTTTCCAATATTTCGTAATTGCATAAACCTAAAAATTTTGATTCCGCCAGCAGTTGAAAATCCACATCCTCCAATGAACATCAAAATTACTAGAATTGTTTGCGACAGTCCACTCAAATCATCTAAACTGTCAAGTTGCAATCCAGCCGTAGTTCCAGCTGAAATTGTATAGAAAATTGACAAAATTGGATCTAAGTCACTGGTGAAACCAAATATTAATACCGCGACAGCAAGAATTGTAAAAAACACAAGAACTTCTTTACCTAATTTAGGTGACAGAAACCTCTTTCTTACAAATGCATAGTGAAAAGTAAATGGCAAAGCACCTAAAATCATTGCTCCAATCAAAACAAAATATTCTTGCCACAACATATCTTGAAGAATAGTGGAATTTGGAATGAATCCACCAGTTGAGATTGTACTCATAGCTAATGAAAAATTATCAATGATGTTTCTCTCACCAAAAATGTATAACAATAAAGCAACAATGACGATATAGACAGCAAAAATTATTGTGATGGTGGCAAATAGCTCTCTTAAGTGTAAGGTTTTTCCTGAAATGAAACCTCTCATGGATTGGAGTTTGCTTTCAGGATAAAAAGCTGTAATTACAAGGTAGATGAAACTCATTCCACCAATAAGCTGTGTGAAACTGCGGTAAAACGTAAAACTTTGGGGCAACTCTTCAGGAAATTCATAAAGAGATATTCCTCCAGTTGTAAATCCAGCTGCGCTAGAAAAGAAGCTGTTAGCAAAAAGTTCTACTGCATTTTCTGGTTGATAAGGAGAGACATAAAGATATGGAATTGTTCCAAACAGTATTAGAATAAATAAACTTGAAAAGACCAAAATTGATGCTTGTTGTAGGTTTAGGCTTGATTTTTCGCCATAAGAGTTTAAGAAAAACCCGGTAACAAGTAGAAGTACTGTAGTAAGATAGATTCCAGTAGCTGTTACGGTATCATTTAAAACGGTGGCCAAAACTGCTGGAACGAGAAAAAGAGCTCCAGCAAACTGCAAAACAAATCCCAAATTCCCTAGTATTGATTTTACAGGTGGGCTAAAAAATCTTGGATGAATATCTACTGCTTTTCGAATTGCGGCTGCAATGGTTGCTTGATATATCATTCCAACTACAACTTGCTTTTTTGAAATTACTGGAAGTTTTCTGATATGGTTTTTTGTCATTTTTTCTAGACCATTACGTAATGTCGCATTTTCTTCAATGGTGATTAAAGGTGAACTCATGATTTGCTTTAAAGTGGTAGATTCGGCAAAAACGGTAATATCACTAACTTGGGCTAAAATATCCTTATCTGTCACAATACCTACTGGTTTGAGATGGTCATCAGTAACTACAATATCATCTCGCTCATACCTCTGCAAAAGTCTAGTAGCTGATCCAGTCGAAGTGTCTTGATGAAGAATTAAAACATCTCTAGCCATAAATTGAGAAACTGGCTTTGATAGTATGTAAGATACCGATTTTTGAGATTCCGCGGACATTAGATTACCTACATGTTTTTGAATTTGGTTGGTTTGAAATGTGTTACAGTTCTCTATAATTGTCTTGGGAATCTAAAAAATCATCTTTTGGATTAATGTACAATAGCATATTCCTTTAATATATCAGGGATCTGTTCTTCTGAATCCGCTTTTGAATAATCTTTTAGAAGATTTTGGTTTAATTCGTAAAAAGTATGCCCCCACTTGAATTTGTCAAGTAGCTGTAATCCTAATTCCTTAAAGCCTAAAATTAACAGACTCCCAGATATTGCCTCAACTGTGGTTAGTTTGCCTAATTTAGAATAATTTACAGGATTACCAGCAAAGAGAGGAGGCAACTTCCTGTGTATTCCAGAAAATTTACTGGTAAAAGTTTGATCAGCTAAATTCCAAGAGCAATCAATTGCAGTTACAGAATGTACTATTTTTTTGTCATTAGGTAAAAGAATTTTTTTGGCAAATGGATCCAAGACCAAAGTATTTTTTGGTGTTTTCTTTACCTTTTTTGCGAGGCCAAATTTAACAAGTTTTTCAGCAGTACATTTTTTTGGATCATCTTGTTTTAGCAATAAAACATTGATTTGCATTTGTGAAAGCTCAAAACTCATAAGGTAATTTGAATTTTATTGCTTTGTTATAAAGTTGAAAAATAGCTAATATTTCAAAGTTTGAATTCTTTTTTAGAATTTTCTAACCTAAGTCTTCAAATGGAACGCCTTTAGTTATGTCCGTTGGCGATCCTTCACTCTGATGTGGTCCTTTAACTCCTGTTGTTAAACCAGTTAAGGAACCTGATGAAGTAACATAGGTAACCTCAGTATATAGATTGAATCTTTGGTCGTCCCTGAGTACAGTTATGATAATATTTCCATTAGGCAATATAGCATTAGGATTTTCTGGCGATATTGAGAATTTTTCTAATACCGCCTGCGGTCCAGTATATCTCACTTTATACAAATCTCCATTTATCTCAACTGTTTTGAATATTTTTCCCGGTGCTCTAGTAGACTCAGTAACTAGACAAGCAGGATCTTGACCAATTATACAAACTCCACGTAGTCCAACTACACGAAGGTTAACGTTTGATTCCTCACCACGTTCAGAAGTAAAAACAGAAGCTTCGAATACTCGCGGAAATGCCTGTAAGTTATCTATTGCTGTTTCTTTAACAGATACAAAAAATGGCGAATCCTTAATCCTTGATTGCTTTTCAAATTTCTTGGGTCCCTTTAGAAGATCGTCTGGAAGAATACGTTGTCTATCGCTTGGGGACGGGGTTGTTGCGCGTCTAGAGACGTCTGGTTCTAACTCTACCTCAGGTGCTGCAGTAACAAAAAAGAATAATTCAGTTGGAATTCTGAATCCTCCATCGGCAATAATTTTGTACGGACCTAAACTTTCGAAAGTATCTGGAATTTGATACTCGAATGTAAAAACGCTATTTTCTTCAGGACGAATATTGTTTTGTTTTGCACCTTGAAATTTACAAAAAGTTGTTTGACATGTAATTCTAGTCTCATCTCCTTTAATTACAGTGATTTTAACATTGTCAAAGTATACTATCTTACTTGGTTTGCCAAACATGAAGACGGTGTCACCAGGATGATATCCTTCTTTATCGGTTTTGAGTAAAACATGAACAGGAACATCGGCATCACCTAAAATGTTAGGGTTATTTACTTGAATTGTAGTACTAGCAAATGATTTTTCATATTGTGTATTGATTTTGTAAGTTCCAGGCTGAAAGAGTGTAATTGGTGTTGGAAAAATCAGTCTATAATGACCTCCAAAGTCAGGAGTAACAGAAGCTTCGAAAACGTTTACTTGGTTAAAACATGTTCCTCGACCACAATCTCTGTTAATGGTATCAACTTCTTGACGGGAAACGGTGATGTGTGCTCTTTCAGTCACCACAAGACCTTGCATTGAGGGTATTGCTTGTTGTCTTTTAGCCACATCGCCTTGAACAAAAATTATGTCGCCTGCTTCATATTCAGGCTCGTCTGTTCTAACTGTAATCTTTTCAGTTGTAAGAATATCTACAGCTTCAGGGTTTGGATTTACTTCGAAGACTAGCTTCACTGTTTGAGATTCTGCTGTAATTAGCAGTTGATAAAACCCAAAGTTACTAGCATAAATTGGCGCTCGAATAGCATCTATCTTTCTTGCACTTTGTTCATTAGTAGGAGTTACCCAATCCCAAGAAAATTTACCGTTATCAATTGTTGCACCAAATGTATCTTTGTTACCACTTGGATATAGCAAAGTTATCTTTAAACCACCTTGAGCAGTAGCTTTATGCGTACCCTTGAGATGAACTTCTTCTCCTGGCGCATAAACTGATTTATCAAGACTAGCTACAACACTGCTATCTCCAATACCAACTAATTCAATTACATCCACCAAGGTGGAAGTAACAGCTTTGCCGTTATCGTAATTTGCAGTTATTTTGTAAGTTCCAGGACTGAAGTGACTTCCACCTAATAGAACTGGTACAGCAAAGTTACCACCAATGTCAGGAATGGCTGTAAATGTAAAAAAAGCAGATTTTGCTCGTGGACCAATGTCTTTTGCAGCCCTTGTTACGATTCCAAGTGATTGACCTGCCTCATCAGTAACTGAAATTTGAACAGTGGGTGTTTCATAACTTGATCTACGTGTAAGGTCAGTGACCTTTCCTCTAATTAGAACACTGTCTCCTGTTTCAAAAATTGTTTCCTCATTAACTGTTGGACGTCTTTCGCCGTGTGGAATTTTAAATGTATCAATGGTAATCGGTTCTATTTGTGATACAAATTCATCAGGATTTTCTACAACACTAAAGAAAGTTGTTTCTCTTCCAACATTACCCCAAACTTCGACTTTGTAATCACCATATTGATTGGGATTATTAGGTATCTTAAACACGTATTCAAAGGTACTATCGCCTTCAAGTCGGACTACTTCGTTAGGTCTCTTAAACAAGGTTTGACCACCAGGATAAATAAATCCAGTTTTACTTGTGACTCCTAGAGCTGTTTGATCAGTCTGTAATATGGATAAATTCATTGTGTAGTCAAACACTGAGTTTAAACGGCCTGAAATTCTAACAAAATCATTAAGACTATATGCCTCCTTGTCAGTAGTCAAGGAAATAGGTTTGTCTTCTTTCGCATCTTCGACTACTTTAAACAAGGTTTCTGCATGTTGACCACCGTATTCACCGTCAATTGTATAAATCCCATAAACTGGTTCTGCAGTATCTACGAAAATAAAAGTTGCAAATTGCCGAGTCTGATCAGCTATATGAGTTCCTCCTTTAGCTCCATATACTCCTGCTCCTATTTCTTTTGGAAATAGATTTCCCTCCACATACACTATTCCATTTGCATCATGAACAACATAGTTCATTCCTTCTAAAGGAATTATTTCTGGAACATATCCAAACAGGACTACATTTTCACCAGGAAGGTAAGTTTGTTTGTCTGTGAAAATTTGCATATCACCTGTTATTATTTCCTCAACAACAATAGTTTGTGAACCTATTGTAAATTGAGTTGATGCAGTAGTTCCTGCATATTCCACTGAAACACGATATGTTCCAGCTGTCATCTCCTGCACTTGTGACAAAACCAAGTCAGTTTTATATTGTAAATTCAAATCAGGATACAAAGTTCTACTTTGATCAAAGCCTGTAGGGCCTAGTATTCTAACATTTATTGGTGAAGGATAGAAAAATGGTAGTTTGATGTAAACGCGTTCTGAAACTTCACCGCTAATGATTGCTTTTTGACCCCATAGATAGTTAGTTTGATCAGTTGAAACGGAAAGGCCTACTTTTTCTTCTTCTACAATTGTCGGTACTGCGGCATTCAGACCAGCAAGTGTTGAACGCGCAAGCTTCCAATCATCTGAAATATTAGTATCATGCCCATCGTATTTTCTTTGCCAAGTCAAAAAATCATTTTGTGTATCAGTAATTTCTGCAGTTTGATCTACTTGTTCACCTTTTTCATTAAATAATTGTATAATTGCTCCAACATCTTTAAACCAACCTCGTTCATGAGAAAAAGTCATGTAGTGACGAGAATCAATAATTGTTCCAGATGGAATAGTTAGAGTTTGTTTTAGAGCATTGTTTGAGACAATTTTCCAATCACCAATATGTACCGGGCCAGCGGTAGGGTTGTAAAGCTCTACCCATTCTGAAATTGTTTTATAATCATCCCCTGCCGGATTAATTTCAACTTCATTAATTACGACATAGTCTGCAATAAAAGGAAGTGTCTGACCCATGGCAGGAATAATAGAACCAATTGCACCCACTAGAAGAATTCCAAATAATCCAAGTACTACTAACGATCTCATCTAATCACTCTTTACAAGCATTCTTTGAAAATACAATTTTAGGTAAGAATTGAGTAAAAGTTGAGCTAATTGTAAAAGTCCGATATACCTCAAATTCCATAGTGGAATTATGGGTTTATTGGATATAAGGCAAACGTAGAATTGGTACGGAAATTAGGCAACAATATTTTATTTTTTAGGCTTTGTCACAATTCGGACATTTTTTGTTAATAATTTTTTCGCCACATTCTAAACAAAAACCTTCGCCTATTTCTTTTTGAAGAATTTTATTTCTTCTACCAACAAAAACCTTAATTCCAAAATATAGAGCAATTGCAATTCCTGCTGCATAAATTGGTGGCATAAATGGAATTAATCCTATCATAATTAAAAAAACTGCCACAATTAAAATAACATCTCGTTTTACAAAACCCAATTATTTGATCAAATATTGATTTTGATAAAAATGTATGCCAGAAATCAGAGACTTAAGTTTTACTTCATTAGATAATTACTCTAACTCTTCTTCATCATCGGGCAATAGTTATGCAACAAGATAAAATAATAACGCTACTAGTACATTATGAATTTGGTATTATCATTTTTGTTTTTACAAAAAAATATGAAATGGGATTGACAGGATTTGAACCTGCGACCTCAGGCACCCAAAGCCCGAATCATACCAAGCTAGACCACAATCCCTTAGAATGTGCACATTAATCTCCCCCATTTAAGCTTCACAGATGATACGATTTTAAATGACAAACAAAACAGCGATTTATTGGAAATTGATGATTATCTAAAGGCAGGAAAAATTGCTGCAGAGATTAGAGAAAATGCTCGAAAAAAAAATTGGGTTGGTTCTACAGTTGCAGAAATTTGTGAAGAGATAGAAAATGAAATTAGAAAACGAGAAGCAAAACCTGCTTTTCCTGTAAACACTAGCATAAATGAAGTAGCTGCACATTACACTGCAGAACCAAATGATCAAAAAACAATTTCTGATACTGACTTGGTAAAAATTGATTTAGGGGTACAGATTAACGGTTACATTGCAGATACGGCGGTTACTGTGTGTTATGATCCTCAATATGATAATCTTGTTAAAGCCGCAGAAGATGCTTTATCCAATGCCATGTCAATGATAAAGATTGGTGTAAAAGCAAGTAATATTGGAAAAACCATTCAAAAAAGTGTAATGAAATTGGGTTTTAGTCCCATTGCAAATCTTAGTGGTCATTCCCTCGCTCAATATACAATCCATGCAGGAAAATCAATTCCAAATACTTGGTCAATTGGAGGATTTTCATTATCTGGAAAAGAAGCTTACGCCTGTGAGCCCTTCGTAACTACTGGAAACCGTCCTGCTGGATTTGTTCGAGAAGGTAAGACAAAAAATATTTTTGCTTTGGTTTCAAGGAAAAAAACCAAAAATAAAGAGGCTGACGATCTTCAAGACTATATTTGGAGTAATTTCAATATGTTACCTTTTGCACTAAGATGGCTTGTTAAAGAACGGGAAGAAAAAAAGGCTAGAGAATTACTTGAAATTCTAATTAAAAAGAAAGCAGTTCATGCTTATCCAATATTAGTTGAAACCCATGAACAAAGAGTTGCACAAGCTGAGCACACCTTTATCCCAACAGAGGACGGAGTAACAATAACTACTCTTTGATAATTTCGCCAAAAACTTTTACAATTCTTAATAACCCTTCACAAGAAGGGCATTTTGAGGTTTCTTTGAAAACATAATCGCCATCTTTGAATTTTCTTTTGGTTTCTTTTTTACATGTATTACATTGTTCAATGGAGTATGGTTCTCTTGTTTCTTCTTTTTTTGAAAACATTATTGTGAAACCCCCAAAGTATTACCTACTCCTACTACTAGTACCGATTGACCAGATTTGGTGTTTTCTTTTATCATGTCATACACTTGAGATCTTACTTCTTCTGCCTTGTCAGCAATTTCTTTTGTCATCAAAGTAATTGCTTCTTTAATTGACTGTTTGATGACTATAGCAAAAACTGGGATGTTATGTTTGATGGCTACTTCTTCAATCTGGAATCTATCAGTTCCGATACCACCAATTGCTGCTCCAAATCCTTGGGCAACTGTTGCCGAATCTTCACCTTCTAATTTCAATGATGCGTCTATCATAACAATTGCATCAGGTTTGTTTTTAGAAACTAATTCTTCAATGGCATCACCTGGTCTTCCTACTGTTGCAGAAGGCCCTTCAGCTTTCAGTAAAACTAGTTTTCGTCCATCATGTTCTGATTCGCTCCATACAGTTTCAAAAGCAACTTTTTGTTTTTCATGCCCTAACATCATTTTACCAACAACCATTGGACCAATTCCATCACCAATTGGTTGACCATGTTTTAATGCAGGCATTGCATCATGTAATGCATTTGCTTCTTCCATGATAAACGGTAACATCATTTGGAGTGGCAAAATAAGAGGATAGTTTTTTTGTTTTTTTGCTGTTAGATAAAAATGATTTACAATTTTGTATAGTAGTTGAAGAGAAGTTACAACTTCTAGAATTGTTTGAACTTTAGTTCTTTCCAAATCAGAAATTTCTGAAAATAAGGATTTTACTTGAGCTCGAGTTTGGTCTTCTCTAGAACGTATTACATGCCTTACCTTAGGAATTATTCCATTTGGGTCCATATCCACAGGCATTATTGTAAAATAATCAATGAATCTGTCAATTTTTTGAGCGGGATCTTTGGATGAGTTTAATTTTTTTATATAGTCTATTAATTCAGTTCTTGTCTCATCTTTGAATTGTTTTAATTTTGAAATATTTTTTTTAATTTCACCTGAAGTTATTTGAAGCTGAATGCGTTGTCCATAAAAAACGAAAATTATAATCGGAATAATCCATATTACCCAAAGAATTGGGTTTGAGTCTTCACCCATGCCAAGAAATTGTTCAGGGTTAAAATTGCTAAAATCCAATAATCACAGCGATCAACTTTTCTAAAATAAATCATTCGTTAATAGTTCAAAAAAAGCTATTTTCAGATTAATTATTTTTGCTCTATTAAGCTAGGCCGGGCTAACCAGATTTCAAGAAAATGTACTGCAAAGTGAATAATTAATGATTGCTTTTATTATAGTGTAGGTACGGAAAATCTGTAATATGCCTCAAACAAAACCTCTTGTTAGTATTGAAAATGTGGTAGCTTCTGCATCTGTAGATCAAAAAATGGACCTTAACGAAATTACTCGAAATTTTCCTGATGTTGAATATCATCCAGATCAATTTCCTGGATTGGTTTTTAGATTAAAAGTGCCAAAGACTGCTACCTTAATTTTTACATCTGGAAAAATGGTGTGTACTGGAGCAAAGTCAGAAGACCTGGCAAGAAAGGCTGTAAAAATGGTGGTACAAAGATTGAGGAAAGGCGGAATTAAAGTAAAAAAAGAAGCTACGGTGACAATTCAAAACATGGTTGCTTCAATTAATCTTGGTGGAAAGATTCACTTGGAACAAGCTGCAAGAACATTACCTCGCAGCATGTATGAACCAGAACAATTTCCAGGTTTAATTCATAGAATGTTAGACCCTAAAACAGTAATTTTGCTTTTTTCTTCAGGAAAATTAGTTTGTACTGGTGCAAAAAAAGAAGCAGATGTCTATAGATCTGTAAATAATTTGCACGCCTTACTTGAAGAAAAAAAACTTATGATTTACGATTAATTTCTAAAGTTACTCAAATTCATCTTCTAGCAATTTTCAAGTAAAGTGAATATACTATGAAAAAATGATAAAATTATGAAAATAGATAAAATTCAAGATTTTAGTCTCAAAGACATTGTACTAATTAGTTCATTACCAGATATGGGAAAGGTTGGGGGAATAGTAACTCAACATTTGACAAAAGAACTAAAAACAAAAAAAGCTGCCAAAATAATTCTAACCGACAAACCTTGGGTTACTCTTAAAAAAGGATTAATAGATTTGCCACACGACGAGTATGAATTAACAGTTGATGAGAAGAATTCGATTGTAGTTTTTACTGGGGAAAATCAACCACAAGAACCCGCAAGTGTATTTGAAATGGCAAATTTTGTTTTATCAACAGTTAGTAAAATGGGAAATATCAAAATGGTAATTTCTACAGGGGGTTACTTGCCAGGCGAAAGTGGAAATGGAGAAAAAGTGTTTGGAGTTGCCACTAACTCTAGCTTATTAAAAAATTTAAGTGAGCAAAAAGTCAAGCCACTTTCATCTGAAGTAAATAGCATTACATGGTTTAACGGGCTAATTTTAGGACTTGGAAAAAATCAAAATATTGATGGGATAGGTCTCTTTGGTGAAATTGTTAATCCAGAAACTCCACAATTTCAAGCTGCATCTAACATCATTAAGGTGATCGCAAAAATGTTACAATTAAACATAGATACTTCTGAACTTGACAAAAAAATAATTAAAAAACCCGTTGAACCAAAAAAGGAAGGACCTGGTATTGGTTAATTATTTTATTTTAGTTCCTAGAGGAACTTCTTCGTTTACTGTAAGCCAATATGGTTTGTCATTAACATCAGCTGCAAGAAGCATTGCATTTGATTCAACGCCTGCCATTTTTTTTGGTTCTAAGTTTGCTACAACTACGACTTTCTTTCCAACTAAATCTTCAGCGGAATAAAATTCAGCACCACCTATTATTACATCACGTTTTTCAGTACCCAGATCAATTACACCTTTGACAATTCTTGTTTTTCCAGGAATTTTTTCAATTGAATCAATTTTAGCAATACGAATATCCAATTTTGTAAAATCATCGTACGAAATTGGCATAATCACTATTTTTGAAGCCAGTTAAAATTAATTTCGAAAAATCAAGACTAATATTCCTTATTTTTTGATTTTCCATTATGACATTAATTCAGGCATCAATTACTATTGATGCTTCTATTGACAAAGTATGGGATATTGTATCAGATATTGACAATGAAACAAAGTATTGGAAAGGAATTAAACAAATACGCAACATCTCAAAAGTAGGAAATAAAATTACGCGGGAAATAGTAATTGCTTTTCGGGATTCAAAATGCATGCAAGAAGTAACACTATTCCCTAAAGAAAAAATTGAAGCAGTGTTTACTAAAGGAATTATTCATGGTACTAAAACTCTGAACCTAAACTCAACAGATAAGGGAGTGAATCTTGATGCTGTTTGGGATATCAAACTCTCAGGAATGATGAGCATGTTTACAGGTATGATTAAAAGGCATATAAAAAATGGAACGGAACAAGCTCTTCAAAGCTTAAAACAAGAAGCAGAGCGATGATTTTAATGGATATTATTTTAGAAATTTTCAACTATATTCTAATTGGCATTCTTATTGGTGTATCTGGAGCATGGATCTTTTTAATAAAATCAATGTTAGATTCTTTTAGGCTTACTCCTTTCGTTGACAAGTTTGAAAAAAAAGAACATAACAAACCAAAGGTTTCAATAATTTTGCCTGCCAGAAACGAAGAAAAATTAATTGGAAGGTGTATTGATTCATTGCTAGATCAAGATTACGAAAATTATGAAATAATAGCAATTGATGATTCGTCTGAAGATTCCACAGGTAAGATTATTAAAAATTATTCAGAAAAAAATTCCAAAGTGGTTCCAGTGTTTGCAAGACCAAAACCTCCAGATTGGATGGGAAAGAATTGGGCATGTATGGAAGGTTACCAAAAGTCATCAGGTGAACTTTTACTTTGTACTGATTCGGATACATGGCATTCAAAAAAATTAATTTCGTTAGCAGTATCACATTTGTTATCTTCAAACCTTGATGCATTGACTGTAATTCCAAAAATGTTGTGTCTTGATTGGTGGACAAAAGTTACTCTTCCCGTCCTTTCGACTTTTTTGCACACTCGTTTTTCAGCTTTGAGAGTAAATGATCCTTCTAAAAAAACTGGATATTTTTTTGGTAGTTTTTTTATTATTAAAAAACAAGTTTACCAATCAATTGGAACTCATGAAGGAGTTAAACATGAGATTATAGAAGATGGCGCGCTAGGAAAAAAAGTAAAAGAATCCGGATTTAAAATGCGTATGGTTCGAGGCGAACATTTAGTTGAAGCGATTTGGGCCAAGAATTGGACTACATTATGGAATGCACTAAAAAGATTAATGGTTCCTTTGTTTCTCCAAAATAGCAAGGTCGCAGTTGGAATCTTCTTTGCGGTTTTGTTTTTGCTTCTGATGCCTTTTCCGATTTTGATATACTCTCTAGTTTTTTTTAATGCAACTGTTTCATTTACAATTTTATTGTTTGTTTCATCTTTGGCATCTGGCTTAGTTTATTTGGCAACTTTAGTAGATGCTACCAAAGGACTATCTCTCAGTGCATTTCATGCCTTATTTGCACCAATTGGGAGCTTCATTGTGGTAACTGGATTTTTAGCAGGAATTTTACAAGCAAAAAGCAAGTCTGCAATATCATGGAGAGGACGAACTTATTGTATGAAAGAACAGGTTCAAAGCTCAATTAATGTGTAGAAAAAATTAATAGATAAAAAAAGTAGAGTCATAGTATCTTGGAAAAATCAGGAATGATAGTAGGCGGATTATTTGGAGCAACTGTAGTGTTATTGGTATTTTCATTTGCCATGATTCCCCCACCTAGTATTCCATTACCAGAATTAATTGTAACCAATGGTCATGAACCAAGTCCAAGCATTGTTGGGGAAGTAACGCCGCTTCCTGTAAAAAAAGACCTCTTATTAACTGAAATTTTTGAACGGTCTGAAGAAGGGGTAGTTAGAGTAAATGTTGTAAAAGAACAAGAGATTCTTGGCATAAATGGTATAGGTTCTGGATTTGTGTTTGATACAAATGGTCATATAATTACAAATGCACATGTTGTTGAGAACGCTGATGAAATTAATGTAACCTTTCTTGATGGCCGATCATATATAGCGAAAATAATTGGAGTTGATCCCTTTACTGATCTAGCTGTGATTAAAGTTGAAGTAATTCCATCTTTATTACAACCACTTCCACTAGGAGATTCATCCAATCTCAAAGTTGGAATGGAAGTTGTTGCTATAGGAAATCCTTTTGGTCTTTCTGGTTCTATGACATCAGGTATTGTCAGTCAGCTTGGAAGATTATTACCTTCTCAAGATACTGGTTTTTCTATCCCTGATGTTATTCAGACTGATGCAGCAATTAATCCTGGAAATTCTGGCGGACCTCTACTTAATTTGAAGGCAGAGGTAATTGGAATTAACACTGCTATTCAATCAGCTACAGGTGAATTTACTGGAGTTGGTTTTGCAATTCCATCAAAAACTATCTCAAAAATTGTTCCAGACCTTATAGATAAAGGGGAACATCGACATCCTTGGGTTGGAATTTCGGGAAGAGACATTGATCCTAATCTAGCGGAAATTCTTAACCTACCTGATGCAAGAGGTTTTCTTGTAATTACAATTATTGAGGGAAGTCCCGCAGATATTGCAGGATTGAGGGGCACATCAGAAACAAAACAAGTGGATGGAAAAGAATATGCTGTAGGAGGAGACATAATTTTATCAGTTGATGGAATAACTGTAAGAAAAATTGATGATATTTTGATTCATCTTCAACGTGAGAAAAGGGTTGGAGATGAAATGCTTTTAGAAATACTCAGAGACGGCGAAAAAACCAATATTGTCGTAAAGTTAGTAGAACGACCTGAATTAAGTTGAAATTGATACAAGAATAAATACTTGGTTTCAAGGAAATCAGTTGTTGAGCAGGCTTGTATTAAATTCTGAATCATTAAACAAAGTTTTAGAAGGAAAAGAGATTTCAAAAAATGACGCCTATCAAATTTATAAAATTTCTACAGATTATCCATCAGCCCTTTTCCAAGCAGCACAAATACTTAGAAACAAAAATCATTCAAATCTAGTCACTTTTTCAAAAAAAGCTTTCTTCAATATAGTAAATTTATGTAGAGATACTTGTTCTTACTGTACCTACAAAGCAGAACCAAATGAATCTAAATTATCAATGATGGCAAAATCAGAAGTATTACAATTATCCAAACTTGCAAAAAAACACCATTGTGTAGAAGCTTTGTTTGTAACTGGAGAACGTCCTGAACAAAAATATAGTGAGGCAAAAAACTGGTTAAAATCAAATGGTTATCAAAGTACTGCAGAATATCTAGTCCACTGTAGTGAAATTGCCTTATCTGAAGGCTTGTTTCCTCATACAAATGCAGGTAACTTGACCAAATCAGAAATGAAAAATTTGAAAAAAACTAACGTCAGTATGGGTGTGATGCTTGAAAATGTTAGTCAACGATTATCTGAAAAAAACATGCCTCACAATCTTGCGCCAAGTAAAAATCCTAAAGCAAGACTACAAGTTTTAGAAAATGCAGGCATTCTAGGAATACCAATGACGACGGGATTGTTAGTAGGTATTGGAGAAACACCATTTGAAATAATTGATTCTATTTTTGCTTTAAAGAAAATTCATAATAAATTTGGAAATATTCAAGAAATAATTTTGCAGAATTTTCAACCAAAGCCCGATACTGCAATGAAAGATTTCCCATCTACACAAGAAAATTATTTCAAAATGATAGTGGCGCTAACTAGAATAATTATTCCTCAAATGAACATACAGATTCCTCCGAACCTTTCCCCAAATTCTTATCAAAGTTTTCTCTCAGTTGGCATAAATGATTGGGGCGGTGTATCTCCCCTTACGCCGGATTATGTGAATCCAGAGTTTTCTTGGCCAGAAATAACCAAAATAGAAAATAATTCAGAAAAGGCAGGTTTCAAATTAAAAGCAAGATTTCCGGTTTACCCAGAATTTTTTAATTTTGTTAATCCAGAACTTAAAGAAAAAATGTCAGCAATTAAGGATGATGACAACTTGGTAATGGAAAGATATTGGAAATGACCTTACAAGTAACTAATTTAGATTCTTTTTTCAAAAATTCTGATCCGTTAATAGCTGCTACTTTAAACAAAGCTCTTTCGGAAAAAGAAGTTAGTCCAAAAGAAGCAGCAAGACTTTACGAATCAAAAGGTATGGATTTTCATTTAGTTGGGATGGTAGCTGATGAGCTTCGTAATAGGAGAGTTGGCAAAAAAGTAACTTATGTGATTAACAGAAATATCAATTTCACAAATGTTTGCATAAAACAATGTGGTTTTTGCGCATTTAGCCGTGATTTTAGAGAAGAAGAAGGTTACTTTTTGCCCACTGAAGAAATTGTTTCTCGCGCAAAAGAGGCACATAGTTTGGGAGCAACTGAGGTTTGTATCCAAGCAGGCTTGCCACCAGACATGGACGCAAATCTTTATGAAAAAATTTGCAAGGCCATAAAAGCTGAGCTTCCAGACATTCACATCCATGGATTTTCTCCTGAAGAAGTGCTTTACGGTGCTAGTAGAAATGAGATCTCCATAAAGGAATATCTTGGTAGATTAAAAGAAGCCGGAGTAGACACCTTACCTGGAACTGCTTGCGAAATTTTAGACCAAAGAATGCGAGATAAAATTTCACCCGGAAGAATTAGTGTTGATGACTGGATTGAGATAATAAAAACTGCTCATCAAATGGGAATTCGCACAACATCTACTATGATGTTTGGACACATAGAAAGTGCATCAGATCGTGTAAATCACATTGCAAAGTTGCGAGAAATTCAAAAAGAGACTGGAGGATTTACAGAGTTTGTTCCACTAAACTTCATTTATTCTGAAGCCCCAATGTACAAACACAAGCTTCATGATGGAATAAGGCAAGGGGCAAGCGCAAAAGATGTTCTTTTGACACACGCTATTGCACGAATTATGCTAAATAATTATATCAACAATATTCAGATGTCTTGGGTAAAGGAAGGACAAAAAATCTCGCAGCTGTTGTTAATGTGGGGTGCAAATGATTTTGGAGGCACCCTGATTAATGAAAGCATTTCGACTTCAGCTGGTGCTGGGAATGGACAGCTAATAATGCCAAAAGAGATTAGACGACTTGCTTGGGAAATTGGACGAATTCCTGCACAAAGAAGTACATCATACAAAATTCTGAAAACTTTTCATACAGAAGATGAAAAATATTCTGATAAACTTGATAATGTCAAAGATCCAAAAAGATTCGGATCATATTTTGAATTAATAAAAATTAATAAATTCAAATACAAAAATCCCCGAAAGTAATTTTGTCACCCTGTGAAGAGGTAGTATCATACGCAAACAAGTTGCACATTGATGAATGCGAATCTATCCTAATACAAAAAAGAATTACAACAGTTCGCATTACAGATTCAGAAATTGCTGAAATAAAACAAAATCAAGACAAAATGCTTGGAATCCGTATCATTAATCAAAAAAAAATTTCGTCAGCTCAAACTAGCAATCTTGATGACGTTAAAAAAATGGTGGATAAAGCATTGGAATATTCAAAGCTTTCAAAACCAAAAGAATTCTTGAAGTCTTTGCCTAGCGAATTAAAGACGCAGTTTCATGTTGAAAATCTTTTTGATAGGAAACTAGTCGAGATTTCTGGAACTAAAGCCTCAGATATTGCTCAAACTATGATTGATTCAGCCTCAAATCCAAAGGTGTCAAGAATTTCAGGTTCACTAAATATTGTCTCAGAACAAATTAAGCTACAAAACACAAATGGTTTGAACTGTTCAGATGAGGCAACCTACATTTCTGGAACAATTAATGCAGATTCAGAATATGGTAGCTCACCTGTTTCTGGGATTGGTCAGGCAAGTTGTCGCACTCTATCAACATTTTCTGCTGAATCAGTCGGATACGATGCTGCAAAAATGTGTGTTGATTCAATTAATCCACAAAAACCCGAAGCAGGAGAATATAGTATTATTTTTGAGCCTTATTCAGTTGGAGAACTCTTGGCCTTTGTCTTTGCATCAAACTTTAATCTAAAAACCTTTTCAGAAAAACGTAGTTGTTTTTCTGACAAGCTTCAAACTAAAATTGCAGTGGATGATTTTAACCTAATTGATGATCCACATGCATCCGACGGAGTTGGAAGTAAGACATTTGATGAGGAAGGAATTCCAACAAAAAAAAATTCGTTAATTAAAAATGGAATTTTAAAAAATCTTTATTCAGATTTGTTTAATTCTTTTAAGGAAAATAGAGATCCTACGGGAAATGGTTGTAGGTTAGGCTCTCCCATGGGGCGAAGTGCAGAACCAATTCCAATTCCTGCCCCTCATAATCTTAAAATTTCTGGTTCTGGGATGAGTCAAGACGAAATGATCAAAGACACCAAACGTGGATTGTTAGTTGGAAGACTATGGTATACTTATGCTGTCAACCCGATTCAGGGAGACTTTTCATGTACTGCACGAAGTGGAGTTCAAATCATTGAAAATGGAGAGATAAAAAATCCAGGAAAATCTGTCAGAATTGTTCATAACCTTCCTATTTTGTTACAAAATATTTCAGCAATTGGAGATAATCAAAAAAACGTCTTGCAGTGGGCATCTCTTCCTTCAATTGCTCCATCTATTAAAGCCGAAGGAATAAAAGCTACGCCAATTTGATTATTCAGTTTTTTTTCTTTTTTTAAGACTTCGAGATGTTTTGACATTAGGTGAATTTTCCATAAATTGAAATCTGGCATTATTTCATTACAGTATGAGCATTTCCTTTGTTTTGACAATTAAAACAACTTTGTTTTTTGAGAATATAATTTTTCATTGAAGAAAGAAAAGCCAAACCAAATAGGCTGCATAAGCTCCAGTCAATCCAATGCCCATTGGTCTTGTTATCAAACCTGTTTTAATTACAATCAATAAAGCAATACTAAAACCAATCATTACAGCATAATCTGTAAAAACTTGTGGAACTACAACAATTCCTCCAATTGCTGCACCCACACCAATTATCATCAATACATTGTATATGTTGCTTCCAATGATAGTACCAATTCCAATGTCGTGGTGGCCTTTTCTTATTGCCATAATTGATGTTATTAGTTCAGGAAGTGATGTTCCAATTGCAATAATTGTTAGGCCAATAATTCTTTCAGATACTCCAATAGATTGAGCAATTATTACTACATTGTCAATTGTTAGAATTGCTCCTCCCCAAAGTAAACCAACGCCGATTGCAATAAGCACTATTGAGCGTGCAAGAAATTTTTTTCTTGGAGATTCTTCTTTGTCTTCTGATACATTATTTTCTCGTTGTTTTTTTGCAGTTCGATAGATGAAAATAGTAAATACAATTAAACCACCAATCAGTAAAGCACCTTCCCATTGTGAAATTTCATTATCCAGCGAGAGTGCAATTAACAAAAGAGAAACTCCAATCATTATGGGCACTTCTTTTCTTACAGTTGATTTTTGTGCAACCAGAGGAACTAAAATTGCAGAAATTCCAATCACCATTCCGATATTGCTTATGTTTGATCCAACAACATTCCCCAAAATGAGCATGGTATGCTCACCAGCTGCTGCAATCGATGCGGCAAGCTCAGGAGTTGAAGTACCATAAGCTACAACAGTCATTCCAATTATCAGCTTGCTAATTCTAAATCGTTTTGCAATACGTACTCCTCCTTCAACTAGCCAGTGCCCCCCATAACACAGCATTACAAGACCCACTACAGTCAAAGCTGCATTGAGTGCAATTTCCATGCTGGATGGTAAAACACGGTTTGTTTAAAGGAGGTGCTTTGTGGATATTTCACTATTCTAACAATCAATGTAGATCTCTCCAGATCCCACTTCGTTAAAAAAAATCAGTCTTCAAGCTCAACAAAACTTTAGATCTGAGTTATTAAGGTAAAGTACGGTACTATACCGTAATATGAAAGCACGATTAACCTACGTTCCAGTTGAGGTAGCCGATCAATTCGGGGATTTTATCATACATAGAGATGAACAGGTTCTTGATGCAATCAAGGCAAGGGTACGTGATTTTAGCACCTTGTCGCTCCTAAAACTTCTGTATCAAGTCAGATGCAACCCTATGACGTTTTCAGATCTATATTTAAAATCTAACATCCGTATGAAAAGATCATTTCTCAACTACTTGCATCTATGTGTTGATTACAACTTTATCTCAAAAAAAGCAGTAGGACCCAATGTTATCTATTCTATTACAGACAAAGGTATGACAATGCTGAATTTGTTTATGCATAAAAGTAATTAGACCCAACTATTTGACGTAAAGAGTGCAACAAGGGAAATTCCCAGAAGCTGAAATATTTGAGATAAAAAAGATCAACTACAACTCCCCAATTGTTTTTGCAGGATTTGTTGG
>SDBV01004673.1_pt1 | contig 19571 bp, 5 predicted proteins | sample 2277081 | NCBI WGS metagenome assembly SDBV01 (sample SAMN10402039, study PRJNA504765) | marine sediment metagenome | isolation source: marine sediment core GS10_PC15, 223 cmbsf | place: Arctic Ocean: Southern Knipovich Ridge | collected 2010
GCCAAACGATCGACGTGAGTGCCCGGATCCGCAACCAGGGCAGCGCCGACGCCGAGCCGTTTACCTGCCAGTACTACTTGTCGACCGACGCGGTAATCACCACCGACGACACGCCCCTGGGTGAAGCATTCGAGGTGGACACCCTGGATGCCCATACAACCCACACCGACTCTCGCACGCTTGCCGTGCCGGATGTCGTAGCGGGAGATTGGTATGTCGGCATTATTGTGGACACTGCCGGGGCGGTGGCGGAGGCCAACGAGGACAACAACGTCTACCAACGCAGCTTCAATGAGCCAACGGTGAACATTGCGGCACTGCCTATGATCGGGCCCGAGGGATGGGCCAACACGACTACGGCGGATGAGCAATCTCAGCCGGCCGTGGGGTTCGATGCGGCCGGCAACTACGTCGCGGTTTGGCACAGCAGGAACCAGGACGGCAGCGGCTACGGCATCTACGGGCAGCGATTCGACGCCGCGGGTTTAACGGTTGGCTCGGAATTTCAGGCCAACACGACCACCGACGGAGATCAGCGGTATTCAAGTGTAGCGGTCGCCGACGACGGACGATTCGTTGTCGCGTGGGAGAGCAACGCTCAGGACGGCTCCGGCTGGGGAGTCTACGCCAAGCAGTTTGGCGCAGACGGTTTGCCCGTTGCCGACGAGTTTCTGGTCAATACCTATACCAACTCGGACCAGAACAGCCCGTCGGTGGGCATCGACGGAGTGGGCAATTTCATCATTGTCTGGCGGAGCAACGGCCAAGACGTCGGCAATAACGGTGGCATCTACGGCCAGCGGTATCTGGCCGACGGTACACCCAATGGGCCGGAATTCTGGGTCTGTTCGAACGCCTCTCCCGACCAACACCGGCCGGTCGTCGCCATGAATGATGCCGGGCAGTTTGTCGTCACCTGGGACGACGGCGGCACTGTGTATGGCCGGATGTTCCTTGCCGACGCGACGCCGGCGGATGACGAATTCGTCGTCAATTCCTACGGCGGCAGTGATCAGAATTACGCCAGCGTAGCTATGGACGCGGCTGGGGGCTTCGTTGTGGCTTGGCGAAGTAACGGGCAGGACGGATCGAGTTGGGGTGTGTACGGCCAGCGGTATGCGTCCGACGGTACGGCACTGGGAGACGAGTTCCAGGTCAATCAGTATACGAGCAGCGAGCAGCGTGGTCCGTCGGTGGCGATGGACGCGACGGGCAATTCCGTGATCACGTGGCATAGCCGATATCAAGACGGAAGCGGCTGGGGCATCTTTGCCCGACGATACGCGGCCGACGGAAGCCCCATTGGCGGGGAGTTCAAGGTTAATCTGTACGCCACGTCGGATCAGACCTGGCCGGCGGTCGCGATGATGGACACGCAACACTTCATTGTTTCCTGGCAAAGCAATGGGCAGGATGGCTCTTCCTACGGTATCTTCACTCAACTGGTCGGTCTCAGCGACGAAAACAGCCGTGCAAATTTGGTTGTGTCGCAGCTTTCCGCGCCAGGCAGTGTGAGTCTGAACGAGACGATCGACATGACGCTGACGATTCAGAATACGGGTCTGCTGGTAGCCCCGGCCTCAATCGCGCGCCTTTGGCTGTCGGACGACGACGTCTTCGATAGCGGAGACGATCAGGACACCGGCATCAGTATCGAGATTCCTCTGATTCTTAGTGGCGTATCAGACAACACCTATCAGACCACCGTCAGTTACACGTGGCCGAGCAGCGACCCCTTCGACACCGACAAGGATTACTACTTCATCCTCCAGGCCGACAGCGACCTCGTAGTCGAGGAGACGAGCGAGGATGATAACGTGCGCGTAAGCAACCTAGTTGAATTGCGTCTGCCGAACCTTTACGGGTGGGTGAGCGTCCCGTCAAGCATTCTCCCTGGTGACGAAGTGCCGGTCGACATTTCAGTCAGGAATACGGGTGATGCCTCTGCGCCTCCGTCCACCGCCCACCTGTGGCTCTCCGACGATAATGTCATCGGCAACGAGGATGACATTGATCTGCTCATCGATATCGCGGTGCCGGAGCTGCCGACCTATTACTGGCCCGACTACAGCTATTACACCTATCAGACTACCGTCAACTACACCTGGCCTGAACCTGACCCGTTCGACACGGATGGGCAGTACTATTTCGTACTCCAAGTCGACGCGCCCGAGGAAATCGTCGAATTGGACGAGGGAGACAATTGGGATCTGTCCAACTCGTTCGGCGTCAATCGGCCAAACCTGGTTGTCACGTCTCTCGCGGCCCCGCCCGAGGTCGAGCCGGGCCAAGAGGTAACCATACCGCTGGAAGTGCGCAATACGGGTACGGCGGATGCCGAGGCCTCCACGCTGCACCTGTGGCTGTCTGACGACGCCATTGCCGGTAACGGAGACGATTACGATCTTCTTATTGACGTGTCCGTGCCTGCGCTGCCGCCATATCGGTCGCCGGACTATGTCCGATTTCAAACCGATGTTACTTTCACCTGGCCCAGCGTCGATCCATTCGGAACCGACCTCAGATACTACGTCGTTGTCCAGGCCGACGTGGCCGACGAGGTCGCCGAGGGTAACGAAACCGACAATTACCGGGTCTCCGAACAAGTGCAGCTTCGCGTGCCGGATCTCGAGGCCGTCGGCTTGCGGACCCCATCCACCGTTCAGGACGGCCAGAATCTTCTAGCTCACCTTGAGGTTCAGAACGTGGGTCTGTTGCCGGTACCGACGTCAACGGCACACGTCTGGCTTTCCGATAACAACGTGTTTGGCGATGGTGACGATATCGAACTGGCAGTTCCACTGGATATCGAGGTGCCGGAAATTCTCGGCCATGGCACCTGGTCTGCCGACATCGCCATCCCGTGGCCGGCCGTGGATCCGTTCGGGACGGATGGGGAATACTTCGTGATCGTCCAGTTGGATTCTCCCAATGAAATCGACGAGGGTAACGAGTTGAACAACGTTGTGATCTCCGAGCCGCTTGTGCTCGTCACGCCAATGGACCTCGACATCCACCTGGCCGGCCATCTCGGCGGCGGCTCCCAGGCCGCGGCCATTCAGGGTGACTACGCCTACGAGATGACCGGGGCCGGGCTGCGTGTGCTGGATATCTCCGATCCGGCCGGCATCACCAAAGTCTCTGAACTCGTGTTTCCAGTCGGCACGGCCCTAGGCGCATTCGTCGAAGGCGACCGGCTCTACACGGTCGATGATCGGGCGTATCGCGCCTTCGATATTTCGACGCCCCATCAGCCTGAACTCTTTGCAGAGCACCCCAGCAACTTCCAGAACCCCGGCTCGGTTGTTGTCCGCGGGAGCGTGCTCATCGGCGGGTATGAAGAGACGTTGACCATCATCGATCTGTCGGATCCAGTTACCCCCATCACACTGGCGGAATACCCGATGCGGGGAGAAATCGGCGGGCTCGACGTCGAAGGTGCAACGGTCTATGTTGCCTACCTGGACTCACTCTTTTCATCGACCGCGATTGAGATCGTGGATATCACAAACCTCTCCCAGCCAACCTTCGTGTCACGTCGTGGCTTGGAGGATTCGTATTATTCAGACTCGATGGTTTCAGTAAGCGGAAACCTTTTGGCTATTGGCCAAGGTTATTCCCACGTGCAACTCATTGATGTCAGCGATCCTACGCTGCCTCGGCTGCGTGGCGATTATAAGCCCGCCTATTACTTCACCAGCCTCGAACTGTCCGGCACAACGCTGTACGTTGTCAATGTCAATGAGCGCTGGGTTGACGAGAATTACTACGAAGAGTACCGGTTGCTGACGGTTGTGGATATCTCCGATCCCACCGATCCCGCAACGATCGGGGCCGTCGATCTGGGAAAGGACATCATATCGTACTACGATACGTATGACATGTATGCCGCCACAATAACCAGCTTGGACGGGCTGATCTATTTGGCCGACGAAGCATTTCGTGTCATTGACGTCAATGATCGTTTCAACCCGGTCCTGCTCGGGAGCTATGCTGAACCATGGGCGCTTACGGACATTACCCTGGCCGGTTCGGTCGCCTGTATGGTCGGCGGCGACCGGCTTGAGTTAATCGATGTCTCAGAGCCGGCGGTCCCGCAATTGATCGGCAGCTACCAGGTCTCGCAATATACCGATGGATACTATCGGGACATCGACAAAGTGGTGGCCAGCGGTCCGTATGCCGTCCTGGTGCAAGGATCGCAGAGTTCCTATGATGGCCGTCTGGAGTTTGTGGACATTTCCGACCCGGCCAATCCGGCTTTCGTTGCCGCCCATGAGTGGGAGGATTTCGAGGAGCTAGCAGGATTTTATTATTTTATGGATATTGCACTGGACAATAATCTTCTTTTTATCCTGGCAGGCAAGAGTTACTCCTCTGCAAACGCCGGCCGGCTCTTGGTCCTGGACATAACCGATCCGGCCGCGCCCGTAACACTTTCCAGCACTGACTTGTTCTACTATGCCGAGTCGGAATATGATCCGGTGACCGACCAAACCGTGTATGTCCACCCTGAGTTCATCCTCGAAGACGGGCGCTTGTACGTCAGCAACACCCACTCGCTCGATCCGGAGCCAAACGGTACTCTCGAAACCGCAGTCGAGTTGGGCGACCTGAGCAGTCCTGTCGTTCTGGAGGGTGTGTCGTGGAACACGGACGCAGGTAGGGATTATGACTATTACCATTTCACCGCAACAGAGGGTGATCTGGTTACGATTGATCTCCGCGGCAGGCGCGAAGAAGTCGGCACGTTCTACCGGGGTTATGTCATGCTATACGATTCCAGTGGCTCGAATCTTATCAGCGACTACTACTATCAGTACGATGACGATGACCAGGGCGTCATCGTCGATTACGCGTTGCCGGACACGGATGAGTATTTCGTTGTTGTATATCCATACTCCTCCTCCGCTTCCTCCATCTACAGCTACCAGTTGGCCGTGGCGCTGAACGAACCGGTGCTCGCGCCTCAGTCGGCTATCGGTCTCAGTGTCTATGACATTTCCGACCCGGCCGATCCCGCTTTTCTCTCCACGGCCAAGGTGGGCCGGATGATGCACGGCGTGGCTGCCGACGACCAGCAGGCCTACGTCAGTCTGGCCGATCCCGGGATGCTCGAAATCTGGGACTTTTCCGATCCGACAAACCCCGTTTTGCAGGGCTCGGCCCAGGTCGATCAGGCCGGTTCGCTGGTACTGGGCGAAGGTCTGACGGCGGTTGCTGCCGGCAATCGCGTGCAGATGGTCGACGTGAGCGACCCGACACGGCCAGTGGCTCTGGAATCGTACGAAACCGCACAGGCGGTGGACGGCCTGGCCGCCGAAGGCCTGCTACTGTTTGTGGCCGCCGACAGCCTCTACGACCTGTCAGTCCAGCCTGCCGGTGTCGAGGCCCCGGACCTCGCGGTAACGCAACTTGTTCTGCCCGCGGCCGTCCAGCTTGGCACCGCAATGGACGTGGGCTGGACCGTTCGCAACCACGGCCGGGTCGCCGCCGAGGGCACCTGGACCGACGCAGTCTATCTTTCCACCGACGTCGTGCTTGATCCCGACACCGACATCCGTCTGGCCGAAGATACCTACACGGGGCCGCTCAATTCACTGGCAACTTACAGCAGTGAACTCTCCCCGGTGGTGACCGGCATCGCGCCAGGCTACTACTACGTGATCCTCCACACCGACGATGGCGGCGACCTTTACGAGGGATTCGTCGAGGCCAACAACATCCGCGTCTCCGCCCAGCCGGTCTACATCGGCCAGCCGGACTTGGACGTCACTCACATTGGCGTGCCGGAGGTAGTCGACCGGGGCGACCTGCTACCGGTCGCGTGGACCGTCCACAACCGCGACTATGCCCCCGCCGGCGGGAGTTGGACCGATGCCGTCTATCTCTCCACCGACATGATTCTCAACATCGACGACCAAGAGGTTGGCACGCTGGAGCACACCGGTGGACTGCCTGCCCGCTCGGTTTACCATGCCGGCCTCGATATCGATACCACGGCCATCAGCGACGATGTCTACTACGTTATCGTCAAGACGGATTCGGCCGACGGCGTATTCGAGGACGGTCGCGAAGAAAACAACATCCGCGTCTCGGAGCCCTTCCGGCTGGGCGTACCGGCGCTCACGTTGGGCCGGACGCTCACCGACACGTTTGATGCGGCGGGCCAATACAAGTACTACCGCGTCGAGGTCGAGGCCGGCGAACACCTGTTCGTTTCACTCGACGACCTCAACGACGTCGGCCATAACGAACTCTACGTCAAGTACGGCTCGGCCCCCAGCCGCAGCGACTACGACGTCCGCTACTCGACCAACTTTGCCCCGGACCAGGTCGTCGAAATCGCCGACACCGAGGCCGGCGCGTACTACATCCTCGTTTATGCCGAATCCGCCCCCGATGCCCCGGGAGATTTTGAACTGGCGGCGGCGATCTTGGACTTCCAGATCCTTGGCATTAGTCCCGTGACGGCGGGGAATGCGGGACCAGTGACAATGTCTCTGCGTGTCGCTGAGCTTCCAGCCGACGCGACACCGGTACTGGTGTCCCCCGACGGCACCCGGTACCTGCCTGATGCTGTGTACCAGGACAGGCCTGATGTCATCTATCCGACATTCAATCTCTCCGGCGCCGAGATCGGCCGCTATGACGTTCGGATCGAAACATCTGGCAGTCCGTTCACCGAATTGACGGACTTCGTGGAGGTACGTGCCGGTCTGGGTGGAAATCTCGAAGCGGAACTATCCGTACCAAGTGCGGTGCGCGCCGGTCAGCCTTTCTCGATCCAGATCGAATACAGCAACATGGGGGACGCGGATATTCCAGCCCCGATGTTCATCGTGACGGCGACTGGTGAAATCGAACTGGTTTATGCGGGCGACAATCCCACTCCGGCAGGTTCTTCACTTCATGCACTCGGTATATCCTCGACCGGTCCCGCTGGTATCTTACCGCCGGGTGCCGGCGGGCGGATCGTCATCGACAGCGTTGCCATGCCCGGAGAGATGCAGTTTTCACTGACGACATTGGTAGGCGATGAGACGCCAATCAATTGGGATGCATTCAAGGAGGACGCACGCCGTGAGTGGATCACACCCGATGACTGGGACGTTCTCTGGCCAACCATAGTGGCTGGTATCGGCGATTCTTGGGGAGACTACCTTGGAATGCTAGATGCCAACGCAACGCGGCGTGGCATGCAGAGACTGCGAACTGCCAGTGTCCAAGAATTGTTCGGTATGGAGATATGTAGAGCTCTGGATGTCGGCGGCGTTTCAGTAATATCGGGCGTAATATTAGATGCTCTCAGCGGAGAGCCCCTTGCAAATACATCCCTTTTTGCACAACAGAAGATTGATGAAAACACTTCAATCTTCAGGGCGGCAGAAACGAGTTCCAACGGAGCATTTCTGATCGAGCAGTTGCCGCCAGGGTCGTATGAATTACACGTTGATGGATATTACTTTGACGAGAGTCCTGTACTCCATCTGTCAGATGATACTGATGTCATTGATCTGGTGCTTAGCGCCAACCGGGTAGCGACAGTTTCGGGCACAGTCACAACTGTTGCAGACGGACTCCCGATTGTCGGTGCCACGGTCAGCGTTGTAGGTGAGAACACAGGTCACTTCGAGTCATCGCGCAGTTCTGACTCTGGCCAGTACGAATTCGGCAGCCTCCCGGCCGATACCTACACTGTAACCGTAGTCTCCAGCAGCTATGTTCGCCAAGAAATCACTGGAGTCACCTTGGAGCCGGGAGAGGTGTTGACTCATACTGATTTTTCTTTGACGGAGGGTGCCACCATTGGTGGAGTTGTGCGAAACGCCCAGGACCTCACGTTGATCTCCGGTGCAACCTTCATGGTCGTCAACGATTCCGGGGAGTCCCATTGGTCGATAACCGACAGCGATGGACAGTATCTCGTCTCGGGGCTGACTCCCGGTGACTGGGGCGTCCAAGTGGACCATCCCACATATCAGCCGTCTGAACCTACTACGCTTACCGTGATGGGACAGACTACCGTCGTGTTGGACATTCATCTCCAGTCAGGAGCCTCGGTTGCGGGGACGATCACCGATGACTCTGGCAGTCCCATCCACAGTGCCCTGGTGTGGGCTGCGACCTCGGATCTTCTCCTATCGGCCACCACCAGTTCCGATGGTACCTATCAATTCGCAGGGCTTGCTGGAGGGGACTATACGCTGATTGTGGAAGCTGCTGGATACGCAGTTTCCTCGCGCGACATTGGCACGATCGATGCAGACTCTTCACTGACCGGGGTTGACTTCCAACTAGATGTCGGTAGCTCTGTTCAGGGGACAATTACTCAGGCTACTGGTGGCACGCCCATTGCCGGCGCAGAAGTGTTGTTTCAGGGGAACGATGGCCACACTATCACAACGATCACGCAACCTGATGGGAGCTATGTGGTCAACACACTGTGGGCTGACGTCTATTATGTGCGTGTTGAAGCTCAGGGCTATCTTGCATCTCAACAGATGCTAAATGTTCCTCCCGTCTCGACTCCAGTAGTGCTGGATGTGACCCTGACCGAGGGCGCCTCTGCTGCCGGCACGATATTGATGGCGGATGGCACAACGCCCATTGCGTCTGCATTGGTTGCACTAAGGGATGCTGATGGGAACCGCGTTACGTCAACTATTTCTGATGAGAATGGCACATATACAGTCGGGCTCGTACCGCTTGCTTCAGTATACTATGTTGAAGTCACACATTCGCAGTACACATTCGACTCGACTATCATCGATTTGACGACACCGGGTGAACTTACCCTGGACTTGAGCGCAGCCTCGGGGAGCATTTCAGGAATCGTAACAGATCTGGCTACTGGTGGCACCATAGAGGGCGCTACGGTGGCTGCGGTAATTCGAGGAAACGCCGAAAGTCGCGCATGGCCGCTTCAGACGGAGACCGCATCCGACGGCTCCTATTCCTTCGCAAGTCTCATCAACGCAGATTATCTATTGATCGTCACTACCGACGGCTTGGGTCGTTCGATCGTAGAGCAGACGATCTCCTCTGGTGAAAGTGTCATAGAGAACGTACAACTCTCTACAGAGCATGGCGTAACTGGTATTGTCAGCGATGGAGACACACTCTCGCCAATTGCTGGTGCAACAGTGTGGATCGTGGACGCCGACTACCCGGAGGATGACCCGGGTGTTGTCACCTTCACAGACGAAACTGGAAGCTACGAATTTGCCGGTCTCTCTGCCGGTCAATATCTGATCTGCATTGGAGCAAATTCTTATGTGGCAAACAAGACAGAAGTCAATGTTTCCGGAACAACGTCCCACGACGTTCCGCTTTCCGCCGCCGGTCATACGTTATCCGGAACCGTGGCAGATGCTGCCTCCGGTCATCCGCTGGCAGGCGCGATTGTCTCTATCGGACAAGAGGGATATCCGCCTCGGTTGGCCACCACGGACAGTGACGGAGCTTTTGAGATTGGTCCCCTGGATACCGGTCAGTATGTTGTTTTAGTGGTCTTCCACGATGTACGGGCCACTCAGACGATTGTGCTCAATGGCGACGACACCGTGGCTCTCGTGATTGCATTGCCTGCTCTGGCTACTGCCTCGGGCTTCTCGGCACCCCTGGAGAACCATGCTGCTTCGAATCCTCCTCTTAAGGTTTCCACGTCGACGGCACTACAGAATGGTCAACTCGCTTTTGCGAAAAGCTCCGCGAATTCTCAGTCCGGGCTGATACCCAACATTCAGAAGATCCGAGACTTCCGAGCCACACCTGTTCCGAAACGACCAATCGTAGCGGCCCCCAGCGCGCCCAGATGCGATTCCGTCACCGTCGATGGCAAGACTTATTTTCTGAGCACAGCTGGCTTTGGCTACAGGCGAGATCACATCAATCAACTCGCCTATGCAGCAGACAACACTCTAAGCGACATCGAGTTCCGCACACACAATTTCCTCTTAGACGGCGAGACGCTCACGTTCAATGTTCTGATCGAGGGCGTTTTGGTGCTCGTTCCTATTGACACGTACACTTACATGAATTCCAGTAATCCTAGGGAGGTAGCAAAGGCCGGATTGTTTGATATTATCCTTGATTTCATTCGTGGCGGCATAATGATCTCTTGGACGATGAACCTGGACAAGTTTGCTGATCGCGTTGCCAAACGCGTGGATGCACTTGTGGCTGAGGCTGATGCAATCTTAGGTTTGCAGGAACAATATCGAGATCAGATCAGCGAAATCTATGCCGAAATCTTCGAATACCAACAGGGCGAGTATAGCGGCGGACAAAAAACATTCATGGGTCTGAAGCAATATGAGCGGCTCAACAAACTCTGTGACGACGACGAGGACGAGGACGATCCTCCAGAGCCGGACGAAGACCAGCAGGAAGACGAAGACGAAGACAAAACCGACGGTGTTCAATCCTTCGACCCCAACGACAAGACCGGTCCGGCCGGATATGGGAAGAGCAGCTACATCATTGACGGCAGCTTGATGCCCTACGCAATCTATTACGAGAACGACCCGGATGAAGGAGCAACCGCGGCGGCGCAGGTTGTTTTCATCGAGGACCAGTTGGATACAAACCTGGATCTGACGACTTTTGAGTTGGACGATATGAACCTGTATGGCGACTTCTGGGTCGACGTACCGGACGGGCTGAACTACTACCATACGGTTGTCGATCTGCGGCCGGAAGGTAATGATCTGCTGGTTCGCGTGACTGCCGGTCTGGATTCGGACACCCGTATGGCCACCTGGCTGTTTGAGTCCCTCGATCCGGATACCATGGAACCGCCCGACGATGCACTGGCTGGTTTCCTGCCGGTCAACGATAAGGACTTGCACGACGGCGAGGGCCACCTGCTCTATAGTATTCGCCCGCTCGACGGACTGGGGTCTGGAACGGAAATCACCAACCAGGCGATGAACTACTTCGACGCCAACGATCCGGTTCCCACACCGACTACACTTCACACCATCGACGCCGGCCTCCCGACCAGTTTGCTGGACGTGTTGCCGGCGCAAGTGCCCGACGAGCCGTTTACCGTGAGTTGGTCCGGCCAGGACGACGAGAACGGCTCCGGCGTTGCCAGCTACACCATCTACGTCAAGGAGGACGACGGTGACTGGGAGGTCTGGCTGCAAAACACCGCGGAGACATCGGCTGAGTTTATCGGTGTCGGCGGGCATGACTACGCCTTCCGCGCGGTGGCCAAGGACAACGTCGGCCACGAGGAGGACGATCCGGGCACGGTCGAGGCCTCCACCTCGGTCGATTTCTCCCAGCTCCGCGTCGACTACCTGGAGGCCACGTCCAGCGGGTTCGTTGCCCATTTCAAGCGGGCAATCGACCAGAGTGTGTTGAATCTCTACGACGTGGAAGCCGGGACGTTTGGCCCGGCCGACTTCATGGTCGTCGGCGATACGGTTGGGCTGGTGGCTGGGTCGCTTGTGTACAACGAGCAAGCCAAGACGGTCACCTTCATCCGCACCGGCGGGCCACTGGAGCCGGATACCTACACGATCACCCTGCGAAGCGCCGCCGATGGTTTCAAGGACGCCGAGGGCCATTTGCTCGATGGCGACACCGACGACGTCGAGGGCGGCGACTACGTGACGACCGCAACGGTCCAGACGACCACGGCCAAGATGCTGTCGCTGCCCGACTTCACACGCGGGCCGGGTCAATCGGTCGACGTACCGGCCGCCGGTTTTGGACTGCCGATCACCATCGACGACGCCGAGGGAGTCGAGTCGATCGACTTGACGATCACCTTCGATCCGGATCTGCTGAACGTCACCGGTGTCTCGCTGGGCCAAGACGCTCCGGAAGGCAGCGCGGTACAAGCCAACTTGACCCAATCGGGGCAAGTCACCTTGAGCTTCTACTCGCTTGCGCCCATGCCGGCCGGTTTGGCCGAGATTGTGACTCTGGTGGCCGAGGTTCAAGCGACAGCCGGCTACGGACAAACGGGCCTGCTGAGATTTGCCGCCGTCGATATCAACGAGGGAGGCACCCTGGCCGAGGGCGAGGACGCGATCCATGTGGCGGCATTCCTTGGCGAGACCACGGGCAACCAGGAGTATAGCGGTCTGGATGCCCAACGGATCGCCCGGGTGGCCGTCGAACTGGACAGCGGTTTTGCCGTGTACCCGATGATTGATCCGGTAGTCATCGCCGACATTACGGGCAACGGCGTGTTGAGTGGTCTCGATGCCAACCGAATCGCTCAGGAAGTCGTTGGGCTTGATCGACCCGAAGTTCCTCCTCTTCCGGAAATAGAGGTTTCCCAGACATACATGTATAGTGCTTCTTTTGTTGCCACGGCGGCCGCTGGCGAGGTGGCCGATGCGTCATTGGGCGAGGAAACTGCTCCTGTAGCGGGAGGCTCCGGTGTTATCGAAGCATCGGCAAGCATTGCCGCGACGTCTGTCTATCTGCCGACGGACCTGACGGTCGCAGCGGGCGACACCGTCGTCGCTCCTCTGCATATTGACGATGCGGCGAATGTGGAAGCCGTCGATGTTCGGATAGCTTACGATCCGTCACCGCTGAATGTCGTGGAAATTCTGCCCGGTTCGGTATGGCCCGACGCCAACACAACGGTTGTCGTCAACGTGGATGAGACGACGGGGCAGATCATAGCTATCGCCTACAACCCAACGGTTGCGGAGTTGGGAGCTGGGAGCCTGCTGGAAATAGACTTCCAGGTTGCCGAGCAACCCGTCGTCACCGATGGCCAGACCGTGGTGATCGACCTGCAACAGGTGATCCTCAACGAGGACCTCATCCCGGTTGCCCCGGATCCAATCGGTGGCGACGACCCAACGGACGGTCTGATCACCATCTTCACGGTATTCTTCCCAAGTCAACTCGATATGGTGCTCGTATTTGATCCCGCACCGCTGGACCAGGATACCGGCGAGGTGGATTCACTGCCACCGAGCGAGGAGTGGATCGAAGAGTGGAATTCGTTCTATGTGGAAATCTGGGTCAGCACGCCCGATACGATCGACATCGGCGTGGTGTCGGCACAGGTCGATTTGACCTTCAACCCCGACTATTTCACGGCCATGTCCGTCGGATACGGGCCCGCGTTCGACCAGAATCAAACCAGAACCATCGACAACGCGACCGGTATGATCGACGACTTGGGGGCTGCCACCTTGCGGACAGATGTCGGCGACGACCGGCACGTTCTGTTTGCCCGAGTCCGTTTCGAACCGACCGAGTCCAATCCCGGCGTCCCGCTTGTGGCCAACGGCAATTATCCCCAGCCGGTAGACAACGACATCGGCTTAAGCGATACCCAGACTTTCGCTGCCGGCGGTAAATCCCTTAACCTGACTGTCGGAGCCGAACCCGACACCGATCTTTGGCCGGTTTTTTACGACATCGACGACGATGGCCAAGTCGACCTAGGCGATTTGGCGTTTTTCGCCGGCGCATATCGGGAAAACGTTGCCGAATCAGCCAACCCATACGCCGCCATCTCGGACTTCGACCATGACGGATTTGTTGGCCTTGGCGACCTAGCCTTTTTCGCCTCGGCATATCGCCAAACCAAAACCGACGACCTCGAACTGCCCCATCCGCCTAGTTGGCCATGGGAAACATCTCCCGGCGACGGCGCCGCAACCATCCAAACTTTCGCGATGATGCCGACCGTAGTGTCCCTGAATACACCACCGCTGTTGCCCGGCGACACCAACCGTGACGGCACCGTCAACGACAACGATGCGGCAACCTTAGCCACAAATTGGCATAAGCAAACGTCCGCCACCTGGTCCCAAGGCGATTTCAACGGCGACGGCCGTGTGACAGACGACGACGTTGCGATCTTAGCCCAGCACTGGATGATGAGCGTGGAAGACATGGACGATGACGACGAGCGGGATGCTGTGTTTGCGGCGGTGGGTACTGCGGACGATGCGTATGGGCTGTTTGATGAATAAACCAACTGCGAACGGTGGTGTTTTTGTCATAGAACTATTATGATGTCACCCAGCCGAACAACCATCCCTGGCGGCGGCTTTACAACCCCGTAATCCCTGGGAGTTGCCAATTCATGTATTTGCTACGAAGCATTTGCAGCGTGATTATAATAACGATTGTGTTTCTCGTTTGCGTCTCGGCGCTTTCGGCCGACGAATGGCCACAATGGCGCGGGCCGAATCGGGACGGCGTGTGGAACGAGACGGGAGTATTGGAAAAGTTTCCCGAACCACAAGTCAAACTGCTCTGGAGAGCGACCATCTCCAGTGGTTATAGCGGCCCGACCGTGGCCGGGGGACGTGTTTACGTGACCGATCGGGTGGCCAAACCGGACCAGAGGGAGCGGGTCCTCTGCTTCGATTGGAAAACGGGCGATCAACTTTGGAACCACGCTTACGAGTGTCGGTATACCAAGGTCGGATATAAGGCCGGGCCCAGGGCTTCGGTAACCATCGACGACGGCCGTGCTTACGCCTTGGGGACAATGGGCCATCTGTGGTGTCTCGATGCGGCCAAGGGGCATGTGATTTGGAAGAAAGAACCTGGGGTAGATTACAAGATCCGTTTGCCGATTTGGGGCATCGCCGCTTCGCCGTTGGTCGAACGCGACTTGTGTATTGTACAACTCGGCGCGGAAAACAACGGCTGCATCGTGGCTCTGGACAAAAAGACCGGACAGGAGCGTTGGCGGGCATTGAACGATCGCGCGTCGTATTCGGCTCCTATCATGATCGAGCAGGCCGGCCGCCGCGTACTTGTTTGTTGGACCGGAGACCATGTGGTCGGCCTGGATCCAACCTCGGGCAAGGTGCATTGGAAGCATCCGTTCAAACCATCAAAGATGGTGATTAACGTCCCCACGCCGGTCGCGCACAATAACTGGCTTTTCCTGACCGCCTTCTACGATGGTTCGTTGATGCTGCGGCTGGCAGAGGGCGAACTCTCGGCGGAAAAGGTCTGGCGACGGCGCGGTGCCAGCGAAATAGATACCGACGCCCTGCACGCGATGATCGCTACGCCCTACTTGCAGGGCGATTACGTCTATGGCGTGGATAGCTACGGCCAGTTGCGATGCCTCGACGCTCACACGGGAGACCGAATCTGGGAAGACCTCACTGCCACACCCAAGGCCCGATGGAGCAACATTCACATGGTCCGCAACGGCGAGCGGATCTGGATGTTTAACGAGCGGGGCGAATTGGTCATCTGCCGCCTCTCGCCGCACGGTTTTGACGAAATCAGTCGCGCCAAGCTGATCGAACCGAGCAGCGTCCAACTGCGGATGCGCGGCGGCGTCTGCTGGGCCCATCCGGCCTATGCCTACAAACATGTGTTCGCACGCAACGACGAAGAACTGGTCTGCGCCTGCCTGGAAGCCAAGTAGTTGGGCCTGCCGGTTCATCCGCAGCGGCCACCCGATCAATACGAAGCCGAACACGCCCCGGTACAAGCGGCGTAACACACACCGTTCTGGAAACGGGTCCCATTCGGCCGGTAATCAGTGCCAGTGGAGCAGTATCGGGAGTCATCGGCTGCTACATAGCCCTGTACCCGCAGAGTCGAGTGCTCTCGTTGTTCTTCTTTGGGATCATTATCTTTGTTACGGAGGTGCCAGGCATTGTCCTGCTCCGCTACGCTGCTCAGGACAATGCCTGCGGCCCCTATCGGCGCACTATCGCCTTTGGTAACATTTCCTGGTGAGGCAACACGAAGTAAACAGGTAGTTGTCGTCGAACAGCTATCGACAAACAAATGAGGAACTATAATAGGAGAAAAGAAAATGAATACCCAAGTATATTTAACCGGCGAAATACACAGCAACTGGCGAACGGAGATTGTTGACGCCTGTTCATCTCCGCTTCTGCCGATTTCTTTCATGTCTCCCATATCAGACCACGAATTATCCGATAGTATAGGGATTGATATCCTAAGTGAAGAGTCGGATGCTTTTTGGAAAGACCACAAGTCGGCAAAGATAAATGCAATACGCACCAGAAACATGATTGAGAAAGCGGATGTAGTTGTAGCGAGATTTGGCGAAAAATATCGGCAATGGAATACCGCAATGGATGTAGGATATGCTGTTGCCAAGGGGAAGCCGGTTGTCGTATTACATCCAAGTAGTCTTGTGCATCCGTTGAAGGAGGTCGATGCTGTAGCAATGGCGGTGGCAGAGACGCCAGAGCAAGTCGCCAAGATTCTTCAATACATAACGATGAAGCAAGATAGAATAGATTCCTAACAAACAGTTACCCATGACTAATATGCATTACTAGTCAGGTCTAATCAGAAGAATCAAGTTTCTTCATATCAGCATGGCAGGAATTTGAAAATGTGTGGTCGCTTCACACTGAGAACCCGTCTTGATGAATTATTGCATTTCTACTCGATAAAAACGCAACTTGAATGGGAGCCTCGGTTTAACATTGCTCCTTCACAATCCATTGCCGTTGTCCGTAACAATCCAAACAGCGACGAACGAGAGTTGACAATGCTTCGGTGGGGATTGATTCCCTCCTGGGCAAACGACATCCGTATAGGCCATCGCCTTATCAACGCCCGAGCCGAGACCCTTGGCTCAAAGCCATCGTTCAGAATGGCTTTTAAGTCTCGTCGTTGTTTGGTGCTTGCCGATGGTTTTTATGAATGGAAGAAAACCGGCAAAAACAAACAGCCCTATTTCATTCGCATGGCGAACGATCGTCCGTTTGTTTTTGCCGGGTTGTGGGAACGTTGGACGAAATCTCAGCCAGCTATCGAATCTTGCACCATCATTACGACCACACCCAACACCATTGTCGCCAGTTTACATGACCGAATGCCTGTCATCCTTTCTGAAAGTGCCGCAATGCAATGGTTGGATCAGAATCCAGATGACATCAATTCACTTGCATCATTGCTGGTTCCTTATTCCTATGGTGAGATGGTTGCTTATCCTGTCATGCCGTTGGTGAACTCGCCAAAACACGATTCCGCCGACTGCATCCGACCACTGGTTCAAGATGACTCGGACTAAAGAGAGACGAGAAAGCAATGCGATTTACAGAAGACCAAATAAAGCAAGGAATACTCCATCCCGCGAAAGATGCCCGGGATGCCGCTGTTTACTACTTCGCCAACTCGTACAGCACCGATCCCGAGATCATGTTGCTGGCCATCCAGGCGATTGAGAAGTACGGCTGGGACCATGCTTTTGATTTCTACCCTTTCATGGGCAGGCTGGTCCAAACCGAAGCCTCATTGCGTTGGACCATCGAGCAGCTGCAGAAGCGTGGCGTGCCCGACAACGAAAAAGAGTCCCAACGGATCTCGTGGCTTTGCGATGCCCTGGAAAACACAGGTCTGGACTCGCTCGCTACACACAAGGAGGAAATTCTAGGCCTGGAAGCCGTGGATGAAGAGTTATGGGAGGCGATTGAGGAACGTATTCAGCTTGCTACGTTTACACCAGAAAACATTTGGCGGGAATTTGAGGAGTTTTGCGACCACAACAAGGACGTGGCATACCTTGAAGACGAGGACATCCATTACGCCCATCGAATGGTTGAGGCAATGGGCCGTCACCCCGGTGTTTTCGACGATAAGGTTCTCGACATACTCTCCCAGAACATCGACAATTACGTGAACAATCCCATGATGTGGATGGAGCCCTGTGCCGTGCGGCTGGCGGGCGAGTTGCGATTGCAGGTAGCGATCCCCTCGATTGTCAAAAGACTTCATCTGGACGACGAGATACTTTACCCAGACTGCATCCGCTCGCTCATCAAGATAGGCAGCAACGAAGTGGTCGATGCCCTTGCAGACGAGTTTCCCAAAGCCGAGAGGATATTTCGAGGGTCCGTTGTCGAGATTTTTGAGTATACTCATTCCGACCGAAGTGTTGAGCATTGCTTGGCTCTCTTCGACGGAGAAGAGGATTTATCAGTTAAGTGTCTTCTCTGCCAGGCGGCACTCATGAATTTCGAGGACGAGGCAATCGGACCCGCTCGCCAGCTAGTCCTGGAAAATGAACTCGATCCAGATTTACTAGAAGTGCGTAGCGATTTGCTCAACGTTTGCATCTTGATGGGCCTTGATTTTCCGGAGTTCGAGCAATGGAAAGAGGACGCCAAGCACGACACGGAGTTTCGAAAGAAATACTATGCTGATCATTATCCTGGTGAAGTTGATGATGAAGAGAAAGAGTACTCGGATGACTACGACGACGGGCCTTTGCTGCCGCCCGACACGATTGTCCGGGAGCAACAACGGATTGGACGAAACGAGCCTTGCCCATGCGGGAGCGGAAAGAAGTATAAGAAGTGCTGCTTGAATAAGGAAAATGGCAAGTCGTTGCTTAATTGAGGGGAGACTGGTATTTTGATGAGGGTACGCCGCTGGTATCAATACAGCCCTTGAACACTGATGTTGTTGATGTTTATCACAGCGTTGGTACCCGTGGATCATTCCGTGGATGCCGCTTTTCGGCCCACACTGACAATCAAAACCGAAGGTGATATATGGGTGACCCTGATTTTTGTGAAAAGAAATGCCCGATCTGTACCAGAGCGAGGGAAGGCAATCGTCTTGCCCGCTTCGTTCAGGCCGTCGAAATGCTGGTGACGTTTGGCGGTTGTCCCCACGGACGGGCAAGGCAGAAGAAGTACGGCGTTCGGCCCGATGAACCACTGCCGACCCGACAACCAGAGAAGACCGGCTGATGAAATCGCTAACAGGACGTCTTCTGATCGCACCGCCGCAAGAGAGTGACCAGGATTTCGGCGGGGCGGTTATTCTCTTGATCTAGCATTCGGAGGAACAGGCATTTGGGGTAGTGCTGAATCGGGTATCATTTTCGCTGTCCTTGCGAGTAGGAGCCCATGACTGATATCAAAGGCCAGCACCTATACGTGAAACTGAGTGCCTCGCAAGTTAGGCAACGCCTCAAGGGCTTCGGCCACGGCGTGAGGAAAATCCAAAGTGCAGGAAAAGATCAAGCCTTGGTCATCCACACGGCCACCGGTGAACATTTTGAAGAACTGAAAGAGGTGTTTGGTGACGTGGATACTTCATCCTCAGAGGAAGACCTGCTGTAGGGCTTACTGGGACGCCTTCTCCAACACCACGGCACGGCACCATCGTACGTGAGGTTGTTCCGATTGCCGAAAACCTACATCTTGGCGATATCCAGCATCTCCTGATAAGTTCTGACTGGAACCCACCACCATCACCTTGTTGCTCTGCGGGCTGGCGAGTTTGGCGTTGCTAAGAAGACGGTAGGTTCGGCTGGCGACCACGCCTGGCGGCTTCGGTCGCCGGGTTTTTCGTTCGATCCGACCGGGCGTAATTACTCCCGCAAGCACCCGAAAACCAGGTTTTTAGGGGTTATTCCCGGAGTGGCAAAAGTGCGTTTCAGCCTAGAAACATAGGGTTTTACGGGGTTTCCGTGAATTGTGATTATTATTTATGGCCGGCGATAATGACACCATCCGAGTCGACAACGATCGGTTGCCGAAACCCAAACTCCCGCAAGCTGCCGGCCACGGCATACCGCTTAAAGAAAGTCGAGGCCGAGGTAAACGGCCGAA